>Ga0268266_10000608_pt1 | contig 48766 bp, 42 predicted proteins | sample KBSS13metaG_FD_190356 | JGI IMG/M metagenome (GOLD analysis project Ga0268266, IMG submission 190356) | Switchgrass rhizosphere microbial communities from Kellogg Biological Station, Michigan, USA - KBS S1-3 metaG (SPAdes) (version 2) | ecosystem: Host-associated > Plants > Roots > Rhizosphere...
GAATATGAAAAAATTCTGGCGCCTGATATGACCGTGGAGCACCCCGTATACCGCGTAACCTGGGGTGCGAATCCCGCCGTCATCGAGGGCAAGGCTGGCGTGCTCGCGTTTTATAACAGCGTGGGCGAGGCCGTGCTGTGGCACTCGGACGATCGCCTGTCGGTTGGCGCTTGGGGCGTCAGTGATGAGATCACATTCCATCAGCTCGCCCTTGGCGCGGACCTGCGCAAGATCGGCTACCAGGTCGATCACGCGGACCGGCTGTATCACGTGTCGAGCCGCCAGGCGTTCATCTGGCCCTACGATTCCCGCGCGCGCCTGGCCGGTGAGCACCTGTACGAGGACAAGACGAGCCTGCGCATCGAGGAAGTTGCTAAGTCGGGCGCCATCACACCTGCGCGCGTGCGAGCGATTCATCGCGAGCAGTTGGCGAAGCTCGAGGCCGAGCGCGGACCCAACTTCTGGGTCCTCAAATAACGCCTACGGGGCTCCGGCAACCCGCACGATCATGCTCGCGGCAGTCACGTAGGGCGTGTTTCCAACACGGACATAGACGCCCAGATTGTGATACCCCGGCGCCACGCCAGCCAGGCTGATATCCCCGGCGAACGGAACCGTCACGCCTGTGTTGGCCACGGTCTTATCGTAGGCGGGGACCCCGTTCAGAGCGACCATGACCTCGAGCGCCCCCGGAGTCGCCGAAGCGAACGTTCCGGAAACGTGTAACGTGCCAGAGGCCACCGCGCCGTCCGAGGGCGAGTCCAGAATAGCGATTGCCGGGAGCGGAAGGGTGAAATACGCGGGGTAGGAAGTGGTATTGCCTGCATTATCGGTCGCTTCCACGGCGAGCGTATGAGGGCCCATGGTCAGGTTTTGCGTGTTGACGGACAGGTGGTAGCCGTTGAAAGACTGCCCCGCCGCACACGGCTGCGGCACGCAGGCGTTGGGCGCCGTCACTGTCTGTATCGGTACGTCATTGATGCTCGCCACGATGGAAGCGATTCCGGCGTCCGAGCTCGCCAACAGGTACGCATCGAAAGAGCCTACACCCTGCACGGTCGCGACCGGATCGATGATCAGCTTGCTGTTGTGAGTTTGGACACTCCGGCTGATCACGTACGATACGGCTGATTGCGGCGCCTCGAACATGGCGTAGATGATATGGGTCCCGGTCGTGAAGGTACCGGGATCCAACGTCAGAGCGGGTTGCGCCCCCGGCGACACGGCAAACGGAAGTGCATCGACGTTGAATGCGCCCCACAGAGTCTCGCTGGAGTTGCCCAGAGTCACGTGGGTAGGACTCTCCAACGGCTCGGGCTGATCGAGATCAATGGATGGCGGCTGCGCGGGTGGCGCGAAAGTCAGTGTGGTTGCCCCTATCGCGGAGTAAATCTCGACCTCCGTCTGCAGGGGCACCAGGGAGCTCGGGGTCACCGCCTCGACCCGCAGCGTCGCCGGCGTGTTGATGATTCCCTGCCACCCGGGATATTGATAGGCCAGCTCGCCCGCGGGCTGGCCGTGCGCCGCCCACACCGCATCGATGACGACCCAGGCTCCTGCCTGGTCCTGCTGCTCGATCTGGTAGCGGGTCGCAGCCGGAACGACATCGCTCCAGGTCAATGTCACCCGGTTCGTGCGCAGATCGAGCCAGCCACGCAGGCTGGCATAGGCGCCCGACGACTGGGACCCGTCCGCAGAATCGCCGCCGCCACCGCAAGCCGCGAGCAGCAACATCAGGCAAGCAAGAACAGCCGGCCTGCTTGGCCGCGAAGAGGGGGGCATCCTGGCACTCAATGTGACGTAATGATCCGCGAGCCGTCCTGGAAAGTCCACGCAAGCTGTCCATCTCCGCGGGCCTGGCGCGTCGTACCCAGCATGCTGAGGATCTCGCCAGCTTTCGCAAGGACAGGTATCTGTGGTCGCAATTCTCCAGGGGCCCGGATACGGGGACGATTTACACCGTGTCACCGGGCAGTGCCTGCCACACGCAGCCACTGGACGACGCTACCTTGTGTTCGTGCGCGCGGGAGACGAGTCCTGGCATAGGAGGCTCATTCACGAGGATCCGGATCGTAACTGGGATTGCTGCGTCAGTTGGTATAAGGAGCCGGCTGACGAGCAGATCGCGGAATACTACTGCGGCGGCGCCAGCACGGATTTCGCGAACAAACTGGATGGCTTCCGGGAATTCTGGGCGCGACGGCCGCGCCCCTGGAAATACCGCTACGTCATCCTGCTCGATGACGACATCTACCTGCGGCCGGGCGAGCTGTCGCGATTTTTCGACCTCTGCGAAGCCTACAACCTCTACCTGGCACAGCCGGCCCTGGAGTGGTTCACGCATACGACCCTGAATGCCCTGGTCCGCAACCCGGCCTGCCTCCTGCGCAGGGTTAGTTTCGTAGAGGTGATGGCGCCGTGTTTCTCCGCCGCGGCACTCGAGAACCTGCTGCACACGTTCAGCTGGACACGCAGTGCGTGGGGAGTCGATTGGGCGTGGGGCTGCCTGCTCGAGGGCCACGAGCCGCTGTACGTGGTCGATGCGATAACGATGGAGCACACGCGCACCGGCAATGGTCGTCCGACGGCCTTTTACCGCAAGCTCAAAGCGGCGGGGATCGATCCCGGCGCGGACCTGCGCCGGGTCAAGGGAATGTTTCCGAAATTCGCCGGGTCCAGGACGCTGTCACGCGGACACGTCTTCAGGCCGGAAATTCCGCGGGGGCTGGCTCCGGCCCTGATGCTGCTGTTCGAGCGCCTGAAATTCATCGTCCGGCTGCGCAAGAAGCTGCTGCGGGCCTGGCGGTCCTGGCGCGCGGGACTAGAGGATGCACACGTGACGAACGACTGAGTCATGATGATAAAATCGATGCCGGTATCCGCCTCGTGGCACGGCAATCCGCATCCGATGGACCGACTCACGCGCAGCTTTATGGAAGCCCGCGACGATCTGTTGCGCTTTCTGAAACGGCGTGGGCGGCAGCGTGCTGCCGAAGACATCGTACAGACCGTCTGGGTGAAACTCCGCGAGCGTGACGACGCACACACGTGGCAGGAGCCACGCGCAGTTTTGTTCACCACCGCGGCGAACCTCGGCACAGATACTCATCGCCGTGAGACGGTTGCGGAACGAGCTGCTCTGAGAGAAGCGGCGAGCGCGGAAGGCGCGGGCTCGGGACCCGATCCCGAGGCGCACGCCGATGCGGTAGGGCAGCTGGAGCTGCTCGCCGCGGCGCTGGACGAGCTCCCCGAGCAATGCCGGCAAGCCTTTTTGCTGAACCGCATCGAAGGCCTCACCCACGCGGAGATCGCCGCCCAACTCGGGGTCTCGACCAAAACCATCCAGCGTCACATCGAGCGGGCCTTGCGTGCGTGCGTGGAGGTGTTGGAATGACTTCCGAGCTCTCCATGCGGTACGCGGTCCGCCTCTGGACCCGACGTCACTCGGGTACCTGGCGCGAGAGCGACGAGACCGAGCTGCAACGGTGGCTGGCGGCATCCGGCGAGCATCGCGAGGCCTACGATAAGGTGGCGCGAGGCTGGAACCTGGCCGGCTCACTGCAGCCTGCAGCCCCCATGGCTCCAGCGGCCAGGCGCGGTTCTTCAGTCAAAAGAGCGGTGCTGGCGGCGGCCATCGTCCTTCTGACGGTTGCGGTAGGCCTGCCCTTGTGGCGCACGGGTTACCGTTGGTGGAATGGCGGACAGGTCCAACTCGCGACCCTCAAGGGACAACCGCGGACTTTCGCGCTCGACGACGGTACGACCGTGATGCTCGACGCGGACTCGCAGGCCACGGCCAACATCGGAGCCCGTCGACGCAGCGTCTCCCTCAATCACGGCGAAGCGCTATTCAATGTCAAACATGATGCCGCGCGTCCCTTCGAGGTCGTGACACCCGCGGGGCGCGTACAGGATCTCGGGACGCAGTTCGATGTCGAGGACCTGGAGAGCGCCACCCGTGTCTCGGTCATCGAAGGCCGTGTCGGAGTACTGACCCCCAGGGGGCAAGCCTTGCTCGTCGCCGGCCAGACCGGGGGCTTCGACAATAGCGGCGACCTCTTACCCACACGCCCCTTCAAGGCGGACACAGCACGTTGGTCCGACGGACAACGGCATTTCGATCACGAGTTGCTCGTTGACGTCCTCGAGCGTGTCGCCCGCTATCACGCCGTGAAATTCGTGTTCACGGACCCTCGGCTGCGGGACCTGCGCGTCAGTGGCACATTCAGGATCGGCGACCTGGCCCTCTTCCTGCGCACGCTCGCGGCAGCGCTGCCCGTCGAGCCTCGCTACCGGACTCCGGGGCAGATCGAAATCGCCGCCGTTACACCGTCGGGTACCCGCAACCCACACTGATATTTGATGTTGCGGAAGGAACCACGTTGGTTGCGGCGCGCCGTGCTCGAGGTCGTTGCCGCGAGTTTGTTGCTTTGCGGAGCAGGCGCCGTAGCCGCGCCGGCCGAGCGGCCTGTACAGATCGACCTTGCGGCCGGCTCGTTGCAACAGGCGCTGGAGCAACTCGCGGAGCTGACTCAACTGCAGATCCTCTATGATCCCGACCTCCTGCGCGGACATGACACCCAGGGATTGCACGGCAAGCTGACTCCCGCGAAAGCATTGGCGCAATTGCTGGCGCAATCGGACATCGCCTTCGAGTTCACCGCGCCCGACGCGGTCGCTCTGCGAGCTAAGGCACATGCCGCTACCACTTCACTCCCCGTTGCCGCCGAGTCGCTCGCGCAGTTGCGAACCATCACCATTACCGCCGCGCGCAATCAACAGCTGACGTACGACTCGGCCCCAAGCGTGTCGAGCGTGCGGATCGACGAGCCGGCCCTCGTCGTGCCCGTCGCCTCGACATCCCTGCCACGACAATTCCTGAAAGATCAGAACGTGGTCCGCCTGGAAGACGTCGTCGAGTTCGTGAGCGGCACTGAGACCGTGCCCGACGGTGAGTCCTCCTCCGGGTTCGAGATCCGCGGATTTCCAACCTATCAGTACTATCTCGACGGCGTTCGGGTGTCCCCAGACCTGCATCACGACGGTTTCCGCGATTTTGCCAACGTGGATCGCGTCGACATCCTGAAAGGCCCCGCCTCGCTCCTCTACGGCCGAACCGAGCCCGGCGGCCTCATCAACATCGTGACCAAGAAGCCGCTCGAGCAGCCGATGGTGTCCCTCGAGCAGCAGGTCGGCTCGTTCGACCACGAGCGGACGCAGCTCGACGCAGGCGGCCCCCTGTCCTCCAGAGGTACGCTGCTCTACCGCTTCAACGCGGCGTGGGAGAACAGCGGCTCGTTTCGTGACGTCAGCGGAAATCGCCGCATCTTTGTCGCCCCCGTCCTGACCTGGAAGGCCAGCGACACGACCGACGTCACCACCTACCTCGAGTACCTCAACAGTCACGACCCCAGCGATTCAGGTCTACCCCTCGTTGGCGACCAGGTGCCACCGGTACCCAACTCGCGCAGCTACGATGAGGGCGGCGAAATCCACACGACCGACCTGCGCGTCGGGATCGAAGCCGAGCATGATTTCGGCGGTGGCTGGCTCACTCACGCCCACCTCGACGCGCGTTGGTTACACGCTCCGCAGGCGCCGCAGATCGCGCTGGCATCGGACGGGCTCGTTCCCATTCAATGCCACACCGACGTCTGCCCGGTGGATCGGCAGTTAGTGGCCATCCCGACCGCGCGAGGCTATACCTACTACGCCGCGGCCGACGCGACGTATGACTTCTCTTTCTGGCACACGAGCCACTCGGTCCTGGCGAACGTCGAGTTCTTCGAGACCGGCGCCGACAGCGAATGGGACTCGGCCGGCGCGTTCGCTCTGACCGATGAACTGTTCCATCCCAGGACGATCCCGCTGCCGCTGGACCTCCTCGACCACCCCGACCAAGCCACACGCCGCAACACCGGCGAGCGCTGGACCGCGGTTTACGTGCAGGACCAGGTGCAATTCGGCGAAAGGTTTTACTTCCTGGCCGGGCTGCGCTACGACAGGGCCTCGGCCTACAACGGCCAGACGGTTTACACAGCCGGGCAAGGCTGGGCACCCTACGACAACAACCGTGCGAACGTGTACGCGCTCAAACAGCGGGAAGGCTTCGTGTGGCGGGCCAGGCCGTGGCTGAGCCTCTACGCCAAGTACGCAGAGAATTTCGGCGCTACCCCCGGACTCTATGTGGGCGCGGACGGGCAGAATGCGCTTTTTCTGCCCCAACAGTCGGCCCAGGAATGGGAAACGGGACTGAAGGTCTCGCTGGCGCAGGAGCGCGTCGCCGCCACGCTGGCGTTTTTCAATCTCACCAAGAAAAACATCGCCTCCACCCTGCTCGAGCCGGCGCTCGACCCGTCGGGATTCCTGTTTCTGACCGGCGAGGCGCGTAACCGGGGCCTGGAGTTCGACCTGCACGGCGAGGTGTTGCCGGGCCTGGAAGTGCTGGCGAGCTATGCTTACATCGACTCCCGGATCAGCAACGGTCCGATCGCAGCGACCGGTGACGGCGAGGAGTTGATCGGCACCACGGGCAATCGTCTCTTTGGCGTACCCCGCAACGGGGGCAGCCTCTGGGCATCCTACCGCTTCTCCGGTGCGTTGCGCGGGTTGAAGGTCGGTGGCGGTGGGATCGCCCGTGGCGCACGCGAAGGCGACAACGCCAACGACTACGCACTACCCGGATTCGTCAAGTGGAACGCGTTCGCCTCCTACAACTTTCCGCTGGGAGGTCTGCAGATGAGCGCCCAGCTCAATGTCGACAATCTCTTCAACAAGAGTTATTTCGAGTCACTCAGCGGAACCCGCACCATCATGCCGGGCTATCCGCGTCGCTGGCTGGCGTCGCTGCGGGTGGAGTTTTGAGAGAATTCCTGTCATGTTCGCGGCCTCGACGAACGTGGAGCGCCGCATGGGCAACCTCACCCGGAATCTGCTGCAAGTTGGACTGCTGACTGCGATCACGACAGCCGCGAGCGCCGCGCAGCATCCGGCACCCGCGGTGACCGGCGATCCGACCGCCAGGGAGATCCTGGCCGAGCTGCTGGCGATCGATACTACTTATGCGAAAGGCACCGCGGTCGCCGTCGAGGCGCTGCGTAAACGATTCCTCGCCGCGGGGTTTGCGGCCTCCGACCTGGTCGTGGAGTCCTATCCCGACAATGCCTCGCAGACCAGCCTGATCGTGCGGATGAAAGGCCACGGCAAGGGCAAGCCGCTGCTCTATTTATGTCATCTCGACGTCGTGAACGCGAAGCCCGAAGACTGGACCGTGCCGCCGTTCGCGCTCACGGAGAAGGACGGCTGGCTCTATGGCCGCGGCAGTCTCGATATGAAGGGAGAGGACGCCAACGTCGCAGCGGCACTATTGCGCCTCAAGCGGGAGGGTTACGTCCCCGCTCGCGACATCATTGTCGCTTTCACACCGGACGAAGAATCCAACGGCGCGCAAGGCGTGGGTTGGCTGGTGAAGGCGCATCGTGACCTCATCGACGCGGGACTGGTCTTGAATCCGGATTCGGGGACCGGCGCTTTCCGGCGCGGCCAACGCGCCTTCTACGGGGTGCAGACGAGCGAGAAATCGTTCATCACCTACGCGGCCGAAACAACCAACAAGGGCGGCCACAGCTCCGAGCCGCGACCCGACAACGCCATTTACGAGCTGACGGCGGCATTGAATCGCCTGGCGGCCTTCAAGTTTCCGATCCGCATCACCTCCACCGTGCAGGCCTTTTATGCCGCCCAGGCGCAGTTCGAAACAGGTGATCGGCAAGCCAATATGCGTGCGATCGGCACTGGCGACCAGGCCGCCGCCGAGCGCCTCGCCGCCGATCCAACCGACAACGCACAGCTCCGCAGCACCTGCGTAGCGACGATGCTGGCCGCTGGCCATGCTGAAAACGCCCTGCCACAGAGGGCTCGAGCCACCATCCAATGCCGCGTGCTCCCCGGCGATACGCAGGAGCAGACGCAGGCAACACTCGAGCACGTGTTCGCCGATCCGGGCGTCAAAGTGACCGTCGTGACGGCGGCGACGCCGAGCCCCGAATCGCCTCCGACAGCCGCCGTAATGAACGTCTACAAGAAGGTCGTACAATCCATGTGGCCCGGGTTGACCATCATGCCCAGCATGGATGCCGGCGCCTCGGACTCGAAGTTCACCCGCACGGCCGGGATCCCGAGCTACGGCGCGACGGCCGACTTCTTCGACCTCGAGGACATGCGCGCTCACGGCCAGGACGAGCGCATCAAGGCGGACCGCTTCGCCGAGGGCGGCGAGTTCGCCTATCGCCTGATGAAGGCTTTCAGCGCACCCGGGGCGCCGTGAAGGGCGTCAGTGCCCGAGCGCGCGCAGCAGGAGATGCAGTAGCGCGAAGGGCACCCCGGTAAAGAGAGCCGACAGCGGGATCGATACATAACTCAACAGTCCGATCAGGATCACGACCAACACGACGAGAAGTGTCAGAAGCGGTACCCCGAAGGCAAACACACGCCAGTCGAGCGGGCGGCGTGGCGGCGGCATCACGCTGGCACCCATCTTACGCAATGCGCGCAACCGGCGCTCCACGGAAGGGAACATGGGCACGACGCTGCCACCCAACATGTCGCCGCGACCGCGCCCACTCACGACCGACAGATGCGCCATCCACGGCGCAAATGAATCTCCCGGGCCCATGCGCTCGAGCGCGCTGGCAAGTGCGTCGGGATCGCGAGTCAGTCTTACAGCGACCGCATCGGCCATGTACTTACGCTTTCGCCACGTCAAACCCACCAGCGGCCGCAAAACGAACAAGCTGACGAACCCTGCGAAGAATCCCGACATCACCACCGGCCCCGCGAACGGCAACCAGAGCCACACACGCCAGTTGGACTCTTTCTTGGGCGACGCCTGGTCAACCGCAGTGGCCGCGACCGTGTCGCGCGCCACGGTGGACCTGCCCGCCCTGGACTTACGCGGCCGGTCCTGCGCGAAGGGATCGGAAATCTCCTGAACGAACGGCTGGGCGCTGGCTGCATTGGGCAAGGCGAGCACGACCAACAGCCGCCAGAGCTTGTGAAACCCGTCATCATCACTCAATACGCTGCTGAACCGGGCCATGACTCCAAAGAGACTGACGGTCACGGCAATGCGGTGCCCGATAGTGAGGTCGCCGTCCGCGATGGCGGCCACCAGGTCGGCCGCCACGCCCTGCATTTCCTGCCGGTTGAGAGTTGCGAGCAGCGACTCCGCAACCAGTATGGTGGCGGAGCGCTCGGAGGCGCCGAACACCGCGGCGTTGAGCATTTCACGTTGGGTGACCAGGACATTCGGCGCGGGCAAGCCGGCGGCGATCGTCATCTCCTCGATGACATTGACGAAGCGCTGCTCGGCCAGCACCTCCCGATTGGCGGGACGGACCTGCATCTGCGCGTCGGCGGCCGCGGCAGCAGCGTCCAGAACACGTGACAGCATACGAATTACCAAGGCCATCCACAGCAGCCCGGGCGCGGCGGCGCCCAACAGGAACACGATCGGCCAGAACCATTCCACGTGCCCCGGGTGCTGTGTTGCCGTCTTGTAGACGGTGCCGATGGCGGCGACCAGGTTGGGGGCCGGAACGACGAGGTTGACCAGGTCGAAACCCAGGCAGATGACCGCGTAAAACAGCGGCGCCATCAACACCGCCACGACGAACGCCACGATGCTATTCGCCAGGGTACTCACAGCCCGGACGCGCCAGGCCGTGCGTCGATGCCGATGAATGGCGAGAAAGAAGCTTTCGCGCTCTTGCGGAGCCCAGTCCGCGATCACCTTGTCGCCGAGGGTGTCAGTCCGCACCGCCATGAGCTGAGTTTGCCCCCTGTGTGGACAGAACGAAAGGTCACGGCTTGCTAACCGTGGAGGTGGCAGGTCTACTGCGCCGCACGGCAGCTCGAGGTGACCTTCATGTGGCGATTTGGATCGATGGTGTTCCTGCCCCTGGTACTCGCGCTCGCAGCTCACCCGCGAATCGCCGTGGCCGACACGGTGCTGATCACCGGCGCGAACTCCGGAATCGGCCTGGAATTCGCGCGCCAATACGCGGCTAAAGGGTGGACGGTGATCGCGACTCACCGCCGCCCGCAGACCCCGCGCCCGCTGGCCGACCTGGCGGCAAAATACAACCGGAGCGCAGCGGAGGGAATCCCGAGAAGCGCCCAGGGCGCGATGCGGGACAACAAGGTGCGCATCGAGAAGCTCGACGTCACCAGCGTCAACCAGGTGAGCGCGCTGGCGACGAAGCTGGCGAACGTTCCCATCGACGTGTTGATCAACAACGCGGGTGTCTATAACGATCGCTCGAAGTGTTCCGGGGACGACGAAGGTTGCCCGGGCGATTGGCAGGTCGAGAGCTTCGGCTCACTCAAGTACTCACTGCTCGATACGATGATGGCGGTCAACATCAAGGGCCCGCTCATCGTCTCGGAAGGGCTCTACAAGAATGTGCTGGCCAGCACGCAGAAGAAAATAGTGGCCATCAGCTCGAGCAACGGCACGTTGACCGGCGAGGCGCAGCCACGCCCCGGCGCCATCTTCTATCGTATGAGCAAAGCCGCGCTCAACCGTGAGATGCAGATCGTCGCCGCCTCCACTCGCCAGGACGGCGTGACCGTCCTCATGCTCAACCCGGGACCTACGCTGACCGAGCACCAGGAATACCTGAAGGACTACAAGGGAATGCTCAAAACCTCGTTCACCGTGGAGAACATGATCGCCACCATCGGCAAGTCCACCCGCGCCGACACCGGTCGTTTCCTGCGCTACGACGGCGCGACCGAGCCCTGGTGAGTCCGGACCATCATCCCGCCGATTTCTTTCAGGAGCTTCGCCGCCACGACCGCGGTCATGTTGGCGATATCGCAACGCGGATTGAACTCGACGATATCCGCCGCCACGATGGGTTGGTCGATGGTTTGAATCAGGTTGATGACCTGGCGGGTCGACAAGCCGCCGGGCTCCCGGTGCGAGACGCCGGGCGCACAGGCCGGATCGAGCCCGTCCAGGTCCAGTGAAATGTAGACCGGGGTCGAGAGATCGAACCGCAGACCCTCCACGCAACGGCCCGCCTCCACCACTTCGACGCCGAACCGCTTGAACTGCTCGCGATGATGGTCGTTGATGGTGCGCAATCCCACCTGGATCAGCCGATCCGCCAGCCCCTCCTCCATGATGCGCGCGAACGGTGATGCGTGGGATCGCAGATTTCCCTCGTACGCGTGATAAATGTCGGCGTGCGCATCGATATGCAGGATAGTCAGCCTCCGCTGACGGCGGCGTACCGCACGCATGATGGGATGCGTGATGGCGTGATCGCCACCGAGACAAATCAACGGATCACCCGACTCCAACGCCCGCCCCACTTCCCGCTCGATGCGCTCCCACGGATCGATGCTGCCGTCGAACTGGATGTCGCCATGATCGATCACCGTGCCGGCAGCACCGAGCTCGACACCCGTTTCGCTCCAGGTGCTGTAGGCATCGGACCACAGATCGCGACGAATGAGCGGAGGCGCCTCGGCGGCGCCCCTGAGGTACGACGAGTTCTCGTCGTGCGGAATTCCTAACAGCGCGATTCGGGTCATGGCTCTCACACCGTCACGACAATTTTGCCGACCTGTTGGTTCGACTCGAGATAGCGGTGCGCCTCCACGATCTGCGCGAGCGGGAACGTCTTCGCGATGACCGGCTTCAGGTGACCCGACGCGAGTCCTTGCAGGATCAGCTCATGATTGCGCTTCAGGCGCTCCGGACGATTCCAGATGGTCGAGGCGACCCAACCCCGCACGCTCAGGTTTTTCAGGGCTGCCGGCCAGTGCGGGTAGGGAGTCGGCTTCATACTCAACCCGCCGTAGATGAAAATGATCCCGTCCTCCGCCGCGGCCGCCGCCAGCTTCTCGACATCGGGCCCTCCAATGGGGTCGAAGATGACCCGCGCGCCCTTACCGCCGGTGATGCGCTGAACCTCGGCAACCAGGTCGGTCTCATCAGTGGGAATCACGTGCGCCGCGCCGTGTTGCTTCAAGGCGGCGACCTTGTCACCGGTGCGCGTGGTGGCAATCGATACGGCGCCGGCCCAGTTGGCCAGTTGAATCGCTGCGAGGCCAACACTGCTGGAGGCGGCGCGGATGATGACGAAATCCCCGACCGTCGCGTGCGCGATCTCGATGATCGCCAGGGCCGTGAAGTATTGCATCCAGACCGATGCCGCCTCGACGGAGCCCAGGTCCGGCGGTGGCGCCAGCAGACTGCGCACCGGCACGATCGCGCGCTCGGCATAGAGTCCATACTCACCGAGCCGGGTATTCGGAAACACGCAGACACGCTGCCCGGGCGCGAAACCCTGCACCCCCGGACCCACGGCCTCGATCACGCCGACTCCTTCGTAACCGATGAGCGTCGGCAGCTTGGGCAACACCGGGTAGGCGCCCAGGCGAAACATCGCCTCGGAGCGGTTCAGCCCGATCGCCTCGACCTCGAGGCGGACCTCTCCCGGCCCCGGATCGCCAACCTCCAGGTCCTCGATCCGCAGCTCTTCCGGTCCGCCGTGACGATGTATCCGGACGACCTTGCTCATAGCTCGAGTGCTCCCACGGCAAAGCCCGATGATGCAGCAAGTTCCGGGTGTCGGTCACCGTCCCCCGCGACGATGCTGTCGGCCAATCCTCTCAACCTAAGGAGCGCATCATGTCCTTCCGCATCATCGGTCTGTCCCCCGAGCCGTTCCGCCCGCTGTTCGGCCTCGACGAGGCGCAGCTGGCCGCGCAGGGGATCAAGCGCTATGTCGCCGACTCGAAGCCCGGATTCCCCGACCGTATCGAGCTGCGAGATGCGGAGCCCGGCGAATCGGTCCTGCTCCTGAACTACACTCATCAGCCCGCTAATTCGCCGTACCGGGCGAGCCACGCGGTCTTCGTACTCGAGGGCGCCAAGAGCCGCTACGACCGCATTGGCGAAGTTCCCGAAGCGTTTCGTCTGCGGCTGTTGTCCATGAGAGCCTTTGACGAGCAAGGCTTCATGGTCGATGCCGATCTGGTCGACGGCCGCGAGGTCGAAGGACTGATCGAGCGATTCCTCGGCAACGACGCGGTGGCTTACATCCAGGCCCACTACGCCAAGCGCGGCTGCTATGCGGGTCGGGTAGAGCGAGTCAGTTGACCGGAGGCCCTGAAGCTTCCTTGACCGCCGTTACCGCGGCGAGCCGCTTCTCACGGAGCCGCTCGCCGAGGAACGGCCCTTTCAGCGATTGACGTTCCTCTTCGGACAGCGTGACGGCAGCGGCCGCGTCGCGCGCCCGCCGCAAATAGTCGGCCTGCGGGTAAGGCTGATCCTCCAGCCCCGCGCGGCCGCGCGCGTCCGCTTCACAAGCCAACAGCAACTCGCCGAAACGCTCCGGACGGCGGAAGGCGTCCACGGTCTCCAACAGCTTGAGCAACGTACTGGGCCGCAACTGCGCGGCACGATGCACCTGCGGGTGATAGCGCGCGGTAAGAATCGCAAGCTCGCGATAGCCGGTGGGTACCTTCAGCCTGGCGCAAAGATCCTCTATCAGAGGGACTCCCGCCTCCTCGTGGCCGCGATGGCTCGGCAGCATCTCGGGGGGCGAGAGCGCCTTACCCAGATCGTGTACGAGCGCGGCAAAGCGGACGATGACCGGCGCGTCGATCTTGGCGGCGTACCGCACGACCAACATAACGTGCACACCCGTATCGATTTCGGGATGCCAGCGGGCCGGCTGCGGAATCCCATAGAGCGCGGCGACTTCCGGAAAGATCCTCGCCAGGGCCCCGCAACTGCGCAGCGTCTCGAAAAACACATCGGGCCGGGTCTCGCCGAGGGCCCGCTCGGTCTCCTGCCAGACGCGCTCCGGCACCAGGGCATCCACCTCGCCCGACTCGGTCATGCGCTTCATCAGCGCGACGGTGTCATCGGCCACACGGAACCCGAGCTCCGCGTATCGGGCCGCGAAACGCGCCACCCGCAGAATCCGCACCGGGTCCTCCACGAACGCCTCGGATACGTGCCTGAGCAGGCGCGCCTCCAGGTCCCGACGGCCGCCATACGGGTCGATGATCTCCCCGGATGGGGTTTCGGCCATGGCGTTGATTGTGAGGTCACGGCGCTTGAGATCCTCCTCCAGGGTGACATCCGCAGAGAACTGCGTCGTGAAGCCCCTGTAGCCCAAGCCTACTTTGCGCTCGAGACGCGCCAGGGCGTATTCCTCGTGTGTCTGGGGATGTAGAAATACCGGGAATTCGCGCCCTACCGGCACGAACCCGTCACGCTCGAGCTCCTCGGGGCTCGCACCGACGACGACCCAATCACGCTCGTGCACCGGCCGCCCGAGCAAACGGTCCCGAACCGCACCGCCAACCAAGTAGACTTGCATACCCTCGATTTTACCTTAAGAGTGCTCATGCGCAGTGCGCAGGACCGCGTATTTTGCCTGTTGCTCATCGTGGGCCTGCTCGCAACTCTTTCCGGTTGCTATGTCATGCAGGCGGCCAACGGTGAAATGCACGTCCTGCAGGCGCGCAAACCTATCGACAAAGTCCTGGCGGATCCGGGCACGCCCGAGTCGCTCAAGGACACCCTGACGGAGGTCAAGGCCGCGCGCGAGTTCGCCTCCCGGGAGCTCAAACTTCCGGACAACAAGAGCTACCGCTCCTACGCCAACATCAACCGGCCCTTTGTCGTCTGGAACGTCGTCGCGACGCCGGAGTTCTCCGTCCATCCCAAGCAGTGGTGTTTTCCGATCGCCGGCTGCGTGGCGTACCGTGGCTACTTCTCGGAGAAGCGCGCCCGGAAATTTGCAGCGAGCTTGCGAGACAGGGGTTTCGACGTCACTCTCGACGGGGTGCCCGCCTACTCCACGCTGGGCAAGTTCGCGGACCCCGTGTTGAGCACCATGTTGCCCTACGGGCCCGACGAGCTGGCGGCTACGATCTTTCACGAGTTGGCACACCAGTTGCTCTACGTGAAGAATGACACGCAGTTCAACGAGGCCTTCGCGACGACGGTCGAGAACACCGGCCTCGAGCGCTGGTTGGCCTTCAACGGTCACTCGGACAGGTTCCAACGCTATAGGAAAGACAGTACGCGCGAGCGCCAATTCGTGGAGCTCTTCGCCCATACGCGCGCGCAACTCGCGAAGTTGTATGCCTCCGGTGAGCCTCCGGAGCGGATGCGGGAAAAGAAGGCGCAAGCCTTCGCGGACCTGGCAAACGAGATTCACACCCTCGAGAGCCGCCAGGGCCTGCAGCGCCAGACACTCTACGACCAGTGGATCAAGGAAGGGCTCAACAACGCACGCCTCGCCTCCGAGGCGAACTACTACGATTGCGTGCCGGGATTTGAGCGGCTGCTCGCGGAGCAGGGAAATGATTTGCCGCGCTTCTATGCGGCGGCGAAGGAGCTGGCGCGGCTACCTATCGCGGAGCGTCATGCCAGGCTCTGCAGGACTCCAGCGGCACCTTCTATGGATGCCGCTGAAGTTGCAAGCCCCTAGCGCCGCCCCCTGATCGACATTACTTACGGGTCGGCGGAACCTTCATTCCGCCCGCGCCAGGAGGAGCGTTTCCGCCGGCTTTGGCGTTCGGGTCATCCTCCTCCCAGTTGTCGCGCATCTTGTCCGCCCAGCTCTTGTAGTTCGACCAGGTGTACAGATTCTTGGTGATCGCGGCGTGGCGCGCGCGGGCGCGCTGCATGCGATCGAGCCAATTGGCATAAGGATCCGCCGCATCCGCTGCTGCAGGCGTGGTGCCGGTCGGGACCGGATCGTGGTGCGAGCCGGGCGCGTCACCGCGCCCCCTGTCTGACGAGCTCATGAGAAGCTCCTTGAATGTTTAACGCAGCGTACCGGTCAGCGCTGCTGCAAACGCAGGAACTGGGTCACAGGCGTGTCGCCGATTACATACGGTGCGACGTGGCTTCGGTAAATCGCCACGCGTTGTCAAATCGAGTGGCCCGGAGGACCCATCGGCCAGCGTTATGTCACGAGATATTGTTAGGTCTTACGTCTCAAGCGACGAGACGATAGACCGGGCGGTACTCGCTGCCGGGTAGTTTCATGCGCTGCTGTGCGACAAACGCGGCGAGCAACTCATCGAGCAGGCGCATGATGCCGGGATCGCCGGCGAGCTCGTATGGGCCGTGACGCTCGATCGCCTTGATACCGTATTCCTTTACGTTGCCGGTCACGATGCCGGAGAACGCGCGTCGCAGATTCGCCGCGAGCTCGTGCATCGGCTGATCCTTGTGCAACTGCAACGAGCGCATCGACTCGTGCGTGACCTCGAACGGCCGTTGGAATTCCGGCTGGATCGACAACAGCCAGTTGAAGTTGTACGAGTCGCTGTTGGTTTTGCGGAATTCCCGCACGGCCTCCATGCCACGCACCATGTGACGACCCACTTCCGCGGGATCGTCGATGATGATGGTGAAGCGCCGCAGCGCTTCCTCGCCGAGCGTACCCACGATGAAGCGACTCACGTTCTCGAAGTAGGCCGCGCTCTCGCGTGGACCTGTTAGAACGACGGGAAACGGCTGCGCCTGGTTGGCCGGATTCAACAGGACACCGACCAGGTAGAGAATTTCCTCGGCCGTGCCGGCGCCGCCGGGGAATACGACGATGCCGTGCGCGAGACGCACGAAGGCCTCCAGGCGCTTCTCGATGTCCGGCATGATCGCGAGCTGATTCACGATCGGGTTCGGCGACTCGGAGGCGATGATGCCGGGCTCGGTGATCCCGATATAACGGCCATGCTCGATGCGTTGCTTGGCGTGACCGATCGTCGCGCCCTTCATCGGACCCTTCATGGCACCGGGACCGCACCCGGTACAGACGTCGAGCGCGCGCAGGCCGAGCTCGTAGCCGACGTTCTTGGTGTACTTGTATTCGGTGCCGCCGATAGAGTGCCCGCCCCAGCAAACAACCAGGTTCGGCCGCGCCTTGTAGTCGAGCAGGCGCGCATTGCGCACGACGTGAAACACAGCGTTGGTAATATCGGCAGAATCGGTGAGGTCGAAACGCCCGCTCTCGATGATTTCGTTCGAGATGTACACGACGTCGCGCAGCACCGCGAACAGGTGCTCCTTGATCCCGCGGATCATCTGACCATCGACGAATGCGGCGGCCGGGGCGTTGTGCATCTCCAGCTTGATGCCCCACGCGTGCCGGACGATCTTGATCTCAAAATCGCGGTAGCGATCGAAGATCTCCTTGGCATTGTCGGTGTCCGCGCCGCTGTTCAGGACGGCCAGCGCACAGCGGCGGAACAGGCGATACAGGCCCCCCTGCCCCGAATCGAGCAGCTTGCCGATCTCTGCCTGGGAGAGGTTCTCGAGGCTGCCGCGCGGGCCGACGCGGGCATCAATGAATTCGGGAACGACGATACTGCTGTCCAAAGGAGTTCCCCGAATAGTTGTAGTCGCAGCGCCCCTAAGCGGGGAAGCGCTACGGGAGGATATCGATCGGCACGTTGTCGGGCGTGAGCAGCCAGACTTCGACCATGTCGGCGTTCGACAGGGCGATACAGCCGTCGGTCCAATCGGTGATTTCGTAGTACTTGGGCTCGCGCTTCAACTGGTTGGGCAGGCCGTGGATCATGATCGATCCACCGGTATCCCAGTGATTCTTGCGCGCCCGCTTCATGTCCGTGTCGTTGGGATAGGAGACCTGGATGGACAGGAAGTACTCGCTGCGCGGATTGCGGCGATTGAGGTAATACCGTCCCTCAGGGGTGCGGTAGTCGCCGGCGCGCTCTTTCTGGCCAACCGGATTCAGGCCAAGAGCGATCTTATAAGTGCGCACCACGGTCGTTCCGTGCAGCAGCAGCATGCGCCGCTCGGTCTTGTGCACGACGACGTGGTCGACCGCGGGCAGGCTTTCTGTCGACCGCAACATCACGCGCTCCGCCTGCGGGAGCGTCGGGTCCGCGAAAGCGGCTACGGCCACGCAGGTGGCCGCCAGGGCGGTGAGAGCTATGAGACCGAAGCGGGAAACGATCATCTTTCGTGCAAACAGACACTTACCCAGCAGTACAGCGATTATATGCGCTCAGGTTGCGGTGGGCGATGTACATCCGTCACAGCGTCGCCGCCCCCAGACGCCGGGAACCCCTACGGGTTTCAAGAGTTTGACCCTGGATCACACTTTGGGTTCGATGGGCCATAATGAGGCGAATAACCAGGCCAAGGGGCCCCCCAGGTTCTCACGTGAAGCTCAGCCGTATTTCTCTTGTCACACTGGCCATGCTGGTCAGCGCCTGTGCGACGACGCCCACACAATCCGTCGTGGAGAGGCTCGATCCTGACACGGCCACGACGGTCACCGTGCTCAATAAGCCCGTGGAGCTCGTCGCGGAAACGCTGCACAACGCCGGGGGCGACCCCTTTGCCTTCATAGGTCCGTTTGAGACCGACCGGATGGGAAATCGAACGCGATACCTGTGGATGGCAGCGCCCTCCGTGCAGAACGCGAGACTCGAGCCGCGGCTGCTCTGCGACGGTCAGCCGGTGGCGCTCCCTCCGGTGAACGAAGGCATGACCCATCTCGGCCTGGCGCACCCACCGTATGCGAAGCCGGCACCTTGGAGCGTGGAGTGGTATTTCCAACTTCCGCCAGAGACTTTGCAATGCCTCGCGGATGCGCAGAGAGTGACTGTCGAGACGCACGCGGACACGGGCCAGTCGGACCAGTTCAGCGTCGACAGCAAAGGCCTGACGACGCTGAAGGCGTTCAACAGTCACTAGTTTGAAACGCTGGATCCGGGCGTCCTGCCCGGCCCAGCGTGCTTCGAGCAAAAAGCGTGGTTTTTGCCCGAAGCTCCGCCACCTGACGGCGGCGGGGCACATCCATGTGCCTGGACACGCTAGGGCTCAAGTGCCGTTGGCCACCACCGGCTCGACACGCGGCATCACGATCTGCGTCCCCGGATGCAGATCGGCGAGATCCAGGTCCGGGTTGTACTGCTGAATCAACCACACGGGCAGCTCCGCGAAGCGCTGCGTGATGGTCCACATCGAGTCCCCGCGGCGCGCGATATACACCTCGGTTCCCACGATGCGGTGGGACGCGAAGTAGCTCGCCTGCAGGGTCTGGTGATACTCACGCCGCTTCTGCTCGAATTCCTCGCGCCTCACACGATGGAAATCGAGGTGCACCTTGCGGCCCACAATCACGGGCTTACCGTAGCCGAGTTTGTTCAGTTGGCGCAGCTTGGTAGCCGACACGCGCAACCAATCGGCGTAATGTCCTAGTGTCTCTGCGGTAGCCACTACGATGGTGTCATCCTTCGACACCGAGTAGTCGGTGGGGTCCGCGTTCTGCTGAGCATCGTCGGCAGCAGCGCCCAACGCCGGGCTGACTTCCTCTGCCTCCGCAGCTGAGACTGGCTGCGGATTCTCAGTACGTCCATGCGTCTTCTTTTCGGCCGTAGCCGCGGCGACGTCCTCCTTGCTCTCCTCCTCGGCCATGGCGACCGTCACCCCGCCCGACCCAACAGGCCCCTTCGCGGTTGTGGCGGCACTCGCGAGCGGAGGCACAGTGGTCTGTGCGGGATTCGGCGCTTTACCACCCGGGGCGGCCGTGGAAGCCACCTGGGCGGGTGGCTGCACACCGGGTTTGATCGCCAACTGCTCACCCTCGAAGATGAAATCGCGGTTGCGAATATTGTTGAGGTCCAGAAGCTGACCTTCGGTCAGTCCCACCTTCGAGGCGATGTCAGCCAGAGACTCTCCACGCTTGACGACGTAGACGCCCGCGGCCTCCGTCGCGGCGATGGCCGGGGTCGCAGTACCCGGCGTAGCCGCCGGCGCACTCGGTATGGCTGCCGGAGGGGGGGCGCCCACCTTGCCCAGCGTAGCGGGCCTCGCCGGAGGGCTCGGAGGAGCCGGGGTAAGGGCCGCCAGGGCGGGAGCCGGCTGCTCGGGCAGATTGATGACGCGACCCACCTTCAGACGGCCACTGGTCCGCAGGCGATTCAGCCGGGCGAGCTGCTCCGGACTTATTCCATACCCCTGAGCGACGCTCACGATCGTATCGCCCTTCTGGATGCGATAGCGGCGCGGCGCCGGCTGACCGGCAAACATCTCGGACGGGCTCAGGCGCGCGGCGAGCATCTCGCTCGTCCACTGCTGTCCGTCCATCGGCAATCGCAGGTGATACGCCTTGGGGACGTGCCTCTGGCCGACCCAGACCGCCCGCAACAGGGCCGGGTTCAATGTCCGCAGCTTGTTCTCATCGATTTTCAGAGCGCGCTCGAGCGAGCCGATCGAGACGAAGCCCGGGACGATGACCTCCTGAAACTTCGCCTCGCTCTGCCTCTCGATGGGACCGAAGTACTTCTCGGGATTGTGGTCGACTTCGAGCGCCGCGAGGAACGACACATAAAAGTTGCGGGAAGCGAAGCCGAACGTCCGTCCGTTGTATTGCCGGACAATTTTGACAATGTCGTCGGTGCCAAGGGTCTCTTTCGCGTGGCGTACTCCTGCGGCGCCGTGGTTGTACGCCGTCAGAGCCAGCGGCCAGCTACCGAGGATGCGGTAGTTGTAGGCCAGTAGTTGCGCGGCGGCTTCCGTGGACCGGAACGGGTCGAGGCGGTCGTCTACCGCGCTATCGATCCGCATATAGCGACGACCCGTTGAACGCATGAACTGCCACAGGCCGGCGGCGCCCACCTTGGAATAGGCAGCCGGATTGAACGACGACTCGACGTGAGGCAGGACGGCGAGCTCCGGGGGCAGACCCAGGTTCGCGAGCGTCTCAGCGATATGCGTCTCCCAGGCGCCGGAGCGGATGAGACCTGCCCGAAAGCGATCCGCCTGTCCGAGCTGGAAGCGGATGTCTTCAACCGCCTCTCGAAGCCGTGAGGGCGTCCCTTCGGCGCCCCACATGTCCTTGATGCGCTGATCGTCCGCGGAGAGAGGGCTGTCGTTAGCGGCTGCTATCCGGCGAAGCGCCGCTACGTAGCGGTTGCGCGCCTGGTCGACGGTGCGTTCGCGCTCGCGCGGCGACGTATTGGGTGCGAAGTGTAGGGTCTCGTACACCACGGCCAGGTTGTACTGGTCGTGCAGGAAGCCGGCGTTCGTATCGACTTCCGTATAGACGCGGATCCAGAACTGCACATCGCGCTCGAGCCCCGGTGGTCGTGGCATGACGCTGTCCGTGTCAGCAGCGAGCGCTCCAGTGGCCACGATCCAGGCGAAAGCCATTGCCCAAACCCACCGAAACGCCCCGTGTGAGGTCCGTGTCGAGTTCATTTACACCCCGGATAATCGAAGATTCGATTGTACTTTCAATGCTTTGTGCAATGCGTGGTGGTCGGCGCAACAGCCGGCGCGTCCCAAAGCGTCGGTGATCTTGACAGCTCGACGTCGACGCCCGCGCATCCCCGCCCGCCTGGACGTGTTCCAGGCGTCCGGGCGGATGAGAAAACTTCTCATAACGGGCATTGCGTCACACTTGAACCACGTCGCAGATACAACATGTCACATCGGCGGTGCAGCCGGGACCGCTGGCATGCGCGTTGCAAATATAACAAGCAAGAGAGGCGCGACGTTGCCCTCGGGAAGGAAGCAAGCAAGCAAGCTAGCGGATTCTAATAAAGCGCGGATCTGGAATGAGCCATCGGGCTCGTCGGATACCGCGCAGTACCGGACAAAAACAAGAACAACTCCTCCACACACAAGCAGGCGACAAATGACCCCGCGGTGAAGCGGGGTTTTTTTTGCCCGCTCACTTTCCGCAATAAAAAAGCCCCTCCCCCGACTCAAGGGGGGAGGGGCCTGATTAACGACCGTACGGAACGGTGTTAGTCATCGATCTGCGGATGCGCGGCATTGATGCGGTCGCGGAAGTCGCTGGGCCAGCGAACCTTGACCTCACCCGGATACGGACGGCTGTAACCCGTGGCCTCGTACCAGACCCAATGGTTCACGACCACCGGATCCTCGGAATCCGGGAGGTGCTGCTTACCCTTGAAGATCTTGTCCTTGGCCACCGCCGCCCAGGCCTTCTCGATCGGCTTGAGCTTGCGGATGTTCTTCGCCGTCGCGGTGGCGTTCGGGACGCACTGACCATTCACGACGGTGTACCCGGCAAGCACTCCCGTGTAGTACGGGGGCGTCAAGCTGGCGCCAGTGGTGCACAACGGAACCGTTGCGGCCACGTGGTCCCACGGCGCGAAGTTCGACGCCGGCGGGTTGTCGGTGAATAGGTTGGACATCGGCGAGGCCACGAGATCGAACTGGTTCATCGGCGGCAGGCCGAGGATCTGCTCGATCGTGCGGGTCATGTTGACCTGCGTGAACGCCGTGTGATTAACCACAGTCTGGCCACCCTGGTCCTGAGACTGGATGACGTAAGGGCTGACCACGTAGCCAGGGCTGCGGTGACCGTCGATGTGGTCGACGCCGTCCTGCGCATCGTCCTCGGTCACGAAGATCGCCGAGTCTTTCCACACCGGGCTGTGGGTGATTGCATCGATGATGCGACCCACCGCGAGGTCGTTGTCGGCCTGAGCGGCCGCGACGCCCGGAGGACCACCCGTGTGATCGCACATGATCCACAGGGTCGTCAGCGCCGGCACCTTGCCAGCGGCCACATCCTTGTTGAAGTCCTGTTGCCACTGGTCGGTCCGGAACTGGTCGGGAATGCCCAGATCGAACGGCGAGAAGTGCGGATCAGCGTGCTTCTGCACGGACGGGATTTCCGAGATCACGTTGACCGTATTCGCGTAAACGAGTGAGGACTCCTTGCCAGCCTCGAACGCCAACGCGTCATTGTAGAACGCGCTCCAGGCCGGCTCAGTCGTCGCACCGTTGGGCTGCTTGAAGGTGACGCCCGCGTACTCCACGTACTCGCCGTAGATCTTGACGGACAGACCCTTCTTCTCGGCCGCGTCCCACACGAAGCCCTTGGGCTGATACGCGAGCGCGTCCTGGCCGTTGGCCGGGTAGCTGCGGACCCAGTCCGGGCTCTGGATGTCGTCCATGTAGGGCGCCAAGCCCTGCACGAGCCAGTTGTGGCCGTCGGCCGACTGACGGGACGGGTTGTAGTAGTTGTCCAGCAGCGGGAAGCGCGCAACCAGGGCATGCGCATTCGGGGCGTAAGGCGCCATGACCGCCAGCGTCGGGTCGCCGTTGCCACCCTTCACATCACCCAGGATCTGGTCGTAGGTGCGGTTCTCACGCACGATCAGGAAGACGTGCTTGATCTTCGACGGATCGCCGATGTGCTTCGGAATGGCAACCGGGTGCTCCCACGGATTGCCGCCGCTCGCGCCCGAGATGTTCGCCTGCAGATCCCAGTGGTTGTTCTGGGAGACCTGGGCGGTCATGGTCTTCAGCGTCTTGTTGTTGGGCAGAGGGATGAGGCTCACCGTCGCCTGGTCCTCGTGCGAGTTGTACGACGCGGGGGATCCATGCGAAGTGACCTTGTTGGACTGCGCGCCGATGCCCTTGTCGTTGGTCACAACGAGCTGGGCATGCGCCGCGTCGTACACCACACTGTCGGGTGTGGAGGCGGTCGGGATGTAGCCGAGGACTGCATCCTTGTCGTGCACGCCGCCGCTGAGATCAACCACCGCGACTGCATTGATGGTGTACAGCGTGACGTACGCGACCGAGCCAACGATCGTCAGGCTCGTGGGCTGCGCGCCGAAGGCCGCCGACTTGTCACGTCCATCGTGATCGAACCAGTCGTCATCGAACCAGTTGTTGTCGAACTTGCTGTGGCCGTTATCGTGCTCATCGGCCGGCAGCGGCAACGCGACGCTGATGGTCCGCTCGAGCCGATTCGTGCGCAGGTCGATGACGCCGATGTTGTCGCTGCCGGTGTTGGTCACGAACAGGTAGCCGCCGGAGATCGCCATCCCGGTCGGATGACGTCCGCCCGTCTGGATGCTCTGCACGACCTGGCCGGTCGTGGTGTCATAGACCGAGATCGTGCCGGTGACCGCGCTGCCGTTGAAACGGTCGGCAACAATGGGCGTGCCGGAGGAGCTGCCGGTGAAGTCCGACGAGGTCGCCACGCGGCCGCCTTCGTTGGTCACATAGGCATACTTGCCGTGCACCACGATGCTGTTGGGCGCGTTGCCCACCGCAACCGGCGCACCCTTCACAGCGACCGAGCCTGTGGTCGCCGCGTTCGTCAGGTCGACGGCCTGCAGCGTGTTGTTCTGGTTCAGCAGGACGTAGCCCGTCTTGCTGTCCGCGGAAACGGCCACACCCGCCGGGTTCGACGTGCCGCCGGTATAGAACTGGCCGCACAGGCCGGTCACCGGGTCGGACTTCAGGCCGAGCGTGATGCCGCTGCAGTTGATTGCCGCGTTGGAGGCGGGCAATGAAACATGCGTGTTGTCAGTGAGATTGCCGGTCGTCGGGTCGACGTCCGCCACCGCCAGGAAGCTGCTGTCCTGGCTGAACAGCAGGTGCTTGCCGTCGGGGGTGTAGCTGACACCCGTGAACGAGCCGTTCTTGGTATTGAAGGGCTTGTACTGCTGCGTGATCACGCCGGTGCTCAGGTTGATCACGTCGACGGACGACGAAGCGCCCATGAGCAACACGGCGGCGAAGTTGGGATTCGTCGGGTTCAGCACGACCTGCTTGGCACGCGCGGGCGAGGCGGTGCCGGTGAGGCCGATGCTGAGGTTGATCTGCTTGCCGGCAGGGGTGATCACCTGACCGGTCGACATGACGTACGAGCCGTTGGTCTGCGGACCCACCGTGTACGTCGGAAATTCCGTGGACGGCGCCGCGAGTGCTGCCGTCGTGCTGGCGGCGGCAATCAGGGCCGACACCATGCACTGAACCATGCTCGATGACCTGTTAGTCATGAACCTTCCTCCCCAAGAGAGTTTTGCAGTAGACAAAAGGGAAACGTATGCGCCATCTGTTCAATGGCAGCGCGCAGTCTTGGGGAGCCGCGTTTCCAATTGATGAACGTCGCGTGACAATCCAAGCTCAAGCAGTGAGCATGGACTTCACCCTTGCTTTCACGGCTTTCGAGTTGACCCGTCTTCTTACTTTGTCAATCGCGCAGTGAGGCCAACGGGCCTAAAAAATTCTCGTAGGAATACCAACGCCCGATCGCGTGACGGTAGATCGGTTGGCGCGCTTGCCATTTGCTCGGAGTCTTGACGGCGCGCGCATTGCGCTCAGGAAACAGACACGATTCGTCCCATTCCAAGCCCGCCGCATCGAGGATGCGGCGTATGGTCGGCTGTGGCTCATTTACGAGCTTTTCATAGTCGATTTCAATGAAACGGTCGGGCGGCAACACGCGCCGCCAGTGCGCACAAAGGCGCTGGTAGGCGCGTATGAAACCGACCAATGCCGCTCCGCCGGTCGGAAACAACAGTCGCGGATTGAAATGGGTCTGGTGGATCGACAACGCCGTGTCGATCGGACTGCGACGGCAATGGACTAGCGTCGCGCGGGGTAGCGCCAGGTGGATCAAGCCGGCCCACTGAAAATTCAGGGGCATTTTGTCGGTGACTCGCCGTGTCAGACGGGGCGCTACACTTTTTAACAATCGCACATAGTTCTTTGCACTCGAGGCGCGCAGCTGCGCCTTCGCTTCGGGTGTCTCGGCCCGCTCCCACTCGTTGCCACGCTCATTCCAGTACGACAACTCTCCCGCCCCACTGACATCAGGATGGGCTGACAGGATCTGTTCGACCAACGTCGTCCCGGAGCGCGGGAGGCCCAGGATGAGAATCGGAGTGGCGTCGTCGTTTGCGGCGGGACCCTGGCCGGCATCGGTGACCTGCGCCGCGGCGTCAGCAACCCGGCCAGTGGCCCCACCAGCCTGCCCCGCGGCCCCATCAACCTGACTCGCGGCCCCATCAACCTGACTCGCGGTCCCACCGACCGCAGCCGCGGCGTCGGCAAATAACTCTGGTGTGAATTCGGCGATCAGCCTCTCCACCCTGGCTTCGAATCTACTCAAGTCGAAGCGGACGATGCTGTTGCGCACGGCCTCCGCCGCGTCGAAGTGCCGCATGGCCTCTTCATAGTTGCCCAGGTCATCTGCGGCTTTACCGAGCGCCAGGTGCACCCTGACACGCTGTGCTGGATCGATCGCGTTGGATTCGAGCGCCGCGCGCATGCGTGCCACGAGCTGCGGGGCATCGTCCGGCCCAACGCGACCACAGCGCACAACATCGTAATAGCACCCGGCAAGCCACGGCGCCTGCTCAATCGCGCGCAGGAAGTACCGACGCGCGTCACCAAACCGACCGGCGTCTGCAAGCGTGTTGGCCAGCAACTCCAGCGCCACTGGATTGTGGCGCTCCGTTTCCAACACCTTGCGTAGAACCTTCTGCGCCTCGCCGTCGCGATTCTCGACCAACAACGCCCGGGCCATCGCCAGGCGACCGAGAGTTGTCTGCGGCGCATCGGCTGCCGCGCGACGAAACATCTCGCTCGCCCGGGTGGCATGTCCGTGGTTATCGAGGAGATGCGCCGCCCGGTAAGTCGCCTCGGGCAACGGCTTCAGCTCCGCTGCCTTCTGATAGGCGGCCAGGGCGCCATCCGCCTCGCCGGCCGCCTCGAGCGCCATACCGAGCCTTAGATAAGAGTCTTGAAAGCCGGGGTCGATCGCCACGGACGCTTTCAGGGCGTTGATCGCGTCACTGACCTGCCCGGATTCCAGACACGCGAGACCCAGGTCATGCAGGATCCCCGCATTTCCCGGCATCCATCTCGCCGCCTCCCGCAACGGCACGACCGCATCCGCCGGCCGTCCTGCTTTCAATAGGTGAGTGGCCTGAGCCAGCAGCGCTCCGCCCTGCGCGCCAGCCGGCGTCACAATCAATTTTGTTGAGGCTCGTCCGGCTTGCCACCCCGCGCGAACTTCCGCTGCGCAGGCTCTGGCGTATCAACACTTTGCGGCGGCTCGGCCGAGGCGCTCGCCGGTGGCGGCGCGACCTCTGGCGCAGGTGCCGCGGCCAGCGACACTGCCGACCCGCTCGCCGGAGGTGGCTCCACCGGCACCGGCCCCGACGACGGCCCATGAAACGCATCCTGCATCGAAGCAGTGCCCTTCGTAAGCGCCGTCGCCTCCGGCTGCTCCGAGCTCCCCCGCCAATACCACAGCGCCGCCGCCACCAGCCCCACGGTCACCACGGCTAGGATCACCCGACGCTGATTCATGATTTTCTATCCTTCACAAGGGACCGTCGAATACATCGCTGCGCTTCAGCGTACTCGGCCAACATGAAGGTTAGAAGACGGCCCCGCTGAACGCTCGAGCCGCTCGACCGCGGGAGTCGCCTAGGCGAGCTCGCCGACGAACTTCACCATCATAACTTCGTCGACGTACGAAGACTCCGCAGCCCGCTTGTAAGCTTTGCGCTGAACTCCCTCCTGCTCAAAGCCGAGCTTGCGGTAGAACGCGATCCCCCGCGGATTGTCCGCCTCTGCCATGAGCTCAATCCGCAGCGCACCGTCCTGCTCGAGGCGCGCCAGCACCTCCGTCAGCATCGCCGCCGCATATCCCCGTCCATGAAACTCCGGCGCAACCGCCAGCGGCCCCAGATGAGCCACATGATTCGCCCTACCCGGCAGCCGTGTAGCCTTACAAAGGCCCACGATCACCCCATCAACCTCATATACGAAAAACCCGCCACTCCCGAGCAGTTCCCTGAAGATCTCCCCGAACCGCCGCTCATCGACACCATCAAACGTCAGAAACCTCTCGACGAGCTCGTGCGTGTAGATAGGAAACAACGCCTGCTCATCTTCAGCCCGAGCGTTCCTCAACATGTGCGCTCCTGATGTTCAGGATGGCCTTTCTGTTTCAGCTCTCGGCCGCCGGATGCCCACGCCTGAGCGCCGACCCATCGGCTTTACCGCCGATCTCGAGGACACGCCGTAGCGTTCGGAGGGCCCGGCGCCGCGCGAAAAAAAAGCCCCGCCGATCTTGCGATAGGCGGGGCATCTTCAGCGAGTTTCTGTCAGTTCGTCGACGTTCTACCAAACGTTCGAGACCTGTCGGTGGGAGTCTCGAAACCAAGCGGATGGTCCCCCGTCTACCCGCACTTCGAATCGCCGCAATTCAGGCAGGTCATGCAACCATCCATCATGACCACCGCGGCGGTACTGCACTTACCGCAGAGCTGCGCACCTTCCGGGAAGTGCGACTTCGAGAAAGCGTCCGTCTGTTTCGCGCGGGCTTCGAACTCGGCGCGCTTCTCGTCCACGAGCTTCTGCTGATGTTCATCCAACGTCGGCTTGCGCATGAGGCCGATCATCTGCAGGTGGCGCTCGATCACGTGACCGAGCTCCGCGATGATCGACGGCATGAACTTCCCGCCCGGCTGCCAGTAGCCGCCGCGGGGATCGAACACGGCCTTCAACTCATCGACCAGGAAAGTGACGTCGCCGCCTTTGCGGAACACGGCGGAAATAATCCGCGTGAGCGCCACGATCCACTGGAAGTGATCCAGGTTCTTGGAGTTGATGAAAATCTCGAACGGCCGGCGCTGCTCGTACTCCGTCCCCTCGTTCAGCACGATGTCGTTGATCGTCACGTACATCGCGTGATCGGAAATGGGCGTTTTGATCTTGTAGGTCGAGCCGATCAACATCTCCGGACGCTCGAGCTTCTCGTGCATCCGGATCACTTTCGCGGTCCGGCCGTTCTTGTCGCGGAAGGTCTCGGCCTCGCCCGAGGCGCTCGGCAACGGGATCACCGTCTTGTCGGCGGCCTGCTTGTCGTCGGGCTTCTGGACCCGGTACTTGACGATCTTGCGATCGATTCTGGTGGTCATGTTTTGAGAAATCCTCGCTGGGGGAAGTGACTGCGCAACCGCTACCCGAAGGCGCGCGCTAGAACTTCCCGTAATAGCCTTCCTTCATGGCGTCGAAGAGATTCGCGGCACTGTGCTTCTCGCCGTCGTACTCGATCTCCTCATCGCCCTTCACTTCGATCTCGCTGCCGTCATCGAGAGTGAACACGTACGTGGTGTTCTTCAGGTCGGCTTCCTTCACCAGCACGCCCTGGAAAGCCTCGGGGTTGAAGCGGAAAGTCGTGCAGCCCTTCAAGCCCTGCTCGTGAGCGTAGAGGTAAATGTCCTTGAACTTGTCGTACTTGTAGTCGGTTGGCACGTTCGCCGTCTTGGAGATCGACGAATCGACCCATTTCTGCGCGGCCGCCTGGATGTCGACGTGCTGCTGCGGGGTCACTTCGTCCGCGGCCGTGAAGTACTCCGGAAGCTTCTCGCCCGGCGCCGTCGCGTTGGGGAAAGCTTTGTTGTTGACCAACTCCCGGTACGCGAGCAGCTCGAACGAGAAGACATCCACCTTCTCCTTCGTCTTGCGCCCCGGGACGATCACGTTACGGAAGTAATGATGCGCGAACGAGGGCTCGATGCCGTTCGAGGCATTGTTAGCCAACGACAGGGAAATCGTCCCGGTCGGCGCGATCGAAGAATGGTGTGTGAAGCGCGCGCCGACCTCGGCGAGATCGTGCACGAGCTGCGGCGCAACCTGGGAAACACGCTGCATGTAGCGGCTGTACTTCGCGTGCAGCAGACGTCCGGCGATCTTCGCTCCCGGCTTCCAGCCATCGCGAGCCATCTCCGGGCGCTTCCTCAGCATTTCCTTCGTGACCGTGAATTCTTCGTTCATGATCGGCGCGGGACCCTTCTCGCGTGCGAGGTCGAGCCCCGCCTCCCAGCCCGCAACAGCCATCTCCCGCGAGACATCCTCGGTGAACTTCACCGACTCGGGCGAGCCGTACTTCATGCCGAGGCAGGTGATCGTGCTGCCGAGGCCCAGGAAGCCCATGCCATGGCGGCGCTTGCGCAGGATCTCGTCACGCTGCTTATCGAGGGGCAGGCCGTTAACTTCCACGACGTTGTCGAGCATGCGGGTGAAGACCCTGACGACCTCGCGATACTCGTTCCAGTCGAATTCCGCGAACTCGCTGAACGGATGCTTCACGAAGCGGGTGAGATTCACCGAGCCCAACAGGCACGAGCCGTAAGGCGGTAAGGGCTGCTCCCCGCATTGGCCTGTCACGAGGCCATTGAAGATCACACTGTTATGGTCTTCCTGCGTGGTATCGAACACCGCCTCCTTTCCAACATAGGAAATCTCGGCAATCCGGCTCGTAAAGCGTTGCGACTTCCGCAGTGCCTTACCTTCGACCCATGCGCTGTACCTGGCATTTTTCGCATCAGTCAAAAAACCAATTTCCGACATGAAACGTTCGCGCGATTCGCCATCAACGATCAGTTCGTAGTCCGCCTGACACGCATATTCCTTTTTCCCGCCCTTGCCGTCGGGCAGGAGACGCCTGCCTGTCTCGCGGCGCTTCAGAACGCGCGCGAAGATTCCAAAGTTGGCCAACAGCATTTGCACATCTTTCAGAAGCGATGGCTGGCTGGACGCGAGACGTACAGAGCAGCTCGTCTCATTGTTGCCCGAGGTATTGACCGTACCGTCGGACTGGAACAAACCACGCAGATAGCCCCTGACACAATCCTCGCTGCCACGCCAGACGATTTCCGGCACTTGCGTCTTCACCTGCGCGGTTAGGCCATATTTCAGCTCCAGCACACGCATGAGAATGACCGAGCGGATCATCACCAGATTGCGCGCCGGAACAGCCACCGCACTTACGCTGTAGCCGCGCGGCGTGCTGGAGAAACCGGCAATCATCTCGTTGATGATGGCAACAAGGCTGTCGGCCAACTCCCGGTCAAGCCCCCACAGATTGACGACAGCCGCCTGCTCGCCCTTGCCGCGATTGGTGAAATGGCCGTCGCCGGTCAACAACCCCAACAATACGCCGAGCTCAGCGCTGCCCTTCGAGCCGAACTGTCCCTTGCCGGACTGGATCAGCAACTCATCCCCGGCCCGCAGGTCCCTGAGCTTGATCTTGCCGCGCGTTGTGTAGAAGTCGTGCCACTCGGTCGCCTTGATCTCGTAACCGTCCTGGGTCACAACGCGGTAGACGTCGGCGGACGGAGCCGTCATGAATGCGGGGACGGCAGGCCGAACCGTCACGCCACGCTCCGATTCGCTCAGTGCACGCCGATCTACCGTAGCTTGAATATCGACACGCGCATCGTACAGGTCGCCGATACGCACCATGCCAAATTGCGTCGCAAGGCGTGTATCGGCGGTAACGCATGGGTTGGTGGCGCGGATGTTCTCGCACCACCAGTTGTTGTTCATCTCATTCACGCGGTCGATGAGAATGAACCCCGGCTCGGCGAAATCGTACGTGGAGGTCATGATGACATCCCACATGCGCCGCGCCGGCAGCGTCTTGTAGATCTTGCAGGCGACCAGGCCTTCCTCGTTCACGACATAGTTGTCGTGCACCGGCCATTCGCGCCAGACGAACTTCGTGGTGTCGGCCAGGTCGGCGGGCTCGCTCTCGTACTCCGCCTTCAACAGCGGGAAAGCCAGCTTCCACTCGCGATCCTCGCGCACCGCCTGCATGAACTCGTCGGTGATCAGCAGCGACAGGTTGAATTGCCGCAGGCGGCCGTTCTCGCGCTTGGAGCGGATGAACTCCATGGCATCGGGGTGACCCACATCGAACGTGCCCATCTGCGCCCCGCGGCGGCCGCCGGCGGAGGACACGGTGAAACACATCTTGTCGTAGATGTCCATGAACGAGAGGGGACCGGAGGTGTAGGCCCCTGCCCCAGACACATAGGCGCCGCGCGGGCGCAGCGTCGAGAATTCGTAGCCGATGCCACATCCCGCCTTCAGAGTCAGACCCGCCTCATGGACTTTCTTCAGAATGTCGTCCATGGAGTCGCGGATCGTGCCCGAGACGGTGCAATTGATCGTCGAGGTGGCGGGCTTGTGCTCCAGCGCGCCAGCGTTCGAGGTCACGCGACCGGCCGGAATCGCCCCGCGACGCAGGGCCCATAGAAAGCGCTCATACCAATGCTCGCGGACGTCATCACTCTCGACATCGGCGAGCGCACGCGCGACACGCTTATAAGTGTCGTCCATCGACTTATCGATGGGCGTGCCATCCTTCGCGGTCAGACGGTATTTCTTGTCCCAGATGTCCAGCGATGCGTCCTGGAACGGCACGGCATCGATGTCCTTGGGTTCGATCTTGACGACGGTATTCATGGATCGGCGGCCCTTACGACTATTTTGTTCGCCTGATTTAGCAAGCCCATTTCCACGGAAATGTTCTCGAGTCGGACGCCCCCCGGGCGCCAGGCCCACCCCTTCCGTGAAAACCTCCCCCGACTGCTTACGATATTGGTTCGCGTACCGCTAAACACAAGATCTTGTGTCGGGGTCAAAAGATTAGTGACGCCTGGGGCACTCGTCAATATGCCTAACCAGATTCTGTCACGCCAAAATTATTCAGTTAGAACAATGAGTTATGGCATTTTAGGCTGCAGCAACCACTAGCACAACCCCGAAATTGACCGAAGGGGGAAAGAATCCACTACCCCAATATATTGTGTGCCCAGGAGATGCCCAGGCGTTGCACAGCTTGTGCACAGTCTTGCTCACAGGCCAAGGCTCGGGTCGTGGTCGAGGCGTGTCGCGCGACCGGCGCCGCCCTGGGACGGGGCTTTCGGGTCCGGGCGGCGGGCGCCGACCGGGCCGCCTGGCGACCAAGCTCGACACTACCCAAGGGCGCCTGCCGCACCCAAAGATACCGCAGCGCGAGGGCACCGCAACATGGAGACGCTGTTCCGATTCTGCAAGCTGCGCCGTGAAACCGGGCCGACGCCGGTGGGGCGCGCCACTTCGCCCGGTACCCCGTGTTGTCCGGCGTCGCGCCCTTGGCGCTTCTTCCGGAGTTCCCCCGCGGTCCCACGTCGCACCATAGGTGCTTCGCGGGATTTCCTCCGCGGTCCCACGTCGCCCCATTGGGGCTTCGTGGGATTTCCTCCACTGCGTTCCGGTCACGCTTCGGTCACGCTCCGGTCAGAATCTTCATAACAACAACACTTGAAACCGGTTGCCCCCAACCGCAGATCCGGTGTCATGCGTACTTAAGCGCAATGACCTCGAACTGCAATTGGAAACTTGGAGGCTTTACCTATGACACTCGTCAGCTACGAGCCCTGGGCGCTCGTCAACCGCCTGCATCGCCAACTCGATCAGGCTTTCAACAGAACAACCGACACCACCGCCACCACGAGCGCGCCCAGCGTCTCCTGGATCCCGCGTGTGGACATCTACGAGGAAGCCGAGCGCTTCGTCGTACTCGCTGACGTCCCTGGCGTCGAAGCCAAGGACATCGACATCACGGCCGACAAGGGCGTGTTGACGATCCGCGGCGAGCGCCGCTCCGAGAAGACGGAGTCTGGAAAGAACGGCTACGAGCGCGTCGAGCGCACGTCCGGGTCTTTCCTCCGCCGCTTCACCCTGCCCGAGAGCGCCAACACGGAGAGCATCACCGCGAAGCAGACCAACGGCGTGCTGGAAGTCAGCATTCCGAAGCACCCGCAGGTGCAGCCCCGACGCATCTGCGTCAACGCTGCCTGATCGAATGTGAGGCGGGCCGGGGATAACAACCGGCGATGCCTCCTCGGTTGCGACCCCGGACCGACTCGCATGCACCCGCAAGGGGCGCATGCGGGCCGGTCTTTCTTTTTGTGCGCGCCGCTTGCCCGTGCGCGCCGCCTGCGCACTGAGCACCGCCCTGCGCCTACCGCGTCGCGTGCGACCCGACCTTCAGCGGTACGGTCACCGCCCTCGGCACCCGGCCCCCGTAAATGCGTCGCTCCGCACAGCATTCCCCATCCGGGACCGCTGTAGAATCGATGCTGCTGCGGAATCTCCCCCGGCATCGTCCGACCGGAAACACCATGAAACGTGCTGATCTCGCTCTCGCCGCGCTCCTCACGCTTGCGGTGATAGCCCCGCCCGCTCCCGCGGCCATGCCGGCTACTGTGGGCGACACCCCGGTGCCTTCCCTGTCGCCCATCGTCAAGAAGGTTTCGCCGGCGGTTGTGAATATCGCCACGCGCGGCACGATCAAGGATCGGGGACCGCAGAATCCGCTGCTCGACGATCCTTTCTTCCGTCGCTTCTTCGACGTACCGCCCGACGGCAACAGCCCGAGAGAGCGGCCGTTTCAGAGCGCCGGCTCCGGTGTCATTTTCGACGCCAAGGCCGGCTATATCGTTACAAACGCTCACGTCGTAGAAAACGCGAGCGAAATCACCGTTACGCTGCAGGACGGCCGCGACCTCAAGGCGGAAGTCGTTGGTAGCGACGAGCCCTCCGACGTCGCCGTGCTGAAAGTGAAGAGCGACGGCACTCTCGTGCAGCTCGGTCTCGGCGATTCGGCCAAGGTCGAGGTCGGCGATTTCGTGCTGGCGATCGGCAATCCCTTTGGCCTGCAGCACACGGTCACCTCGGGAATCATCAGCGGCCTGTCCCGCTCCGGCATCAACCCGGACGGCTACGAAGACTTCATCCAGACCGATGCCTCCATCAACCCGGGCAACTCCGGCGGCGCGCTCGTGAACCTGCGCGGCGAGCTGATTGGAATCAACACCGCCATCCTCTCGCGCAGCGGCGGCAACATCGGCATCGGCTTCGCGATCCCGGTCAACATGGCCCACAGCGTCATGGACCAACTCATCAAGTTCGGCTCCGTGAAACGGGGCCAGCTCGGCGTGAGCATGTATACCGTGACACCTGACATCGCGCACTCACTCGGCCTCGCCAATGCCATGGGAGCACTGGTCTCCCAGGTCGTGGAAGGCTCGGCCGCCGAAAAAGCCGGCATTCATACCGGCGACGTCATCACTTCGGTGAATGGCCAACCGGTGAAATCCAACAGCGAGCTGCGCAACAGTATCGGCCTGATGCGCGTGGGCGACAAAGTCGAGATCGGGTTGTTGCGCGACGGTAAGCCGCTGAAGGTGACTGCCGTTATTTCCGACACCTCGACGACCACGCAGGTCGCACCGGCCGAGAGCATTCACAAGGCCTTCGAGGGCGCGAAGCTCGAGGACGCGCCGGATGGCGCTGGTGCGCTGGTGAAGAGCGTCGAGCCGGGCAGCGCCGCAGCCCAGTCCGGGCTGCGCAACAACGACGTCATCATGGGAGCCAATCGCGGCAAGGTCACGAACGTTCAACAGTTGCGCGAGCGCGCCAAGGGCGCCTCCGTACTGGTGTTGGAGGTCCGCCGCGGCAACTCGGTGATCATCATCCCGCTACGGTGATTAACTCAACACACCGCCAAAGACCATCGCCAGCAGTGCCGCACCCAATGCGATGCGGTACCAGGCAAACAGTGTAAAGCGGTGTGACTGTATGTAGCGGAGCATCCACTTGACCGCCACGAAGGCGACGATGCCGGAGACGACGAACCCGATCGCGATGGAGTTCCAGTCTTCCGGCGGTCCGCCGGCGTGCCTGGCCTTCACGTACAGGAGACCCGTGGCGGCAAACATGGTGGGGATTCCCACGAGAAAGGCAAACTCAGTCGCCGCCGAGCGTAACGTGAGACCGGCCACCATGGCGGCGAAGATAGTCGCTGCCGAGCGTGACGTGCCGGGAAAAACCCCGGATAGGAACTGGCAGATGCCCACCCAGACGGCGACGTTCCACGTCACCGTCGCGCTCTGCGGCTTTTTGGCGACGTAACTTTCGATCACCAGGATGAGGATGCCGCCGACGAGCTCCGCTATGGCGATCGGCAGCACGTTCTCCGGCAACTTGAAGCCGAGTTTGTTGACGGCGACAAACCCGCCGATGCCGGTAATCACGAAGGCGGCGCTGAGCTTGAGCAGGTAGTCTCGATTGGCCGGCTCATTGAATCGGGTGAGCAACGCCACGATCCGCCGCCAATAGATCAGTACGACCGCCAGGATGGCCCCGGCCTGGATGGCGACATTGAAGAGCTGCGAGCGCTCACCCAGCCAGTGCTCTGCGATCAGCAGATGCCCCGTGCTGGAAATCGGCAGGAACTCGGTGATGCCTTCGATGACACCCAGGGCAATCGTATTGATTGTGTCAGACACGTGAATCCTCGCTCGAAAGGTTCGCGAAAGTAACCCGCAAAAACAACCGTTATCGTAGCGTGTGCGTCATAACGAGTGGCGCAGATCTTGAAGCCCGAAGCCTCCAAGCCCCGTCGCGTAGTCGCGCAACAGCGCCATCACTTTGAACGCCTCACCCATTTCCCCCGGCAGGAGCAATCTGCGGGCCTCCCCGGCAAGACGCGTCTGCGCGACGATGTCGTCGGCCGCGGCGGCCCATGTCTCGATGCCCGTCGCCAGCAGAAACGCCGCCTGGGTACAGAACCCGGCCACTTCCAGGCCGGCCGCAACGGCGGCTTCGGCAACACGTGTAAAGTCGACCCACGCGGTGATGTCCTGAACACCGACGTTGACATAGGGATCGTCGTGCGCGAGCTGTTTGAAGTGGCAGCGCAACGTGCCGGTGATGCGCTGCGGGTGGTAGTAGTGCGCGCGAGGCAACCCATAATCGAACAGCAGAATGAGCCCCCGCTCGAGGCACTCACCAACACTGGCGAGCCAGGACTCCAGGCGCAGACACACCTCGGAGGTGTAACCGGCCGGCAGGGGTTGCGGCAATTCAGCCAGGAGCGACTCGCAAGCCGCAGCCAGTGCGCTGTCGGGAGGCGCCAACCGCTCGACGAAGGCATCGCCCTCGACCGAGACTCCCAACTCCAACACGGAGGGTCCCCCGACATCAGAGCGTGCGCCGGCCTCGCCCACACTACCGCGCGGCTCATCGCCTGCCTCAACGTCCGCGCCGGCGACCACAAACCGCTGACACGGCAACGCGTCCAGCACCTCATTCGCCAACACAACGCCGCGAATAGGCCGCTCCGGCAGCCGCTCCAGCCACACCACGCGCTCACGCAAAGCCGCAGGCAGCGAGCGGAGCCGCTCGCGCTGCCGCTCGGCCAGGTCGGCGCTCACCTCGAGAATCGAGTAGCGCTGCGGCAAAACACCCTCGGCCGCGAGCGACTCGAGCACCGCACCCGCCATGCGACCCGTTCCCGCACCCAGCTCGAGAATTTCGCCACCCGTAGCGGACAACACCTCGGCGCACTGTCGCGCGACACACCGACTGAACAGGTCGGAAACCTCCGGCGCGGTGACAAAGTCGCCGCCCGCGCCGAGCTTCGTGCTCCCGGCACTGTAATAGCCCAGTCCCGGCGCATACAGCGCCAGGTCCATGAAGCGTTCGAAAGATAGCCAGCCGCCAGCGGCGGCGATGGCCTCGCGCAGCGTCGTGGTGACGGCGGCCGCATGCTGTTGCTCATCCGGCGAAAGCGGTGGGAGGATTGAGCCCGATGAGGTCATAATCGCTCGCTATGGCAAACGACGAACCCGACCACTCGCAGTTGGCAAATCCGGACACCCGCCTGTCCGGGAAAACTGCGCTCATCACCGGAGCCGCCCGGCGAGTCGGCGCGGCCATAGCCCGTAAACTGCATGGAGCCGGCGCGAATGTGGTGCTTCATTATCGAAGCTCCGCGGATGACGCCGCGGACGTCGCGCGAGAGCTCAACAGCGCGCGGGAAGGCTCCGCCACCGTCGTGAGTGGCGATCTTCTCGAGATCGACAAGCTCCCCGCGCTGGCGCGCGCCGCTTCCGAGGCGTTCGGCGGACTCGACATACTCGTCAATAACGCGTCGTCCTTCTACCCGACGCCCATCGGCGACATTTCCGAGATCGACTGGGACGATCTCATCGGGACCAACCTCAAAGCGCCGCTGTTCCTGACACAAGCCGCCGCCCCCGCCTTGCATGCCAACAAGGGGCTCGTGCTGAATCTCGCTGACATTCATGGCCTGCGCCCGTTGCGCCGGCACCCGGTGTACAGCATCGCGAAAGCCGGACTCATCATGTTGACCCGGTCGCTGGCGCGCGAGCTCGGCCCGCATGTCAGAGTCAACGCCATCGCCCCCGGCCCGGTCATGTGGCCCGAGGACGGCATGGACAGCGCCCTCCAGGCAGACATCATCGACCGCACGGCGCTCAAGCGCACCGGCTCGGCTTCCGACGTGGCTCGCGCAGCACTGTTTTTCGCTGCCGAAGCGCCATACGTCACCGGGCAGATTCTCGCCGTCGATGGCGGACGCAGCATCGGTTGGTAACCTGGGCATCGGGCCCAGGCCCGCAAGCGGCATTCAACCGCCCTCGCCCGGCTTCACTGCGACCATCTCGTGCGCGGCCCGGTCAAACCGCTGCCAGAGCTCCCCGATCGTGACCTTCTCGAGAGGATGTACCAGGTCGGGCGCGATATCCGCCAGCGGACCCAACATGAAGGCCCGCTTCAACAGGTCCGGACGCGGCAGTTTCAAACGCGGCTCGTCGCGGATCAGCTCGCCATACAGAAGAATATCGAGATCCATCGAGCGCGGCGCCCAGCGAGGCGCATCCCGCGGACGGCCGCATAGCGCCTCGATTGCCTGCAGCCGGGCGATCACCGCTTCGATAGACAACGTCGTCGTGAAACCCGCGACCAGGTTGATGAAGTCCGCACCCTCGAATCCAACCGCGCGATTGCGATACCAGGGCGAGAAACGAACATCCGGGAATTCCCGTCGCAGCTCGCCCGTGGCCATCGCGAGATGGCGCTCGGGGTCGACATTACTGCCGACGGCGACGTAAACGGCGGCCACTTTAAGCTGACGTCCTGCTGGCAGCAGCCGGTGTCAGGTCGGCACGGCTGCGCACGAGCTTGATACCCACATCACGGGAATTGCGGATCGCACCCGGCTTGTTGACTTCCAAGCGTACCCATTCGAGGCCGAACTCCTCCAGGAGCGTGATTGCCAGGCGATGCGCCAGGGTCTCGACGAGCTTGAATTCAGACGCTTCGATGAACGCCAGTACCCGCTTCGCCACCTTCTTGTAGTCGACTGTGTCAGCCACCTCGTCAGTCTCCGCGGCACGGCGGCAATCGACGGGCACCTCGAGATCGATCACAACGGTCTGACGGACTCTGCGCTCCCAGTCGATGAAGCCGATGATGCATTCGGCCGTGAGGCCACGCAGAAAAACGCGATCGCCGGAATACAACGGATCAGTCAAGGGAGCTCCTGTGAGGTGGGGTGCGCGACGCCATTTGCAGTGGCGCGGAAAAATTGTGTCAGGGGAATTTCTTCAGGCGACCGGTTGCAACGATTCCAGGGGCCAGCGAGCGCGCGCCTCGATGGCCAGACCGTCGTGCTGACCGGCTTTGAGCCGCGCGAGCCCGGCAACCGCAATCATCGCCGCATTGTCAGTGCAAAACTCGATGCGTGGATAGTACACGCGCGCGCCGCGGCGGCGTGCTGCCTCCGCCAATCGCTCACGCAGACTGCGGTTAGCGCTGACACCCCCCGATACCACAAGTGTGTCGAGGCCGGTCTCCTCGAGCGCCCTGAGTGCCTTCACGGTTAACGTCTCGACAATCGAGAGCTGTACGCCCTCGGCCACGTCGGCGCGCAAGGCGTCTGTCATTTCCCGGCCGCGCAGGGCATGGACCACCGCGGTTTTGAGCCCGGAGAAACTGAACTCGAGGCCCGGACGGTCCACCATCGGGCGCGGGAAGTCGAAGGCCCCGTGCCGGCCTCGCTCGGCAAGGCGCGCCAGCTCGGGACCGCCCGGATACGGGAGGCCCAGCAGCTTCGCGGTTTTATCGAAGGCCTCGCCCGCCGCATCGTCGCGGGTCTCCCCCAGGAGTCGATAGCCACCGATAGCCCGCACTTCTATGAGCATCGTGTGCCCACCCGAAACGAGCAGGGCTACGTGTGGGAACGGAGGAGGCTCCGGCTCGAGCAGCGGCGCCAGAAGATGACCCTCCAGGTGATGAACGCCCAGGGCCGGCACTTTCCAGGCATAAGCGAGGCTCCGGGCCAGGGACGCTCCGGTCAACAGAGCGCCGATCAGCCCCGGGCCCGCGGTGTAGGCGACCCCATTGAGCTCTCCGGGGGACGTGGTCGCCTTCTCCAGGACGCCACGGACCAGGGGAAGGAGCCGCCGGACGTGATCCCGGGAAGCCAGCTCCGGCACCACCCCACCGTAGACCCGGTGAAGGTCGATCTGGCTGAAGAGCTCGTGCGCCAGAAGGCCGCGATCCGTGTCCAAAACCGCTGCCGCACTCTCATCACAAGAGGATTCAATTGCCAGAATTCGCATGTCGCCTTAGAATCCCCGCCCCCCGTCCCGATAGGCCCTCATGGGTGCGGGTACATTCCCTTACCGATCAGTGAGTTGAGGTTTCGATGCCGAGCGTTCGTGTGCGTGAGAACGAGTATTTCGATGCCGCCTTGCGGCGTTTCAAACGCGCTTGCGAGAAGGCCGGGATTCTCACCGAGCTGCGCCGGCGCGAATTCTACGAGAAGCCCACCCAAGAGCGGAAACGCAAAAAGGCCGCCGCGGTCAAGCGCCACATGAAGCGCCTGTCGCGCGACGTGATGCGCGCTCCGCGGTAAAAAGCCCATGACTCTCAAGGAGCGCATCACCGAAGACATGAAGGGTGCGATGCGAGCCGGTGAGAAAGAGCGGCTTGGCACGATCCGGCTGATATTGGCCGCGATCAAGCAACGTGAAGTCGACGAGCGCATCACCCTGGACGATACCCAGGTGTTGGCTGTGCTCGAGAAAATGATCAAACAGCGCAAGGAAGCCATCTCGCAGTTCGAGAGCGGCGGCCGCGCGGACCTGGTCGCGAAAGAGCAGTCGGAGCTCACCGTACTGCAGGCCTACCTGCCCGCCCAGATGAGCGAGGCGGAGCTCGATGCCCTGATCGCCGAGGCGATCGCCTCCACGGGCGCCGCGTCGATCAAGGACATGGGCAAAGTCATGGGCGTGGTCAAGGCCAAGGCCCAGGGCAAAGCCGACATGGGCTCGGTCAGCGCCCGGATCAAACAGAAGTTGAGTTAGGAGCGGGGCGAGCCCGCGTGCCTGCTCTGCGAATGGCGCGTCCTCGCGCCGCTAAATTTACGGGGTTCGCGCTCGGGCGAACACCGTTGAACCCTGCGCGAAGCGCATGAAAGGTCTCGTTTCGGCGGCCGCTCTCATTGCGATCGCCCTGGCGTGTCTCACGGTCACCCGTAAGCTCGAGCGCGAGCGGCGCATCGTGGCAAAGCTGCGCCGGAAAGGCGCGGTGGATCCGGGATGGGCGCTCCCCCTCGAAGAACTGAGCGACGACGAGCGCGATGCCGCCGACTCCCTGGTCGCGTCCGGGGTGCTGGAGATCCGTCAGAAGCGCGTGTTCATCAAGCCGGTCGAGCTGGGTGTCTTCCGGCGCAAGCGCCTGCGCCTGGTGGTGCTGGGCGGATTCGGTGCTTTCCTGCTCGCCATACTGGTGGCAGTGTTGATTCTGCGGCGGTGATCGCTCATATCAGGCCATGGGTCTCATCCCTCAAAGCTTCATCGACGAGTTGATCGCCCGAGCGGACATCGTCGAGATCATTGGCTTGCGAGTGCCGCTCAAGAAGGCCGGCCGCGAGTACAAGGCCTGCTGCCCCTTCCATGGTGAGAAGACCCCGTCCTTCTGGGTGAGCCCGGAAAAGCAGTTCTACCACTGCTTCGGCTGCGGGGCGCACGGCACCGTGCTGCGCTTCCTGATGGAGCACGACCGCATGGCGTTTCCGGAGGCCGTCGAGGAGCTGGCACAGCGCCTGGGACTCGAAGTTCCACACGAAGGGGGCGCCGCCAGTAACACCAAACGCGCCGATGAGCCGTTATATGAGCTGATGGGACGAGTCGCCGCTTTCTATTCCGAAACCCTAGCGCGCGATGCGCGTGCCCGGCAGTACCTCGAACGCCGCGGTCTCGAGCGCGCCACGATCGAACATTTCGGCATCGGATATGCGCCAAATTCCTGGAATGAAGTGCTGAAGCGCTTCGGCGGCAGCGACGCGGAGCGCCGCTCGCTCGCGGAGTTGGGTTTGATCATCGAGCGTGACCGGGGCCAGGTCCGGGAGGGCGAGAACAACTATTACGACCGCTTCCGGGATCGCGTCATGTTCCCGATCCGCGATGTCCGCGGCAGGGTCATCGCGTTCGGCGGCCGCATCATCGAGCAAGGCGAGCCGAAATACCTGAACTCACCGGAGACCGCGCTCTTCCACAAGGGGCGCGAGCTTTACGCCCTGTACGAGACGCGGCGCGCTCGTTCCAACCTCAAGCGCCTGCTGATTGTCGAAGGCTACATGGACGCCGTGCGCCTGCACCAATCCGGGATCAACTATGCCGTCGCCACGCTGGGCACTGCGACGACCCCCGAGCATTTCAAGCGGATTTTCCGCCTGGTGAACGAAGTTGTGTTTGCCTTCGACGGCGATAGAGCGGGTCGCGCGGCCGCCTGGCGCGCGTTACAGCACGCGCTCCCGGAAGCTCGAGAAGGACGTGAGATCCGCTTTCTGTTCTTGCCGGAGGGCCATGACCCGGACACGCTCGTTGGCGAAGAAGGCCGCGAGGCGTTCGAGAAGCGACTGGACACGACGACGTTGCCGTTATCGGAGTACCTGGTGCGCGAACTATCGGAGCAGGCGGATTTGAGTCACGCCGACGGGCGCGCGCGGTTTTCCGAGCTGGCCCGGCCGATGTTCGCGAAGCTCCAGGAAGGCGTATATCGAGAACTTCTGCTCACGCGGATTGCCGGAGTTATCGGACTGGCGCCGCATCGCCTGCAGGAGCTGTGGAGCGGGGGCAGCACCGCGACTTCGGCCTCGCGGAACGCCACGGAAACGCCTGCGTCAGGACCGCTCGCGAGAACCGCGAACCAAGGCCGCGCGCGAACCAGTGCCGGGCGCGGTAGCCTCGTCCGACAGGCTATTGTGAGATTGGTGAGATTTCCGGCCATCGCGCAGCAGGTAACAGTGGAAGAGAGGACGGGCCTGGACGCCTGCGAGGAACCCGGTATTGAGCTACTGCGCGCCCTGCTCGATGACTTGCGGGAACGACCGCTGCAAATCCCTGCTCAGGTTATTGAGCGCTGGGCCGACAAACCGGGAGGTGAGGTGCTGCAGAAGCTGCTGCAGCGCGAGGAAATCATCACCAACGCGGACGGCGCGGCCGGCGAACTACGCGGCGCCCTGCTCAAGCTCGAGGCCACGGTGGCCGAGCGCCGCCTGGAAGCCTTGGAAGAGAAAAGTCGCAGGATGCGCCTGGAGCCCGAGGAATTGAAGGAATTTCAACAACTTATGCTCCGAAAAGCGCGTCCGTGAGGCGCGCGGCCCGTTAACATGAATTTGGCGTTTTCACCCTTGTCAAATACAATTGCCCGCTTTGCTTTGGCGCCCCTTGAGTTGACCTCGCCCGGTCAGCACATAGGGGAGATGCTAGCCCTTCGCAGCCGCCGCTAAACCATGACGACACGTAAGCACAAGCCCACTCCCGCCGCCACCGCCAAGAAACGTCCGTCCGCGCAAGCCAGCAAGCCGGTGAAAACCGTCGCTGCTGAGAAGACCGTGGCCGTCGCTTCAGTAGCCCGCGACAAGGATAGGTCCAAGCCTGCAGCCGCACCGAAGAAGACCGCTGCTGAAGTCACCCACCACGCCCAGGTGAAGCCCATCGAGATGAAGCCCGCCGCCCCCGTAGAAGCTGTTCAACCTCAGCCGGAGCCGAAAGCCGCCGCCTCGGCCGTGGAGGGCAAGAACAGTGCTACCAAAGGCGCAGTTGATAAGAAGCCCCTGGGTATCGAGCGCCGCGTTCCCGTAATGCCTGAAGATCGTCAATCACAGCTGAAGCTGCTCATTGCCCGCGGCAAGGAGCAGGGTTATCTCACGTATTCCCAGGTGAACGATCACCTCCCCTCCGAGATCGTCGATCCGGAGCAGATCGAGGACATCGTCAACACCATCAATGACATGGGCATTCCGGTGTACGAAAAGGCACCGGATACCGAGTCGCTGCTACAGAATGAGCCTTCCGCGCCGGCGGACGAGGAAGCCATCGAGGAGGCCGCCGCCGCGCTGGCCGCGCTCGATGCCGAGCTCGGCCGCACGACCGACCCCGTCCGCATGTACATGCGCGAGATGGGTACGGTCGAGCTCCTGACACGGGAAGGCGAGATCCGCATCGCCAAGCGCATCGAGGAAGGCCTCGATGCCGTGCGCCGCGCACTCGCGATGTATCCGGCCACTTATGACTTCGTCCAGAAGGCCTACGACTCGGTGAAATCCGGGCAGGCCCGCCTGGTCGACGTCATCGTCGGCTTCATCGACCCGAACGCGCCCGACGTCATCGCGCAGCCCCAGAATCCCACGAAGATGGAGCTGATCGAGGCCGAGGAGAAGTCGGAAGACAACGACGAGGAAGGTGAGGAAGGCGGCGAGGGCAGCGAGGAAGAAGCCGTCGACACCGGGCCGGACCCGGAAGAGGCGGCCACGCGCTTTGCCTCGATCGCGAAGGGCCACGTGAGTGTCCTCGGGGCGATCGAAAAGTCCGGCGCCAAGGACCCGAAGACCCTCAAGATCCGCACCAAGCTCGCCGACGAGTTCATGGAGCTGAAGCTCGCGCCGCGCATGTTCGACGCGCTCATTCTCAACCTGCGCTCGCACATATCCGAAGTGCGGCAGCTCGAGAAGGAGATCATGGTCATCGCGGTGCGCGATGCCGGCATGCCGCGCAAGGACTTCATCGCCTCCTTCCCGAAGAACGAGACGAATCCGCGCTGGCTGCAAAAGCATATCAAGGGCGGTAAGAAGTACTCGACGCCCCTTGCCAAGTTCAAGGATGAGATCGAGCGTCGCCAGAAGAAGCTGGAAGTGCTCGAGCAGCTCTATCACCTCACGATCAACGACCTGAAGGAAGTGAACCGCGAGGTCTCGATCGGTGAGGCCAAGGCGCGCCGCGCCAAGAAGGAAATGGTCGAGGCGAACCTGCGCCTGGTGATCTCGATTGCCAAGAAGTACACCAATCGCGGTCTGCAGTTTCTGGACCTCATCCAGGAGGGCAACATCGGCCTGATGAAGGCGGTGGACAAGTTCGAGTACCGCCGCGGCTACAAATTCAGTACGTACGCGACGTGGTGGATTCGCCAGGCGATCACCCGCTCGATCGCCGACCAGGCGCGCACCATCCGTATTCCGGTGCACATGATCGAGACGATCAACAAGCTCAACCGCATCTCCCGCCAGATGTTGCAGGAGATGGGTCGCGAGCCGACGCCGGAAGAGCTGGCCGTGCGCATGGAAATGCCCGAGGACAAGGTGCGCAAGGTCCTCAAGATCGCCAAAGAGCCCATCTCGATGGAGACGCCCATTGGTGATGACGAGGATTCGCACCTCGGCGACTTCATCGAGGACACTTCGGTGGCCTCGCCTATCGACCAGGCGACGATGGAGTCCCTGCGCGAGACGACTCACTCGGTGCTGGCACAGCTCACGCCGCGCGAGGCGAAGGTCCTGCGGATGCGGTTCGGTATCGACATGAATACCGACCACACGCTGGAGGAAGTCGGCAAGCAGTTCGACGTCACCCGCGAGCGCATCCGCCAGATAGAGGCCAAGGCGCTGCGTAAGCTGCGTCATCCCAGCCGCAGCGAGCAGCTGCGCAGCTTCCTGATGGATGACTGATAGAAGGGCGTTTTGATCTGGAAGGCCCGGTGGCTCGATGAGCACCGGGCCTTTTTGTTTGAGGAGCCCCAGCCAGGGGCCAGTCCGATGCCGCGCGTGCCCTCGCCGACCGCCGTCCCGGCCGTATGGCAGCGGCTCGACGGTTCGCGCTAGATTCCGACCTTGCCCAGCAGATCGGCCAGCCGGTAGAGCGATTCCGCCAGCGCCGGATGCTCGGCCTCGAACCGCACCGCCAGCGACTCCAGTCGCGACGTGTGCTCACCACCAGCCGCGGCCGCCGCCCGAGTGCTGGCAGGCTTGCTCGCGACGGCGCCGCCGCCCTGCTGCAAGGCGCGCTCGATATCTCCCATGAGCTGCGTCAGCAGCTCGCGCGAGCCGCTATCGACCGAGCCAGACTCATTGAGACGCTCGTGCACCCTCCCAAGCAGGGCCTGGAGGCTTTCGCGGTCGGGGGGCAGCTGGCTCATCTGGAATCCCGCAGGCGGCAATCTTTCCAGCCGATTCTAAACGAGAACCCGGCGGACGGCGTCAGAGCAGAACGTCGAGCCCCGCCAGCTCACCCGTGAAGTGGGCGGCATGCTCGGGAAGCGCACTCACGAAGCGAAAGTCCTCGAATTCGAATCCCGGCCCCACCGTGCAGCCGACCAGCGAGAACTCGCCGCGGCTGCGCGCCGCCTGCCATACCCCTGTCTCGATCACCGCAACCGTCTCGTTGCCCTCACTGACGTCGCCCAACACATGACGCTCCAGGGTCCGTATCACCGGGTCGTATGCCAGCAGCTCCAGCGGAGCGCCGTCATAGAAGTGCCATATTTCGGCGGACGCCACGACATGCCAACGACTCAACTGCCCATGCTCGAGCAGGTAGTGGATCGTGGTGACCGCCGAGCGCAAGCCCCGTCGGGTTTGGACACGCTCACGCGCCCGATAAATCTCCCGATACCAACCGCCTTCGGGATGGGGCAGCAGAGATAACTTCTCGACCAGCTCGCGCGCGTTCATGTCTGGAGAGGATACGTTTGAAGCGAATTGTGATGCCAGTCACCGGGCAGCAGTCTTTGGTCCGATGGCCCCCGGGGCCTGTGCTTTCTAACATGGGTGTCGGGAATCAGCGTAATCGACGAGCCAGTCAAGGACCATTCTCGTAGGGATACGGGCAGGGGAACCAGCGGTAAGCATTGGAACGGCCTGGAGCGGGCTGCAACTGGCTGCGGCAAGGATTCGTAGGGAGCCGCTGGGACCCCCGCCAAGGATGGCTAAGCCGCCGCTATCACACGCTCGATCGACTGTATGATCCGCCCCCACCCGGGGCTCATGGCGTCATAGGCGAAATCGTTCTGTGGCGACCTGAATCCCGCATGCTCCATCTTCAGATGCGTCCCGCCCGCGGTCGCCGTCAGCGTCCAGGTCACCACGCTATCGAGCGTCGAGCCGTACTTCGAGTTGGTTTCCGAGCCACCCATCCAACTGTAGCGTAGCAGGCGCGGCGGCTCGGCCAGCAGCACTTCGCAGTGGACCACTCCGTCCCAGTCGCCCATGGGCTTGGTCTTGAAGGTAAAGCGCGTGCCCACGATAGCTCGAAAGTTATTTGGCATGAGCCACTGCGCGATGAACTCCGCCTCGGTCAGCGCGCGCCAAACCTTCTCCGGTGGGTAAGGAAAATCCCCTTCGACAATGATGCTGCGGGCAGCGACGGCGGTGTTCATGGCCTACATATAAGCATTCACTTATGCGTACGTCAACTCCTGTCCCGCAAGTACCCGGCAGCGGAGTGTCACGCCTCCGCCGCCGCTGTGATCACATGTGTAGAACCAGGACCGACCGGGTGTGCCACTTACACGCGTAGGGTCCGATGACCGGAGCGCGGCGGAGGAAATCCCGAGAAGCGCCAGCGGCGGCGCGACGCGGGGTTACCGGCACGCGCTCGGGCTTATTCGGCGTCCGTGGTGGCCTCTTCCGTCTCGGCCGTGGCAGTGAGCACGGTCGCCTGTGCGGCTTGACCGCCGAGGAGATTTTTCCAGGAGAGTTCCTGGCCCTTGCGCTTGCCTTTCTCCGTGAGCTTCAGGCCCTCGGGCGTGATCGCAAGCATGTAGGGCTTGCCATCCACATCTATTTCGCGCTTGAGCTGTTTGTCGAGCTTAGTTGCCATCGCACCCTCATTTAACTGGTCAAATCCAAACCGTATGAATCAATCGTAACCTCAGCCGGGTTCCTTTGCAGTTCTTGACACAGCTTTGCGAAAATCGGGTCGCGATCTCCGCCGCACTGTACGCGAACTTCAAGTTCCCGCGTTTTCGGCAATGGGCGACCCTTGAATAGGACTTCTGTTGGAAAGTCGCGGCATTGCCTGGCTCAGTTTACCTTGCTGGCAGGCGTTACGGTTTTGCTAAAGCAGCACGTCGTGGGCCTAAACAGGCCGGTTTTGCGGTGAAATAGTGAATTTTAGGGCGATCGGCCTGGTTTTGGGGATGCTCCTGCCGGTTGCGACGCAAGCTGAGGCGGGCTGGGTCCAGGAGCCAACGGTGCAGCAGCAGTTGGCGGCCGGCCAGGTTGCGGTGCGGATGCTGTTCGATGGTAACCAGTCGCGCATGCAGGTACTCGCTGCCGTCAAAGTCAACGCCACTCCCGAAACCATCTGGCGTGTGCTCACCGATTGCGAGCACGCCGCCAATTTCATTCCGGGTGTGAAGCGCTGCCGCCGTGTGCAATCTGCTCCCGACGACTCTTGGGAGATTGTCGAGCAGGAGGCGAAGTACTCCTGGTTCATGCCCGCCGTCACCACCATGATCCGCGCGGAGTACCAGCGCCCCCACCGGATCGACTTCAAACGCATCAGCGGCGACTTGAAACAGGAGGACGGCAACTGGGTGTTGGCGTCGGCTGCGGACGCCGCGACCATCGTCGAATACGAGCTTTACGTGGATCCCGGTTTCTGGATTCCCCGCGTGCTGTTGCGTCATTCGTTGCGCGCCGAATTGCCGGCCGCTTTGACGGCTGTGCGCGAGCGCGCCGAGAGCACCGTCGCCAACCGCTAACACGTTTGGCGCTTTTTGCCCCATCAATGGCGGTTATCAGGGCGGTCAGCGGTTGCGAGTTGACGTACACGGGAAGCCCTACGACGCGATTTGGGGACCCCATGGAGCACGTTCATGACGCAACCAGACGGCATGTCCTCGCGAGCCTCCTCGGTTCTCTAGCTGCAGCCGCATCGCCCAATCGAGGTGTTGGGCTCGCCGCCC
>Ga0268266_10000610_pt1 | contig 48690 bp, 40 predicted proteins | sample KBSS13metaG_FD_190356 | JGI IMG/M metagenome (GOLD analysis project Ga0268266, IMG submission 190356) | Switchgrass rhizosphere microbial communities from Kellogg Biological Station, Michigan, USA - KBS S1-3 metaG (SPAdes) (version 2) | ecosystem: Host-associated > Plants > Roots > Rhizosphere...
TCCCGGATGTTGATGGCGCTGGCGCGCCACCATGACGCGCCGCCGAGTCTGGCGCGCTTGAGCTCGAAAGGCGTGCCGGTGCCGGCGATCCTGATGAGCACCCTGTTCGGCTACGGCGCAGTGGTGATGAGTTACGTGTCCCCGGACCGGGTTTTCCCGTTCATCATCGACTCCTACGGGGCCGTTGCGGTCTTCGTTTATATCCTCATCGCCGTGTCGCAGTTGCGGCTGCGGGCGCGCCTGGAGCGTGAGGCGCCCGAGCGCCTTCGCGTGAGGATGTGGGGCTATCCCGGGCTCACCATCGTCGCGATCGTCGGGATGCTGGTGATCGTGGCAGCGATGGCTTTCATACCCGACCAACGCTTGCCGCTGTTGTTCGGGGTCTTGAGCGCACTGGCCATGCTCGCGGGGTACGGCCTGCGCAAGCGATTCGGGCGTCAGTAAGGCTTGTCGCCGTTCACGGTGGCGCGATAGACGATGCGGCGCTCAGGCAGGTAGTCCGCGACCGCGTAGTGCTGCGTTACCCGGTTGTCCCAGAACACGAGATCATTCACCTTCCAACGCCAGCGCACCGTGAATTCCGGACGGCCGGCATGCGCATCGAGGAAATCCAGTAATACGCGACTTTCGGTCGGGCGTAGCTCGTTGATGTGGGTGGTGAAGCCCCCGTTGACGAACAGGCCCTTGCGGCCCGTGGTCGGGTGGGTGCGCACCACCGGGTGATTGACCGGAGGATGTTTGGCAACCGCCCGCTCGTAGCGCTCCTTGAAGGAGGGGTCATTCTGCCAGCGCTCGGCCGGAAAGGACTTGGCCACGGAGTGTTGTGCGGTGAGTCCCTCGAGCATGCGCTTCATGGGCTCCGAAAGCGCCTCGTAGGCGGCCGAGCAGCTCGACCAGAGCGTGTCGCCTCCCGAGCTCGGCATCTGCTTCGCGCTCAGGATGCCGGCCATCGGCGGGGTTTCACTGAAGGTGACGTCGGTGTGCCAGTTGTCATTGTCAGGAAGGAAATCCTTGTGCGTGTCGAGCACCAGGATCTCGGGCAACTCGGGCAGGACCGGGTAGATGGGGTGGACATGGAGCGTGCCGAAGTGCGCCGCGAACCGCACCTGCTGTTGTGGGGTGAGCGGCTGATCCCGGAAGAACAGGACCTGGTGTTGCACCAGGAGCTCACCGAGCCGGTCGATGTCCGGCTGCGCCAAGGCCTGCGACAGATCGATTCCCTCGATCAGGGCCCCGACTGCGGGGGTCACACGCGTCACCTGGATGGCCATACGTCCCAAGTCCTTACCTGCCTCGAAGGCCGATTCTATCGGGAAACAAATGTCGGTTCCGTGTCAGTGATGATCGGTGATGGACCAAGTCTCTTAGCCGGCAGGACGTACTTGGCGCAATTCCGCGATGAGCTGATCCGCCTCCGCCTGGGCGTTCTTACCTTTATCGTTCGTCAACTTTGACTCGAGTTCCGTCTGGTTGCCCAGAAACCGGTAGCCGGCCACGACGCGTTTGATCAGCGTAGTCAGTTCCACGCGCTGGTCCTTGCGCAAGAGTTGGGTCAAATCCCCTGCATCATAGTCAGTCGCTTCCTCAATACGCTTCGTGAGCCCCTCGTAGCTCAAGGCGTCCCTTTGGTTCCACAACTTGAGCACCGCGATGCTTCGCACCCGCAGCCGATCAAACTCGAGGTTCAAACTCTCGGACAGGTCGTGCAGATCACGGATCTTTGAACGTTGGCTTGCGGCCCGGATCTTCTCTGCGAGCACTTCTTCGAGGGCAAGCGAGGGAATCGCGGCCGGTGCGAAGTCCAACAGCTCAAAATATTCTTGCGAAAGTTGCCTCATCGCGACGATCGGCAGCATTGGACGCTCACGAAGGCTAACCTGCAGCTTGACACGCACGCCCACGGGATTGTCATCATGCGTGCATAGGGGATTGGCCCCGCAGCTCTCATCGGCGAGGTACCAGTCGTTACTCTGATCAAGCTGAAAGCGTAAGCCTCAATAAGGCTGACCAAAGGCTTCCAGCAGTAACATCATGACGTCATCGCGGGAGAGCTGCGAATAGAGCGTAAAATCCAGGTCAGTCGAGAGCCGACCGCGCGGGCCGAACACCATCTTGCGCAGCATCGTGCCGCCTTTGAAAGCGAGATGCTCGAGCAAGCCACGCTCATGAAACAGCTGCAGCAGCAAAGTAAGGATGACGTCGATTTCGACATTACGGATCTGCCGTGCGCCGGAGCGGGTTGCGATCCGACGCAGCTCGTTAGTCGTGATCACGTTCGGCTCTTCCCCCGTTGAACCTCCGCCAGGAGCTCTTCGCGACGGGCGTCGATGAAGAGGCCCCACTCGGCCACGTAGCCGATATCACCCTCGAGAGGATGCCCGCGCCCGAACCGCGAGCGCGCCGACTTTGGGATGACAGCCCGCAGACGCTGTCGGGCTGGATTCGGCAGCGGCCGACCAACGAGATCGGAGATTGCACCTAGGCGTTGCATGAGCGATTTCGAGCCAAAGCGGATCGCGATTTCGACAGCCTCATCGACGGATGTCTTTGTGAACGCCTGATCTGCGATGCGGACGACCTCAGTGGCTCCGCCGGCGAGGCCCGGACGATCAAGACAGTCGATGAGCGTCTTGGCTGGAGTGGAGATAGGAACCTGTCGGCCGTACAACGGATAGAGCTGCGATCCGAAGAACTTGTGCTTCGCTAGCTGGACGTAGCGTACTGTTGTGCCTTCGAGTTCTCTTTCGAGCATCTTGCCCGTCACCGCGATGAACGTCGTGAGGGGAACTTGCGTCGTAAAGCCGTGAAAGGAAGCGGCCGACCACCACCCCGCGTAGGACGGACTCACCGCAGCTGTCGCCAGGGCCAGCACGTTGTTCTCGCCCAGATTGTCCGGACCGTGCTCAGGCGGCAGGAGCACGTACCGACCGCGGCGAACCCGGGAGAGCCATCCTTTGCGGACGAGCTGCTGCACAACGTTGCGCGTTGCACTACCTGGGCCGGCCAGTGCGCGGATGTCCGATACATCTACCGATTCGCGTCCGCGCTCACGGAGCGAAAGCACAACCTTCGCTTCCAAAGGGCCCAGCGTCCTAAGATTAGAACCGGTCATGATATGACGATTATATCAGTACTATCGTACAACTTTTAATCTAGATCACAGATTGAAGATTAATTAAATCCGGTTATGCTTATTAATCAAGTATAACGGGGCTAGATTTAATCTCCACTTTGGGGGTTCGCGCTGCTCACCGTCCGAGGGCCGGCTGCTCGCGCGAGCACCTCAAACGACCGAGACAAGCGATTCCCCGCGGTGTCCACGATCGTGACCACATGCGGCCCGGGAGGGATGTCGAGGGCGAGCTGGTGGAACGTCTGCGTGGTGCCGAGGTACGCGCCGTCGAGATGCCAATACAGCTGGGCGTCGCGATCGCGATGGACGGCCTCGAACACGGTCTTCCCGCGAGCGCCATCCAATTCCATCGGGATGTAGATCCGTTCCGCCGCGTTGGGATACAGAAACTCCATGGGCCCGTGCTCCTCCCGGGCCGAGCTCGCAGCGTGTCGACAGTCGGCGCGCCAGGACGGCAGCTCACGATACGAGGAGTGAGTGCGACGGAAATAAAACTCCTGGGCGGGCGGCAGCACGAACCAGGACACGTGCTGCATGCTCGCGACGTGCTCGCACGAGGAGTCCACCTGGAAGCGGCCGCCACGGTCGAGATGTACCAGGTGATGATAAGGGCTCTGCCGGTTGAAGTGACTGTCCGCGGGAATCCAATCCACTTCGCGCTCGCACTGGTCGTTGGCGAGAAAGCCATCGTCGCGGCAGACGTCCACGCGCTTCATATCGAATATCGGCTGCGTCAGCCACGGAGCCGGGTCCAACCGATCGTGCAACTCGAACATCAGGGGTGCTGCCGCGGTGGCACCGGTCAGGCCGGGCCGGCCTTCGCCGCTCGCATTCCCGACCCAGACGGCCACGGTATAGCGACTCGTACTGCCCACCGCCCAGGCATCGCGAAAACCCCAGCTCGTGCCGGTCTTCCAGGCGATGTTGCGACTGCTGGCGAAACTCTTCCAGTGGGCCTCTTCAGCAGGACGCTGCGCTTCGAGCAGGGCGTTGAGAGTCAACCACGCCGCCCCGGGTGTTATTTCGCACGGCCTCGAATCGCCAGCCCCTGTCCCCACTCGCAATACTTGCAACGCCTTATAAGGGGCGTCCGCGCTCGTGTGACGCGCCGTGTCAACGAGATTGGCGTACATCCCTGTGATATCCCACAGGGTGCCTTCGGCACCGCCCAGGACGAGTGTGAGCCCGTAGTCCTGGGGCGTGCGAGTCAGCGTCGACATCCCCATGCGATGCAACAGGTCATAGAAGCGCTCGACGCCGAACTCTTTCAACGACCTGACCGCGGGCACGTTGAGCGACTGCGCGAGCGCCATGTCGGCGGGCACGGCACCGCGGTAGAGATGATCGAAGTTCTCAGGCGAGTAGCCTGAATATTGTGTCGGAATATCCGCCACCAACATGTGCGGGAGTAGCTGCCCGCTGTCGAGCATGGCGGCGTAGAGGAAGGGCTTCAGAACACTACCGGTGCTCCGCGGGCGCTGGACGATATCGACCGCGAGTCCCCACTCGTTCCGGGTGGACCAGTCGGCATTGCCAACATAGGCGAGAACTTCAAAGGAGCGGTTGTCCACGATGAGGGCGGCCGTGTTGTGAATCTGCTCGCGAGCGAGCACGGCCGCCCGATCGTGGACCATCTGCAAAGCGGCGAGCTGCAATCGTGGGTCCAGCGTAGTGGCAAAGCGTGAGAGTCCGGGATGTTGAATCCGTAAGGTCTCGAGAAGGTGCGGCGCCTCGTTTGGAAGCGGCACGGGCGCATCGACCAGCCGCTCGGCGAGAGCAAGCTGCAAGTCCATGTCGTCCAGCCCGCCCGCATCACGCAGCCTGTGCAACAGCCGGTCTCGCTTGGCCTTCAGAGTGGCCCGGTTACGTCCTGGCGTAACCAACGAGGGCGCGTTAGGGAGCACAGCGAGTGTGGCGGCCTCGGCCCAGGACAGGGATTGCGGCGAGCGCCCGAAGTACCGCCAGGCAGCGGCCTCGAGCCCGACGACATTCCCCCCGAAAGGCGCGTTGCTCGCGTAGGTCGCGAGGATCTGGCTCTTGGAGTAGGTCATTTCGAGCCGCAGCGCCAGGATCATTTCCAGGACCTTCTCCGTGTAGGTCCTTGGAAGCCCGCGGTCCGCCCCTTCGCCATTCGACCCACCGGCTCGCGCGAGCCGCGCCACCTGCATGGTGATCGTGCTCGCGCCACTCACAGTGCGCTGGCGCAGAATGTTGCTCCTCATCGCTCTTGCCAGGGCCAGCGGATCGATCCCGATGTGCCGGTCGAAGCGCTTGTCCTCGAACTCCAACAGGGCGCGCCGGTACTTCTCCGGTACTTCCGTAAGAGGTGGAAATCGCCACTGGCCGTCCGAGGCGATCCGCGCGCTGAGAAGCGTTCCGTCGCGCGCTACGAGAACGGTAGCGAGGGGCTCACTGAACAGTGGGTGGGGCAGCATGCGCCAGAACGCGATTCCCAGGACGACGAGCGTGACGCCAAGGCAGATGGCCCAACGGCTCAGGCGCGACAGCCTTCGCCAGATGCCCGCTCGACCTTTCACGCTGGCCATCGCAACGCTCATGCGGCTCACCTCGATCAGTGTCCCGCCGGAGTCACTTCGACCCAACGCCCGCTCGTGCGCGCGCTCTTCGTCGCATCGTACATGGCTTCGACCAGCACGCCCGGCAGGTAATACCGGCCACGGTAAGCAGCGTTCAGACGCGTCGTGAAGTGAATCGAGTCACCGGCGCGGAGCCCGAAATACTGCAGCATGCGATCGTCGCGAATGTCGGTGTAATCGACATGCGCTTCGGTGGCGTCACGCGAGCCATCCGGGATACTCCACGGGAAGCTTGCACCTTGACGCGGCATGTCGCGCTGCCCGGTCGTGCCGGAGTTGTCCAGGCGGTCGTTATGGATCTCCCACCCGGCCGGGAAGATATGGGTCAGCGCGATGTTGTCGATGCGGAGCGACGTGTCGTTCTTCACCTCGACGTGCGCGATGACGTCGGTTCCCTGTTTCAGATGCTCGATATCGACCGGCTTGCCGTCCTCGTCAGTATAGGAAACCTCCAGGCTGAGTCCCGATGAGTTGGCTTCCTCGTCTCCGGCCTGCGGGATACCCCGTGTGGCGGCGGTGACGAACAACACGCGCTGCGACGTATTGTGAATCGTCAACTCTTCGCCCGCCTCGGGCACGCTGGGAATTGCGGCCTGGTACACCGGCGAATGAGACATCACACTCGCCATGGGCTTGCCCCCGATACGCTGCTCGAAGGCAAAGTTTCCGGGATCGCCGGCGCCGGCAATCTTCGCCATGGCCATGAGCGAATAGGCGACGGACTGGGTGCTGTACCACTGTTGTGAGTCCAGCTCAGCCGCAATGGCCTTGACGAGCCCGGCGGCGCGATCCACGCGACCCAGGGTCACCAGGCTCTGCAACACCATGGCGCGATCACGCAGCCCCGAACCGAAGGTGTAATCCAGGCCGCGCTCGGGCCGCCGCTCGTCGAGCGCCAGCGGATCGCCCTTGGCGAGTGAGCTCGCGAGATCGCCCAGGCCGGCGAGCTTGTAAGACGCCGCCAGGATCCAGCGCTCGGTGGTCGGCAGGTGTTCGGCCTCGCGCAGGCGGTTCATCGCGCCTACGTCGGCTTCACCGGCAACGGCGAGGACATACAGCCGGTACGCCTGGTCGAGGGTCGTTCCGGTTTGCGGCGTCCACTGTTGGGCTGTGGTCTTGAGGTATCGGATCACATTGCTCCGCATGGAGGGTGGCAACGCGTAGCCGGCCTTCTCAGCCTCGATCAGGAAGTGACTGGCGTAGGTGCTGGCCCAGAGCTCGTAGCCCTCCAGCGATCCGTTCGCGAAGCCGCCGCTGGCGCCGGGCCAGTAGCTGAAGCCGCCGTTGGAGACCTGGAACCAGCGCAAGCGCTCGATGCCGTTGCGGATGTTGTCCTCGATCTGTTGCTTCCGGCCTGCCTCGAGCTTCACCAGCGAGGGCAGGTAGAGCTGCGGGAACACGGAGGACGTGGTCTGCTCGAGGCAGCCATGCGGATACTGGATCAGGTAGGCCAGGCGACTGTCGAGATTGAGGGCGGGAAGGCTCGAGACCTCCAGTGTCGCGGTGTTCGTGCCCGGTAGGCCGTGCGGGATGACGCGGGTGCTCCAGGTCTCTCCGGGCTGCACGGCGTGTGTCTCGAACTTGGTGGTCGGCGGGTTCGAGCTGCGCACATCGATGAAGATGTCGCTCTGCGCGCGGTGCGTGCCTGAGGAAGCCGTCAGTTTCACGTGGCTCTTGCCGAGCCGGTTGGCGGCCTTGATATACAGCATGCCCAGCTTCTCCTCCGGACGCGTGAATGTAACCTGCGTCGTGGAGTCTCCGACGGGCGTGAACAATGAGTCAGGCTCGATGCTCAGCGCGACATCCTTGATGGTGGGGTCGGCAACAAACACTGACACCGGGACGGCAACGCTCTCGCCGGGACCCACCACACGAGGCATCGTTGGCAGGAGCATGAGCGGTTGCCGCACGAACACCGACTTCTCCGCGGACCCATACGCCCCTTTTTCGCCGGCAACGACCATGACCCGGACGGCACCGATGTAACGGGGAATATCGACCTGGTGCGAGCCCTTCGCGCCCGCCTCGAGATGGAAGGGCCCGAGGAAACGTACGACGGGCGGGAATCGAGAGCGGGCCTCGTCCGGATTCGTTTGCGCGGCGTCCGATCCGCCCAGGGCGAGCAGCCTGTCGAGCTCGGCGCTATAAGCGCCGGCTACGTCATCGAAAAGGTCCCACGTCGTGATGCCCAGGGCCTCCTTCTTATAGAAGTAATCATACGGGTTGGGTGTCTTGAAGCTCGTCAGGGTGAGCAGACCTTCATCCACTACCGCGAGCGTGTAGGTCATGGCACGCCCGTGAGCTTCCGAAACCTCGACCAGGCCGCGACTCTCCGGCTTCCACTCGTCGGCGCTCTGGATGGAGGGCGTAAGATGCGTCTGGGGGTCGGACACCTCCAGCGGGATGACGCCATACAGGCGGATCGGCCGGTCATTGTTGCGGTTCTCGTGAGGTTGAATGAGCGTCACCGCCGCGTACACGTTGGGCGCCATCGCCGCGGTGATCGGAACGGTGAAGCGGGTGTTGCCCGGCTTCGGTTCCATCCAGTGCGCCTCGATGATGTCGGTTCCATTTTCAATGGTCACGAGCGCCCGCCCCTGCGCACTTTGGGGTAACTGCAGGGTCGCCGTCTCTCCCACGACATACTTCGGTTTGTCAGCGGTGATGGCCAGGACGCTCGCCGCGGGGCCTGTTTGCTCGCGCTCCTTGCCCGCCCACGAGGGCCAGTCGATGTAGAAGGTCTTGCCGGCGCAGTGACCGCTCTCAGTATCGCAGGCGCGCACCATGTAACGTCCCCACTCCGGAAACTTGATCTCGAATTTCCACTGGCCACGGCCTTCCGCGTTCGTGGCTACGGTCTCATCGCGTACGACGGTGTTGCTGTTCCCCTGTACATATTGCGCGAGCGAGTCGCCCGTTTTGTCCCACCACCATTTCCACTCGACCTTGTAGAGGGTGACCTGGATCTTGTGTGCCGCGACCGGAGCGCCCGCCGCGGACAAGGTGGCAATTTCCACGGTGTGCGGTTGGTCCGTCATCAGCATGTCGCGAGCGGCATCGCCCTTGGGAAGGCGGATTCCGACAAAGCGCGAATACGGCGCGTAAGTCGTCGCATCCCGATTGATACTGAAGGCGCCGCCGCGCTCGAACACTCGTGTTGTAAACACGGCGGACAGCATGCCGGGAGCGGAGCCCTGGAGCAGCACGGGAGCATCGAAGCTCGCGTGGCCATTGTCATCGAGTGTCCCCTCGAAAATGGTCTCCGACTTGGTGGCGAGCTCGCGCGCGGGATCATCGAAAATGTAATCGGTGAAGCGGTTGAATCGGGTCGTCGTCGGCGTGAGGCCCAGCTTCACGTCGGCCTTCAGGCCGGCGGCCGTCGCTCCGGAGAGCCACTGCGCTGCGACGGACCCGTGGAGGGGTTTCCCGGCGGCGAGTGTCTCGGAGCCGAACTCGAGTCCCACCTTGAGCCGGTTTGGCATGACTGTCTCGACCTTGAGGCGAGTGCTGAAGCTCAGCTCCCCGAGGATCGCCTTGGCGCTCCAATCCCCGGTCGGCGCATCGGGCGCGGTCTTCAGATCGAAGCGATAGAAGCCGCCGACCGGCGTCGTGTTGGTCAAGGTTTGGGCGAGCCGCCCGCGCGGATCGTACAACTCGAGGGTGGCCGGGTGACTCGCGGGAAGTCCGCCATCCTTGTCCTGGATGACCAGGGTGACATGGATCGAGTCACCGGGACGCCAGACGCCACGCTCTCCGTACAGAAACCCCTTGATCCCCTTCGTTACCGTGTCGCCACCGACATCGAAGTGGCTCACGGGCAGCGCGTTGCCCGTGTTCACCTTCAGGTAGCTGCGTTGGTTGCCGGTTTCACCCACCAACAGAAAGGGTGTGGCGGACGAGGTGAGCGTGGCGAAGCCGTCCCCATCCGTGGTCGCCGTCGCGAGCGACTGGCTCTGGAAATTGCGCAGGGTGAGCTTGATACCCGAGAGCGGCAGGGAAGTGCGCAAATCCGTCGCCGTGACCAGCAGCTTTCCATGCTGATCGCGCTTGGCGAGCAACCCGATGTTCGAGGCGATCAGGTTGCGCTCCGCCCGGACATTCTCTCCATAGGTGTAGTAGGCGATCTGGCACGGGTCGGACCGATGTGACCAGTTGTTCCCGCCGACATCGAAGTACTCTTCCGAGAAGTCCCAGTTGGAGGCCTGGACCTGGTCCCCGTCCTCCTGGTCGTGCAGCGGGGCTGCCTTTTCCGCGGCGGATCCCTTACCGTGCTCGAAAGTACCGGGCTCGCATTGATACGCGGAATCCTCCGGGGTGAGCTGCAGTGTGAGTTGGAACATGCCGCCCGGGTATTTCCGCATCAACTCGGTCACGTCCAGCTCGTAGCGGGTCCAGCGGCCGGTGACGGGTCCGGACAACGGGATCAGCTTGTGCCAGAGGAACCGTCCCACGCGTCCCAGCTCCTCCTTGCCGTCGAGCTTGTTCACCTGCAGAAACTGGCCCATGTTCTCGTCGTAGACGCGCAGCGCGGTGACGTGCACCGAGCGGGCGCTGACGGCTTCGAAGGGAATGGTGAGTGTCTTACCGTCCGGGAGGATGACCCCCTTGCCGGCAAAGCGGACCTGCGGCTTGGTGCTCATGAACGCCAGCGTCCGTTGTACCTGTTGCTCGAGCCGTTCACCCCGCTCATTGCGGATGCCTGCCTCGAGAATCAACGTCACCTCACCGCGCAATTCCGCTTCCGGGTAGATCGTCAGCGTGTTCTTCTCGATGCGTGAAGTCAGCTTCCCCTGCGAGAGGCGCACGAGACCCGTCAGGTCCTGGCGCGGGGCGAGGTTGTCGGAAAAGTAGACGAGGATCTGATTACGGCCCTGGACTTCGACGGCCTGCTCATCCGTGACGAGGAACTTGCCGCGTGCGGGAACCTCGAGTTTCTGTTCACCGGCGGTGGTCGCCGCGATCGGTCGTCCATCCCATTTCACGACCAGCGGTTGCGGATCGCGTTGTCGCTGAATGCCCCGAGCGTTGAAGGTATGTGTGAGTCCGTTGGCCGCGTGAGTCCACTGCAACGGCAGCGGCTTCCCGAGAAAGCTCACCGCCACGATCTGCTCGAGCTTCGTGGCATCCTCCACGTCCGCGGCCGTCAGTGTGCCCCGCAGAGACATGAGCTGGTCGTTCGCCGCATCGGATTCAAGTCCCTGCAGAGAGACTTCGAACTGCGGTGTCTGGACCCGGAACGAGAACTCGAAAGGAGCCAGGTTCTGCGGCACATTCCGCAAGCCCCGCGGGTCGACCCGCACGGTGTAGAGCTGCCCGCGCTCGAAGTCCTTCTTGGGCTCGAATACCAGCTCTTTGGCGCCGGCGAACGAGACCGTACCTTCGACTCTCGGGTCGACGGTGAGGAAGCGACGAGCGTCCGCGATCTCCGGTGCGACGTCGGTCGTGAACGTCACGTGCACGTCGGTCTTGCGCGATACGACTCCGGTAGTATGCCGGGCGATGAAGGGCGCCCACCCCATCTGCTTGTCGGTATTCTGGGCCGGGGTGCGTTGCCCTCCACAACCCGACAGTACACACATCCCGAAGAGGATCAGCGTGCCGAGTAAACCAACGATCCGTGCGCGCGCGGCCATGAACGTGCTTCCCATGTAGTCGCCAATGTGGCGACGATGGGAAGTTTATGCGCGGTGTTGGGGTTCGGGACGTGGCCGCGGCCACAATTCACTAGAAATCACAGTCTCGCCAGGATGTGGCCGAATCCGCCATGATTTGCCACAGTTGACTCCTGGCGGGTCAGCGGGTCGCGGCCTTCACCGCCAGTCGCTTGGCGAGGTAGAAGGGTCCCGGGAAGTGGGATTCGACGAAGAGTGTCATGCGGTTCTGCAGGCGGGTCTGGTCCTTAGGACAATGCACCTGGATCTCGTTGTGCTCGATGAGCCGCAGCGGCTTGATCCGGCTCTGCAGCTGCAGGAAGCGGTGGGACTTCGGAATGTAGTGGGCGGTGAGGGACTGCCGGGTATTGTTCGTCCCCAGCGTTCTCAGGGAGCCGTGAATCGTCTTCGCGTTCCAGAAGAGCACGTCACCCGCGCGTAATGCCGGCGCGCGCATCTCGAGGCCGTGCTGGCGAATCAGGTTCACGATGAGCGCTTTGTAACGATCGTGGTGGAAGGCGATAGCGAAATCGCCGCCGTTTTTGCGCACATCGACCCGATGGCTCTTCGCATACACGAAGAACCGCCCGGCGCCCGGGTGGATATCTTCGAGCGCGATCCATGCGGCGATCATGCTCCCGAGGCGCTCGCTGTCGAGGTAGTACGTATCCTGGTGTGCCCACGTCTCCGAATTGCCCTCGAAGTACATCGTTTGCACGAGCTTCGGGTCCTCACCAAACACGGTGCGCAGGGCGCCGGTGATGGCGCGCGAAGTGAACACTTCGAGACTCTTGTCGCGCAGCCGTGGAAAGTGCGTGGGATCCAGATCCTGCAGGTTCAGAAGCGGGTTCATCACGTGGCCGAGTGCGTTGAATTCATTGCGCTCGGCTTTGGCGGTGGCCTGTCGATACAGGAAACCACGGTAGGGCTTCACTTCGGCGGCAAACGACTGGCGAATTGCAGCGCAGACCGCGGGCTCGATGAGCTTGCGAATCACCACGTAGCCTTCCGAGTCCAGGTACTCGGCGGCGCGGCTGTCGAGCGTCGAAAAGTATTCCCTGTCTTCGCTGAGCGATGCGGGAATGAGTACCTGCTCGCCAGTCGTGGAGGGAATGGAAAACATGGCGTGACTTCCCGCTCTTGTGATTGCGCGCGCCTAAGAATTGCGGAAGGTTGTGACACCTCGGTGACAATCTGGCTGTCACACTGTGACGGTACCGTGTGCGGCCCCCTCGCACCGAAAGTACCGAATGGCCTATTCCCCGTCGATGACCGTATTGGAAGCGCCCGTCATGGAAGAGCGGTACAGAACGGGGATGTGATCTACTCGAACTATACGCGACGCGTTGGATCACGCAGGACGATACCGACGTGTTGGAAACGGCCGTGCGCAACCATCTCAGCTACGGTCGCGCGACGCCCGAGTACGGCCTCACCCATCACGTGTCCGACGGCTTCAGCGCCTACGCCAGAGTCGCCACGTCGTACGAGGCAGGCGGAGCTCTGGAGAACGCCCCAAGTGGCGCGTTCGCTACGACTGCCTTTCGTCCCGAGACCTCGACGACCTACGAGGTCGGCCTGCAGTCACAAGGTTTTGGCGACTTCCTGAGCGGGTCGAGGCTCATTCAGGCACGCCATTCGATCACAACCTGTTCGCGCTTCCTTACACCCCGCGATACAGCGTCGCGGCCGCCGCTGATTACACCGTTGCTCGCCTGGACCGAAAAGATCTGCGCGTTCATTTCGACTACGTCTATCGCGCGCGGATGTTTGCCGAAGGGGGCGCGGGTCCGGCTGTCCCGGGCAACCAGTTCGACACCCAGCCCGCCTACGGCCTCTTGAATGGGCGAGTGACGCTCTCGCAGGAGACGGACTGGGCCCATCGGATCAAGTTCAGCGTGTGGGGACGGAACTTGCTCAACCGCGAGTACTACCAACCGGCGATTGGGGCCGGTGCCGGGGTGTCCAACCTGGAAACGAATAGCACGGCGACCCCCTCCGGCTATGTCGCACGCGTCGGCGCTTGGGCCGAGCCCAGGACTTACGGGATTGCGATCAGGTACGAGTACTGAGCCGCTCGAGTAGCGCCTCGATACCCGGATCGTCGGGGAGCTCGATTCCAAAGGTGCCTTCGAGCGCCTCGCGCAGCGCCGTCGGCGTCGCGAGTGCGACTTGCTCCGAGTCCCCGCCCAAGGCGTGGCTCGAGAGCTTGTTGTTGAAAAGGCCGTAGCGGCGCTCGGGTGTGACCCTGGCTGCCATGAGGTTGCTCACGAAGGGCGATTCGGGGTGAGTCGACAGGTGCCAGTTGGACACCTCGTAATCCACCAGGAGCTGCGGCTGCAGATCGAAGGTGTAGAGCGCCTTCCATTCTCCGCGCACCGAGGCTTGCAACACGAAGTCGCTCCCGCCCCGTATCAGCCGGAACACCTCGTGGGGTGTTGGCTGTTCCATGTCGGGGACCAGGCGCACAGCTCCGGTGAGTGTGAGTCCGCCGAAGCCCACATCCGCGATGTGCGGCCCGCCTTCGAACCCATCGATCTTCAGCAGCATGTGACTGCGGGCCCGGACGACTCCCTCCGCAACATTCCACATGACGCGCGCCGCGAGCCCGGTGACCTGAAATCCCAGGGACTGCAGAACATCGCGTAGCAACAGGTTCTGCTCGAAGCACCAGCCGCCGCGCCTGGCGCGCAGCAGCTTGCTCTCGAGCGCGGACCCGGTGAGGCCGATGGGCCGCTTCAGCAGCGGGTCGAGATTCTCGAAGGGGATCGCCTGGGGGTGGCGGAAATGAAGGGCCGCCAGTGTTTCCAGCGTCGGGGTGCGTGGGCCGTCGTAGCCGATGCGTGCGAAGTACGCATCGACGTCAATGTCAGGCGGCGGCATCTGCGAGGCGCGCGGTTAGATCGTAAGCATCGGCCGACGTAATCTCGACATCGGCCCAGTCGCCGACTTTGAGCTTTTTCGCGCGCTGGATGCGAACGATGCCATCGATTTCCGGTGCGTCGGCTTCGCTACGAGCGATCGCGACGTCTTTCTCCACTGCGTCGACCAGGACGCGCATGCGCCGCCCCACCTTGGCTTCCAGGCGGTCTGCACTGATCTGCGCGGCACGCTCCATGAAACGGACGCGGCGCTCTTCCTGCACTTCCGGGGGGACGTGATCGGGGAGCGCGTTGGCTGTAGCGCCTTCGACGGGTGAGTACTTGAAGCAACCGACGCGGTCGAGCTGCGCCTCGTCCATCCAGTCGAGCAACTCCTGGAATTCGGCTTCCGTCTCTCCCGGGAATCCGACGATGAAGGTGCTGCGGATGACCAGGTCGGGGCAGGCGTCGCGCCAAGCCTGAATGCGCGCGAGCGTATTGACTGCGTGCGCGGGGCGTCGCATCCGCTTGAGCACCGAGGGACTGCCGTGTTGGAACGGAATGTCGAGATACGGAAGGATCCGCTTCTCGGTCATCAGCGGAATGACCTCGTCGACATGCGGATAAGGATAGACGTAATGCAACCGGACCCAGGCTCCCAGGGAGCCTAAGCCCCGAGCGAGGTCAATGAAGCGCGTCTCGTAGGGCTTCTCGTGCCACGTTGCCGGCGCGTAGCGGATGTCCGCCCCATAGGCGCTCGTATCCTGCGAGATGACGAGTAACTCTTTGACGCCCGCTTTCACGAGGCGCTCGCCCTCGCGCAACACCTCATCGATCCGGCGGCTGGCGAGCTTGCCGCGCATGTCCGGGATGATGCAGAAGCTGCACTTGTTGTTGCAGCCTTCCGAAATCTTGAGGTAGGCGTAGTGGCGCGGCGTCAGCCGTACGCCCTGCGGCGGCACGAGGTCAAAGAACGGATCGTGTTGGGGCGGAAGATGCTCGTGTACGGCATTCAACACGTCCTCGTACGCGTGCGGGCCCGTAACCTTCAACACGCGAGGGTGGCGTTCGAGAATCCGCTCGGGCTTGGCTCCGAGGCAGCCGGTCACGATCACCCGGCCGTTCTGCTCCAGGGCTTCGCCAATGGCATCGAGCGACTCGTCGACGGCGGCGTCGATGAAGCCGCAGGTGTTGACGACCACGACGTCAGCCGCGTCGTAGGTCGGGGAAACTTCATAGCCTTCGGCGCGCAGGTGCGTGAGGATGCGTTCGGAGTCGACGAGCGCCTTCGGGCAGCCCAGGCTGACGAAGCCGACCTTGGCCGCGTGCTTGGCCGCGGAACGCCGCTTGGGCGCCGCAGATTTGGGGGTGGGAGGGGTCATGGCAGTCGACCATGATACCACGCTGCCGTCTGACGAGCGTCAGGGCTCCGTTGTGTCGCCCGCGGACGCCTGCACAGGAGACTGGGACGGAGCGGTCCGAGCGGCCTCGTTCCGGAAGCTTTGCAGAGTGTAAAAAACAAGCAGCACGACCAACGGCATCAGCAACCACGGCCAGATCGCCTGTCGGCGTTCGTTGGTGTCGTGTGTAATGGACATCGTTGTTTCCGGGGTTTGTACGACCACGGCGTCGGAGCCTACCTCCGGCCCCTTGCGCCGGCAATAGTGTCGCACCGCCGGCATGCCGAGATCGCAGAGCGGCTCACAAAAGCGGTCTGATTTCCGCGCTCGCGTTGCCGCCCGTGACCGTCAGGTAGCCCACCGTCACAGGCAGGCTGAAGCGCCTCGGCCCCGCGCTACCTGGGTTCACAAACAGTATTCCCTCGCGTTCCGTGACCTGGGGCTTGTGAGAGTGGCCGGCGATGATCACGCGAAACCCGGCCGCGGCCGGGTCAACGTCCAATTCGTTTACGTCGTGTAGCACGTGAATTCCGACGCCCCCGAGCTCGAGGGCGATCCACGGCGGAAATTCCGCGGCCCACGCGCCCTTGTCGTTATTGCCGCGCACAGCATTCACCGGAGCGATGTTGCGGAGAGTTTCGATCACATCCGGTGTACCGATGTCGCCCGCGTGAATGATGTGCTCAACGCCCGCCAACGCTTGCAGCGCCTCCGGGCGCAGCAAGCCGTGGGTGTCGGAGATCAGGCCGATTCTCACCGTCCGTAAATTCCCATGAGATCCGTTTCGGCGAGCTTGTTGGCGTTGACGTTGAAGCCGATCATCGCCCCGGTTGCGTCTGCGGGCAGGTCCAGTTTCGGCACCTTCAGCGCGAACAGTCGGAAGTGATAGTGGTGCGGCTTGCCCGGCGGCGGGCACGGACCGCCATAACCCACGGTCCCGAAATCGGTACGCCCCTGGACCGCACCTTTGGGCAAGCCCCGCGGCTGTTTCGGATCGCCGGCCTCCGCGGGGATGTGGTCCGTGTCCGCCGGGATGTTGTAGACGATCCAGTGCCAGAAGCCGCTGCCGGTCGGAGCGTCCGGATCATGGACCATCAGGGCGAAGCTCTGCGTGCCCTCCGGGGCCCCACTCCAGTGCAGCTCGGGCGAGAGGTTCTTGCCCTTGCAGCCGAAGCCGTTGAAGACCTGGGCATCGGGGATGTCCTTACCCTGGCCGATGTCCGGGCTCACCAGCGTGAATTTCGCCGTTCCCTTGGATTTCTTCGCCGCCGGGGCTGCGGCCTTAGCCGGCGAGGTATCCGCCGCGGCCGCGGCCCCACCGCCGGCGGCCAGCGCCGCCATCAGCACCGCCGCAAGGCTTGCCACCGCGAGCCTGGAGCGCGTATTCGACTGTATCTGCACCATTTCTTCTTCTCCCGTCGTGACTGAAGCTCTGGCCCAGCATGCCGCGTACCCGGATCTGCTGGCATGATGGAACGGGCAAGGACCTAGGAGGCGCGCTATGACCGCTCCAACACGCGAAGTGGCGAACCAGTCGAGCGACCTGGTCGACTACAACCTGTTTACCACCAACCCCGCCCTGGCGGAGGCGCTGGCCCGGGAAGGCTCGGCCTCGGATCACGACCGGATCGCGGCACTCGGCGAGCGTTTGGGCACCGCGGAGATGTTTGCCCTGGGCGATACGGCCAACCGCTATCCCCCGGTTCTCAAATTGTTCGATCGCTTCGGCGCGCGGCGCGACGAGGTGGAATTCCATCCAGCCTGGCATGAGCTGATGCGACGCCTCGTTGGCGAGGGGTTGCATACGGGGCCGTGGTCCGAGCCTGCTTCGGCGGCGCACGTGGCGCGCGCGGCGGGTTACATGCTGTGGGCCGAAATCGAGAACGGGACGCAATGCCCGGCGACCATGACCTATGGGGCTGTGCCGACGTTGGCACGACAACCGGAGGATTTCGGTGAGTGGTTGCCCCTGCTGCTGTCACGTGAATACGACCCGCGGTTCACGTCCGCCAAGGATAAGAAGGGCGCGTTGATGGGCATGGGCATGACGGAGAAGCAGGGCGGCTCCGATGTCCGTACCAACACAACGCGCGCCGTGCCGGCGGCGGCACGGGGCCCGGGATTGGAGTATCGGCTCACGGGCCACAAGTGGTTCTTCTCCGCACCGATGTGCGATGCATTCCTGGTGCTGGCGCAGGCTCCGGGCGGCCTCTCCTGCTTCTTCGTGCCGCGATTCTTGCCCGATCGCACGGTGAATACGCTGCTGCTGCAGCGTTTGAAAGACAAACTCGGCAATCATTCCAACGCTTCCAGCGAAGTGATTTTCGAGGACACGTATGGTTTGCTGGTCGGAGACGAAGGCCGCGGCGTCCAGACGATTCTGGAGATGGGGGTGTATACACGCTTCGATAACGCAACCGCCTCGGCGGGCCTCATGCGCCAATGTGTGGCACAGGCGATGCATCACGCGCGGCAGCGCAAAGCCTTCGGCCGGCTGCTGATCGATCAACCCTTGATGCGTAATGTCCTGGCGGACCTTGCGCTCGAGTGCGAATCGCATATCGTGCTTGTTATGCGGCTCGCGCGCGCATTCGACGCCCAGGACGACGAGTCGGAGACGTTGCTGCGCCGCGTGCTCACGCCGGTCGCCAAGTATTGGGTTTGTAAGCGCGCACCGGTGGTTATCGCGGAGACTATGGAAGTACTCGGCGGCAACGGCTATATCGAGGAGGGGCCGATCGCACGGCGTTTTCGCGAGGCGCCGTTGAACTCTATCTGGGAGGGCTCGGGTAACATCATGTGCCTGGACGTGCTGCGTGCATTTGCACGCGAACCACGCACACGCGAGGTGCTCTCGGTGTTGTTGTCAGGAAGCAAAGGTAGGGATGCGTGTTATGATCGCTTCGTCGATGCGCTGTTGGTTGAGTTGGGAGACGTGACCGATGGCGAGATGCGTGCGCGTTATCTGACGCAGAAGATCGCACTGGCGGTGCAGGCAGCTGTGCTCGTTGCTCACGGACCTGAGAGCTCCGCGCAGGCGTTTCTGGCCTCACGCCTCACGGCGGGTGCGCCGGCCGCGTTCGGTACGCTGTCCGCGGGCGTGGACTCAGGGGCAATGATCGAGCGCATTCTGCGCTTCTAGAATCTTTTGCGATGGCCGCCTTTCGTCGCGCTTCTTTGGCCGATAGTCCATTCCGAGGGGGCGCGACAGACAGTTCTCCTGATATTCTGTTAACTCAGAATCCCATGATTCTGTTGATGTTTTTGAGTTCGAATCGACAAAACCGATATAAACGATTGACTCACTGCCTGCCACTGAATCTCTTGGGGTCGGGATCCGGGGATCCAGCGACGCGAGGACAGGACAAGGAGTCGGGCGCCTTCAGGCGCCGGACGGGGACGCACGGAAAACAGGAACATGAAAAAATCAAAGCAGAAGACCCACCTGACTCCCAACGAGGTCGCGGAGTTGTTGATGGTGAATCCGGTAACCGTGCGCCAGTGGGCGGCGCGCGGCCTGCTGCGGTCGTTGACCACGCCTGGAGGGCATCGCCGCTTTCTGTTGAGCGACGTCGAGGAGTTCGCGCGCAGTCGCGGTGCAACACCCGTGGCCCGGCATTCCGGTCGGCCCGATCGCATTCTGATCGTCGATGACGACTTGAACCTGAGCCGGCTCATCCAGGACCTGATCCAGGAGCGGGATGCGAACGTGGAGACCGAGATCGCGCATGACGGGTTCGAGGCGGGGGTCAAAGTGGAGTCCTTTCGCCCGCACGCCCTGGTGCTCGACCTGATGATGCCCGGGATCGACGGCTTCGAAGTTTGCCGCCGGCTGCGCGCCCGCCCCACGCTCAACCATATTCGCATCGTGGCGGTGACGGGCTTCGCCAGTGCCGAGAACGTCGATCGCATTCTCGCGGCGGGCGCCGATGCCTGTCTCGAGAAGCCGATCGACTCCGAGCGCCTGCTGGCGGAGCTGGGGTTGGTCGCCGCAGCCGACGGACGGTAAAGCGGCGGCGGTCCCGGCCCTAGGGAATGCTACGCTTGGGGGCTGGAATGACCCCAAGCGAGTGTTTACCGACGATGCCCTTCGATCGCGACTACTACCAACGCTTCTATTACGACCCGCAGACCGCGGTCACGACGCGGCGCGAGATGCAGGCCCGGGCGCACCTCATAGCCGCTTTCGCGGAGCACACCGGGCTTCCGGTGCGGCGCATTCTCGATGCCGGGTGCGGGACTGGCATGCTGCGCGTGCCACTCCTGAGGCGGCTGCCGCGCGCCCAGTACACGGGACTCGAAACGAGCGAGTACCTGTGCGAACGCTACGGGTGGGAGCACGGTGAAATCGATAAGTACCGCTCCGCTTCTCCCTTCGATCTCGTGATCTGTTACGACGTCCTGCAATACCTGGACTCCGCCAGCGCGAGCCGGGCAATCGATAACTTCGCGCGCCTGACCCGCGGCATCCTCTATTTCAGCGCGCTCACCAAGCTCGACTGGGAATACAACTGCGATACGCAGCGCACCGATTCCGCGGTGCATCTGCGGACGGGTAACTGGTACCGCTCGCGTTTGCGACAGCACTTCTCGGAGGCCGGCGTCGGCTTCTGGTTGCGCAAGGGCGCGCCGCTGACACTCTGGGAGCTCGAATCAGGTTGAGTCGGTGAGCGTTCTGGCTAGGAGCCTGACTGACTAATGCTCGCCTACTGCGGCCGCCCCCCAGCGGCATCTTTCGGCGATCGTTCCTCTTACATAGTACCCCGCTATGCGCGAGTAACGATCGCCGAAACCTGCTCGCTGGGGATCGCCCTCGCTACGGCGATCATTAGTCAGTCAGGCTCCTAACGCTCTTGCCGTGAAAGAGGGGGTACAACGGTATTCCCAGCAGGATGAGCGCCAGCGTGGCGACGGACTCCACCGGGCTGGTGATGAACGCGTTGACGACTATCCAACACATGACCAGCACGAAGAGCAGCGGTACGAACGGATAACCCAACACCCGGTACGGGCGCGGCGCATCCGGAAGCTTGCGCCGCAGGACGATGACCGAGAACACCACCGGGGCCCAGAAGATCGCGTACGACAGAACCGCCATGTTGGTGAGCTGATCGAAGGTGCCGGTCGCGGCGAGAATTGCCGCCCAGATGCTCACTAGCACGATGGACGTCAGCGGTACGCGCGAGTGCGGACTCAGCTTGCCGAAGCTTGCAAAAAACAACCCATCACGTGCGGCGGCATACGGAACCCGCGCCCGCGCGAGAATGGTGCCGTTGAGGGCGCCTACCGATGAGACTAGGAATATCAGTGCCGCGATCGGTGCCGCCTTGGTACCGAGGAAGGTCTGCACGGCGCGTGCGGCAACGGAGGGAGCGTCCGGGTAGGCAGTGGAGTTGGCTGTCGCCACTTGGGCGAACGGCAGCGCGTAAAGATAAGCCACGTTGATCAGCATGTAGATCGCCAGCACGATCAGCGTGCCGCCGATAATGGCGCGAGGCAGGTTGCGATCCGGCTGTTGGACCTCGCTCGCCGCCATCGGCAGGAACTGCCAGCCGCTATAGGCCCACAGCGAAGCGAACATTGCAGCGCCGAATCCGCTCAGTCCGCCGTTCGTCGGCCCCGCCGCGGCGGTGAAGTTCGACCAGTCGTGGTGGCCGCTGAAAAGAAACACGCCCGCTGCCACGCCCAGAATCGAGATCACCTTGGCCGCGGTGAGGAGTGTCTGGACCCGGCCGCCGAAAATGACGCCCAGGCAGTTGATCAGGCCAAATAATGCAATGACGCTGACGGCAATGAGCTGACGCATGCCGAGCTGCAGCGTGTAGGGTGCTCCGAACACGTGCATCGTATGCTCGAACCAGACCCCGCCGAAAGGGTAGATATCGGCGAGAAACACCGCGACGGCCGCGCCGTACGCCGAGATGCTCGCGCCGCCGACGAGAAAGCTGTTGAACACGTACAGAAAGCCCGGCATCTCCCCATAGGCCGCGCGCAAATACACGTATTCGCCGCCGGCGTTGGGCAAGAGAGCGCCGAGCTCTGCGAAGCTCAAAGCGCCGAACATGGCGACGATGCCGGCCACCACCCATGCGGCCAGCACGAGCAAGGGTGTCCCGACGGCCTGGGCCATCACGGCGGCCTTGAGAAAAATGCCGGTACCGATCGTAATCCCGATGACTAACGAGGTGGCATGCAGCAGCGTCAGGTCGCGCCGCGGTTGGGTCTGGAAAGGGTCCATAGGAACTAGCGTACAATAGGAGGCATGTCCGCACATCCACACAAGGTTCAGGTCCGTTGGTCACGGGGCGACGCCGTTTTCACCGACAATCGCTATAGCCGCGGACACACCTGGTTATTCGACGGTGGCGTCGAGGTTCCCGCGTCCTCCTCGCCGTACGTGGTCCGCGTCCCGCTCTCCGTGGCCGAGGCGGTGGATCCCGAAGAAGCTTTTGTCGCGTCCATCTCGAGTTGCCACATGCTCTGGTTCCTGTCGATTGCCCAGGAGGCCGGCTTTCGGGTGGATGAATACCTGGATGAGGCCGTCGGGGTGATGGGAAAGAATCCTGCCGGCAAGGTGGCCGTCACGCGGGTGACGCTGCAGCCGCGTGTTATGTTCTCGGGTGACAAGGTACCCACGCGGACCGAGATTGACGAGCTGCATCACAAGGCGCACGCGGAATGTTTCATTGCGAACTCAGTCACGACCGACATACGCTGCGAGCCCGTCTACGCGGCGCATGACTAGGGTTTTGGCCTTCCGCGGCGGAGTGAGTTGCCGTCGCGAGTCCGACGGCCCGCTGGGCCTGACTCTCATCGGCTGGACCTCGGATCACCCGGACGAGCGCGTGTCACTCGCTTTCAGCGGGCCCGCGCCGCAGACGCTACCCGAGGTGTTGGAAGACCCCGTCGTGGATCGACTGGATGAGCGGCGCTACCGGATTGCAAGCCCGCCGCGCGAGTGGATCATCGAGGCGAGCGCGATTCACGTACATAGGGAAGTCGCCACGACGTTCTATCGGGCGATTCCGCCTCGGGAAGCACCGTGGAGCAGGCGTTTTTTCTTGCATCTCGTGCTCAGGCTGATGCGGAGCACGTGGGGAAAGCGGTTGCTGTTGGCTCTGCGCCGATAGGCTCCTAGAAATTACCCCCATCGAGTTGGCGGGCCAGCTCGACGGACTGTTCTTCCTGCGCATTGAACCGGCCGATGCCGACGAGTGAGGCATACGCCATCAGCTGCGCCTGAAATGACTTATGCCAGGTGAACCGCCTCAGGACGCGCTCACGGGCCGTGTTGCCGACTGCGTCCAGGTCTCGCTCATACAACGCCGCGATCGCCTCGGCCATGCTCGTCGCGCTACAAGGCTCCGCGAGCATTCCCACGCTCTCGTCGACGAATTCAGGAATCGCGCTCGCACGCGCCGCGACTACCGGACGACCGCACGCCATGGCCTCGAGGAGCACGAGGCCGAAAGTCTCCTTCGTGCCCGCGTGCACCAGGGCGTCCGCGGAAGCGAGCCATCCGGCGAGGTCCAGGCTTTCGCGCCGATACGGCAGTATCGTTACGTTGGTGCTGGGTCGTGCGCGCCGATCGCCGCCGATCATCAACAGGTGGTAAGGAGCACCGAGACGCGCGAAGGCCTGCAGCAGCACCGGCAGGTTCTTTTCGCCTGCGAAACGTCCCGCGTACACGAGTACACGGGCATTTTCCGGCAGTCCGAGTCTCTTTCGAAGTCCTTGATTGCGGCGCTTCGGGTGAAAGATGTCGGCGTCGACCCCCAACGGCTGGTACACCGTGTGAGGGACACCCATGCTGTTCAGCAGCGTGCACATCAGCCGGCTCGGCGCGAATACAACGTCGAAGCGCTCGTAGAGCCAGCGCAGGTAACGGGAGAGCGTGCGCTCGGTCAGCCTGTTGCCGAAGCGCCGGCCGAGAATCTGCGGGAGGTTGGAGTGATAAAAAGCTGCAATAGGGATGCCCCGCCGCTCCGCGACGCGCCAGGCGGCCCACGCCGGTTGAAAGGCATCGCCCACTTCGATGAGGCTCGGCTGCAACGCGTCCAGCATCCGGGTCCAGCGTTTCGGATTCAGGGGTAAGCGATAGTTGAAGGAGCCTGGAACCTTGAATCCCGCGAGGGTGCTGACCTCGCCCGGCTCGAACCGGTCCCGCTTCCCGGGCACCACGATCGTGTGCTGCCAGGAGGTATGGGTGCGGAGCCAGGAGTGCTTGGCGCAGAGATATCTTTTTACACCGCCACTGGTCGGAGAGTAGAAGAGAGTCGTATCGACGAGATGCATAGGTTCCACAGCGTCTAGCGACCCAAGCTTGCCAGCAAGCTCCGGGCCTGCAGTGCACCTTATGCATTGCACCTTTACGGACGCCGCAGTGTCAAGGCGGCGCTTGGAGCCTGCCTGACTAATGCTCGCCTACTGCGGCCGCCCCTCAGCGGCATCTTTCGGCGATCGTTACCCTTACATAGTACCGGGCTACGCCCGGTAACGATCGCCCCTGGTCTTCATAAGACTTGGCTGCTCGCTGAGGGTCGCCCTCGCTACGGCGATCATTAGTCAGGCAGGCTCCTGTCACGGGGTCGTATAAAAGTCAGGGCACCCTGGCGTCTTAAGCAGGCCACCCGCAACCAGCAAGCGGACAGCAATAAAATAGGTTGGGGGCGGGTCGCGGGGTGGTGTCAATGCAGCACCGCCTTGCGTGAGAATGCGCCCCCCCGTTCGATTGTTTCGAATTTCTGCAATTTCCGGAGACAGATTAGATGCAGCCCCGTGACGACAACTCCAAGCCTGGTGATGGGAGCGGCTCGCCGTCGCTGCTGGCCCGATTCCTCGGGAGTACCACCCAGATCGACCGGAAGGAGATGCCTGCGGTCATCGCCTCTTTCCTACTGATCTTCTGTGTGATGTGCGGTTACTTCACGGTTCGCTCGGTACGCGAAACCGCGGGAACATTTCTCGGGAAGGAGCGCGTCGCGAATCTATTCCTCATCACCTGGGTCGCCTCGCTTGCGATCGTTCCCGCTTACGGGTGGGTCGTCGCTCGTTTCAGGCGCGCGGTGTTTCTGCCGATCATTTACGGCGCCGTCGCCGTATCGCTCGCCGTTGTCGGGGTCATGTTGAGCGCGGATCCGGAAAACGTCCTCGTGATGGAATCCTTCTACGTGATGATCAGCGTACTGAACCTGTTCATGCTCTCGGTGTTCTGGGGATTTCTCCTCGAGATCTTCGCCAAGGAGCAGACGAAGCGGTTGTTCGGAGTCATCGCGGCCGGCGGGTCCGCGGGAGCGTTGGTCGGTCCGTGGCTCACCACCATCACGGTGACCCACATCGGTAATTCTGGAATTCTCTACCTCGGGGCATCGCTCTTCGTGGTCGCCATCCTGTGTCAGCGTGCCCTGTTGACTGTCTGGCACCGCTCGACCGAGACGCACGAGGTGGCGGCCGGACGGGACGAGCCCGTCGGCGGCAATCCGTTGATCGACGGCGCGCGATTGTTGTTTACCTCGCCCTACCTGCTCGGCATCGCGATCTTCGTGATCCTGCTGTCTTCGGTGAGCACGTTCCTGTATTTCGAACAGTTGCGCATCGTATCCGAGACCTTCAAGGACTCCGCGCAGCGCACGCAGGTGTTCGCGGTAATGGATGCGATCGTGCAGACCGCGACGCTGGTGCTGCAGCTCTTCGTCACCGGTCGGATTGCAACCCGCCTCGGTATTACGACACTGCTCGTGATCGTGCCCTTCGCAATGATCTTTGGTTTCTTGGGATTGGCCGCGGTCGGCACCTTCGGAATGCTGGCTTTCGTGTTCTGCGCGCGCCGCATCGGCGAATACGCATTCGTCCGTCCGGGCCGCGAGATGCTGTTCTCCGCGCTGAGCACAGAAGACCGCTACCGCGTGAAGCACGTTATCGACGTGCCGGTGTATCGCGGCGGTGATGCGCTCTCGAGCCAGGTCGACAGTTTCCTGGGACACGCAGGACTGTCGCCCGCCAAAGTGGCGGTCGTGGGCTCAGGACTCGCGGCACTCTGGCTGTTGAATGCGTGGTGGCTCGGCCGCCGCCATGACAGTGTGGAAGGTGCGCGCTCCGCCCAAACGCAAGCCGTGGCTTCAGGCCACGGCTGATTCGACGTCCGCTGCCATCGCGGCCCGTAGCTCTGCTATCGCCGCGCTGATCTCTTCCGCCTTGCCAAAGCGCTCGTTGCGATTCTTCGCCGCGAGCTTGTGGAGGATGGACTCGTAGCGGGTGAGTGAATGCGGCAAGGGCGGGAGCGGCGAATTCACGTGCTGCTGCAGCACTTCCATGGCCGTGGCGCCGGTGTAGGGTTTCCGGCCTGTCAGCATCTCGTAGAACATGATTCCGAGGGCGTAGAAGTCCGAGCGCGCATCGAGCAGCTCGCCTTGCGCCTGTTCCGGGCTCATGTAGTACGGGGAGCCGCGTAACACGCCGGTACGCGTGCTCGGTGTGCTGCCGTCCAACGCACGGGCCAGCCCGAAGTCAATGAGGGCGACTTCGTCGTTGTCGCGCAACATCACATTCGGTGGCTTCAAGTCGCGATGCAACAGCCCCGCGTTGTGGACCACGCGCAGGGCGGCGGCGATCTGCTCGACGTAGCGCAGAGCCTCGGCCTCCTTCAGACCGGCCTGCATGCGGGACTTCAGGTCGCCGCGGAGCAGGTACTCCATCGCCAGGTATTCGAAGCCGGCGTGCACGCCGTAGTCATAAATCTGCACGACCAACGGGTCGCGGATGGCAATGATCGCGGTGTACTCGCGCTCGAGGAACTGCCGTCCGGCTGTTTCGTCGCGCAGGGTCTTGCTCACTTTCAGTGCGACATTTGCGCCGAGCGAAATGCTCGTCGCGAGATACACGACGGCCTTTTCAGACTCGCCGATTTTCATCTTGATGATGTAGCCCGGGATGAACTCCGCCGTGACCGGCGGTGCCGGCGTGGCGGTTCGCTTCAGCCCCGAGCCCTTGCTACGGCCCGCCGATTTCGCGTCCTTGGACGCCGGCCCCGCGACGATGCTGCCGGTGAAGGACGTGTCCAGCACCTTGCCGTGCGTTGCGCCGTCGCTCGATCCTGCCCGCAAAGCCGCCGCATTGGCGGCGTTGAGAATGGCCTCGAGCTGCCCCGGTGCCATCAGTTGTGTCGCAGCCGTTGAGTTGGAATTCGCAGCGTCGGAGGAGTACATCGCTCTCGTCGCCGCCACTTCCGACATGGCAGGCGCCGCCGATTCCGCTGCCGGCGCGGAGACCGCTGTCGGAGCTGTCGGAGCTGCCGGTGTCGCCGCCGGCGCCCAAGGCGCCGCCCAAGCGGCGAGACTTTCGCGCGCCGGCTCCGTGGCACTGGATTCCGCCGCGCCAGCGCTCACCGCGGGTTCGCCACTCTGCTTCTGAGGCGCCGCCGCAGTCGGCACGCCCCCACTACTCGCATCATCCGAGCGCTTCGCACGTGATGCCGCACGATCGGTATCGCTCGACGCGTCCGACTTCGAGCTCGACTTCGTCGAAGACGCCTTGGGCGGCACGGCCGGCGTCAGCGTCATGGACGCCCAAGTCTCGGCCGCGCTCACCTGATCAAACTTCTGCTCTTTCGGCAGCTCATGCGGTGCTGCCACGCCCGTAACGTGCGCGAGCGACTGAAGCTTGCGCTGCACGCGCTTTTCAATCCGCCTGAGCGCCAGCCGCACCGATGTATTCAACCGCTCGGGTGTCAGAAGCCGCTTCGGCAAATAATCCACCGCCCCGAGCTGCAGCGCTCTGACTGCGGTCAGCTCATTGCCGTCCTCGGCCAACGAAATCACCGCCGGAAACACCGGCCTGCCGCGCAACTGCCGCAACAACTCCAGCCCTCGCGCCTTCGGATCCTCCGGGCTCGACCCGAACGACGCCGTGAGCAACAGAATGTCGCAATCACGACCGGAGTCGGTCTCGCACCAGCGCTCGAAGCCGGCAAGGTTGAGTACCGTTACGGTCGAGTCGGGACAAAACACACCCAAATGGTGACCGAGCCATTGCCCGTAGCGGGGGTCGTCATCGACCACCAGCAAGCGGGGTGGGGTGGTTATGCGTTTTGCTGTCACTGTTGTAGTGCGAAGCGTACGCGCACTCGCGCGCGTTGGTTGATGGGTTGGCCGTCACGCAGGATCGGGCGATAACGCCACTTGCGCACAGCATCCGTTGCCGGCTGCTCAAACACGCCAGCGGGTTCCGCCGCAACGACGACGAGGTCGCCCACGGAACCGTCAGTCTCGACGGTGAATTGCACATCGACCCAACCGCTCATGGCACGCTGACGCGCGGCGATCGGAAATTCCGGCGCCACGTAGTGCGTCAGGTCGAGCTGCGAGGCCGGCACGACCTCGTTGGCCTTCTTGGCCTCGTCCTGCGCGGCGCGCATGTCATTGTTGATCGCGTTGATGCTCGGCTGGTCGGCGCCAGCCTCGTGAGCCTCACCCAGCCAACGCTGCGCGCCGGCGTAGTCCTGGCGCCGCGCGGCATTTTTCGCTTCCTCGAGGGTCCGCGCGGCGAACGCCTCGCGCGCAGCCTGCGTCGACGGGAAAGTCGGGTCCGCTTCGACGAGCTGCGCGAGGTAGGCTTTCGCGCTGTCACCAGCAGGCTCCAACACCTTGCCTTGTGTCAGGCGTTGATTGACGAGCAGTGCCAATCGCGCCAGCGCGTCCGTCTTGGCGGCCGCGCGCACCCGTTGCGCATCCTGCTTCAACGCGGCGATATCGTCCTCGCCAACACCGGCATCCGCCGCAGCCTGGATCCAGTGTTCGCCCTGATCCGCATTGCCGGCGGTGAGGGACTTGCGAGCCTCACCCACGAGGCGATCCAGCAACTGTCGCTGGAGCTGCTTGACTTCAGCATCATTCGGTGCGAGCGCGCGCGCCGACTCGATAAAGAACTGTGCGTTGTCCTGGGCCGGCTCGACCAGGTCCCCGGTACGCATGCGCTCGTTGGCGCGGCTCACGAAATCCTGCACACGCTCGTCGAGCTTCTTGTGCTCGAGCTCCTGGCGCGCCTCGCTTACGAGGTTCGAGTGTTGGCCCTCGCGCGTGGCGCCGTCGAGAACGGAAAGCGCCTGCTCGATGTTGCCGCTGGAGGCGGCTTGCCGGGCCTGCGCCAGAACCGCGCGCTCACGCTCTTTGCCGATCTGGGCAAGGAGAAAGGCGACACGTACGTGGTCGGGCTTGATGGCCCGGGCGAGATCGGTGAGTCGCTGGGCTTCATCGAGATGCTGTGCGAGCAATTGCGCCTCGGCACTCGAGAGCAGCCTGTCGATGACTTTCTCCAGGCCGTTGGTGCCGCGCGGATCTTTTGGATTGCGCCGCTGTGCCTGGCGATAGAGGTCCGCGGCGTTCGCGCCGGGAGGTGCGACGAGCGCGCCACTGGCAAGAGCTGCCTGTGCGCGTGTCAAAAGGTCCTCGAGCACGGCATCGCGGGTGGCTTCGGCGGACGCCGGCGCGGCGGCAGCGGTCGCTGGTGACGCTGACTGCGGAACCGCGCCCTTGTGCAGGAAGAACCAGCCGCCGACTACGGCAAGGACCGCGACCGTCACGCCACCCAACACCAACATGTTGGTGCCACCGGCACGCTCTCCTGGCGGTGGCGCGCCGGGCGCTGCCGCAGCGCCGCCGGACTGCTCCTCGCCGTGACGGCGCCAGGCGGCGTCGACAAACAGTTTGACCCGTTGCTCCGAGACTGGCTTGTGGAGGAATCTGTAAACCGTGCCGTTCGTGATCTGCGCGGCGAGCGCGCTCTGATCATCGACACTGCCGGCGACGATGAGGACGAGCTCGGGAAACTGCGCCCGCAGGCGCTCGGAAATGCGATCGACCGGGCCGCAGATGGCGCCCGCATCGAGAATGGCAACTCCCGTGTTCTGCGCGAGCAGGTGCGAGGCGAGCTCGGACTCGTTACCCACCGAGACGGTGTTGTATTCCGAGCCGATGGTTTGCAGCGTGCGCACGAGTGCCTCGTCGCGCGTGAGCACGACGACTCCTTCGCCGGCCGGCGGGCCGTCGCGGACAGGTCCGGTCAAGGCCGGATTGCCCTGGAAATCGTGCAGTAGGGAGCCGCTTGCCATCAGTGATTACCAAAGCCTGCCGCCGGGGTTCCATGGTGCGCCCGGTAGTCCCATGACGATGCCGTACCTACGGCACTTTTGTCGCCCACGGCCGACGTATTCTGTGAAACTCGTCATCTTGTTTCGTGCCACGCGCGCAATGCGCCCTAGACCAGCCCTAGGCCCAAAGTCCTATGACTTAACACATCACACGAGGTGTGAACTGCGTTGTTATTTTCCACTATCAAAAGTCGCCTGTGGCGCTTTTGACCCGGGGCCCGAAAGGCGTGACTTTCGTTCCCCTCACCGCTCGTTATGACAAGAGCGGCCGGAGCGAAGCTGGCTCCTCAATCCCGCGGCAACAGAAACTTTGTCCCGTCCCGGGACAACACGGCGCCGAAGGGCGTGATGTTCTCGACCCGCACGCCTTCCGCCATCAACAAATCGCCTTCGTGCAGCTTGTGCATGTTGATCATCACGAAGCGCTCCTGCGGGTTCGCCGCGTACACGTGCAGATCCAGGCGCAGCGACGGCAAGCGGGTCGTCGAGGCCACGTCGTTGTAGAGCGGTACGCCGCTCGACGTGCTGCGCGTAACGTGATTGCCGAAAGGCTGCGGCGCCGGGTCGGCGGCAGGGGCGTAGTCGTCAGGATTCAGTCTCTCGCCGCCCTGCGAGGGCTCGTTGCCCGCGACAGGCGCCCCAGGCTGCTGGGGCTGCGTGCTGCCAAACGCCTGGCCGTTCGCCGGCGCCTGCTGACCCGACGTCATCCCCGGCTGTTGCCCAGCCGTCAACCCCGCCGTCTGAGCTATGGGTCCCCCAGGCGGCGTGCCATACGCAGGCGCTCCATAACCCGCCGGACTGGCTCCGTTGGCGGGCGCCCCATAGCCTCCGGAGCCCCCGCCGTTCGCAGCCGCCCCGTAGCTTCCCGGGCCGCCGCCATTGGCGCCCTGTGACATGACAGTTCCCTGCTGGCCCTGCGCCTGCATGCCCTGACCTTGCATACCTTGACCCTGCGGCCCCTGGCCGCCCTGGCCTTGCATGCCTTGCCCCTGCGGCCCTTGGCCGCCTTGACTCCAGCCCTGCTGCTGCCCCTGCGGCACGCCCGCGGCCCCATACGGGCCCTGGCCGGACTGCTGCTGCATGCCCGCGGCCGCCGCTGGCTGCGCAGCCTCGGCCGAAGCGGGCCGCCGCAGCAGCACCCAGGCCACGATCACCAGGTTCACGGCCAGCAGCACCCCCAGGCCCACCGCCCACAGCGGCAGCTTGTCTCTCGTGGGCGCGGCCCGCACTTCGAACAGGGCCGGGCCGTTCTGCCGTTGGCGGTCCGTCTCGGACTTTTTCAGTGCATCCAGAATGAACGACATCGGTTACCCGCCGTGATTGTCGGCCACGTACAGCAGCGGGGTATCGGAACCGGCCACCGCGCTGGCGAGCGCGATCTGCGTCTGGACCCCGGCGATGCCATCGACCGTAAGCCTGTGTTGGCGTTGGAAATCCCGCACGAGATTGCCCAGGTCCGCGTCGAACACATCGCTCGCCGGACCATTGCCGTGCTCACCCCGCACATGTTGCAGACTCTCGCGCAGCCAGCGTACATCAGCACCGCGCATTCCTGGTGAGAGCGACTTCACCTGGCTGGTAGCTGGTCGCCACAACATAACGAAGTCACCAAACCAGTAGCGCGACAGCTCTCCAATCCCGATCTCGTGATGCGCGCCGCCCAGCTCGATCCGAGCGTGCTCGTCGTCGAGCCGTGTCAGCACGACCTGGTGCGAGGCGCCACCGTCGTCATTCAGCATCAGAATCGCCGGTCGGTTGTACAGCCGCAACTGGGCGAACGAGCCCTTCTGGGTGAGGCAATCCAACCCCTGTTGCTGTGCCTGGGTGCAGGGATCCGTCCCGCCGGGCACATACTTGACGTTCCACAGCCCGAAGAGTTTGGCGAACGCACTGTCGGTGTCGGTCTCCTGGACATTCTGCGCCAACAGCGCGGACAGAGGGGGTTGCGTCCGTGAGATCGTTCCAACAGCGCTCGATGGAGCAGTGCTCACGGGGATCGCCGCGCCACCGTTGGGCGTAGCCACTTTGGCCGTGCCCGCAAGGGGATCTCCGGAGCCTCGGGTCAAACTGTTTGTATGCGCCTGCGCAGGCGCCACGGGGGACTGCGCTTTCGAGCTCCAGGGCCGTGTGGTCCACAGCGCAACCGTCGCGCACAACAAGACGATCGCCGTGCTGCCGGCGGCAGCCCACGGCAACCAGTTTGGAGCGATTCGCCGGCCGAGGACTTCGGCGGCCGCGTTGCGCACGAGTGTGCCGGTGACGCGGTGGCTGTCCATCGAATACGCACCCAACAGGGCGCGGTCGCAGATGACGTTGATGACGCGCGGGACGCCAACCGAAAGCCGATAGACTTCGCTGAGCGCCGCGCCGCTGAAGATGTCAGTCGTCGCGCCGGCTACGCGGAGTCGGTGCCGCACATACGCCGCCGTCTCGTCTCGTGACAACGGGTGGAGGTGATAGCGTCCAGTGATGCGTTGAGCGAGTTGGCGCAACTCGTTACGGCCCAGGAGCTCGCGCAACTCCGGCTGTCCGATCAGGATGATCTGCAGGAGCTTCTGCGTGTTGGTTTCGAGGTTGGTGAGCAGCCGGACCTGCTCGAGCACGGCGGGAGCGAGATTCTGCGCTTCGTCGACCACCAGCACGACGCGACGGCCGGCTCCGTGCGCCCGCAACAGGTAGTGACTGAGAACGTCGACGAGGTCCTTCAGGCTCTCGGTCGAGGTGTCGGGCACGCCTATCCCGATCTCCTCGCAGATCGTCAGGAGGAACTCGGGCGCCGTCATACGCGGGTTCAGAATGAGGGCGATTTCGGCGTTCTTCGGCGTCTGCGCCAAAAGTGAGCGCACGATCGTGGTTTTGCCGGTGCCGACCTCACCAGTCAGTTGCACGAATCCGCCGGCTTCGTTGATACCGTATAACAGGTGAGCGAGAGCTTCGGCGTGACGCTCGCTCAGGTACAGGTATCGCGGATCCGGAGTGATCGCGAAAGGCTTTTCGTTGAGTCCGAAAAACGAAAGATACATGAATGACTAACTACTTAATCGTGTTACCGCGCCGCAATGCTCCGCTGCCAAAGCGCGCGCGGGCCTCATCAAGCGCCGCGTCGAGGCGCGATGTGTGCGGGGGCGAGTCTTCGAAAAGGCCGAGTTGAGACGCCGGGCCCAGGTCAGTCAAGACCACCCCCAGAAGCCGAAGTTTCGCACCCGGCGCGCTCTTGAGCCAGCGGGTGAACAGATCCCGTGCGACGTTCGCGACCGTGCGCCCGTCATGTGTCGGCGGCGCGACGGCACGCTGCCGGGTGAATGTAACGAAGTCTGCGCGCCGGATCTTGACTCCGATGCAGCCCGCCACGAGCTGTTTGCCCCGCAGCCGCTCGCAGGCGCGCTCCGCCAAGCGGTTTAATTCGGCCTGCAAAAGGCGCGGGTCGCCTATGTCGCGCTCGAAGGTCTCTTCGGCGCTGAGCGATTTTTCGTCGCGATCGGGAACGACCGGCCGGTCGTCGAGGCCGGCGGCCCGCTCCCTCACCCGCTGGGTGTATCGGCCGAACAACGGTCGCAGTACGGCATCCGGGGCAATCCGCAACTCCCCCAGGGTCCGGATCCCGGCGGCCTCGACCTTCGCCCCGCTCTTGCGGCCCAGCCCGGGGAGACGTCGCACCGACAAGGGGTCGAGAATCGCCCCGATGCGCTCCTCCGGCACGATCGTGAGGCCATCGGGCTTATCGAGGTCGGAGGCAATCTTGGCCACCAGCTTGTTCGTCGCGACCCCGACCGAGGCGGTAAGGCCGGTGACCTCCCGGATCCGGCTCTTGATGCGCCGGGCGATGGCGACCGCGTCGCCGAAGAGTGCCAGGCTCGCCGTGACGTCCAGGAAGGCCTCGTCCAGGGACAGTCCTTGCACGATGGGCGTGATTTCGTTGAAGACGCCGAAGACCTGGTCGGAAACGGCTTTGTAGCGGCTCATGCGTGGTCTCACGCAGACCGCGTGCGGGCACAGCCGCAAGGCGGTGCTCATGGGCATCGCCGAATGCACGCCGTATTTGCGGACCTCGTAGCTGGCTGCTGCCACGACTCCGCGGCCGGCGACTCCGCCGACAATGAGCGGCTTTCCGACGAGGCTCGGGTCGTCACGCTGTTCGACCGACGCATAGAAGGCGTCCATGTCGACGTGGAGAACAGCGCGGGTCATGGAAAGGCGTTCCTCTGAGATAAAACTCAGAGGAACGCTATCACGAGCAGTTTTTTAAGGGGATGACTTGACGGTGATGGTGATCTTCTTGGAGATCACGGCCGGGTTGTGAGGAATATGGTTCGCATCGCCGAGCAGCAGTTGCAGGGTGTGCTTGCCCGGGGGCAGTGTCACGGTCGTCTCGGTTTGCGCTTTGCCGAAATGAACGACCTTGTCCGGCACGGACGGTATCGGTTGGCCCTGGTCCGGCGGCGCCTCGGTGTCGATGAGCAGGTGGTGATGGCCGGTGTTCTCCGTCTTCGTTCCTGCCGGCGCAAGGGTCATACCCTTGATGCCGAATTTCACCGTCACGGGGCTGCTGACCGTCTCCCCATCCTTCGGGCTGATGATGAAGACCTTCGCGCCCTTGGGCGAGGGCGTGCGGTCCTGGGCCTGGACACCGGCGACCGAAGTGGCCAGGACCAGCGCGGCGGCGATTGCAAACATTCGCATGATGACGACATTCTCCATACAAACTTGTGAGTAAGCGGGCCGCGGAAGCTTAGACGCAGTGCCCGGATCAAACAATCATTCCGCGTTTGGCGACATTCACAGCGCCAGCACGCTGTAGAGACTCGTAACAACGAGCGCCGCGAACGCCGTTACCAGGTATGCGAGGGATAACACCGCCAGCTTACCCAGCGTGCGCACGCGGCTCTGACCGTACACACGGCGCATTGCAACGAAATAGTAATAAGGGATATAGAGCGCCACACCCCAGCCTAACGTCACGACCAACAGGTGGATCTGCAACACCGCCGCGGCGAGCGCGTTCAATGCGAAAAGGAGGTACAGGAAGGCATGGTCGTGCAACAGGAACAGCACGTGTTCGACGTAGAACCGGCGTGGCCGGCGATAGAGCGGTCTCATGACGAGGGCCAGCAGGGGCGCCGCAAGAAAGATGGCTTTCGGAAGGTTGTGCGTGAAAGCCTCCGCGAGACCCCGTCCGCCATCGACGACCGATTTCTCGCAACTCGCGCGTAAAGCCGGCGCGACATAGGCGCTCCACGGGCCATCATAGTCCACGTCGGCACACACCCTCTTCGCGAGGTGCTCCCTGCTCTCGCCGGGTCGGGCGACCGCTCGCGGTGCAGGCTCGATTTTGAGCCCGTCGTCGCGCATGGTGAACACCCAGGCGCTGGGGTGTTCATGGAGCAATCCGGAGATGAGAAAAAACAGTACGCTCAACACGAGATACAAGCGCAGTGGCGGGAGGTACCTCACCCGGCGGCCGGCCAGGAACTCGGCTGTCAGAAAGCCGGGTTTGAAGAGGAGCGCCGCCATAGTGCGCCACAGCCGCGAGTCGGCGTGTGTGAGATCCTCCGCCACCTCGAGAATGAAGTGGCGCACCGAGTGGATCGCGTGCTCGACGCGTTGGCCACACTCGCTGCAATAACGGCTGGTGACCGGCGCTCCGCAATTGGCGCATAGAACGCGCTCAGAGCCCGCGTGTTCTGCCGCAACGCGCGCGACCGCTGCTGCTGGCGCCATGGGCGGCGCCACTGCTGCCGTCGCCGACACCGCCGCTCCTGGCGCCACCCCTCCCGGCGCGACTGCCCCCGGCACTGCCGCGCTCTCCTCCCTGCTAGCGCTCATGTTGCTACCGCAGCGTCAGGCCACCTGCACGTTCGACCGCATGGCCGGCGTCTGCGGCACCGGCTCTGCCTGGGTGCCAAATTCGTGTGGCGCGAAATCATCGACGTTGATGATCTCCATGACCTTGCGGTCGTAATCCCGCAAGAGCGCGGCCTCGGCCTCGGTGACGATGGCGGCCGCCTGCGCCTGTTGGATCTGACTCGGAAAGTCGAGCGCCGTCACCCTGCCGGTTTTCACGCCTTCGACGCGAATGCGCTTCTCCAAGGGCTCGACCGTTTGGGCGAGCAGCAGTGCTTCCTGCAGCAGCCCGAACGGATTCGTCGGCTCCAGCGTCCAGTACATGTACTGGCACAATCTCTCACGCGCGTCGGTCGGATTCATGACGAGGTCGGCAACTTTCCTGCCGAGCCGATCGGACGGCGCGGAATACGCGCGTCCGCGCGGGAGGATGAAGAAGCGCATCACGCCACCCAGGAAGCGATTGGGGAAGTTGCGGAGAAAGCCGTAGAGCTGCTCCTGCGCGTGATAGAGAAGGTTGCGACACGCCCATTCCACGATAGGCAGATCCTCCGTGGGCCGCCCCTGGTTCTCATGGTGTTTGAGCACCATGGAAGCGAGGTACATGCACGAGAGGACATCGCCCAGGCGTGCCGACAGGTTTTCCTTCTTCTTGAGATAGCCGCCGAGTGTCAGCATCGCGACGTCGACCGCGAAAGCGAACGACGCACTGAAGCGGACGATGTGCTGGTAATAGCGCCCGGTCGGTCCCTCCACCGGTCGATGGGTGAAGCGTGCGTGCGTCAAGGCCATGATGAACGAGCGCACGGCATTCGAGATCGTAAAGCCGATGTGGCCGAACAGGGCTTGATCGAAATCGTCCACGCCCTTGGCGCGATCGGGATTACGGGCCGCGGTCATCTCACGCAACACGAAAGGATGGCAGCGCACGGCGCCCTGGCCGAAGATGATGAGGCTGCGCGTCAGGAGATTCGCGCCTTCCACGGTGATGGCGACCGGAACGACCTGGTAACCCCGCGCGAGATAATTCTTCGGGCCCATGCAAATGCCTTTGCCGCCGTGCACGTCCATGGCGTCGTTGGCAACCTGGCGGCCCATTTCGGTGACGTGATACTTGAGCATCGCCGAAGGCACCGACGGCTTCTCGCCGCCGTCTATCGCGCCTGCCGTGACGGAGCGCGCGGCGTCCATGGTGTACGTGAGACCCACCATCCGCGCGATCACGCCTTCGACACCCTCGAACTTACCCACCGGCATGTTGAACTGACGGCGGATGCGCGCGTACGCCCCGGTCGCCCAGGTGCCGGCCTTCGCGCCGCCCGTGGCGTTGGAAGGCAACGAGATGCAGCGGCCGACAGAAAGCTGCTCCACCAACATGCGCCAGCCGGAGCCTGCCATCTTCGGCCCGCCAATGATGGCATCGAGCGGCACGAACACATCCTTGCCCTGGATGGGACCGTTCTGGAACGGGATATTGATGGGGAAATGCCGCCGCCCGATGGTAATGCCGGGCGTGCTGCGCGGGATCAGGGCGCAGGTGATGCCGAGATCCGTTTTCTCACCCAACAGCTTGTCGGGATCGAACATGCGGAAGGCGAGACCGATGACCGTCGCAATGGGGGCGAGCGTGATGTAGCGCTTGGAGAAGTTCAGGCGCAGGCCGATGACTTCCCGCCCCTGCCAGGTGCCCCGGCAGACGACGCCCGTGTCGGGAATCGAGGCTGCATCGGAGCCCGCCCGCGGCCCGGTGAGCGCGAAACAAGGGACTTCCTCGCCGCGCGCGAGCCGCGGCAGATAATAATTCTTCTGCTCTTCGGTGCCGTAATGATTGAGGAGCTCCGCCGGGCCGAGCGAGTTGGGTACGGCGACGGTGGAGGAGGCCGTAGTGCTGCGGCTGGCGATCTTGGCGAGCACGCAGGAGTGGGCATAGGCCGAAAATTCCAGTCCGCCGTACTTCTTCGGAATGATCATCGCGAAGAAGCCACGCGACTTGAGGTAGTCCCACACCTGTGGTGGGAGGTCGCCGCGCTCATGCGTGATGTTCCAATCATCGAGCATGCGGCAGAGCTCTTCACACGGGCCATCGAGAAAAGCCTGCTCCTCGGCGGAGAGCGTCGGGGTGCGTGCGGAGAGCAGCTTCGACCACTTCGGGGCGCCGGTGAACAACTCTCCATCCCACCACACGGTGCCCGCCTCGAGCGCCTCGCGCTCGGTCTGCGACATCGAGGGCAGGAGCTTCAGGTACGCCTTCATGAAAGGGCGCGTGATGATCGCCTTGCGCAGCGGGCGGATGTTCAGCAGCCACAAACCCGCGAGCAGTACCCAGAGAAAGCCCTTCCAGACTCCCGCTGGCGCGCTCTGCGCACCCAACACGGTGTAGGCGACCAACAGTACGGTGAATGTCGCGGTGAACGTGAAGAGCGACAGGCGCTTGTACGCCAGGAACAGCACCGCTGCGATGAAGAGCAGCGTGATGACACCGCCAATTTGCGTGACGGCGTAGGCCGCGGCGGCGATGAGAAGGAGGCTGATGATCGCGCCCAGCATGTAATCTCTCCTTAGGCCTTCGGCCACCTTTCAACGGGGTCGCCGAGCCGACCCCGTTCATTTAGCGGCGCTGCGCGCCGATCAGAGCGCCTCGCGGGCTCGGGCTGCTAGAGCAGTGTCTTGACTCCGTCGCGCTCCTCGCGCAACTCGGCGTCCGTCGCATCCATGCGCTTGCGGCTGAACTCATCGATGGCCAGACCCTGCACGATCTGATACTCACCATCTTTAATGGTGACGGGATAGGAGTAAATCACCCCTTCCTTGATTCCGTAGCTGCCGTCGGACGGCACCGCCATGCTGATCCAGTCGCCGGGGGCGGTTCCATGCACCCACGTGTGGATGTGGTCGATCGCCGCGGAGGCCGCGGAAGCGGCGGAAGAAGCACCGCGTGCCTTGATGATGGCGGCGCCACGCTGCTGCACCACCGGGATGAAGGTCTCTTCGATCCACTTCGGGTCGACCAGCGACTTGGCCGCTTTGCCATCGACGGTGGTGTGGCTGAGGTCGGGGTATTGAGTCGCGGAGTGATTTCCCCAGATCGTCATGCGCTTGATGGCCGACACGTGCTTGCCGGTCTTCTCCGCGAGCTGCGACAGGGCGCGATTGTGGTCCAGGCGCGTCATCGCCGTGAAGTTGCGCGGGTTGAGGTCTTTCGCGTTCGCTCTCGCGATCAGGGAGTTGGTGTTCGCGGGGTTGCCGACGACGAGTACTTTCACCTGGCGATTGGCGACTTCATTGAGGGCTTTGCCCTGCGCGGAGAAAATCTGCGCGTTCGCCATCAGCAGGTCTTTACGCTCCATGCCAGGGCCGCGGGGACGGGCGCCTACCAGCATCGCGATGTTGCAATCGCGGAACGCGACTTTCGCATCATCGGTCGCGATGATTTTATTGATCGTCGGGAAGGCACAGTCGTTGAGCTCCATCACCACGCCTTGCAAGGCAGGCAGGGTGGGGGTGATCTCGAGCAGGTGCAGATTCACCGGCTGGTCCGGGCCGAGCATCTGGCCGGAGGCGACTCGGAAGGCAAGGGCATAACCGATCTGGCCGGCGGCGCCGGTGATCGCGACGTTCAGGGCAGGCTTCATGGCGGTGCGTTTCTTTCGCGTCAAAAGGGCCGTGAATTCTATCGGCTATTGCGCTCGACCGGCAGTGGAAGCCGCATCGTGCGGGACCGGGTAGGTGGGGTAGGCCTCGCGGAAGCGCTTGATTTCCTGCTCGGCCTCGGCGGTATGGCCCTCGCCGCGGAGTTTTTCGATCTGGCCCAGCCAGGTCGAGGCCTCGGGATGCTCCGCCGGCGCGGCCGACTCCGCCGGCGCGGCCGACTCAGCTGGCGCGGCCGACTCAGCTGGCGCGGCCGACGCGGCTGATCCGGCTGTCGCCGCCGCCCGAGGCGCCTCACTGGGACCGGCTTCCATCGACTCCGCCTCAACCCGCGATCGCGAAGCCGCGACAGCTACCCGGGCGAGGCGGTTTCGGGCTTTGTCGGCACTCGGCTTCTGGGTAACGCTCGTGGCGTGGGGAGTCTTGTTGGACGCCACCGCTGGCGGCCATGGCGGGGTTGGAATGGGCGGCAGCCTGATGCGCTTGACCGGTGTCTGCGCCGCAATGGATGCCTGGGGCGCTTCCGCCACCAGTTGGTTCGTGAACGCTTCTTGCGCCCGTGCTGCAAGCTCGTTCTGATGTTTCAAATGCAGGCCGATGATGAGAACGACCACGAGTGAAATAACAACCGTGATAGCAAGCCCCGCACTGAGAGCCCACTTCGGCGCACGGTATAACGGAACCGGCCTGGCCCCTTGAATCGCTTTGCGCGCGTTGCCGATGATGATGCGATCGAGCTCCGGCGGCGGCTCCAGGGGATCGTGGTGCTCAGACCCGCTCATGGGCCACGCTCCGGAAGCACTTTGACAACGGGCTGGAGTGCGGGCTGCACGTCCGATACAGCAGCCGCCGACATTGCGGCGCCGAGCGCCTGGCGCAGCTTTGACACTGCGTAGCGCAACCGGCTTTTCGCTGTCTCTGGACCAACCGCCGTAATGACCGCGATCTCCTCGAGTGAGAGCCCCGACTCTTCGTACAGTAGAAACACGTCCCGCTGCTCGGAAGGCAACCCCCCGAGCGCGGCCTTGTACCTTGCCAACGCCTGCGCCCGCTCAGCGCGCGCGTCAGGTTGCTCATCGTCGGGCGCCGGCAGGGATGTTTGCCAATCCTCCTCAGCGTCGCCGCCGCTGACTTCCGCGCGAACGGACGCGCGCCGGCAGTAGTCGACGAAGCAGTTGTGCGCGATCCGATACAAGAACGTCTGGAATTTCGCGCGCGGCTCGTAACGATCGCGACTCGCGATGACCTTGCTCCAGACTTCCTGGAACAGATCGTTGGCGGCTTCTGGATTGCGCGTGTGCCGCGATAAGTAGCGGTAGAGCCCGCCCCGGTGGTGCTGATAAAGCACCTCGAAAGCGCGCAGGTCGCCACGCGCGTAACGCAGCATCAACTCGCCGTCGTCTTCAAGGTCCATCGACCCTAACTGTACGCGCCTCACCCGCGCGCCGCACCCCCCCGGCGCGCTCCCCTCATTGGCGGCTTCCCTGTCGAGCGCCCCGATTCCCGGACGTCAATCCAGAGTCAGGCACAAACGTCCGGCCTCGTCGCTGCATCTGAGTGAACAACCGGGCGCATCTGATCCCGGTGGACGGCAGCCCTGGCCGGGAACGGCCGGCCGATGAGGTCTTTCCCGCTTCCCGCAAAAATTTTGACTGAGCTGCCTTGACACTCATCTAGTGATGTAGTTATATATAACACCATGACGACGGCGACCTGCATAGTGCAGATCGGCCGATCCAGTACGGGAGACAGCGAACATGAATGCCTTGTTAAACAATGGGTTGAAGGTTCTGAGTTGCGGTGCTGCGGCGGTCGTGATCACGACCCTGGGAAGCGTGGCCTTCCTGCACGACACCGCAGTGGTTCATACGGACAGCGGCTACACCACCCCGGCCCCCTGGGTGGCGAAGCTGTCGGTCGAGCCCGCCCACGCTTGGTTTGGCCAGCCTGAGCCTGCTGTTTTGGTAGATTAGTCCGCTAATCTTCCGTCACAGAGTGCTAAGCCGAGACCCGATGGACCCGCAGTGGGATGACAGCCTGCCGATTTACCGGCAACTGCGGGACCGGGTGGTCGCGATGATCCTGGAGGGAGTGCTGAAGGAAGGTGACCCGCTGCCGTCAGTCCGCAACGTCGCCGCGGAGTTCCGGTTGAATCCGCTGACGGTTCTGAAGGGGTATCAGCAGCTCGTCGACGAGCAGCTAGTCGAGAAACGGCGCGGGTTGGGGATGTTCGTGAGTGTCGGGGCGCGCAACGCCCTGATGAAGGACGAACGGCAGCGCTTCCTCGAAGAGGAATGGCCGAAAGTCTACGCGACCATCCAACGCCTGGGACTGTCGACCACCGAGTTGCTACGTAATGGAGCAACTGCGCCTACGGCACCATTCCCTTCCACGCCGGGTCAAGGTAATGACAGCAGTAATTGAAGCGCGTGGTCTGCGGAAGCTTTATCACACGTCCCCTGCGCTGGAGGATGTGAGCTTCACGGTCGGCTCGGGCCGCATCGTCGGCCTGATCGGCCCCAACGGCGCCGGCAAGACGACTGCGCTCAAGGCCATTCTGGGCCTGACCCATTTTCAAGGTGAGCTGCGGGTGTTGGGACTCGACCCGCGCTCACGCCGCGATGAGCTGATGCGCGATGTGTCGTTCATTGCCGATGTCGCCGTGCTACCAAGATGGTTGCGTGTCAGCCAGGCACTCGATCTCGTCGAGGGCGTACACACGCGGTTCAATCGCGCTCGGGCCACGGAGTTCCTGCGTCGGACCGATATCCGCATGCGCAGTCGCGTGCGCGAGCTGTCGAAAGGCATGGTCACGCAGTTACACCTTGCGTTGACTCTCGCGATCGATGCGAGGTTGTTGGTGTTGGATGAGCCGACTCTCGGCCTCGACCTCCTGTACCGGAGGCAGTTCTACGACACGCTGCTGAATGATTACTTCGACAAAGAGCGGACGATCCTCGTCACGACTCACCAGGTCGAAGAGATCGAGAACCTCTTTACCGACGTCCTGTTCATCAAGCATGGGCGTGTCGTGCTGGACAGCTCTGTTGAAAGCCTCGCGGATCGCTACCTCCAAGTCACAGTAACACCCGACAACGTCACACGCGCACAGGCATTTCTGCCGTTCTACGAGCGCGAGGTGTTCGGACGTGTCGTGATGATCTTCGAAGGGCGCACAGCGGCGGAGCTCGCCCCGCTAGGAGAGTTGCGCACTCCCTCTATCGCGGATCTGTTCGTTGCCAAGATGGAGAAGGCGGCGTGAGCACTCCCACGGCCATCCCTACGACCGCGCGCGCACCGGCCCTCAAGACGTGGATCGCCACCAATCCACACCTGCGCGCGTTCCACACATTGGTGCGGCGCGAGTTCTGGGAGCACCGCTCGCTGTGGGTCGCCCCGTTGTCTGTCATGGGTCTGCTGCTGATCGGTGCGCTATGGACTCACGGCGCCATGCAGATCGACCCGACGGACTCCGGGGAATGGCTGGACCCCCAGATCAAGAGCATCTTGTTTGCCCTGGCACAGTGGGGACTCACCATTCCTCACTACCTGGTCATGATCCTGGTGTTGAATTTTTACCTGCTCGACTGCCTGTATGCCGAGCGCAAGGACCGCAGCATCCTGTTCTGGAAGTCGCTTCCGGTTGGCGACGGGCTGACGGTGGCCGCCAAAATGTTCGTCGGCCTGGTCGTCGTGCCCTTCGGAACGTATGTGATTGCGCTGGTCACCGACCTGCTCTTTACCGCGATCTGGGACCTGCGCGCCGTACTGAGCCATGCTCCGGAGCTGGTGCTGTGGGACACGGTGGCGTTCCTCAAGACCCAGGCACTGATGTTCCTCGGGCTGGTGATCTCCATCCTGTGGTACGCGCCGTTCGTAGGGATCCTGGTGGTCGCGTCGGCCGGGTTGCGGCGTAACCCACTCATGTGGGTGACGGTTGTCCCGCTGCTCATCATCATCTTCGAGCGGGTCACCTTCGGCACCCACCACCTGAGCAGTCTGCTCGCCTATCGGGGTGACGGGATCTGGGGAGACCTCCACCTGGAGCCCGCGGTCATCGGGTCTCTCACCGGGGTAGGTCGCGCAGCGATCGCGTCGATTCCCTCAATCTACGACAGGGTCCATGTCGGTCCGGCGTTCACCAACATCGACCTGTGGCTCGGGGTCCTCTTCACGGCGGCCTGCGGCTTCGCCGCTGCCCGCCTGCGGCGCTATCGCGACGACACCTGAGCACGCTTCCCCGATAGACCTCGTTTATGATCCCGATCCGAACAGCCGATTGGCTGCGGCGCGCGGGGGACCCTTAGACTGCCCCCAACAAATGGAGGTAGCTATGTTCGATACCAGAAATGATCTGCCCCCCGCGACACGCGCCAGGTCCATCGAGCTGCTCAACGCGCGGCTGGCGGATGCAATCGATCTCCAGACCCAGGCGAAGTACGCCCACTGGAATGTCAAAGGCCCGAATTTCATTGCTTTGCACGAGCTGTTCGACAAGGTTGCAGAGACCGTCGAGGACCAGATCGACACGATTGCTGAGCGCGTGACAGCGCTTGGCGGTACCGCCCATGGAACGCTCGTCTCGGTCGCACGCTGGACCTCGTTGAAGCCCTACCCGGAGGACATCACCGACGGCGTGACCCACGTGGAGGCGCTTTCCGCTGTATTGGCCGACTTCGGCAGGAAGGTCCGGGCGGGCATCGACGAGTCAGCGAAGACTGGTGACGCCGGCACGTCGGATCTGTTGACGGGAGTCTCGCGGGAAACTGACAAGAACCTGTGGTTCCTGGAGGCCCACTTGTACGCAAAGCGGTAGCGCGTGTCGCAGACGCACCCCAGCAATCGCGGGATGCTCGAGGTCCGGCAATCTCAAGGAGCGCTGGAGCTCGAGCTCACCGGCGAGTGGCGTGCGTTGCGTTTCGCAGAGCTCGACAGTGCCCTGGCGACTATAGACCTGGCCGGTACCCGGCGGGTGGAGATCTCGACCGCTCGATTAAGCGTGCTGGATCTCTCCGGGGCCTGGCGTCTGCATGAATTCATCCGGCAGGCGCAGGTCGCCGGCACCGAAGTAGTCTTCAAAGAGGCGCCTCCGGATCAGCTGCGCCTCGTCGATCAGACGTTGAAGGGCGAGAGTCCACCCTGCTCGCAACAAAAGCGGAAAATTCCGCTGAGCCCGATCGAGGAGCTCGAGGTCCCCGCCATCCGCTCGCTCGAGTTCCTCGGGCGTCACGCGGTGTTCTACGGAGGCGATCTGGTGCGCGACCTCGCTTTCCTCGGCCGTATGAGTATCACCGCTGTTCGCGGCCTGATGAGCTGGAAGCGTCTGCGACCCATCTCGATTGCCCGACACGTGTATGACACGGGCATTACCGCCATACCTATCGTGTCGCTCATCGCCTTCCTGATCAGCGTCATCATCGCGTACATGGGCGCGCAGCAACTGCGCACTTTTGGTGCGGTCATTTTTGTGGTCGATCTGGTGACCATCGGGGTGCTGCGCGAGCTCGGCGTCCTGCTGACTTCGATCATTGTGGCCGGTCGCTCCGGGAGTGCCTTCGCTGCCGAGATTGGCTCGATGAAGCTCAACGAGGAGGTTGACGCTCTTTACGCTACCGGCGTGGACCCGTTCGAAGCTCTCGTGTTGCCCCGCATCCTCGGACTCATTATTGCGCTGCCGCTTTTGACGATCCTTGCGGATATCATCGGCCTCGGCGGCGGCGCCCTGCTGTGCCGTTTTCTACTCGATATCCCCTTGACGCAATTCGCAACGCGGGCCCAGGACGCGATCACTTCCACGACCTTCTGGGTTGGCGTCATCAAGGCGCCGGTCTTCGCAACCCTCATCGCCATGGCTGGTTGCTATCGCGGCATGCAGGTGCGTGATTCCTCGCGCGAGCTCGGCCGCCTGACCACGCTCGCGGTCGTGCAGGCGATCTTTCTGGTGATTTTTGCTGACGCCCTGTTCGCGGTGCTGTTCCTGGAGCTGCACGTTTGATCTACCCGGTCCTCGAAGTGATCGGGTTGGTCAACCGGTTCGGGACGCAACTGGTCCACGACGGTCTCAACATGGAAGTGCGTGAGGACGAGGTATTCGGCATCGTCGGCGGTTCGGGGACCGGGAAATCCGTCCTGTTGCGCAGCATCTTGGGGCTGCAGCGACCGCAGGCAGGCATCATCCGGATCGACGGCAGTGACATTACCCGGATGAGCTCGAGCCAGTTGTTCGAGGTGAAGGCGCGTTACGGCGTCACTTTCCAGCAGGGCGCGCTCTACTCCTCGCTCACTGTCCGTGAGAACGTGGAATTGCCGATGATCGAGCACGTGGATATCGCACCTGCGGCGCGCTGCGAGCTCGCAATGCTCAAGATCCTGCTCGCGGGCCTCCCGGCGGATGCCGGGGATAAATATCCCTCGCAACTCTCGGGTGGCATGATCAAGCGGGCCGCCCTGGCGCGCGCCCTGGCGCTCGATCCGAAGCTGCTGTTCCTCGATGAGCCGACCTCGGGGCTCGATCCGATCAGCGCTGCCGAATTCGACGAGTTGATCCTGTATTTGCAGAAACAACTGCGGCTCACCGTCATCATGATCACGCACGATCTAGACACGATCTTTCGTACCTGCAATCGTGTCGGGGTGATCGTAGACCGCCATATGGAGGTTGATACGCTCGAAGGTATCGTCAACAACCCGCACCCGTGGATACAGTCGTATTTCCACGGTGAGCGTGCCCGCGAGCGACTGCCCGGACTCGTGGACCAGGGCAAACATGGAACGTAGCGCGAACTACGCGGCGGTCGGCGCCTTTGTGCTGCTCGTGACGCTCATCGGAGCGCTCTTTGTCTATTGGTATACCGATACCCGCGAGCATCGCAATTACAACCGCTACGAGGTGTATTTCGACGGGACCGTGAGCGGGCTGGAGCGCGGCGCTGCCGTACGCTATCTCGGCGTGAGTGTTGGACGGGTCGCGGATATGCGAATCGATCCACGCGACTCGAGCCGCGTCATGGTCGTCGTGGATATCGACGCATCAACCCCTATTTCCGATATGACCGTGGCCGAGCTCTCGCTCCAAGGTGTCACCGGACTGCTTTACATCGACCTGCTGCGGCACCGGCCCGGGCATCGCGAATTGCCGCTCGTGCCGAGCTATAAGTATCCCGTCATCCGCGCCGGTCCGTCGCGCCTGCAGGCATTTCTGCAGAGTCTGCCCGACCTCGCGACGGCCACGGCCGACCTCATAGAGCGTGCGGATCGACTGCTGAGCGACAACAATCTGGCGTCGCTCTCGAGCGCTCTCGACAATATCAACAAGGCCAGTGTCGGGCTGCCGGACACGCTGCACCAGCTGAATGCTTTGTTGGGCGATCTGCGCTCGGCGACGGCCGAGATCAGCTCTTCGGCGAAGGAGTTGCACGGCGTGCTCGATACCTCGGCGCCGGATATAGAAGCCACCCTACAGCGGCTGCACTCCGTTGCGGACAACCTGGCGCGGGCAACCGACGCCGTCGACAAGATCATTGCCGACAATCGCCAGGATATCCGCTCGTTCACACGCGATGGCCTGCCCGAGCTGGAGCGCTTCCTGCGCGAGGGTCGGGCTGCGGCGGAGGAGATCCGTTCGCTGAGCACGAGCTTGCGTGAGAACCCCTCTCAACTCCTCTACCAACAGAAACAACAGGGCGTGGAGATTCCACGGTGAAACGAGCGCAGTGGTTGTTCATGGCTTTGGCGGCGATGCTCGCCGGGTGCACGGGGTTGTTCCACAGTGACGCGCGACCGGACCAGGTCTACTACTTGCGCGCGGCCCCGATGCAGAAGGGCAATGGCGTTGCGGATCCCATCGCGGCCTCACTGCGCTTCAACCGGCCGACCGCCGCCCCGGGATTGGATTCTCCGCAGATTGTGTTGGTGCAGTCGGACCGGCGCATGAGCTTTTACCTCGCGAGCCGCTGGCCCGCGCCTGCTCCCAGCATGATCGAGATGCTCGCGGTCGAGAAACTGCGAGGGTCCGGCATGTGGCAGTCTATCGGTGACTCCACGAGCTCCTTCCCGTCGGATTACGTGATGCAGGTGACGATGAGGCGCTTCGAAGCCGACTATACGGACGGGGGCGCCGCGCCTGAGGTTCACGTCGTACTCGACTGCATCGTTGGAAAGCGCGAAGGGCGCGAGGTCGTTGCCAGTTTCCTGGCGGAGGGCGCCACGCAAGCAAGCGCTAACAAACTCGGTGCCGTAGTGGCCGCCTTCGAGACCGCTACGAACACCGCGCTGGATTCCATGTCGATGCAGGCCGCCGACGCGGTGAGCACTTCAATGGGACACAAAAAACTCTAGAAATCCGCCATTCCGGTCGCTTCCAGAAAGCGATACAGCCAGTAGCGTCCTTGTCCCGGATCGGCATAAGCGGAGAAGTCCGCCGTGTACTCGATGCCGAGCGAGGCCTTGTTGGTCCAGAGTGTATTGAAGTACTCGAGCGTCTGCAGGGCGAGTGGCGCGTTGCGGCCGACTTCCACGGCGACGTTGGCCTCGAGGTTGTCATCGGCGAGGCAGCGACTGGTGAGGTTCGCGGAGCCGAGTGTGAACCACAGCCGCTGCGGACCGTAGACCATCACGAGCTTGGTGTGAAATTGCTCGCCATGCGTTCGATACCAGCGGACGCGGATCTTGCCGTCGGCTTCCGACACGAGCTCACCGGCTGCGGGCTGGTTCGGCAAACCGGACGTTGTATGACCATAGGCGTCCCTGTTGGGATCGAGGATTAGCCTGACATTGACGCCGCGGCGGCTTGCGGCGAGCAGCGCTTCGACGACATTCCGGTCGGCTATGTAATACATGGCGATGTCGACGGAGTCGTCCTTCACCGTCGCATCGATGCGTTCCAACAGCGCGTCGTTGATCGCTCCCTCGGTGAGGGTTTGTACCCTGGCCAACTTTCCCGCGGTAATGCCGCTCGTGATCTCGGGCGAGGCCTGCGTCGTTGCGGCAACGCTCGCTGTCGCCGTCTTGATGGAGCCTTGCCACCCCGAGAAACGGGCGATCGCGAGCTCGCTGTCGAGCAGGGAGCTCAACACGGGTCCGGCGATCCGCGCTGCCACGTTGGAGTTCGCTCCGCTCGCATCGTGAGGATTGCCGGAACCGACGATGCCGACCAGCCCCCCGTGGCCATCATCCCCGATCACGACCTTGCGCTGGTTGGCTTTGAAGTTGAGGAGGCGGGCCCAGGCCCCGAACGGCAGGGGCGTGTTCGAATCATTGAGAGGGTTCGGGAACGACCCCTCGCCGCGGGTGTTGGGGCTCCACCAGTTGACCGCCAGCCGCCAGGCGCTCGAGTACAGGTGGTTGGAATCGCGTAGCGCATCCAGGTTGGTGACGACGACGTCGACGCCTGCCGCTTTCAGTAAGCGCAACTCATG
>Ga0268266_10000613_pt1 | contig 48653 bp, 50 predicted proteins | sample KBSS13metaG_FD_190356 | JGI IMG/M metagenome (GOLD analysis project Ga0268266, IMG submission 190356) | Switchgrass rhizosphere microbial communities from Kellogg Biological Station, Michigan, USA - KBS S1-3 metaG (SPAdes) (version 2) | ecosystem: Host-associated > Plants > Roots > Rhizosphere...
CTTGATCTTCGACAGGATGTCCACGCCGGTCATGTCCGGAAGATTGAGATCCAGCAGGATGAGCAGAGAGCTGCCGGCATGCGCCGAACCCGTGCCGTCTTCGCCCAGCAAAAAATCCAGCGCCGCCGTTCCGTTCGTGAAAGGGAATATCTGGTTGTTCACCCCGGCGCGGCGGATGTTGCGCTCGATCAGGGTGGCGTGTCCCTCATCGTCTTCGACCATGACGATGGCGACGGGCAGTCCAACGGAATTTGGGCTCATGATGCCTTGCTAGCGGGTTCTTGAGGAAGGGTGCGAGGCAAGAGTATCCGGAACTCTGAGCCTTCGCCAAGCTTGGATGCGACCGTTATATCCCCTCCCAGCCGCCGCACCAGGGCGCGGACGTGAGCGAGCCCGATGCCCTCGCCCGGGCGGTCCTGGCGGCCGGCGCGGCGGAACAGCTCAAACACCCGCTCAAGATCGTTTTCCGCGATACCGCGGCCATTATCTCTGACGAAAATAACTACAGAATCCTGGCGGTTTTCGGCCCATATATCGATACGGCCGGGACGTCCGGGCTGGAGATACTTCAGCGCATTGTCCAGCAGATTGCTGAACACCTGCTCCAAGGCCAGGCGATCATTGTTTAGCGAAGGCAGGTTTTCCGCCACACTAACGGTGGTCGATGTCTCATCAATCTGGTGCTTCAGGCTGGCAACGAGCGTTTCGAACATGCGCTTGAGATTTATCCGCTCGGCTGCGAGTTCCCGGCGCCCCTCACGCGACAGCTTGAGGATGGCGTTGATTAGCCGGTCCATTTTGCCCGTCGAGGAGCGGATGAAAGCCACCGCCTCGGGCAGATTGTCCAATGCCGCTTCTCGGGCCGCGGGCTTGGCCTCTTCCTTCTCCTCACCGAAATATTCTTTGAGCGCTTTCGTACCAATCTCAAGCTCGCTGGTGAACCCCATGATGTTGACCAGAGGCGCCCTCAGATCGTGGCTTACGATGTAGGCAAAGCGCTGGATTTCCTCATTGGCGCGCGTCAGAGCCGCCGTGCGTCGCAACACCCGATCTTCCAGAGTGACGTTGAGGCTTTCGACCTCGCGCCGGGCGGCCACGGCCGCGCGCACCGCGCGAAAGACCAGTGCCATCGCGGCGATACCGGACAGAATGATAAGCACGCCACCGATTGTCGTCACCAGCTCGAGCCAGCGCGCATTCGTGTTCAGCTGGGCCATGTCGGCAGTGACGGTTTGCTCGGTATCCGTAATGAGATCTCCAAAGACCTTGCGCGCGTCGTCCATCAGGTCGATACCGCGATTGGTCCTGACGACGGCGATGGCTTCCTGGTGTCGGCCGGCCTGTTCGAGCGCGATGGTTTCGGCCAGCTCATCCATCTTGGCGCGTGCGGCGCGAGAAAGCCGGAGCAATCTCGGTTGGCTGCCGGGACGGCCTTTTTCCAGCGCAGCCAGTTCGGAAAGATTGCGATCCAGCGCGGACCGGGCTGCATTATAGGGACTGAGATACCGCTCGCTGCTCGACAGCAAATATCCACGCTGAGACGTTTCAGCATTCAAAAGCGTCTCCAGCGTGTTGGAGACCGCGATCCGGGTGCGGCGGGACTGCGTCACCTCTTCCGCCAGATTTGAGGTGTTGATCGCCAGCCAGATCGAGCTGGCAACAATGACCGCCAGGATGATTGTGCCGGCGCCCATGAGGATGATGGCGCTGATGGGAAACTGGGAACGGCTGGGCATGGGCGACGCGGGGGAACTTTGAAAATTGCGCTGTGCAAGCTGTTTAGCGTGAAAGTCCCGGGCGGCAAATGCCAAAGGCTGAAAGCCGGCGAGGTAGACGATTCAGATGATGCCGCCGGAATGGCGCGGGATCTCCACCTGCCGGTGGATATGCACGCTCATCAAAAGGCCGAAGCCGAACATCACCGTCAGCATGGCCGAGCCGCCATAGGATAGAAGCGGCATGGGAATGCCCACCACCGGGATCAGGCCCATCACCATCAGGCCATTGACCATGATGTAGAAGAAGAAGTTCAAGATCACGCCCATGGCCAGCAGCCGGCCGAACTGGCTGCGCGCGCTCATCGCGGTCTGCACGCCATAGAAGATCACCACCGCGAACAGCACCAGCAGCGCCAGGGCGCCGACGAAGCCGAATTCCTCGCAGAAGCTGGTCCAGATGAAGTCGGTCTGGCTTTCGGGCAGGAAGTTGAGCCGGCTCTGCGTGCCCTGCAGGAAACCCTTGCCGCCCACGCCGCCCGAGCCGATGGCGATCTTGGCCTGGGTGATGTTCCAACCCTTGCCCAGGGCGTCGGATTCCGGATCGAGGAAGGTCTCGACCCGCGCCTTCTGATAGTCGTGCAGCACAAAGCGCCAGGCCAGCGGGACAGACGCGGCAACCGCGCCCAGGGTCGGCGCGATCCACCACCAGGAAAGGCCCGCCAGGAACAGCATCGAACAGCCGTCCATGACGATGATCAACGTGGTGCCCAGGTTCGGCTGCAGCACCACGAAGACCGCCGGAATGGCGATCATGCCAAGCCCGATGGCCAGCGGCACGGGCTTGGAGACTTCCTCGATGCTCTTGCCGTGAAGAAAGCGCGCCAGCGCCAGCACCAGCGAAATCTTCATCAGCTCCGACGGCTGCAATTCCAGCGGTCCGATCGCGATCCAGCGCTGGGCGCCCAGGCCAACATGCCCCACCACGTCAACCGCGATCAGCAGCAAGAGGGCAAAGCCATAGGCCGGATAGGCCAGGCTCATCCACACCCGCACATCGATCATCGCGGCGGCCAGGAGCACGATCAGGCCCAGGGTGAAATGAGCCATTTGCTTGAGGGCCCAGGGCTGGAGATGCCCATTCGCCACGGAATAGAGCATGGCGATGCCCGAACAGCCGATCATCATGATCAGCAGCATCAGCCCCCAATTCACTTCCTTCAGCTTGTCGGCGGCGGAAAGGGTGCGCTTGGCGGCGGCGTAGGGACGAAGCGCCATCAGCCGCCCGCTTTGGTGAAAGAGGCCGGCTTGACAGAGCCGGCCGGGCTGACATCGGCGTGCCGGTCAAGTTTGGATTCCGGCGGCGCGGCGCTGGCGGAATTGGTCGGCGGATAGGCGGCCGGCAGCCTGGAGGGATCGCGCTGCTGGCAGAACAGCATGACATCGCGCGCATTGGCGACATGCGGATGTGCGGTGGTCGCGCCATGCTCGATGATGCTGACGATGGCATATTTGGGATCGGTCACCGGGGCATAGCCGATGAACAAGGCGTGGTCGCGCAGCTTCCAGTCCAGGGCGCTGTTCTTGGTGATACCGCGTGCATGCTCTTCCTGGGAATAGGCGCGCACCTGGGCGGTTCCGGTCTTGCCCGCCATTTCGAAGCCCGGCTGGGTGATGCGCCAGCTATAGGCGGTGCCACCGCCCTCGTTCATCGTCCGGTTCATGCCGTTGCGCACCCGCGCCAGCGCCTCGTCGGTGAAATCCAGTTTCGCCACGTCCGGGCGCGGCACCACCTTGCCGCCCACCGAATGCACCAGGCGCGGGCTTACGGCCTTGCCGCTGGCCAGGCGTGCGGCCTGCTGCACCAATTGCAGCGGCGTGGCGGTGACATAGCCCTGGCCGATGCCGATGCTGAGCGTGTCGCCGGGCTGCCAGGGCTGCTTGTAGGTCTTCTGCTTCCAGGCACGCGAGGGTATCAGGCCGGAATGCTCGCCCGGCAGCTCGATGCCGGTGATCGCGCCCAAACCCAGCTTGCGCGCCGACTGTTCGATCGCGTCGATACCCAGCTTGCGCGCAGTCTCGTAGAAGAAGACGTCGCAGGAATTCTTGAGCCCGCCTTCGACATCTTGCGAGCCATGGCCGCGATGATAGGTGGTCCAGGCCCAGCAATTGAAGGTGTGGTTGCCCACCGTGATGCGACCGTTGCAGGTGACGCGATAATCCGGCGTGGCGAGGCCGGCTTCGATGGCGGCCAGCGCCACCGCGGTCTTGAAGGTGGAGCCCGGCGGATAGATGCCGCTGGTGACCTTGTTGAGCAGCGGCTTGTGATCGGACGTGGTCAGGTCGTGCCATTGGGCGTTGGTCAACCCCACATTGAACCAGTTGGGATCGAAGCCGGGGGTGGAAGAAAGCGCGATGATGTCGCCATTGTTGCAGTCCATCACCACCATGGCGGCGCTTTCGTCGCCGCACTTCTGGTCGGCCAGCGCCTGCACCTGACGGTCGATGGTGAGGTAGACATCCTCGCCGGGCTCGCCGGGATCCTTGCCCAGCTCGCGGATCACCCGGCCATAGGCATTGACTTCGACCTTGCTGTCGCCGGCACGGCCGCGGATTTGCTTGTCGAACTGTCTCTCGATGCCGCGCTTGCCGATGCGCATCCCCGGCAGGCTCATCAGCGGATCGTCGTCATGCGCCAGCTCCTGCTCGGAGACCGAGGCGACATAGCCCAGGATGTGCACCAGCTCCTTGCCGAAGGGATAGTCACGGGTCTCGCCCACATCGCACTGGATGCCGGGCAGATAGGGCAGATGCAGGTTGACGCGGGAGAACTCTTCCCAGGACAGGTTCTCGGCCACCGGCACCGGCACGAACTTCTTGTTCATGGCGATGTCGTGGATGATTTTCTTTTTCTGCTGGTCGGTCAGCAGGATCACTTTACCGATGGTATCGAGCGCGGCCTTCACGCCTTCGCTGGCCTGTTCGCTGACCAAAAGGACGCGATAATTGCGCCGGCTGTTGGCCAGCTCCACGCCGAAACGGTCCATGATGCGGCCGCGCGGCGGGGCGATCAGCCGTTCGCTGACCCGGTTGTCTTCCGCCTCGACCATATACTGGTCGCCGTCGCGGATCTGGAGCTGATAGAGGCGTCCCCCAAGCACCGCAAAGACCGCGGCCATCCCACCGCCCAGCCCAAGAGAGCGGCGGGTGAAGGTGGCGTAACGGCTCTTGTCCTTCTTGTCGAACAGCGGCATCAGATGTCGCCTCGCGAAGCACCGACCAGTCTACGATGCAGCCAGCCGACGACCAAGGCGGTGGGAACGTAGAACAGCACCGTCATGGCAAGTTCGCTTACAATCGGTAAAAGCGGCGGCAGATGGCCGTTTGGTGAAAGCAGCGCCAGGGCTGCCACCGTCAAATAAGCCATGACACAGGCAAAAAGCGCAGCCCCGGCGAAGCCCACCACGGCGGCCACGCCCGAAAGGCCCGCAAAACTGTCCCGTTGCCGGGCAACCAGCGCATAGGTCAGTACAAAGGCCAGGGTCCACACCCCTGGCGGTCCGCCGGACAGAATGTCTTCGGCCAGCCCGATGGCCATGACCGCAATCGGGGTCATCAGGTCGGGGCGCACCAAACACCAGAAATAGATGGGCACCAGTCCCAGCAACGGCGACGGAACCAGACCCGCCAACAGAGAGATGGGCGTGTTGGCGATCACCACCAGAAAAAGACCCGTGAGAAGCGGCACCAGGCCGGCAAAATTGCGGAAGCGGGGTTGGGCGCCGGTGCGTTCCATCGTGGCCATTGGTTAACGGTCCACCGCCTCGGCATCAGGCGCCGGCGTACCATCGGCCGGAGCGGGCACGGCAGCCGCGGGCGGCGGAGCCACGGGCTTCGGCTTTGCGGGCACCGGCGGCACGGGCGTCACCGGCGCGGTCTGTGCCGGCGCGGACGGTGGCGGCGGCAGTGGCTTGAGACCGGCGGCCTGCATCGGCAATTCCGCCGCCGCCGGCGGCTTTTCCGGCGGCTTGGCGAAATTCAGCACTTCCACATCCTGGGCCTCGGTCGCATCGGCAAGAAGCGAGACCCGCCAGCCCTCACCATCGGCGACCACGGTGCCGACAGGCAGTCCCGCCGGCAGCAGCCCGCCGTCGCCGGAACTGGTTACCTGGTCGCCCGCATGCAGCGTGACCGTGCGCGAGACCATCTCCAGCACCGGCAGCTTACTGTTGTCGCCAGTCATGATCGCCGGAATGTTGCTGGCCTTGCCGGATGACGCCGTGATGGTGACGGGAATTCGGCTGTTCAGGTCGGTGAGCAAGATCACCCAGCTGGTGCGCTGGCCGCTGAGATAGACGCGTCCGATCATGCCGCGCGCGTCCATCACCGCCTCGCCCGGCAGGGCATGCTGGTTGCGGCCCGCATCCAGGATCATGGTCTGCAGGAAGGGACGGTTGGCGCGGCCGATCACCCGGGCCAGCACGCCATCCATCTGGGGATCGGGCACGGCATGGAGCAGCGCCTGATAACGTCCCACCCGCCCCTGCAGCACAATGGCGACATTGCGCCATTGCCTGAGGCGCGCATTCTCTTCCTTGAGCTTCAGGTTCTGCTCATAAACGGAGAAAATCTCGAAGATCGAGCCGATCCAGCGCTCAAAGGCGGCTACCGGCGCATGCACCTTTTCGAGCACGGGGGCCATCGCATCGGTGGCGCCGGCGCGGGCCCGGTCGAACAGACCGTTTTGCGCCTTGCCGAGCAGCACCAGCACGACCGCGAGCGCGATGACAATGACCAGGGGAAGCTGGGCATTGCTCTTGCGGGCGATCTTCCAGGCGTTGGCCATTTACAGACGCGGTCCTTCGCCCGCGGTCTTAGAAAGCAGTGGAAAGGACGTGACGCATCCCCTTGGTATTTTCCAGCACCCGCCCCGTCCCCAACGCAACGCATGACAAAGGATCGTCGGCGATCGAAACCGGCAGACCGGTTTCATCGCGCAGCACCTGATCCAGATTGGCCAGCAGCGAACCGCCGCCCGTCAGCACGATGCCCTTGTCGACGATGTCAGCGGCAAGTTCCGGTGGCGTGGCTTCCAGGGCCACCTTCACCGCTTCCACGATCGCGCCCACCGGCTCGGCCAGGGCTTCGGCGATATGACGCTGGGTGATGGTGATTTCCTTGGGCACGCCGTTGAGCAGGTCGCGGCCCTTGATCTCCATGGTCACGCCATTGCCGTCCATCGGCAGGGCGGCGGACCCGATCTCTTTCTTGATGCGCTCGGCGGAGGCTTCGCCGATCAGCAGATTCTGGTGGCGGCGGATATAGGCGATAATCGCCTCGTCCATCTTGTCGCCGCCAACGCGCACGCTGCGCGAATAGACGATGCCGCCCAGGGACAGCACGGCCACTTCGGTGGTGCCGCCGCCGATATCCACCACCATTGAACCGGTGGGCTCGGAAACCGGCAGGCCTGCGCCGATCGCGGCCGCCATCGGCTCCTCGATCAGAAAGACGCGGCGCGCGCCCGCCGACAGGGCCGATTCCTGGATGGCGCGGCGCTCCACCGCGGTGGAACCGGACGGCACGCAGACGATGATCATCGGATTGGCGAAGGACCGGCGGTTATGCACCTTGCGGATGAAGTGCTTGATCATTTCCTCCGCCACCTCGAAGTCGGCGATCACCCCGTCCCGCATGGGGCGGATGGCCTCGATATTGCCGGGGGTGCGCCCCAGCATCATCTTGGCGTCGTTGCCGACGGCCCGGACGGACTTTTTGCCCCCCCGGGTGGTGATGGTGGCGACCACGGAGGGCTCGTTCAGGACGATGCCGCGGCCTTTCACATAGACCAGCGTATTTGCGGTCCCCAGATCGATGGCCATGTCGCTCGAAAGCGCGCCCAGAAGACTACCGAACATGTTGAGCCATCATCGTCATGAGGAAATTCTTCCCTGGCCTGGAGAGCCAAAACCAAAATCGTTAAGCGCTATTGCCTGAAAAACCGGCCCCGGAGCGCCTTTCCCGGGGCCGGTGTTAACACTTCACGAGCGGGCCGGGCCCCTTGCCACTGCCAAGGGCTCCGGTTCGCGCTTTTCTCTTTTTACCAGAAGCTTGTTTAACGCATTCACATACGCATAGGCCGCAGCCACCATTGTGTCGGTGTCCGAGGCCTTGCCGGTAACGGTTCGTCCATTTTCTTCCAGCCGGACGCTGACCTGGGCCTGGGCGTCGGTGCCCTCGGTCACGGCGCTGATCTGAAAGAGCTGGAGGGTGGCCGTATGGGGGTAGGCCTCCCGGATGGCCATGAAAATGGCGTCCACAGGCCCGTCACCGCTGGTTGTAACGCTCTTGACCTTGCCATCGGCCGACAGGGTCAGGGAGGCGACCGGGATGATGCCGGTGCCCGATTCCACCCTGAGGGCCTTGATGGAGATGCTGTCCTGGCCCCGCATGATCTCGTCGTCCACCAGGGCGGCGATGTCCTCGTCGAAGACATGCTTCTTCTTGTCGGCCAGGTCCTTGAAGCGCTTGAAGGCGTCCTCGAAGGCCGCCTCTTCCAGCACATAGCCCATGTTTTCCAGCTTGTCCTTGAAGGCATGCCGGCCCGAGAGCTTGCCCAGCATCAGGGAGGTGGAATTCACGCCCACATCCTCGGGCCGCATGATCTCGTAGGTCTCGACATTCTTCAGCATGCCGTCCTGATGGATGCCCGACTCATGGCTGAAGGCGTTCTTGCCGACAATGGCCTTGTTGTACTGGACCGGAAAACCGGTGACGTTGCTGACCAGCTTGGAAGCGCGATTGAGGAGCGTGGTGTTGATGCCGGTGGTGAAGGGCATGATGTCCCGCCTCACCTTCAGCGCCATCACGATCTCTTCCAGCGCGGCATTGCCGGCCCGCTCGCCGATGCCATTGATGGTGCATTCCACCTGCCGGGCGCCGGCCAGCACCCCGGCGAGGCTGTTGGCCACCGCCAGCCCCAGATCGTTGTGGCAATGGGTCGAGAAGATCACCTTGTCGGCGTTGGGCACCTTGTTCCGCAGCATCGTGATGATGTCGAAGAATTCCTGCGGCGTGGAATAGCCCACAGTATCGGGCACATTGATCACCGTGGCGCCGGCATTGATCGCCACATCCACGCATTTGCAGAGGAAATCCGGCACCGTGCGGGTGGCGTCCTCCGCCGACCATTCCACTTCCGACGTGTAGTTGCGCGCCCTTGTGACGGAGGCGCCGATGGCTTCCAGCACCGCATTTTCGCCCATGTTGAGCTTATGCTTCATATGAACGGGGCTGGTGGAGATGAAGGTATGGATGCGGGGACGGTGCGCGCCTTTCACGGCCTCGCCGGCGCGGTCCACATCCTTGAAGCCGGCGCGGGAGAGGCTGCACACGCTCGCGCGCTTGACGATCTTGCTGATTTCCTGAACCGCTTTGAAGTCGCCGGGTGAGGCGATGGCGAAGCCCGCCTCGATAATGTCCACGCCCATCTCGTCGAGCAGTTCGGCGATCTGGAGTTTTTCCTCATGAGTCATGGCGGCGCCGGGCGACTGCTCGCCATCGCGCAAGGTGGTGTCGAAAATCTGAATCGGGGTTGTGGGGGTCGTCGTACTGGTCATGACAAAAGTCCTTCTGTTCGCCGCTTGTCGCGCGGGTCGATTTCTCCTTGGCCAAATCCCCTAAACACCGGACGCGCGAACCATTCGCGCATCGCGGGCCTAGGGGCTGCTAAGCAGAAGCAGCGCGAGCGAAGAACCGAGGGAAGGACGGGGCTGATTGTGGACGCGCGCAACGGCAGGAGCGGCGAAGCCACCCTTTACCATCTTGTTGCACGCGCCTTGCGTCATGGACCTGTCGCCGTTCCGCCCGTAAAATACGGTGCTCGACACCGGGTTAAGCTGCGGATAATGCAGGTTTTTCCCAGTGTTCGGCCGGTTTTACGCTGATTTTGTGCGGTGGCGCAATAGCCACAGGCCCCCCCGCAGGGAAAAGTTGGGCGTAGATTCCTGCTAAAATTTCTGTTGCAAACATAAGGCGACCCGCCAGCCCCCGTCACGGTGCTGTCGCATCCGCGCGAGAAGACAAAGGGGGCCGCCCAACTCTGGCGTTAAGCCCTTGTCACCGCCCGTCAAAGTGGTTGCACGCTCGCGCGAACCCGCCTATCCGGGCGTGAACCAATCGTCCCAACCCCATCCGCCTTTCGAGGCACGCCGGCCATGAAGATCCTGCCGCCCGTCTCGATCGAAGCACGCCGGCTGCTCCCCAGCCGCTGGGACCTGCTGGCGGCGATCCTGGTTCTGAGCTTCATCATCGCCTTTGCCGACGCCAGCCGCTTTCTGGTGCGGCCCCTGAGTTCCATCACCGGCCATGACCTGTTCCTGAATCTCTGGGACTTGCCTGGCTATGCGCTGCGCACCGGCCTTCGCATGCTGATCGCTATGGGCGTGTCCCTGACCTTCACCTTCACCTATGCGACCTGGGCGGCCAAGAATCCGCGGGCTGGCAGCTTGCTGGTTCCGCTGCTGGATATCCTCCAATCGGTGCCGATCCTCGGCTTTCTGTCGGTGACCGTGGTGTGGTTCCTGTCGCTGTCTCCGGGGCGCGTTTTCGGGGCCGAGCTGGCCTGTGTTTTCACCATCTTCACCGGCCAGGCCTTCAACATGGCCTTCAGTTTCTATCAGTCCCTGCGCACCGTGCCGCCAGAATTGGAGGAGGCGGGCCGCATGTTCGGCCTGTCAGCCTGGGCGCGCTTCTGGCGCATCGAGGCGCCCTTCGCCACCCCGCCCCTGATCTGGAACATGATGATGAGCATGTCCGGCGGCTGGTTCTTCGTCACCCTCTCCGAGGCCATCAGCGTGGGCCAGACCAACATCGCCCTGCCCGGCATCGGTAGCTGGATCGCGGTCGCCATCGCCCAGAAGAACCTGCCCGCCATCTTCGAGGCCATCGCGGCCATGCTGGTGGTGATCCTGATCTATGACCAGCTTCTGTTCCGCCCCCTGATTGCCTGGGCCGACCGTTTCCGCATCGACAATGAACAATCCGAGGATCAGCCGGAATCCTGGGCGCTGGATGTCTATCGCCGCTCCAAGCTGCTCGACATGATGACCGCACCCTTCGAGCAGATGATGCGCTGGTCCTATCATTGGCAGCCGCCCAGCTTCGGACTGCGCGCCGCCACGCGGGAAGTGGACAGCCGCGTCGCCGACATTCTCTGGTATGTGTTGCTGGGCCTCTTGGGTCTTTACGGCGGATGGCGCATCTACAATTTCGCTGAGGCCAATCTCGGCTGGTCCGATCTGGCGACGGCGGTGGGACTGGGCTTCATCACCATGATCCGGGTGATGGTGCTGATCGCCATCGCCAGCCTGGTCTGGACGCCGGTCGGCGTTTATGTGGGCCTGCGCCCCCGGCTGACCCAGATCGTGCAGCCGGTCGCGCAGTTCCTGGCGGCCTTCCCCAGCAACCTGCTGTTTCCCCTGGTGGTGTCGCTGATCGTGTTCTGGGACGCCAACCCCGACATCTGGCTCTCGCCGCTGATCGTGCTGGGCACCCAATGGTACATCCTGTTCAACGTCATCGCCGGTGCGTCACAGATGCCCAAGGAATTGCGCGACGCCGCCGAGAATTTCGGTGTCCATGGCTGGCTGTGGTGGAAGAAAGTGGCGCTGCCCGCGGTGTTTCCCTTTTACGTCACCGGCGCCATCACCGCCTCCGGCGGCGCCTGGAATGCCAGCGTTCTTGCCGAAGTGGCGAGTTGGGGCAAAACCACCCTGCATGCCCATGGCCTTGGCGCCTATATCTCGGATGCCACGACGTCGGGCGATTTTCGCCGCGTGGTGCTGGGTATCGCGGTGATGAGCTTCTTTGTGGTGGTGGTAAATCGTATTCTGTGGCGTCCGCTTTACTGGTACGCCGAACGCAAATTCCGTCTGACCTGAAATCAGCGAGGATCGCATGGCCGAGCTTCTGAACGTCGAGCATGTGCGCCGCACCTTTCCGCGCGGCGGCGGCGAGGAATTGCTGGTGCTGGACGATGTCAATCTCACCCTCAAGCAGGGCGAGATTGTCGGCCTGCTGGGCCGCTCCGGCTCGGGCAAATCCACCCTGCTGCGCCTGATCGCGGGCCTGTCGCAGCCGCAAGGCGGGCATCTGTCCTATATGGGTTCGCCCATCCAGGGCCCGGTCCAGGGCGTGGCCATGGTGTTCCAGAGCTTTGCGCTGTTCCCCTGGCTGACGGTGCTGGAAAATGTGCAGCTGGGGCTTGAGGCGTTGAACCTCCCGCCGCGCGAGATGCGCGAGCGCGCGCTGGCTGCCATCGACCTGATCGGGTTGGACGGTTATGAGAGCGCCTATCCGCGCGAACTGTCCGGCGGCATGCGCCAGCGCGTGGGCTTTGCCCGCGCCGTGGTGGTGCATCCCAACATTCTTCTGATGGACGAGCCCTTCAGTGCCCTAGATGTACTGACCGCCGAAAATCTGCGCACCGACCTGGTCGAGCTGTGGGGCAATGGCAAGCTGCCGATCAAAGGCATCATCCTGGTCACGCACAATATCGAGGAAGCGGTGCTGATGTGCGACCGGGTGTTGCTGTTCTCGTCCAACCCCGGCCGTGTCTCCTCGGAAATCAAGATCGACCTGCCCCAGCCGCGGGAGCGCACCTCGACCCAGTTCGAGGACTATGTCGACCGCATCTATGTGGAAATGACGGCGCGCCGGGTGGAGCGCATGCGCGAGCAGCAGAAAAGCGGCAATGCCGGCATCGAGATGCCGCTGACCCATGTCTCGCCCAACCAGATCGCCGGCCTGATCGAAGCGCTGGCCGCGCCGCCCTATGACGGCAAGGCCGACCTGCCCGACATCGCCTACGAGCAGGAACTGGAAGTCGACGAGCTGTTTCCGGTGGCCGAAGCCATGCAGCTGCTGCGTCTGGCCGATGTCGAGGGCGGCGACATCAAGCTCACCCATATGGGCAAGCGCTTCGCCGATGCCGATCTGAACGAGCGCAAGGAAATCTTCGCCCGCGCCCTGATCGACCGGGTGCCGCTGGCGGCGCATGTCAAGAAGGTGCTGGACGAACGGGCCAGCCATTCCGCGCCCAAGACGCGTTTCCTGGACGAGCTGGAAGACCATATGGCGGAAGACGCCGCCGAGGAGGCACTGAAGGCGATTGTCAGCTGGGCCCGGTTTGCCGAGCTGTTCTCTTACGACGACGACGCGGCGCTGTTCAGTCTGGAAAACCCGACTTAGCCCCTATCGTCATGGCCGGCTGAGGGACAGCGTTAAATCGGTCGCGGTTTCACGCTGCCCGCGGCGCGTTTCGCGTTGGCGCGGGCTTCATCGGTGGTTGTGGCGCGCGCCAGCGCCACGCCCATACGGCGCTTGAGGAAGGACTGCGGCTTGCCGAACAGCCTGAGCTCGCTGCCCGGCACCTTGAGCGCGTCTTCCACGCCGTCGAATACCAGCGCGCCGGCTTCCACCCCGCCATAGATCACGGCCGAAGCGCCGGACGAGACCATTTCGGTCGAGACCGGCAGACCGAGAATGGCGCGAGCATGCAGCGCGAACTCGGACTGGAATTGCGACACCAGAGTCACCAGGCCCGTGTCATGCGGCCGGGGCGAGACTTCCGAGAACCAGACCTCGTCGCCCCTCACGAACAGTTCGACACCGAAGACGCCACGCCCGCCCAGTGCGCCGGTGACCTTCGCCGCCATGTCGCGGCCCTTGGCCAGCGCGGCCTCGCTCATCGGTTGCGGCTGCCAGCTTTCGATGTAATCGCCGTCCTTCTGGACATGGCCGATGGGGGAGCAGAAATGCGTGCCATCTGCGGCGCGCACCGTAAGCTGGGTGACCTCGAAATCGAACTTGATCTCGCCTTCCACGATCACCCGGGCCTCGCGCACCCGGCCGGCGCTGAGCGCCTTTTCCCAGGCGGGCGCGACGTCTTCAGCCGACTTGAGCCGCGACTGGCCCTTGCCCGACGACGACATCACCGGTTTGACGAAACAGGGAAAGCCGATCTTCGCAGAGACCGCCTGCAATTCCGCCAGCGAGGAGGCGAAGGCGTAAGGCGAGACCGGCAGCCTCAATTCTTCCGCCGCCAGCACCCGGATGCGCTCGCGGTTCATGGTGACATGGGCCGCCCGCGCCGTGGGGATCACGGTGGCCAGGCCATCGGCCTCGATCCGCACCAGTTCGTCGGTGGCCAGAGCCTCGATCTCGGGCACCACCAGATGCGGCTTTTCCCGTTCCACCACGGCCCGCAGCGCCCGGGCGTCGGTCATGTCGATGACATGGGCGCGGTGGGCGACTTGGCTAGCAGGCGCGTTGGCATAACGGTCGACCGCGATGGTCTCCACACCCAGGCGCTGTAATTCGATGACGACTTCCTTGCCCAGTTCGCCCGAGCCCAGCAGCATCACCTTGATCGCGGCCGGCGACAGCGGCGTGCCGAATGTCATGCCCCCTCACCATAAAGTTTCTGAAAGGCCGCTATCTGCAAATCGCGCGTCACCTGGCCTTCGAACTTCACCGCATCCTCCTGCATGATGGCGGCGGGCGAGGCCTTCTCGACCCAGCCATGACTGGCCGGCACGACCCAGGAGGGATCGTCCAGAGTGCCGGCGGCGATGACGACAATGGGAGCGCTCTGGGGCTCATGCCACAGCCGCGTGCCGCAGGTGGCGCAGCGCACCACATCGGACTGGCGCCCGGATTCGGCAGTGCGGCGGAAACGCTGCACCTCACCCGACAGGTGCTCGAACGCCGCGCGCGGTGCGGTGATGATCAGAAGGTTGGTGCCGCCCGACATCTTCTTGCAGGCATCGCAGTGGCAGGCATTCATGGTCTGCGGCCGGGCATTCAGCCGCCAGCGCGTCGCGCCGCACAGACAGCCGCCCTCATAGGGTGGATCGGGAATCGGTGGGCGCGCGGTCATTGTCTTCTCCCCAAACGCAACAAGGCCCGGCGCATCGCGCCGGGCCTTGATTGTTTTTCTTCTTTCCGGCGCGGAAAGAAAATCAGTTCTTGGCCGTATCCACCAGCTTATTCTTCGCAATCCACGGCATCATGGCGCGCAGCTTGGCGCCGACTTCCTCGATCTGGTGGGCATCGCCCATGGCGCGGGTGGCCTTGAACGAAGCCTGGCCGGCCTTGTTCTCCAGTACCCAGTCGCGAGCGAACTTGCCCTGCTGGATGTCGGCCAGGACCTTCTTCATCTCCGCCTTGGTTTCGGACGTGATGATGCGCGGGCCGGTGACATACTCGCCATATTCCGCGGTGTTCGAGATGGAATAGTTCATGTTGGCGATGCCGCCTTCATAGATCAGGTCGACGATCAGCTTCACTTCGTGCAGGCACTCGAAATAGGCCATCTCCGGCGCATAGCCGGCTTCCACCAGGGTCTCGAAGCCGCCGCGGATCAGCTCCACCAGGCCGCCGCACAGCACCACCTGCTCGCCGAACAGGTCGGTCTCGCATTCTTCCTTGAAGTTGGTCTCGATCACGCCGGCGCGGCCGCCGCCGATGGCGGAGGCGTAGGACAGCGCCAGGTCATGGGCATTGCCGCTGGCATCCTGATGGATCGCGATCAGGCTGGGCACGCCGCCGCCCTTGAGATATTCGCCGCGCACGGTATGGCCGGGGCCCTTGGGGGCCACCATCGCCACGTCCATGTCGGGACGCGGCTCGATCAGCTTGAAATGGACATTGAAGCCGTGGGCGAACAACAGGCAAGAGCCCTGCTTCATGTTGTCCTTCAACTCGTTCTTCCAGATGTCGGCCTGCAGCTCATCCGGCGTGGCCATCATCATCACGTCGGCCCATTTGGCGGCGTCGGCGACGCTCATCACCTTGAAGCCGGCGGCCTCCGCCTTTTTGGCGCTGGCGCCGGGCCGGACCGCGATCACGACTTCCTTCACGCCGCTGTCGCGCATGTTCTGGGCGTGGGCATGACCCTGCGAGCCGAAGCCGATCACGGCGACCTTCTTGTTCTTGATCAGATTGAGATCGGCATCCCGATCATAGTACACGCGCATTGTCTTCTTCTTCCTTCTGTCGGCCCATCCGGGCCATGATTGAACCTTTATCCGCGGGGGCCGCGGGTACTTACATGGCTTCCGGCCCGCGGGAAATGGCGGCAACGCCGGTGCGGGAGACTTCCACCAGACCCAGCGGCCGCATCAGATCGATGAAACTGTCGATCTTTGCTGGCGCGCCGGTAATCTCGAACACGAAGCTGGCATGGGTGGTGTCGACGGGACGGGCGCGGAAGGCGTCCGCCATCCGAAGCGCCTCCACCCGCTTGTCGCCGCTTCCCGACACCTTGATCAGGGCCATTTCCCGCTCGATGCCGGCCTTCTGGCTCGACCAGTTGGTGACCTTGTGGGTCGGCACCAGCCGACGCAGCTGGTTCTCGATCTGCTCGATCACCGCGGGCGTTCCGCTGGTGACGATGGTGATGCGGCTGGTGCGGCTGATCGGGTCCACCTCGGCCACCGTCAGGCTTTCGATATTGTAGCCGCGCCCGGAGAACAGGCCGACCACGCGCGCCAGCACGCCGGCCTCATTGTCCACCAGCACCGTCAAAGTGTGGCGCTCGACCTCGTCGGACGGCTTTATCTTGGTGTCGTGCATCTCAGACCAGCATCTTCCCGGCGTCGCTGATCTCGCCGCCGTCATCGGGCGACAGCAGCATCTCGTTATGCGCCGCTCCGCTCGGGATCATGGGATAGCAGTTCTCAGTTGGGTCAACGCGGCAATCGAACAGCACGGGCTTGCGGACCGAAAGCATCTCTTTGATCTTGCCGTCCAGCTCGTCGGGCCGTTCGGCGCGCAGGCCGACGCAGCCAAAGGCTTCCGCCATTTTCACGAAATCGGGCAGCGCTTCGGAATAGGAATGGGAATAGCGCCCGCCATGCAGGATCTCCTGCCATTGGCGCACCATGCCCATATATTCATTGTTCAGGATGAAGATCTTGATCGGCAGGTCGTACTGCATCGCCGTCGACATTTCCTGCATGGTCATCTGCACCGAGGCTTCGCCGGCGATATCGATCACGAGCGCGTCGGGATGGGCCATCTGCACGCCCACCGCGGCCGGCAGGCCATAGCCCATGGTCCCCAACCCGCCCGACGTCATCCAGCGATTGGGCTCCTCGAAATGGAAGCGCTGGGCCGCCCACATCTGGTGCTGGCCGACTTCCGTGGTGATGTAGACCTCGCCCTTGTCGCGCGTGAGGGCATAGAGACGGTCGATGGCATATTGCGGTTTGATCAGCCGGTCGGAGTTGCGATAGGACAGGGACTTCTTCTGCCGCCACGTGTCGATCTGTTTCCACCAGGCCTTCAGCCCTTCGGCCTGGGCCTTGTGCTGCTGCGCCTTCCAGACGCGGATGATTTCGCGCAGCGCCTTTGTGGCGTCGGCGACGATGCCCAGATCCACACGCACGATCTTGTTGATCTGCGAGGCGTCGATATCCAGGTGAATCTTCTTGGAGCCCGGCGAGAAGGAGCTGACCTTGCCGGTCACGCGGTCGTCAAACCGCGCACCCAGACAGATCATCAGGTCACAATCATGCATGGCGTGGTTGGCTTCCCAGGTGCCGTGCATGCCCACCAGGCCCATCCATTCGGGGCGCGACGCCGGGAAGGCGCCCAGACCCATCAGGGTCGAGGTGATGGGAAAGCCGGTCAGGTCCACCAACTCCCGCAGCAGCTTTGACGCTTCCGGTCCGGAATTGATGATGCCGCCGCCCGAATAGATGATCGGGCGCTTGGCCGCGGCCATCATCTCCACGGCTTTCACGATCGCCGCCTGATCCGGATCGGTCTTGGGACGATAGGTGCGGTGATGAATGGCCTGCGGACCATGATAATCGCCGGTCTGGAACTGAACGTCCTTGGGAATGTCCACCACCACCGGACCGGGACGGCCCGTTGTCGCGATATCAAAGGCCTCGTGCAGCACGCGGCTCAGGTCGTTGACGTTCTTCACCAGCCAATTGTGCTTGGTGCAGGGCCGGGTGATGCCGACGGTGTCGCATTCCTGGAAGGCGTCGGTGCCGATCAGATGCGTCGGCACCTGGCCGGTCAGCACCACCAGGGGAATGGAATCCATCAGCGCATCGGTCAGGCCGGTGACGGCATTGGTGGCGCCGGGTCCGGAGGTCACCAGCACCACGCCGGGCTTGCCGGTGGAGCGGGCATAACCTTCGGCGGCATGAACCGCCCCCTGCTCGTGACGCACCAGCACATGGGTGATGTCATTGGCCTTGAACAGCGCGTCATAGATGGGCAGCACCGCGCCGCCGGGATAGCCAAAGAGGTGAGTGACACCCTGATCCTTAAGCGCGCGGATCACCATCTGCGCGCCCGTCAGGGTTTCCGCAGCGGCGGTGGCTCCCAATGTCAGTGTGTCGTCCTTGTCCATGACCGTCTCTTCGAAAATCCAATGCTGGTAATTGCACCAAAGATAAAGGGGCGTTTCCGCCCCTTGCCGCATGGCCGCCATGCCCGATCGAAGCGTCAGCTTCGGGGCACCGGCGGCCGAATTACGAGTACCTTCAACATGGCGCGGACGCTAAAGATGCTGCGTTGCGGCGTCAAGCAATTTCACGCAGGAATTTTCTCATATTCTGTAATTAAATTGCGTGATAATGGGTCAAACCAGATATAATGTGGCATCCGGTGCCTGAACCACGTCATCTGGCGTTTGGCAAATTGACGCGTGGCGGTGATGGCGGCGTCCAGCGCCTCTGCCTTGGCCAGCCGGCCCGCGGCCAGCGCCTGAAGGGGCCGAAGGCCCAGCAGCTTGGCGGCGGGCAGCGCGGGATCCAGCCCCTCCAGCATCCGGGCCTCCTCCAGCCCGCCCTGGTCGAGCATCGTCTCGAACCTTGTGGCGATCCGGGCGCGCAAGGTCTCGCGCGGCATGTCGAGGACGAAGGCGGCGATGCGGTTCTTGTCCAGCAGCGGCGCAGCCGGCCGCTCCTGCCACTCCGCCAGCGGACGGCCCGTCGCCTCGAACACTTCATAGGCCCGCAGCACGCGTTGGGGATCGCTGGGCCGCAGCCTGTTGGCTGTCAGTGGATCGCGCTCGGCCAGGCGCGCATGCAGTGCCTCGACGCCGATATCGTCCAGCAGCGCGCGGGCGTTCTCGCGCACTTCGGCTGGTGTCGCCGGAATGTCGGCCAGACCATCGGTCAATGCCGTGAAGTAGAGCCCCGTACCGCCGGTGAAGATGGGAATGCGGCTCATCTCGCGGACCTCAGCCAACGCCTTTGCCGCATCCTCGCGCCAGCGGCCAACGGAATAGACCTCCCGCGCGCTGACATGACCGTAAAGCAGGTGCGGTGCTCGCGCCTGTTCTTCTCCCGAAGGCTGCGCGGTCAGGATCGGCGCCTCGCGATAGACCTGCATGGAGTCGGCGTTGATCACCACACCGCCGATCTCTTCCGCCAAGGCCAGTGCGGCGGCCGACTTGCCGCTGGCGGTTGGCCCTGCAATAAGGACGGCGTCGAATTTCACGTATCTGCCTTTCTGGGCGCACAATGTTTGTTCTCAACGTTATCGGCAAGGGCGCGGACCCGGAGCTGTTCGCCGGTCTCAGCAGCGGTGATGCGAAATTCCTTTCGCCGGGCCATGCCTTCGACCTGCCTGTTGAAGAGCCTGCGGCGCTTTCCACGGCGCGCGCCATCGCGCGCGAAACGACCTGGGACGTCAATGTGGTTTCCACGCGCCACCGGCGCAAGCGGCTTCTGGTTGCCGATATGGATTCCACCATCATCAATGTAGAGTGCCTGGACGAGCTGGCCGACATGGCAGGCCTGAAGCCCCAGATTGCCGCCATCACCGAGCGGGCCATGCGGGGCGAGCTGGAATTCGAGGCGGCGCTGAAAGAACGCGTCGGGATGCTCAAGGGCCTGAAGCTGGACGCGCTGGAGCGCACCTATGCCGAGCGCGTGAAGCTGAATCCCGGCGCGAAATCATTGCTCGCCACCATGCGCGCCCACGGCGCCCATACCATGCTGGTCTCCGGCGGCTTTGGTTATTTCACCAGCCGCGTGGCCGAGGCGGCGGGCTTTCATGTCGAGCGCGGCAATGTCCTGCTGGATGACGGCGCTGCGCTGACCGGCGAGGTCGGCATGCCGATCCTGGGCCGCGAGGCCAAGCTGCACGCGCTGGAAGAGGCCGTGGCAAGCCTGGGTATCGTATCTGAAGATGCGCTTGCCGTTGGCGACGGCGCGAATGATCTCGGCATGATCCAGCGCGCGGGCCTTGGTGTGGCCTATCACGCTAAGCCGGTGGTTGCGGAGGCGGCGGGCGCGGCCATCAACCACAACGACCTTACCGCTCTGCTCTATCTGCAGGGCTATTCCGACCGCGAGATCATCCGTGCCGTCTGATCAGATCAGACCGGCGTGAAATGAGCAAAGGCGTGCTGGCACTCCGCCAGTTGCGCCATCGGCACAAAATCCATCACCGCGCTCATTGCCTTCCAGTGATTGCCGATCTCGGCTATGGCCGGCGCGCCGCGCGACTTTTCCACCGACTCCCATTCGAAGATCTCGACCAATTCGCCGTCCTTGGCCACGCCCTGCACCACCGGCCGATCGGTAATCAACCCATGCTGGCGTAGCAGCGGCATATGGGCCTGCATCAAGGCTCGCGCTTCGTCTTCATGACCGGGATGCGGCCGGTAGGAACAGATGACCAGAATGCCCATTCTTGTTCCCTTCGTTCGGAATAGAGATCGCCGCTATCCCAGCCGCAATCCGACGTAGGTGAGATCGCCGTCGCGGTTGATCAGCAGCAACTCGACTTTCTTGCCGGCCTTGGCGTCGGCTTCGACTTTCTTGGAGATATCGTCCGGCGTCTTCACCGCCTGACCCGCCACTTCGACGATCACGTCGCCAGCCTTGAGGTTCTTTTCCGCGGCCGGGCTGCCGCCTTCCACCGCCGTGATCACGACGCCCTGCACATTGCCGCGAATCTTGAATTTGCCGCGCGCCGCAGCGTCCAGCGGGCCCAGGGTCAGACCCAGCTGCGCCAGCTTGGGCTGGTTCTTGGGCGCAGGCGGCGCCTTGACCGGCTTGTCGGGTTTGGTGTCCTCGGCGAGCCTCTGCACCGAGATGCGCATGGTCTGTTTCTTGCCCTTGCGCAGCACATCAATGTTCACGCTCTTGCCGATCGGTGTGTCCGCCACGATGCGCGGCAACGCCCGGTCATCGGGAACCGGCTTGCCGTCGAAGCCGGTGATCAGATCGCCATTGATCAGGCCGGCCTTGGCGGCGGGGCCGTCCTTGGTCACGTCCGCCACCAGCGCGCCTTGCGTGGTGGGGAGGCTGAGGCCCTCGGCAATCTCCTGCGTCACCTGCTGGATGCGCACCCCGATCCAGCCGCGGCGCGCGGCGCCGAACTGGCGCAACTGCCCCACCACTTGGCGCGCCAGGTTGGCGGGAATGGCAAAGCCGATGCCGACGCTGCCGCCGCTGGGCGTATAGATCTGCGAATTAATGCCGACCACATCGCCGTCCATGTTGAACAGCGGACCGCCCGAATTGCCGCGATTGATCGGCGCGTCGGTCTGGATGAAATCGTCATAGGGGCCCGCATTGATGTTGCGATTGCGCGCCGAGACGATGCCGGCGGTGACGGTTGAGCCGATGCCGAAGGGATCACCGATGGCGATCACCCAGTCGCCGATGCGGGCCTTGTCGCTGTCGCCGAAGTGCGTGGCGGGCAGAGGCTTCTTGGGCGTCACCTTCAACAGCGCCAGATCGGTCTTGGTGTCCCGGCCCACCAGCTTGGCCGGCATCTGGGTACCGTCCTGCAGGCTGACAGTGATCTGGTCGCTGTTCTCGATCACATGGTTGTTGGTGACGATGTAGCCGGACGGATCGATGATGAAGCCCGAGCCCAGCGAGGTCACATGCCGTGGCGCATTCGGCTTGGGGCCCAGGAAATTCTTGAACAGATCTTCCAGCGGCGAGCCCGGCGGCAGCTGCGGCATGGCATTCTGTGTTGGCGCCTTCAGGGTCTGGCTGGTGGAGATGTTCACCACCGTCGGCAGCAGCTTGTCCGCCAGGTCGGCGAAGGAATCCGGCGCCGGACGGGCCGACAGGGCCGAGGGAACGCTGAGCGCCAGAAACGCGCAGGCGAGGACAGCGTAGGGGCGAAAAAGGGAGAGCATGTCCGATCCTGGGAACGGCTGGGAGGAATCGGGGGATTTTAGGCAGCCCATCGCGGAACAAACAGGGCAAAAAGCGCAAAAAGCCGCCGCTTACAGCTTTTTGCCGTTCATGTTGCCCCAAAGGTTCCGGCCACGATTGATGAAGACCGCGTTATCCGTGAGGCCTTCCAGGATGTAAGCGCGCCAGTCGAAGGCTGCCGCCGTCATCAAGTCAGCCGCATGTCCCGCTCTAGGATTTCCGCCGGGTGGGGGCTATATCCCCCGCGATGACATTACGCGATGACGTGCTCAAGGCGCTGGACCAGGTGATCGATCCGGTCAGCGGCCGCACCGTGGTGCAGCAGGACATGATCCAGGGCCTGGTGGTCAAGGATGGCCATGTCGGCTTTGTGCTGGAGGTCGCCCCTAGCCAGGGACCGCAATCGGAGCCCCTGCGCAAGATCTGCGAAGCCATGGTGCTGGGGGTAAGCGGCGTCAAATCCGTCACCGCCGTGCTGACCGCGCATGAAGATCAGCCGCAGCAGGGTTCGCCGCGAGGCGGCCATGATCATGGCCACGCGCACGAACACACACCCAAGCCGGCGGTGAAGCGTCAGGCCCCTCCTCCACAAGCCGGCATTCCGGGCGTGAAGAACATCATCGCGGTCGCCAGCGGCAAGGGCGGCGTCGGCAAGTCCACCGTCGCCGTCAATCTGGCGCTGTCGTTGGCCAAGCTCGGCCTGAAAGTCGGATTGCTCGACGCCGATATCTATGGCCCCTCGGTGCCGCGGCTGCTGGCCATCACCGAAAAGCCGGAGAGCGACGGTCACCGCCTGATGCCGATCGAGCGCCATGGCATCAAGACCATGTCGATCGGCTTCCTGGTCAAGGAAGACGAGGCCATGATCTGGCGCGGGCCGATGGTGCAGAGCGCCCTCACCCAGATGCTGTCGGATGTCGCCTGGGCGCCGTTGGATGTTCTGGTGCTGGACATGCCACCGGGCACGGGCGATGCCCAGCTCACCATCGCTCAGCGCGTGCCGCTGAAGGGCGCGGTGATCGTCTCCACGCCGCAGGACATCGCCCTGATCGATGCCAAGAAGGGCATCGCCATGTTCAACAAGACCCAAGTGCCGATCCTGGGCGTGGTCGAGAATATGAGCATGTTCACCTGCCCCGATTGCGGCTCTTCGCATGCTATCTTCGGCCATGGCGGAGCGCGCGAGACGGCGGAAAAGCTGGGCGCGCCCTTCCTGGGCGAGATTCCGCTGGTGCCGCGCATCCGCGAGACCTCAGACAGCGGTCAGCCGGTCAGCGTCTCGGTGCCCGACGGTCCGGAAGCCAAGGCGTTTCTCGACCTGGCAAAGAAAGTGGCCGCCTCTCTGGAAACGGCGAGCAAGGCCGCCCCGAAGATTGTTATCGAGTCAGCGTGACGTAGCTGTAGCGCAGCCCGTCTTGGGTGACGTGATCCTCGCGGAAGGTCTCCTTCCAGCCGCTGCGATCCAGATGGAATTTGGCATCGCCGGCAAAGGCGCGATGCACTTCCGTCAGCTCGATGCGCGAGGCCAGCGGCAAGGCGCGCTCATAAATCTCCGCACCGCCAATCACCATCACCGTGCCGGAGGTTCCCGCGGTGGCCTGGCCTAGCGATCCCGCCGTCACCGCGCCTTCCGCCCGCCAATCCTTCTGCCGCGTCACCACCACATTGACCCGGCCTGGCAGCGGCTTCTTGGGCAGACTGTCCCAGGTCTTGCGGCCCATCACCATGGTGTGACCCATGGTGAGCGCCTTGAAGCGCTTCATATCGTCGGAGATGTGCCAGGGAATGGCGCCATCCTTGCCGATCACGCCATTGTCCGCGATGGCCACGACCAGAACGATCTCGCTCATGACGCCAGCTTCCCCAGGGCCTCGCCCTCCAGCCGATAGTTCAGCCATTGGGCCATCGGCTTGGCGCCCAGGCTTTCGTAAAAAGCGATGGCGCGGCTGTTCCAGTCCAGCACCTGCCACTCCAGAAAACCGCCGGCCGCCTTGGCAGCCAGATACGCCAGCATCGCCTTGCCGGCGCCACGGCCACGATGGGAGGTGCGCACGAACAGGTCTTCCACATAAATGCCGCGCAGAGCGCGAAAACTCTTGTAGGTCCAGAACCAGGTGGCGATGCCCGCCACCTCGCCGCCACAGAACAGCAGGTCGCAGTGACAGGCCCCGCCGAACATGTCGCGGCGCACTGCCGCCTCGTTCAGGCTGAAATGCGGCGCCTTCACATAGTCGGCCATCTCTCGCAGCAGTCCCAGAATCGCGGGCGCATCGTTGGCTTCGGCGGGACGCAACATCAAATCATGCATTCGGCGACCATAAGGGAGCCAAAGGGAACCCGAAACGGTATAAGCCGGTTATCAACCTTGCCGTATTTTCACGGGGAATAAGATGCGCCACCTGCTGATATCCGTTGCCGTCCTGGCATTGGCCACCGCACCCGCTTTCGCCCAACCGGGGCAGGATCATGAGCGTGGTTCTCGCGGTGGCGGACCAGGCCAGGGGGAGCATCAGGGTGAGCGTGGCGGCGGCCGTGGTGGTCCCGCTCCCAACCCGGGCACGCCAAGCGCGCCGCCGCAGGCACAGCCCCAGCCGCAGATGCAGGGCACGCAATCGCGCGCCCATGGCGCACCCGGCGGCGGCGGTCCGACCAGCTTCACGAATCAGATTCAAGGCCAACAGCCCGACCAGGGCCAGCGGCAGGACCGCGGCGACGGACGGGGCCGCGGCGACCGCGGCGGGCCCCCAACCGCGCCGCAGTTGCAGGCGGCACCGCAGGCACAGCCGGCGCCGAATCGTCCCAATGGCCAACCCAATTTTGGCAGCCGCGGCGATAATGGACGGGACTTCCGTAGTGGCGACCGCCGTCCGGGTGGCCGCTCATTCAACGGCCCGCGCCGCGACTATTCCGGATTCCGGGACTTCCACCGCGACTTCCGCAGCACCCGCCGCTTCCGTATCGCGCCCTATCGTCCGCCGGCCGGCTTTTATAACCACCGCTGGGCGTTTGGCGAGTTTCTGCCGCGACCTTACTGGGCGCGCGACTACTGGCTGATGGATTTTGCCGCGTATGGTCTGGAGCCGCCGCCCTATGGCGCGGTCTGGGTACGGGTGGGCAGTGATGCGCTGCTGATCGATGAATATAGCGGCGAGGTGATCACGGTTGCCTACGACGTATTTTATTAAGGCTATTATTCCAGCGCCTTATTCCATCCCTCATTTTATCTCCGGGGCTGCGGCACCTTAGCCCTTACCCCGCGCCGGATAGCTGCTATAAGCGGCCACCGTGCCCGTGGCTCCCCACGGGTTGAGCAACAGGGTACGGGATAGTCCATGTCGAACGTGACGGTGATCGGTGCCCAGTGGGGCGACGAGGGCAAAGGCAAGATCATCGACTGGCTGTCGAACCGCGCCGACATGGTGGTCCGGTTCCAGGGCGGCAACAATGCCGGCCACACCATCGTGGTGGGCGACAAGACCTATAAGCTGTCCTTGCTGCCCTCCGGCGTCATCCAGGGGAAGCGCTCCATCATCGGCAATGGCGTGGTGGTGGATCCCTGGTCGCTGTTGGCAGAGATCGAGAAGATTGGCGCCGCTGGTCTGGCCGTGACGCCCGAGATTCTGGTGCTGGCCGAGAATGCCGTGCTGGTGCTGCCCCTGCACCGCGAACTGGACGCGCTGCGCGAGGAAGCCGCCTCCCAGAAGATCGGCACCACCAAGCGCGGCATCGGTCCGGCCTATGAAGACAAGGTCGGCCGCCGCGCCATCCGCGCCATCGACCTGAAGGACCCGGCGTCCCTGCCCGGTAAAATCGAGCGCCTGCTCGCCCATCACAATGTTTTGCGGCGCGGCTTCGGCGCGGCGGAAGTGGATGCCAAGGCGCTGCTGGATTCTCTCAATGAGATCGCGCCGAAGATTTCGCCTTTTCTGGGCTCGTCCTGGCGGGAGCTGGACGCCGCGCGCAAGGCCGGCAAGCGCGTGCTGTTTGAAGGCGCGCAGGCCGTGCTGCTGGACATCGATCACGGCACTTATCCCTTTGTCACCTCGTCCAACACGGTGGCGGGCCAGGCGGCGGCAGGCGCCGGCGTGTCGCCCCGCGCCATCGGCACGGTGCTGGGCATCGTCAAAAGCTACACCACCCGCGTGGGTGAAGGCCCCTTTCCTACCGAGTTGAAAGACGCCATCGGCGAAAGACTGGGCGAGCGCGGCCATGAATTCGGCACCGTGACGGGACGCAAGCGCCGCTGCGGCTGGTTCGATGCCGTGCTGGTGCGCCAGACCTGTGTTACCGGCGGCGTGGACGGCATCACCCTCACGAAACTGGACGTGCTGGATGGCTTTGACGAGATCAATGTCTGTGTCGCTTATGAACTGGACGGACAGAAACTGGATTACCTGCCCGCCGACGCCAACTTGCAGGCCCGCTTAAAGCCGATCTATGAGACCCTGGAAGGGTGGACGGAAACCACGCATGGCGCGCGCAGCTGGGCCCAGCTCCCCGCCAACGCCATCAAATATGTGCGGCGGGTAGAGGAGTTGATCGGCGCGCCGGTGGCGCTGCTGTCCACCAGCCCCGATCGCGACGACACCATCATGGTGCAAGACCCGTTCGTGGATCGCTGACCGCTAGTTCGCGTTCCGCATTCCCAGGAAATATCGCGAGGTTGAGGCAATCGGGACTCCCACCAGGAATCCGTGCAGCATTGCGCCCTTCAGATTGGCCAGGAAACCCACCGGCGTCTTCCACACCGGGACCGCGGTATGCGGCACGATGATGTAGAACATCAGCCCATACAGCACCGCGCCATAAAGCAGGCCCATGAGCCAGGTTTGCCGCAGCAGAGGCGTCCAGCGCCGGGCGGCCAGCACGAACAAGCCCGCCATGATGGTGGTGAGGCCGAAATGCACCAGCAGGCCCAGCCCGCCCATCAGCCAGCCGCCGTCGAATGCCACCTTCCCGACCAAAGCGCTGGCGAGATACTGCAACGTAGCCAGCGGATTCTTCTGCCCGCCCACGGCCGAAATAATGTCCGCCGCCCCTGCCGCCGTCCCGCCGGCCAGCACCGCCAGGGCGGCCTTGCGCAAATCCTCATTCATCCCGAATCCTTTGTTCAAATGCGGCGCCATTCACCGGTCAAAGCGGGACGCGGGTCCCGATCCGGGGCGAGAGAATTTCTGATTTTTTTCCGAGGCCGGCGATTTGCGAGCCGAAACAGCCGCTTGCCCCTTGCCGCCGCACCCGGCTTGGGCGAGAAATTTTGCAAGGACCGAGCGGCAGCAGGAATTCATGGCCACTTTTCCAACTCCCTTCCGGCTGCGGGACAGGCTCGTCACACCGGAACGCAACATGATTGCCGGGCCCGATGGCGAGGTGAGCGTCGAGCCCAAGATCATGCAGGTGCTGTGCGTGCTGACCAGCGAGCCGGGCCGCGTCTTCACTCGCGCCGAACTGATCGACCGGGTCTGGGGGACAGAATTCGGCGCCGATGAAAGCCTGACGCGCGCCATTTCCCATCTGCGCAAGGCGCTGGGCGATACCCGCAGCGAGCCCATGGTGATCGAGACGATTTCGAAGCGCGGCTACCGGCTGCTGCCATCGGCGATTGCCCGCCCGGCGCCACAGGGTGCGCTGCCGGTTTCCCCTTTTCCCAGCCGCCGCGTCTGGATCGCTGGCGCCAGCGCGACCATTGCTACCGCGGCACTGGCCTGGTGGTTGAAGCCTCTCTCCCACGCGCCGGAAAGCATTCCTGTCATCGTCCTGCCGGTGAACCCCATCCGCCGCGAGCCGCCGCAAGCCAGCCAGGCAGCGGCCCTGACCGTCGATCTGGTGGGCCTGCTGGCGCGCGAAAAGCGCTTTCATGTGACCGTGCGCAAGCCCGATCCTGCCATGGCAGGAGTGCGGAGCTATGCGATCTATGCCGACCTGCAGATCGCTGGCGGCCGGTTGCGTACCCATGTGGAGATCATGAGTGTCGACACCGAACAGGCCCTGTGGTCACGTATCTACGAGCAACCCTATGACGGCAAACTCCCGTCACAAGACAAGCTGTCATCGGCTATCGCAAAAGACCTGACCGCCGGCCTCCTGGCCCTGGCGGAGACAAAGAAATGACTTTGCCCCTGGTCATCCTGGGCAGCGCGCGCTCCGATGGCGAGACGCGCCGGGCCGTTGACCTGGCGCTTCCACCCGGCGCCGCCGAGCTGGTGGTGCTGCCGAATTTCTCCATCGGCGGTTACGACTATCAGCATTTCAACGTGAACGACGCGTTTGGCGGCATCGCACAGAAGATGGCGGAGGCCGACAGGATCGTCTTCGCCACACCGGTCTACTGGTACGCCATGAGCGCGCCGCTGAAGATCTTCTTCGATCGCCTCACCGACATGACCGAGAACCTGAAAGCCCTAGGCAAGAGACTCAAAGAGAAACCGGTCTGGGTGATCGCCACCGGCACCGAGAATGTGCTGCCGGAAGGCTTCGAAGTGCCTTTCGCCCGGACCGCCGGCTATTTCGGCATGCGTTATCGCGGCTGCGCCTATCTCTACACCGGCACCGACCGCGCGCGGCGCGCGGACGGTGAAGTCGCACTGCTCCGGTTTGGTGAAAACATAATCACCTAGCCCCGGGAAAAGCTGCCTCAAACGTCATCACACTGTTATGTTGCAGTGCAATAAAAACAATTGACGGAGAAGAACTTCCGCCACATGATCGGCACGCACTGCAATAAGTTGCTGAAGTGAATCCGGGAGGCGCGCTCTAAACCTTGTTGTTAAAGGAGCCCCTATGTTGCGCACTCTCACCATCACTGCCGTTTTTGCCCTCTGCGTCACGGCCGCCCAAGCCGAAGATGCGTCCACCATGGTGTCCTACGCGGACCTGGACCTTTCCAAACCCGTCGATGCCAGAACTCTCGCCGCGCGCCTGCAGGACGCCGCCACCGCGGTCTGCCTGAAGGCCAATCCCGACAATCTGGGCGCCACGGCGCTGGAGAGTTGCGTGGACATGTCGGTTCATCTGGCGATGGCGCGGATCGAAAGCGACATGGATCAAGCCGTTCGATACAAGCTTTCCAATGTCCGTACCGCAATGAGAGATTGATTGCTCTCCCGGCATGGCCGGCCTGAAAGCCGGCCATGCCGGGAGCGGGCGTCTTATTGCCGTGTATTGAACACCACGTAGTGGAATTTGCCGCCGGCAGCGACGTTGAACAGATGCGGCATGCCCGCCGGAATCTGCAGGAACTCGCCGGGATGCACCGCGATGCTGGTGCCACCCTCGATTGCGTCGCCGCGGACCTGTCCCGGTCCGGTCTCCCTGGCGTTGGAGACCTTGCCGCCATAAACCAGAGTCGCCTCGCCTGACAGAACCTGGATGTAATGCGTCCAGTGGGTATGAACTTCCGGTTCATTGCCCTTGTCGCTGCGCTGGGCGTATTCGACATAGTAATTCTCGTGATCGACCGGGAAGGCCGTCTTGGCACCGGGACCCGGCTTGTCGGTCAGGGCATCGACCTCCTTGGCCGAAAGATGTTTGAAGCTTTCCGCAGGTGTGGATCGCAGCGAGGTCTGCGCCGAAGCCGATGATGTGAGCAAGGCGGTGGCAAAAAGTGAAGCAGCTATCCTGTGAAACATGGTCGTCCCTTCTCTGTTGTTTTTGAATTCTGAAATCAAAGATCGGCCAGCCGGGTCCAGACACCCGCGGCGGCAGAAACAGCCACCCCGGCGCCCAAACTGATCGTATCGTGAAAACCCAGCTCTCCCGTCACCGCCAACCACAGCACCATGGTGGCGACGGCCACCACAATACCACCGATCAGACTGGCCTTTCCCGTCGTAACGTGGACGCGCCGCGTGCTCATGACGTTGCCCGCCGTCTGACAAGATCGCCGCGCACCCTGCTGGTGTCATAGCCGTTGAAGACATGCTTGAGCAGGCTGCATTTGAGGTCGGAGGTGCCGAAGAACCAGTCCGCTACCGGATAGGTCAGGTTGAAGTTGCGCTCCATCATGATCGCCGGATTGTGATGGGCGATGTGGTGACGCCGGATGGAGTTCACCAGCGGGATATACCGCACCAGGGCATCGTCCTTCACATGGCAGCAATAGTGGAACAGCTCGTAGTTCAGATAGAGCGCGGTATTGGTCATCAGCAGCAGCCAGCCGGCATCCGCCAGTCCCAGCCGGTTCAGGATAAAGGCGGGGACCAGCGACAAGGTCATGAACGCCACCAGCGCATAGGGCGGGAAAAACACGATGCGGAAGTCGCGCGTATTGTCGAAGGCCGGCTCGACATCGGTGAAGAATTCGTGGTGCGCCAGGGTATGGCGCCGGTAAATGCCCATCAGGCCCTTCACCGGGCGGTGCATCACATACTTATGGATCCACCATTCAAAGATATTGGACAGACAGAAAGCCGCCGGGATCACCAGCCACTCATACCAGGCCGGCGCGATAATCTGGCGCGCGCAGACCCAGATGGCCGCAAGGCCCAACACAAAGATCAGCGCCACATGCATCCAGCCCATATAGGCGGGGGCAATGCGCTGGCGGTAATCAACGCGGAACGCGGCTTGACGCGGCGGCATCTGGGGCATTGACAGGCCCTTTTTTCATTACGATAAAGGCCGGTTCAGAAGGTCGCAATCGGATTGAGCACCGACCCCGTCGCGCCCGGCACCGCCGCCGGCGAGGCCGTCACCAGGAACTCCCAGCGCTTGCGCTTTTCCGCCTCGCGCCCGACCAGTTCCAGATCGAGATTGTCAAAGATCGGCATGCCCATCGCCACGATGCACAGGGCATGGATGGGCTGTGACACACCTTCGACCCGGCTCGGCAGCACATCCTGTGCATCGTCGCCGCCCAGGATCGACACATCACGGGCATGCATCCAGGGCGCGCAGCTCATATGCAGCCCCGCCAGTTGCTGCACGGCCCAGGGCCCCTTGGCATCGCGCCGCGCCCAGCGCCCGGTGCGTATGATCATCACATCGCCGGCGCGGACTTTCACTCCCGCCTTCTTCTCCCAGCCTTCCAGGTCTTCGGGATAGATCGCCGTGCCCGGCTCCAGCCAGTCCACGCCCTTGTAGCGCGCCATGTCCATCAGCACGCCGCGGGTGATGATGCCATTCTTGAAATTGAGGATGCTGTTCTTGGCGGCGCCATCTTCGCCCACGACGTCGGAGGAATAGCCGTTATAGATTTTGCCATCATAGACGAAGTGGCACAGCGAATCCATGTGGGTGTGCGCCATGCCGTGATAGGAAATGAAGAACGTATCGCTGGTGCTGGCGATGCCGGTCTTGGGCTGGCTGGCGCCGGTGCGCGTGGTCTTGCGAACGATGGGCGCGGCATTATCCACCGCCTCCTTGGTCTCGGCATCGCGCGCCATGGAAAAGGAAATCCCCTCCTTCACCGTCGCTATTGCGGCTTTGCGTTTGGCCGGCGTGATAAGGTTCACCGCCCCCATCTGGTCTTCGGCGCCCCAGCGGCCCCAATTGGAAAGCTGCTTCTGCAGGCGGACGAAATCGGCGGGCGTCGAATCCGGCCGCGACCCTTGCGCGTGTGCAGGTGTCGCCATGCCGGCCATGGCGGCGCCTGCCGCAAGCTGGCCCATCGCCTGCCGGCGTGATGTGCGGGATTCTGTATCGGACATGCCACCCTCCCCTTGTTGCCCTCTCGATCCGGGCTTGGGCGGAAGGCTAGCCGGAAAGCCCGTAATGGCCTAGAGCCGCTCGCGGCGCGCCATAACGCTGTAGCGGTCATTGGGTTGCCCGGTAAATCGCGGCAACCCTGTGGTTCCCGCGGCGTTTCCTTCGGCGAATAGCCCGATGGAGATTTCCATGCGCCCTGCCATTGCAGTTGTCTTGGCCTGCCTTGCCCTTGCTGCCTGCGGCTCGACCGAACGCAAGACCGTGATCGTCAATCCGCCGCCCGATTCCACCACCGTGGTGGACAAAGACGGCAATGCCCACGTGATCCCGAACCACTAAGCATGATTGGTGGTCCGTGGCCGGCGCCATGAGGCCGATAAGGCAAAGCTCCAGTGGAGCTTTGCCCGGCCGAACGGGCATTCCAGTCAGACCGAATGATTTAGCGGGCCGCTTCCTTGCCCAAGGCCGGGCGCGGTCCGGATCGCTTGCTGGACATAGGCGTGGGCGCGCGTCACCGCCTCCCGCAGCGGCAGTTTTTGCGCCAGGCCGCAGGCGATGGCGGTAGCCAATGTGCAGCCGGTGCCGTGGGTATGGCGCGTATCTTGGCGCGGGGCCTCGAACGAAAAGAACTCGCCTTCCGTCCAGAGTACATCGCGGACAATTGGTTCTTCGCCATGCCCGCCCTTGAACAGCACGCCCTCATTGCCCAGCATCTTGAACACCATCGCGGCGTTGCGCAGCCGGTGCTCGCTTCTGGGATAGATGCCGGTGACCGCTTCGGTCTCCGGCAGATTGGGCGTCACCAGCGCGGCCCGGCGGAACAGGCGCTTCTTCAGGATTGTCATGCCGGCTTGATCCAGCAGCGGCGTGCCGTTGGAGGACAGCAGCACCGTGTCCAGCACCAGTGGAATGGTATTGGTTTCCAGCACATCGGCCACCACGGCGGCGATTTCCGCCGTCGCCAGCATGCCGATCTTGATGGCATCGGCGCCGATATCGTTCAGCGCCGCCTCGATCTGGCCGCGCACGATCTCGGGCGCCACCGGATTGACGGAATAAACCTTGGTCGTGTCCTGCACGGTGACGGCGGTGATCGCCGTCTGGGCATAGACCCCGAAAGCCTGGGCGGTCTTGAGATCGGCCTGGATTCCGGCGCCGCCGGACGGGTCGGAGCCGGCGATGACCAGAATCCGGGCGGTCACTAAGCTGCGACCTCTTCAATCGCCGAAGCGATCTGGCGCACCACGGCGCGCACGACTTTCTCGTCCTCGCCTTCGGCCATGACCCGGATCAACGGCTCGGTGCCGGACTTGCGCACCAGAATGCGGCCCGAGGCACCAAGCCTGGCATTGGCGGCTGCGATGCTGGACTTGACCTTTTCGTCGTCCAGCGGCGAGCCCTTCTTGAAGCGCACATTCTCCAAAACCTGGGGCAATGGTTCGAACAGATGCGCCGCTTCCGAGGCAGACTTGCCTTCATCGGCCAGCACCGCCAGCACCTGCAAGGCGGCGACCAGACCATCGCCGGTGGTGGAGAAATCCGACAGGATGATATGGCCGGATTGTTCGCCGCCGACATTGAAGCCGCCCTTGGCCATTTCTTCCAGCACATAGCGGTCGCCAACCGCCGAGCGGGCCAGCGACAGGTTCAGGGTCTTGAGAAAACGATCCAGCCCGGCATTGGACATCACCGTGCCCACCACGCCGCCGCCCTTGAGCCGGCCGATTTTCGCCCAGCTTTTGGCGATCAGCGCCAGAATCTGGTCGCCGTCGATGATGCGGCCATGCTCGTCGGCCATCACCACCCGATCTGCGTCGCCGTCCAGCGCGATACCGAAATCGGCCCGCACCTCGCGTACGCGGTTGCACATGGCCTGGGGCGCGGTCGAACCGCAGTCCTGGTTGATGTTCATGCCGTCCGGCGACACGCCGATGGGAACGATATCGGCGCCCAGCTCCCACAAAACTTCCGGCGCGACCTTGTAGGCGGCGCCATTGGCGCAATCGATCACGATGCGAAGACCATCCAGCCGCGCATTGCGCGGGAAAGTGCGCTTGGCGAATTCGATATAGCGCGCCTGGCTGTCGTCGATGCGCTTGGCGCGGCCGATCTGGGCCGACGGCGCCAGGCCCTGCTCCAGGCCGGCGGCCATCAGCGCTTCGATCTCGTTTTCCACCTCATCCGACAATTTCAAGCCATCGGGTCCGAAGAACTTGATGCCGTTATCCTCGAAAGGATTGTGCGAGGCGGTGATCATCACGCCCAGATCGGCGCGCAGGGAGCGCGTCAGCATGGCGACGGCGGGCGTGGGCAGCGGGCCGAACTGGAAGACATCCATGCCCACAGCGGTGAAGCCCGATACGAGAGCGCTTTCGATCATGTAGCCGGACAGCCGCGTGTCCTTGCCGATCACCACACGGTGGCGATGCTCGCCGCGGGTGAAGATGCGGCCCGCGGCCATGCCAGCCTTGAGCGCCACTTCCGGTGTGAGCTTGGCGGTGTTGGTGCGGCCGCGAATGCCGTCGGTGCCGAAATATTTGCGGGTCATGGAAGGATCCTGGAATTGACCAAGAATAGCATAGTTTGGAGGGAAAGGGCGTTAACGCCCCTCTCTGACAGCGTCTTTTCCTATTGTCTTCAAGACCTTGAGACCATCGCGCAACGGGCCGGGGGCATGGGTGCGGATATAGTCGGCGCCATTGGCTTCGGCGAACAGTTCCGCCGCCAGGCTGGCCGCGCCGGCCTCCTGGGCCGGCCGGTTCACCAGCTTGCGCAGGAAGCCCTTGCGCGACACCGAGACCATAACCGGAAGCCCATAGCGCGCCTTCAATTCCGGGAGGCGGCGCAGCAGGATCAGGGAATTCTCGGGGTCGGTGCCGACAAACTGTCCCATGCCGGGATCCAGAATCAGCCGCTCCCCTACAATGCCGGCGTCGGTCAGCGCCTTGAGCCGGGCATCGAAGAAGGCGGTGACGCGACCGAAGATTTCCGCCGGCGGGACGTCGGTGCGCACCGCCACGCCTTTTTCCTGCACCATGTGCATCACGATCAGCTTGGCCTTCGCCCGCGCCAGTTCAGGATAGAACGCGGCATCGGCAAAGCCGTGAATGTCGTTGAGATAATCCACGCCCTGGCCAAGCGCCCAGCGCTGCACCTCGGTGGAGAAGCTGTCGATGGAAAGCAAAAGACCTTTGGCTTTCAGGTCCGGCAACACGGCGGCGAGCCGCGCGATTTCCACCTCGGGTGCCACGGGCACCGCATCCGGATTGGAAGACGCCGCGCCGATATCGATGATGTCGGCGCCCACTTGCGCCATGGCCTGGGCGTGAAACAGCGCCGCGCCCGGCTCCAGATAGCGGCCGCCATCACTGAAGCTGTCGCTGGTGATGTTGAGGATGCCGAGAATCTTCATGCTGCCGGGAAAGGGCCACAGACGCGGCCAAAAGAAAAGGGCGGCCAAAGCCGCCCTTTGTTATCATGTCTTTTGTCACTATCTCGGCTGGGGTTCAGGCGAGATGATCGGTCCCGGACCAGCCGGCCGCGGCTTGCCGGCCGCCGGCACCGAGGTGCCTTCGCTGCGGGTCGGTACCGGGTCCTCATACGGCGTGCGAACCGGCGGTATGACCTTGAGCAGGGCCACGATCTCGTCGCCCGTCAGGGTCTCATACTCCAGCAGGCCGCGCGCCAGCACGTTCAGGTCGCTCTGGCGATCGGTCAGGATCTGCTTGGCCCGCTGATAGCTCTCATCGATGATGCGATGGATTTCTCCATCGATCTTTTGCGCCGTGGCTTCGGAGATATTCTGGGTGCGCGAGACGCTGTGACCCAGGAAGACTTCCTCCTGGTTCTCGGCATAGGCGATCGGGCCCAGGCTGTCGGACATGCCGAAGCGGGTGACCATGGCGCGGGCCATGCGGGTCGCCTGCTCGATGTCGCTTTGGGCGCCGGTGGTGACCTTCTCATGGCCGAACACCAGTTCCTCGGCGATGCGGCCGCCAAAGGCGACGCACAGGTCGGCCAGCATCTTCTGGCGGGTCAGCGACAGCTGATCGCGCTCCGGCAAGCGCATCACCATGCCCAGCGCGCGGCCGCGCGGAATGATGGTGGCCTTGTGGATGGGGTCGGAGCCCTGGACATGCAGCGCCACGAGGGCGTGGCCGCCCTCATGATAGGCGGTGAGCTTCTTTTCCTCATCGCTCATGGCCAGCGAGCGGCGCTCGGCGCCCATCATCACCTTGTCCTTGGCGTCTTCCAGCTCGCTCATGGTGACCACGCGCTTGCCGCGGCGCGCCGCCATCAGGGCGCCTTCATTGACCAGGTTGGCGAGATCGGCGCCCGAGAAACCCGGCGTGCCGCGCGCGATGGTGCGGGGATCCACATCGGGCGCCAGCGGAACCTTGCGCAGATGCACGCGCAGGATCTTCTCGCGGCCGGCGAGGTCCGGATTGGGCACGACCACATGACGGTCGAAGCGGCCGGGGCGCAGCAGCGCCGGGTCCAGCACGTCGGGCCTGTTGGTGGCCGCGATCAGGATCACGCTTTCATTGGCCTCGAAACCGTCCATCTCGACCAGAAGCTGGTTGAGGGTCTGCTCGCGCTCGTCATTGCCGCCGCCGAGACCGGCGCCGCGATGGCGGCCCACCGCGTCGATTTCGTCGATGAACACGATGCAGGGACTGTTCTTCTTGGCCTGCTCGAACATGTCGCGCACGCGGCTCGCGCCCACGCCCACGAACATCTCGACAAAGTCAGAGCCCGAAATGGTGAAGAAGGGCACATTGGCTTCGCCGGCGATGGCGCGCGCCAGCAAGGTCTTGCCGGTACCCGGCGGGCCGACCAGCAGCACGCCCTTGGGAATGCGGCCGCCCAGGCGCTGGAATTTCTGCGGGTCGCGCAGGAAGTCCACGATTTCCTTCAGATCGTCTTTGGCTTCGTCCACGCCGGCGACGTCTTCGAATGTCACGCGGCCCTGGCGCTCGGTCAGAAGCTTGGCGCGGGACTTGCCAAAGCCCATGGCCTTGCCGCCACCCGATTGCATCTGGCGCAGGAAGATCACCCACACGCCGAAGATCAGCAGCATGGGGAACCAGTTGATGAAGATGGCGAGCAGCGAGGGCATGCCCTCATCGGCGGGGGAGACCGCCGTGTCGACATTGTGCGACTTCAGGGTCGGCCACAGGGTGGCGTCATTGTTGGGAACGGTGGTGGTGAAAGGCTGGCCAGAGATCATCTCGCCCTTCACCTGGTCGCCCTGGAAGGTGACTTTCTTGACCTGGTTCTGGACCACCAGCTCATTGAACTTGGAATAGCTGATCGGCGAGGCAGCCGTATGCTGGCCCGTCCCCTGGAACAGGTTGAACAGGAACACCAGCAGCAGCGCGATGACGATCCAAAGCGCCAGATTTCTCAGATTGTTCAAAGGCCGTCCTTCTTAAATGCGGCTGGCGTACATCCAACCGTGGGCCGCCGGCCCCCGCCCTTAATAGATAGGGCGGTTTTAGCCTATTGCCAGCCATTAAAACGTTAAGAGTTTTGGGGGTTTCCCGCAACCGCGGGATGGTTACCCCTATTTTTTCTTCGGCCTGGAACTACCCGTTTTCCTTGGCCTTTCGGGCCGCACCAGCAGGTCAGGACCCCCAAAATTCCGTGGGGCGGGGCCGATCTGGCAGCCGTGCAGGGTCGCACCACCCTTAAGAGACCCGCCGGCAATCCGGTCAAACAGCCGCTCCAGCGACTCGAACCGGGGCCGGTAGGCTTGGCCGCCAACCGCCATCAGCAAGGCCGCTAGGGCCCTCAAACCCACCTCGCGGGGGGCCGCGGCCAGCGCGGCCGATTCCAGCAGGACCCCATCACCCTCGCGCAGTGGACGCATCGCCCGCGCCAGCACCGCTCCGGTGACAACCTCCAGCGCCTCCCGCGCCCGCGCCAGATGGGAGGCCGCCGCGGCGATCCGCGCGGTCGAAAGGCCGGCCTCGGCCAGGGCCGCGCGCGCTTTGCGAATCTTCACCCGGTCGAAGGCTAGGTCCTGATTCATCGGATCATCGAGCCAGGACTGGCCCAGAAGCGTGAGGTAGTCCCGCAGCTCCTGCCGGCGGAAGGTCAGCAGCGGCCGGGCCACGGTAAGTTGGGGAAAGTCCTGCACCGGCCAGGGCGCGCGCATTTGCATGGCCGAGAGCCCGTCCAGCCCGCTGCCCCGCGCCAGGCGCAGCAGAAAGGTCTCAGCCTGATCGTCCTGGGTATGGCCCACAAACAAGGTGCCGATGCGATGCCGCGTCAGCCACGCGCCCATCAGCTGATAGCGTGCCTCGCGCGCCGCCGCTTCGATCCCCGCCTTCGGTTTTTTTCCCCGCCAGGACAGGATCGCCGCCTTGAGCCCGGCTTGTTTGGCGAAAGCGGCGACTTTCTTTGCGTCCTTTGCGGAGCCCTCGCGCAGGCCATGATCCACCGTCAGCACCGTCGGCGCGGCGATCTTGGCCGCGCGCGCAGACGCGGCGAGAAGATGCATCAAGGCAAGGGAATCGCTGCCACCCGATACGGCGACGGCCCAAAGAGGGCGGTCGCCTTTTTTTATTTTGGTCGCAGGGCCAACGGCTTCGCTCCACTCGCCTAGCCGATGCTCCGCGACGGCAACCGCCTCGTCATGCTTCGCCACGGCGTCAGCAAAACGCTGCTCGAGTTTACTTGCCGCAGGCGGTTTTGCGGAGGCTGGCGGCCTGGCTGAGGGTCTGCGGGTTTGCTTGCGGGTATTTGGTCTTGATGAGGCCAAGCGTGGTGCAGCCTTCCGTTTTCTGGCCCATGCCCATGAAGGACTGGGCGAGCTTGAGCATAGCGTCGGAGGCGCGCGGGGCCTTGGGATATTTCTTGATCACCTCGGCGAAGGCGCGCGCCGCCGGCGCATAGTCCTGACGCACATAGCTGATGTTGCCCACCCAGTAGATGGCCTGGGGCGAAAGATCACTGTCGTCCGGATTGGCGTCGGCATAGGCGCGGAACGCCGCCTGGGCTTCGTCATACTGGGCCCGGCTCATCAGGTTCATGGCCTGGTCATACTGGGCACTGTTGCCGGCCGGAGCCGCAGGCACGGCTCCCCCCGAGCCCATCGGCCCCGATCCCATCGGCAGAGTGCCCAGTACCCCGGGCGGCCGGCTCAAGGTGATTGGAGCATTATCGGCCGGAGGTGAAAAACCTCCCTGACCACTGTTGAACTGGCCACTGTTGAACTGGCCAGTGCCGGGAGTGGACCCGATGGGCGGCAAGGATGCACCCGGCGGCATGGCGCCGGGCGGCGGCACCGCGTTGGCCGAGGCGGTACCCGCCGCGGCGCAGTTCATGGAATCGCCGGCCCCCATCTGCTGCGCCGACAAGGTGCAGAGACGGTAAGCGAAATCTTTCTGCATCTGATCGATCTTGCCGTTCTGAACCTCAATCCGGTGGTTCAGCTCCTCATTGGCGCCGGTGGACTGGGCCAGGCTCTGGGTCAGGCCCTGTACCTTGTCCTCAAGCGCCCTGATTCGCGCCTCCTGCTGCTGCGTTTTGCCGGTCAGATCCTCGACGCCTTTGTCCTGTGCGTCCTCGCGCGCCTTCTCTTCGTCGCTGGGGCCGAAAAGCTGCGCATTGGCCGCCACCGGCGCGAACGCCAGCAAGGAGGCAAGAGTAGACACAAGGAGCCGCTGCTTGGTCATGTCAGTTTCCTGTAAGCGAAAAGGGGCGCGGAAATATCCGCGCCCCCAAACGTCTAGGCAATAAGTCTCAAGACAATGTGGCCGTCTTAAGAATTAACTCCGCCAGTGAGAACGGTGACGCCACGGCGATTCTGCGCCCAGCAGGCTTCGCTGGACTCCGTGCACATCGGCCGTTCCTTGCCGTAGGAAACGGTTTCCACGCGGCCGGTCGAGACGCCCTGGCTGACCAGGAATTCCTTCACGGCATTGGCGCGGCGGGCGCCCAGCGCCAGATTGTATTCGCGGGTGCCGCGTTCGTCGCAATGACCTTCGATGGTCACGCGCACGGACGGATACTTCTGCAGCCAGGCGGCCTGGCGGCCCAGGATCGTCTTGTCGCTGTCTTCGACATTGTACTGGTTGTAGGCGAAATGGACGGTGTCGCCGACATTGACGCGGAAGTCTTCGGCGCTGCCGGGAATGATGCTGGAGGTGACGGGCGCGGGCGCGGAGGGCGCGGGCGGCGGGGGGGCCGGCGGCGGCGCGGTGTTGACCGCTTCCTGCTTATGGGTGCAGGCGCCCAGGACCAGGGCGGCCGACAAGCAGACGAACTTAAGAGAGCGCGAAAATGGGATCATGTGTGGAATCTCCTGGCAAGCGCGACCGCCGGTGCGGGCGGCGCCCACGCTTAGAAAGAAATAAAGACGCACCTCAAAACGGGAAACGCACCTGGGCCGAAAAAGAGCCAAGAATTGCGTTCGAAATTAGACCCCTTATAGGAAAACAGCCCTACTGGATCAAGGGTGACCAGGCCGGATCGGAAGCTGAACCGGGGGTTAAGACTCTCCGTTCATTGCGACCAGTGATATCAACCGACCATATTTGTGCGCCTCGGCTGTTCTCCCGGCTGAACATCAGTACACGGCCATTGGGCGCCCAAGTCGGGCCTTCGTCCTTTCCCCCGCTGGAAATAAGCCGCTCCCCCGAGCCATCGGGGCGCATGACGCCAATGTGAAAGACGTCTCCATTCCGCTTGGTGAAAGCGAGCAGATCGCCGCGGGGCGACCAGACCGGTGTGCCATTGGCGCCTGGGGTGAAACTGATTCGGCGCTGATTCGAGCCGTCCACATTCATCACATAGATCTGCTGGCCGCCGCCGCGATCTGATTCGAACGCGATCTGCTTGCCATCAGGCGAGAAGCTGGGAGCGGTATCAATAGCCGGATCGGTGGTCAGCCGCTTCATGGCGCGGGTGCGCAGATCCATCAGATAGATGTCGGAATTGCCCGCCGTCTCCAAGGTGAGCGCCACCTGATTGCCGTCGGGCGAGAAGCGGGGCGAGAAGGTCATGTTCGGGAAATTGCCCAGCATCTCCTGCTTGCCGGTCTCGATATCGAACAGATAGACTCGCGGCTTGCCGCCGATATAGGACATGTACGCGATCATCTGTGCCGTGGGATTGAAGCGCGGCGTCAGCACCATGTAGCTGGTGGGGGTCAGGAAGATAGGATTGGCCCCGTCCTCGTCCATGATCGCCAACCGCTTGAGGCGCTTGGTCGCCGGGCCGCTTTCGGAGATGAAGACGATGCGGGTATCGAAATAGCCCTTCTCGCCGGTGACGCGCTCATAGATGGCGTCCGACACCATGTGAGCGATGCGCCGCCAGTTTTCGGGCGTGGAGAAAAACTGAAGTCCCAGCATCTGGCTTTCGCCGAAGACATCCCAGAGACGGAAATCCACACGCAGCCGCCCGTCGGGCTGCTGGGTCACCTGTCCCGTCACCAAGCCTTGCGCGGTGATGCTCCGCCAGCTGGCGAAGGTGGGCACCTTGTTGATGTCGGTGATGTGTTCGGCAAAGCCTTTCTGGTCCAATGGCCGGAACAGGCCCGAGCGTTCCAGATCGGCGCGCACCACGCCGGCGATATTGGCGCCGGCCTGCGGATCGCCGCCACCGCCCGGCAGGAAGTCGGGAATGGCGATGGGAAGCGGTTGGGCATTGCCCTGCGTCACGTCTACCTGGAGCGCCGCCAAGGCGGGGGTTGCAGCACCCAAGGCCGTCAAAGCGGCCAGCAGGATTAAAATCTTCTTCAAATATGTCATCGCGGGGCTCCGGCACCTAATAGGAAGCTAGTATCCCGATTCCGAAATTCGCTTGATCTCTATATATGGCACCAGGCGAATTTCGGAATCCAAGGACACTAGCAAGTTATTGATTCCTAGTGTCGTTATGGTTTCGAAGTTCGCTTTGAGACCGATATTGAGCTCTTGCGAACTTCGAAACAACGACACTAGGGGGAAACAAGGCTCCAACATGGCAGCCGTCCGATCGTTCCATCATTGCCCCATCATTTGGCGGGGATCGAAGTGGAACGGGTTTATGTCACGCCAATCGCTATAGCGATCCGGCGGCAGACGGTAGGGCTGGCATTGATAAATGGCGCGGCTGGCCGCTTCGGCGGCGGCGCGGGTATAGGGGTTGCCGGCCGCGGCCGCGGCCGTGCCCATGGTCATCTGCAACCGTCCGACCGTGCCGTCGGGATTGAGCGCCATCGCGAATTCCACGATCAGGTCCTGGGCGTTGGGCGCCCCCGTGGGCGGCGACCAGCAGCGCGCGATTTGACTGCGCAGGGCGTCCACCAGGCTGGCGGTCATCATATTGCCCGCGCCGACACCCTGGATGACACGCGGACCGGCCTTGGCCGTCTTCACCGGCTTGTCCGGCGTGGTCAGCTTGTTGAGCAGGGCGTTGAAGTCGGTGGCCTGCTGCTTCTTGGTCTCCTTGGGCGGCTGCGGCGGCTTTTCTTCCGGCTTGGGCTTTTCCTTGGCGATGTCGAATTTGGGAATCTCGGGCTCAGGCGCGGGCTCGACCTCCTGCATCTGAGGTTCGGGCGGCGGCTCCAGCGCCGGCGGCGGGGTATCCATCTTCTGCGGTTCGGGCTGTGGCGGGGCCTGGGCGGCGACATTGGTCTGGTCGGCGATGGTGACCAGATCCACCGGCACCACATGGGTTTCTTCGGGCGCGTTGAAATTGCGCTGAAAGGTGAAAAGCAGGGCCGCGAAAATCAGGCCGTGAAAAAGCAGCGACCCCACCACCCCATAGCGCGGCCCGCGGGCCGTGGTCGGGCGCATGCGCCGGATTGCGGTTTGCGCCGCCACCTTACTGCGCGTCTGGCTTTGGTTTGACGACATCCGTCACCAACCCGATATGGGTGAAGCCCGCTGCTGCCAGCAGGCCCATCACTTCCATCACTTTGCCGTAGTTCGTACGGGCATCGCCGCGCACGAAAATGCGTTGGTCATAGCCATTGGCGGCGATGGCCTTGAGCTTGTCCACCAACGCTTCCTGCGGCACCTGTTCCTTCTGCAGGAAGATCACGCCGTCGCGCCGCACCGTGACGGAAAGCGGCTCGCGGTCCTGGCCCAGAGCCGGCGCCTTGGTCTTGGGCAGGTCCACCGGCACGCCTACCGTCAGAAGCGGCGCCGTCACCATGAAAACGATCAGCAGCACCAGCATCACGTCCACGAACGGTGTGACGTTGATTTCCGCCATCGCGCGCCGGCGCATGCGGCCGCGGCCGCGCGAGGAGGTATGTTGGATGCCGGCCGCCATCAGTGGGCCTTTTCATCAAGCTGGCGCGACAGGATGGCGGAGAATTCATCCGCGAAGGCGTCCAGCGAATTCACATAGCGGCCGATCTCGGCCACGAAGCGATTGTAGAAAATCACCGCCGGAATGGCGGCCAGAAGACCCATGGCGGTAGCGAACAGGGCCTCGGCAATGCCGGGCGCCACCACGGCCAAGGTTGTGTCATGGCGGGCCGCGATGGCGGAGAAGCTGTTCATGATGCCCCACACCGTGCCGAACAGACCGACAAAGGGCGACACCGAGCCGATGGTTGCGAGCAGCCCCAGCTGCTTCTCGATGCCGTCGGTCTCGCGCAGGATGGTCGCGCTCATCGCCTTTTCGATGCGTTCCTTGATGCCGGGCAGCATGGATTCGCGCACCCCGCCGGTGGACTCGAACCCGCGCCGCCATTCGCGCAAACCGGCGATGAACATCGCCGCCAGGGGATGATCGTTGCGGGCGCCGAATTGCTGATACAGCTCATCCAGCGACTGGCCGGACCAGAACACTTTCTCGAACCGCCGCGCCTTGCGCTTGAGGCTGCTGAGAATGAAAATCTTGTTGAAGATGATGGTCCAGGACCAGAGCGAGGCCAGCAGCAGCAGGATCATCACCGCCTTCACGACGATGTCGGCGCGCAGGAACATGGAGACGATGGAGAAGCTGCCCGTCACATCGCCGGCAGCGCCATTGGTGGCGGCCACGCCGGGGGGCGGCGCCAAGGCCTGGGACTGCGCGGCAGGCCCCGTGGGAGCGGCGATGGGACCGCTCTGCGCGCCTTGTGCCCAGACGGGGGCGGACGGTGTGGCAACAAGAACCGCCAGAATCAGGATGATGGCGGTGATGAACGTCTTCATGGAAAAAACCTTTTGGCGCCAGACAGCTACGGGGAGCGAATCGCTAATGCGCGCTGATCTTGGCTGAAATTTGGCGAATAAGTTCAATTTTCATCCGGGGTTACGAAGGGCGCAAGCGTCTCCTGCACCTTTTTCGGCAGCCGGCGTGGCTTGCCCGTTAACGTGGTGATGCAGGCTTCGATCCGCCCTTCCACCAGCAGGGTTTCATTGCAGGTGATGCGCTGGATGGCCTGCATGCGCGCGCCGGAAAGGCCGATCAGCCGGCTACGGACATGAATGACGTCATCCAGCCGCGCCGGGCGCAGATAATCCACATGAACGGAGCGAAGGGTCCAGGCGGTAGGCTCTTCCTCGTCCAGCCCCGCCATCTTGGAGATACCGGCCAGGCGGAAGAACTCCGTGCGGCCCCGCTCCATGTAGCGCAGGTAATTGGCGTGGTAGACAAAGCCCGACAGGTCGGTGTCTTCATAATAGATGCTGATGGGCAGGACATGGATCTTGCCCTCCAGAAAGCCCAAACCTTTTAAATCATTCATCGTCGCCGCCCGAGAACAGGCCCGTCTGCACGGGCGATTGCGGCGGCGCGTTCAATCCCAGATGGCCATATGCCGCCGATGCCAGCACGCGGCCGCGCGGGGTACGCTGCACAAAGCCCTGCTGCATCAGATAAGGCTCCACAATTTCCTCAATGGCATCGCGCGCCTCGCCCAGGGCGGCGGCAATGGTTTCGATCCCCACCGGCCCGCCGCCGAAATTCTCGGCGATCAGGGAAAGATAACGCCGGTCGAAGGCATCCAGTCCCTTGCCATCCACTTCCAGGCGGTTGAGGGCGGCATCGGCAATCTTCGCATCGACGCTCTTATGTTTTGCGACAGAGGCGAAATCGCGCACCCGCTTGAGCAGCCGGCCTGCGATGCGCGGGGTGCCGCGCGAGCGGGCGGCAATCTCCCGTGCGCCCTCGCGCGTCAGGTCGAAGCCCAGCACCCGCGCGCCGCGCTCCACGATCGCGAGTAGCTCGTCGGGTGTATAAAAGTTCAGACGGACAGGAATGCCGAAGCGGTCGCGCAACGGCGTGGTGATCAGGCCGGAGCGGGTAGTGGCGCCCACCAGGGTGAAAGGCGCAAGCTGGATCTTCACCGAGCGCGCCGCCGGTCCCTCGCCGATCACCAGGTCGAGCTCGTAATCCTCCATGGCGGGATAGAGAATTTCCTCTACCGCCGGATTGAGGCGATGGATCTCATCGATGAAGAGAACGTCACGCGGCTCAAGATTCGTCAGGATGGCCGCGAGGTCACCCGCCTTGGCCAGCACAGGACCGGAGGTGGAGCGGAAATTGACGCCCAGCTCGCGCGCCACGATCTGCGCCAGGGTGGTTTTGCCGAGGCCCGGCGGCCCATAGAACAGCACATGGTCCAGCGCCTCGCCCCGCGCCTTGGCGGCGTCGATGAAGATCGACAGATTCTCGCGCGCCTGCTGCTGACCGACGAAATCAGCCAGCCGCTTGGGCCGCAGCGAGGCTTCCAGCGTGTCGTCTTCGCTGCGTTCGGGAGTGACCAGACGTTTTTCGCTCACCGTGCCATACCTTTCAGCGCCTCACGGATCAGAGCGGATGTCTCCGTGCCCTCACCCAGCGCCTGGGCGGCGCGGGCCACCGCTTCGGCGGCGCGGGCATCGGAATAGCCCAGATGGATCAGCGCCGACACTGCGTCGGCTTCGGGTCCGCGCGGCGCCATGGCAACCGCCGCCACCCGGCCCTCGTCTTCGCCGTGCAGCATCATCGCCGGCGCCTTGTCCTTCAGTTCGGTGGCGATGCGCAGCGCCAGCTTCGGGCCCACACCGGAGGCGCGTCCTATCATCGCCTTGTCGCCCAGCGCCAGCGCCCGCTGCAAGTCGCGTGGAGAAAGCGTCGACAAAACGCTCAGCGCCACCTTGCCGCCGACATTCTGCACCGTCTGCAGCAGACGGAACCATTCGCGCTCTTCGGCGGAGGCAAAGCCGTAAAGCTTGATGGCGTCCTCGCTCACTTTCATTTCGATCATCAGGCTGGCATGGGCACCCACCGTCAGCCGCGACAGGGTCGAAGACGGGCACTGCACCAGATAGCCGACGCCGTTCACGTCCAGGATCACCGTGTCCTCGGTGATGGTATCCACGACACCCGTCAGCTTGCCGATCATTGACCGACCACCTTGCGATTGCGGGCGGTGGAGGAATGGGCATGGGCGATGGCGGCCGCCAAAGCATCGGCGGCATCGGCTTGCGTCACGCCGCAGGCCGGCAACAGCCGCTTGACCATGAACTGCACCTGCTCCTTGCCGGCATGGCCCGCGCCCACCACGCATTTCTTGATGTGGTTGGGGGCGTATTCGGCGATCTCCAGCCCCGCTTGTGCCGCCGCCAGCAGCGCCACGGCGCGGGCATGGCCGATCTTGAGCGCGGCCTGGGGATCGCGGGCGACAAAGGCTTGTTCCACCGCGATGGCGGAAGGCCCGTGACTTTGAATGATCTCGACCAGCGCCCGGTGCAGCATCATCAACCGTACCCCAAGGCCATGCACCGGCTTGGTGGCGATCACGCCATGGGCGACATGGCCGAGCCGTGAGCCGGAGACCTCGATCACGCCCCAGCCCATGGCCGAGAGGCCAGGGTCCAGGCCCAGGATGCGAATCGAAAACGTCATGCCGGTGTTTGTACCCGTTCCGTTCGGCTTGGCCTACTCCGACCTAATGCGGCACCAGCTTGCCGGCGAAATCCAGCATGGCCAGCGCGATTTCCCGCTCGCCCATCACCACCCGGCTCGCGCCCATCGCCAGCAGATGCTGCACCTCGGCATCGAAATGGGCCCGCGCCACGATCGGCAATCCCGGATTGGCGCGTCGGGCCTGCTGCACGATCTGGCCCGCCTCGAAAGCCTGGGGGATGGCGACGAACAACAGTTTCGCCTCCTTCAGGTTCGTCGCCGCCAGCACATCGTCCCGCGCGGCGTTGCCGCGGATATGCTCGATGGTTGGATCGCCGACCACGCCTTCCTCCACCACCAGCAATGGCATCTTGCCGCCCATGCCGTCGGCGATCAGATGGCCGACCCGGCCAAAGCCCACCAGCACGGCATGGTCCTTGAGCGCGGTGGGCTCGGGCGCCGGCCGCGGCCGGTCCGGCACGTGATGGGCCTCCTCGCGCCGCGTGATCAGCGCGAACAGCAGCGGATTGAGGAAAATGGAAAGGATCGAGGCGCCCAGCACCAAAGCGCGCGCATCTTCCGACATCAGGCCGAGCCGCACATCCAGGTCCGCCAGGATGAAGGAGAATTCGCCGATCTGCGCCAGGCTGACGGCGATGGTGAGCGCGCCCTCTTCCTTCACCCCGAACAGCCGCAGCAGGAAGTAACAGACCGCGCCGCCCGCCAGCACGATGGCGAAGGTCAGGCCCAGCGCGAGCGGCTGCTCGATCACCACCCGCGGATTGAACAGCATGCCGACCGAAACAAAGAACAGCACGGCGAAGGCATCGCGCAGCGGCAGGGATTCCTCGGCGGCGCGCTGGGACAAGGTCGAACCCGCCAGGATCATGCCGCCGAAGAAAGCGCCCAGCGCAATCGAAACATCGAACAGATAGGCGGCGCTGAAGGCCACGCCCAGCGCCACCGACAGAATGGCGAGACGGAACAGTTCGCGGCTGCCGGTATGGGCGATGTAATGCAGCACCGCCGGAATGATGCGCCGGCCGATCACCAGCATCAGCACCGCGAACAGCGCCAGCTTGCCGAAGGTCAGGCCCAGACTGCGGAGCAGCAGCATGGGTTCCACCGACCCGCCCTTGATCAGCCCGGCCAGCGGCGGCAGCAGCACCAGCACCAGCACGGTAAGCAGGTCCTGCACCACCAGCCAGCCGATGGCGAGGCGCCCGCGATCGCTTTCCACCAGCCGCCGGTCCTGAAGTGCGCGCATCACCACCACGGTGGAGGCGACCGACAGGCACAGCCCGAACACCAGGCCCTGGCCCGCCGTCCAGCCGAAGGCGAGGCCCGCGCCCGTGCCCAGCAGGGTGATCGCCACCATCTGCAGCACGGCGCCTGGAACGGCGATGGCCTTCACCTGCATCAAGTCGCGGGGATGAAAATGCAGGCCGACGCCGAACATCAGCAGCACCACGCCGATATCGGCCAGGTCCAGGGTGAGTTTCTGGTCGATGAACAGCCCGGGGCTGAACGGCCCCACCGCCACGCCCGCCAGCAGATATCCCACCAGCGGCGGCAGCCGGAGGCGCTGCACCAGGGTGCCTAGGACAAAGGCCAGCCCCAGGCCGATGACCAGCACGCCAATCAGGGGGGACATGTGCTCCATGCCCCACTATAGGGACACGCCCGCACTTTTCGCCAAAAGAAGTTCAGAAGCGGAAGCCGGGCGCCGGATTGTGCGTCTCATCCCGCTCGTGAGTGAGCGGATAGCGGCGGGTCGAAGCCCAGCCGTCTTCATTCAGATAGAGATTACCCTTGGGATCGGTAAAAACCGGATACACCTTGTTCCGGTAATTCACCCAGCCGGCGATGTCCGGTCCCGCCTCGAATTTCAGGCGCGCTATGGTGCGAAGCTTGAAACCGTTGCGCCGGACGGTGACCTGGACTGGCGGGTTGATCCGGCGCATCTGATCCCCTCGCGGCGCTATCCGGCGAGTTTCGCCATCAACGCATCGGACAATTCATAGTTGCCATAGACGTTCTGGACGTCGTCATGATCGTCCAGCACCTCGATCAGCTTGGCAAGCGTCTCGCCCGCTTCATCGGCGACCGGCACGGTGTTCTGCGGCCGCCAGATGATGGCGGCGGAGGCCGGCGCCCCCAGCTTGGCTTCCAGCGCATCGCGCACGCCGGCAAAACCTTCCATGCTGGTAAGGAATTCATGGCCCTCATCGGTGGAGACGCATTCATCGGCGCCCGCGTC
>Ga0268266_10000614_pt1 | contig 48613 bp, 52 predicted proteins | sample KBSS13metaG_FD_190356 | JGI IMG/M metagenome (GOLD analysis project Ga0268266, IMG submission 190356) | Switchgrass rhizosphere microbial communities from Kellogg Biological Station, Michigan, USA - KBS S1-3 metaG (SPAdes) (version 2) | ecosystem: Host-associated > Plants > Roots > Rhizosphere...
CCGTTCAGCACCCAGGAGAGGCTCGAGAGCGACGCGTTGCCGAAGGAGCTCGAGAGGTCCGGGAAGGCGATGTTGACGATGAACAGGTCGAGGCTGGCCATGAAGAGGCCGATCGAGGTGACTGCGAGCACCTTCCAGCGGTGTGCCATTACGTCGCTCCGGTCCGCCGCGCGTCTGGGGCGCGGCAGGTCGCTTGCATTTCGCAAGGCACCGTAGCAGAAGTGGCTTGCGAAAAGAAAGTGACTGCTAGACTTCGGCTATGGCCATCGAGGCATACGCGGAAAAGAACTGCTCGATCGCGAAACCGCTCGCCTTCCTGGGGGAGCGCTGGACGGTGCTGATCCTGCGCGACCTCTTCCTCGGACGCCGCCGCTTCGACGAGTTCCAGGGCTCGCTCGGGGTCGCCACCAACGTGCTCAGCGCGAGGCTCGCGACGCTGACCGAGGAAGGCATCGTCGAGCGCCGCCGCTACAGCGAGCACCCGGAGCGCTTCGAGTACGTCCTCACCGAGAAGGGCCACGACCTGCAGCCGGTGATGCTCGCCCTGCTCGCCTGGGGCGACAAGTACACGGCCGAGAACGGGCCGCCGCTCGAGGTCGTCCACGGCGACCACGCCTTCCACATGGTCCCGACCTGCTCGGAGTGCGGCGAGCCGGTCGACTCCCACAACATCCACCGTCGCCCGGGCCCGGGCGCCGACGAGGAACAGCGCCGCGCCAACGGCCGCCGCGCCCCCGAGTGGCTCGCGCACTGATCGTCGGCTGCGGTTGCTCCGGCCGGGCGCTCGGTTCCGAGCTGCTTGAGGAGGGCTGGGCGGTGCGTGGCACGAGCCGGGACGCCGCGGGCCTCGACGCGATCGAGGCGGCGGGGATCGAGCCGGCCCGCGCCGACCCCGAGCAGCCCGCGACGATCCTCGAGCTGGTCGACGATGTCGCGATCCTGATCTGGCTCCTGGGCTCGGCGACCGGCGAGACCGTCGCCGACATCCACGGCCCCCGCCTCGAGTCCCTCCTGGAACGCCTGGTCGAAACCCCCGTGCGCGGCTTCATCTACGAGGGCGCCGGGACGGTCGACGCGAAGCTGCTCGCCGGTGGCGCGGAGCTGGCGAAGAACGCCGAACGCACCTGGCGCATCCCGGTGACGGTGACCGAGACGCCGCGTGAGCAAGGGCCGGCGTGGGTCGAGGAGATCGAGAACGCGGTCGTGGAGTTGATCGCTCGGCGGTAGGGGGGGACGGGGGTTGTGCCGGCGGTTGCGGCAGTCCGAGTTGCGTCCTGGGCGTCTCATGGCGACCCTGGCAGGCTGTGGCCGCCATGAGACGCCCAGGACGTGAGGGTTTCGCCGGGAAGTGCGAGGGTTCGTCACGCTTCCGCCCGGAACTCCACACCCCCGTCACACTTCTCCAGCACCCCAATGTTGACGGGCCGAAAACCCGTCATATAGAGCGGTTTTCGGCCCATCAACATTCGGGGTCAGACGGAAGAGGCACGAAGCATGGGAGATCTGCGCGGAAGTGTGGAGTTCGTGGCGTCTCCCTCACGTCTCCCGCAACGGCGTCGCACTTTCTCCATCGTTTTCATACCTCGGCCGTCTCACCCACGGCCACAGCCAGCCAGGGCCGTGGGTGAGACGGCCCTCTCGCCGGGAAGCGGAAGCCTCGGGTCCCTTGTCTCGGGCCCCGACTAGCCAAGGCGCTTCAGAAAGTCCCCCAGGATCCTCGCCGTCGCGCCCCAGATCAGTTGGCCTTCGACCTCGTAGGTGGGGGTGTGGATCGGGACGCCGCGGCGGATGAGGCGGCGCATCTCGTAGGCGTCGCGGAGCTTCTGGAGGGAGAAGGTGAGGACGGTCTCGACCTCGGTCGGGTTCGGTTCGAGGGCGAGGGCGGTGGGGTCGTCGACGAGGCCGACGTAGGGCTGGATGCGGTAGCCGGTGACGAAGGTGTTGACCGGGGGGAGGGCGCCGACGATCTCGACGCCGGTCGGGTCGAGGGCGATCTCCTCCCGTGCCTCCCGGAGCGCCGTCGCCTCGAGGTCGGGGTCGCCCGGGTCCTGGCGGCCACCGGGGAAGGAGACCTCGCCCGCGTGCCGCCGCAGGTCGGCGCGGCGCTCGGTGAAGATCAGGCCCGGCTCCTCGGGCCAGCCGTAGAGCGGCAGCAGCACCGCCGACTCGGTCCCGCCCCGCACCTCCATCGCCGCCGCTTCCTCCGCACTGAGCAGCAGCGCCCCGATGTCCCCGTTCGAGCTCAAGCGGACATCATCCCTCGGCGGGCTCGGCGACCTTCGGTGGGGCGGGGGCGCGGAGCATCGTCGGGGCGATCGCGAGGGTGACGAGGAGGCCGCCGGCCGCGGCGATCAGGAACGCGGCCCGCGGAGAGGTGGCATCGACAAGGACTCCGCCGGCCGCCTGGGAGATGCCGAGGCCGAGCGAGGTTGCCGAGGACGTGAAGCCATAGACGCGGCCGATCATGCCGTGTGGCACCTGCTCCTGGATGATCGTTTCGCTGGCGACGATCTCGATCCCGTTGCCCGATCCAGCTACTGCCTGGACCGGGGCGAGGACGCCGAGGCTCGGCGACAGGCCGCTGCCCACCGAGGCCACCGAGCTGAGCGAGCAGCTCAACAGGTAGAGCCGCGAGGCGGCCCAGCCGCCACCGCGCCCGCGCAGGATCCAGAACGAGCCGGCCAGCATGCCGACCCCGAAGACCGCCTCGATCAGCCCGTAGGCGAAGGCCGAGCCGCCGAGCGTTTCGCGGACGAGGAAGACCATCGCCACGTTGTCGATGGCGAGGAAGGACAGCAGGAGGAAGAGGGACACGGTGACGGTGCGCAGGATCGAGTTGCCCCAGATGAACCGGGCGCCGGTGCGGACCGCCTGGAGGAGCGGCTCGTGCTCGGTGCCCACCGGCGGGCGGGTCGCCGGAACCCGCGTCGTCAGCGCCGCCGAGCCGAGGAAGGTCGCCGCGTTGACGAGGATCCCGGCCGCCGGGCCGATCGCGGCGAAGAGGAGGCCGCCGACCAGCGGCCCGATCGCCACGTAGAGGTTGCTTGCGGTGCCGAGCAGGGCGTTGGCCTGGATCAGCTCCTCGGGCTCGACCAGGTTCGGGACCATCGCCGTGCGCGCCGGCCCGTAGGAGGTCTGGAGGACGGTGGTGAGCGCGGTCAGCGCGACGATCACGCCGAAGGAGGGCAGCGTCGCGATCGCCGCGAAGACCGCCGCCTGGCCGATGTCGCAGCCGATCAGCAGTGTGCGCAGGTCGGTGCGGTCGGCGATCCCGCCCGCGAGCGGGCCGAGGAGGCGCGGTAGCTGCGAGGCGACCAGGAAGGCGGCGACCGCGGTGCCGGTGCCGTGCGTCTGCTGGACGTAAAGGATGAGCGCCGTGGTCGCCGCCCCGGAGCCCGCGTAGGAGAGGCCGATGGCGGCCCAGAGGGCGCGGAACTGGGGTCGACGACGAAGCAGCGCGAGGGCGCCGCTCAATCGACCACCCCTGTGCGGCCGTCCGGCCCGACGATCATCAGCCCGCGTGGGCGCGTTCGACGACCGTGATTTCGGCGCCCTTCTCCAGCAGCTTGTGCACCGGGCACTTCCCCGCGATCACCATCAGCTTGCGGCGCTGCTCGTCGTCCAGCCCGTCGGGGAGGGCGACCTCGACCGTGAAGTGGGTGGGGACCGCGTGCGCCGGCAGGCCGTCGCCCTCGGAGCGCATGTCGGCGGACACCTCGAGCCCGTCGAGGTCCCAGCCTTTGCGCTCCGCGTAGAGCTCCATCGTGATCGCGGTGCAGCCGGCGAGGCTTGAGGCCAGGAGCTGGCTCGGGCGCGGCCCGGTGTCGGTTCCGCCGTCGGCGGCGGGCTCGTCGATGACGATCGCGCGCTCGTCGCCGAGGTCGATCTCGTGGGCGAGGCCCGCGATCCGGCGGGCGGTCACGTGGGCGTGCATCAGCGACCCCGCCCCTCGAAGAGCGCCGGGTCGTCGACATCGGCCCAGCGGGCCATCGCGTAGGCGAGGTCGGAAGCGCGGTTGACGAAGTGGATGACGGTGCCGCTCGCCAGCTCGCCGGCCTCGGCCAGGGTGGAGATGCGCCGCTCGGCACGGCGGATCGCGGTACGGGCGACGTCAAGGTGGGCCGAGAGCAGGTTGCCCCCCGGGATGACGAACTTCGGCGGCAGCTCGACCTCGGACATGTAGCGGTCGATCAGCCGCTCGGCCTCCTCGACCATCGCGTCGGTGACGCGGCTGATCCCGTCTTCGAGCCGGTCCGCCGCCTCCGGCGCGGTCGCCAGCTCGGCCCCGGCGACGAAGAGGTCGTCCTGGAGCCGCAGGATGTCGACGGCGAGCTCGTCGCTCCCGTCACCGGCCGCGCAGAGCGCCCGCGCCACGCCGAGCTCCGAGCACGCCTCGTCGAGCGACCCGTAGGCCTCCGTCCGCGTGCTGTCCTTGGGGACCCGGCCGCCGTACCAGAGCGAGGTCGTCCCGTCGTCGCCCTTCTTGGTGTAGATCTTGACCATCGGACGATCCTACGCCCGCGCGGGGATCGCTCGTCCGTGACGCCTCAGCCGACGGGGCTGAAGACGAAGCCGGTCATCACCTTGGGGAAGAAGTAAGTCGACTTCGGCGGCATGTTCTCGTCGGTCTCCGCGACCGCCTTGACCTGCTCGATCGGCACCGGGCGCTGGATGAAGGCGAGGTCGTAGATGCCGTTCTCGACCATGTCGATCGCGGCGGGTACGCTCTTCGCGTATTCGAGGCCGCGGCGCTCGGTGATGTCCTCCTCGCTCATCCCGGCGAGCCCCATCAGCACCAGCGTCTCGAGGATCGCCGAGTCGAGCCGGCGGTAGGCCTCAGGTTTGCCGGCGAGGCGGCGGTCGAGCTCGGCGGTGTCGCGCAGGCGCAGGCTGCGGGCGGCCCCGTCGGCGTCGAAGAGTCCGAAGACGCCGACGCCCTCGGCATCCGCGGGGTCGAGCTCGGCGCGGTCGATCTCGGTGACCTCGAAAAGCTCCTCCAGGCCGGCGAGCAGGCGCTCGCGGCGGGCCGGGTCGTGGGAGAAGCCGCTGAGCAGGCGGTGGGTGGGGAAGACGGTGAGGCCGGGGTCGTCGAGCCCGGTGAGCGCCATCAGCGTGTAGTTCTGTGGGCCCTCGCCGCCGATCTCGTCGCGGTAGGCGCGGGCGGTCTCGTAGCGGTGGTGGCCGTCGGCGATCAGCAGCTGGGCGCCGGCGAGGCGCTCCACCACGGCGGCGACGACATCGCGATCGGCCACGCTCCAGACCCGGTTGACGGTGCCGTCCTCGTCGGTCACCTCGCCCCAGGGCTCGGGGGAGAGTGCGGGCTCGACCAGGGGCCAGGGGTCGACGGTCGAGAGCGAGAAGATCGGCGAGAGGTTCAGCCGCGTCGCCCGCGTCAGTTCGAGGCGATCCTGCAACGGGCCGGGGTGGGTGCGCTCGTGGGGGCGGACGGTGCCGGTCTCGTAGTCCTCGACCCGCACCCGTGCCAGCACGCCGTGGCGCGTGTGCTTCGCCCCGTCGGGAGCGGTGTAGTCCTGGGACAGCGCCCAGACCGCGTCCTCGGCATCGGCGACGAGCACGCCCTCGGCCCGCCAGGCGTCGATCCGCCGCGCCGCGTCCTCGTAGGGATCGCCGACCGGCCGGCTCGCCGGGTCCTCGGGATCGAACGGCACCGGCAGGTCGATCGCCACCGCGTTGTAGGGCGAGAGCCGCAGCAGCCGCGCCCGCTCGGCGGCGTCGATCACGTCATAAGGAGGCGACGCGACCGCCGCCAACCCACCGACCTTCGCGAGGTCGTAGTGCAGTGCCTTCAGCGGCTGGACGTCGGCCATGACCGAGACGCTACCCCGAATCCCCGTCGCCACTCCGCCCGCCGCCCTACACTCCCCTCGGTCGGGGCGTGGCGCAGCCTGGTAGCGCGCCGCCTTTGGGTGGCGGAGGTCCCCGGTTCGAATCCGGGCGCCCCGATTATTCGCTTCTCGCCTAGCTGCTACTCCGTAGCACGAATCGTGCTACGGTCTTATCCGTGGCTCGCTCTCTACACGTTCGCCTCGATGAGTCTTCGGCGGCGGCGCTGAGGGTCGTGCGCGAGGAGTCCGGTTCCGACTCCGAGGCTGTGCGGACCGCGCTGCGTGAGACGGCGGCGCGCCGGCGGGCTCGGTCGTCGCTGGTCGCCGAGGTCGAGCGGCTCGCGGCCGATGAGGGCGATCGCGAGGAGATGCGGATCATTCGCGAGCAGTTCGCAGAGCTGGCGCCCGAACCGGTCGACTGATGGTCCGAGGAGAGGTCTTCAGGCTGCCGGCGCCAAAAGGCGTTCGTGGCCACGAGCAGCGCGGCGCACGTTATGCGGTGATCGTGCAGGCCGACGAGATGATGGCCCTCAGCACCACCCTGGTGGCGCCAACTTCGACCGGGGCTCGGCCCGCGACGTTTCGCCCGACGATCGACCTCGATGGCCAAGAGACTCGGGTCCTTGTCGAGCAGACGACGGTCGTCGACCCCCAACGTCTGGGTCGCTCTGCCGGTCGCCTCGATGCTGCTGAGCTACGCGCCGTCGATGAAGCGCTCGGGCTGGTCCTCGGCCTCTAGAGGCGAGAGCGATCTCAGCCGAGCTCGGCGCTGGCGGCGTCGGGCTCGGCCGGTTTGTCCTTCGGCGGCTCGGGCGTGCGTTTGCCATCGGGCACGGAGACGAGGTGGGAGGCGACGTCATCGCGCAGCAGACACCGCGGGCATAGCTCGATGTGTGCGAAGCGGGCGGAGTTGAACCGGCTTCCACAACGTTCGCAAACGTAAATCGCTCTCTCCGTTCCGGGCCTCCCTAGCCGTGCGTCGGGAGCCTACCGCTTCAGGGTCGTGGGCCGGATGCCGATACGGAGGGCGATGTTCGAGCAAGAGGACTACAGCGCGAAGCGGGTCGAGCGGGCCGCTTTCGAAACCGACCGGCTGCTCGTGGTCGGGGACGTGACGCTGCCGCCGGAGGGCTACCAGAGCCGGCTTTCGGACTCCTTGAACCGGACCGACCTCGAGTTCCTGCCGTTGACGAACTGCGAGGTCACCGCGCTCGCCGACGGCCGCACCCAGCAGCGCGAGTTCATGATGCTGGCCAAGCGCCACATCCGCGTCGCCTACCCGCTGTAGCGGGCTTCGGACGGGGCGCCGCCCGGGCGCCAGTTCACAGTCTTGTTAGACCTGAGGCGTAACGTTTCTCTTATCGAAAGAGAGGAAAACGGATGAGCTCGATTGGAAAGCTGATGATGATGTTGAACTCCGACAAGACCCAGATGCCGAGCGCGGAGGACGCGCTGCCGGGGAGCAGCGAGCCGCGCTTCTCGGTGCCGGAGACGCACGAGGTGCTGGGCACGCCGCTGAAGCCGCCGTTCCCCGAGGGGATCGAGGTCGCCTACTTCGCGCTGGGCTGCTTCTGGGGCGCCGAGCGGCTGTTCTGGGAACTGGACGGCGTCTACACGACCGCGGTCGGCTACCAGAACGGCATCACGCCGAACCCGACCTATGAGGAGACGGTCACCGGGAAGACCGGCCATGCCGAGACGGTGATGGTCGCCTACGACCCGACCAAGGTCAGCTACGAGGACCTGCTGAAGGTGTTCTTCGAGGAGCACGACCCGACCCAGGGGATGCGGCAGGGGAACGATGTCGGGACGACCTACCGGTCCGGCATCTTCTTCGTCAACGACGCCCAGAAGGAGACGGCGGAACGGGTTCGTGACGCATACGACGCCGATCTGCGCTCCGCCGGCAAGGATCCGGTCACGACCGAGATCGCTCCCGCGGGCCCCTTCTACTACGCCGAGGACTACCACCAGCAGTACCTCCAGAAGGTCCCGAACGGCTATTGCGGGCTCAAAGGAACCGGCGTCGTCTGCACCATCCCGGCCGCTGCCTGACCGGTCGGGACCCCTTGCGGGGTCGTCGGGAATCGCATCGACGGGCGCGGTGAATAGCATCACGCGACCTTGGCTCCCTCCCTGGGCTCCTATATAGCCGGCAGCCTCGCCGTGATCGGAATCATCGCCGCGCTCGGGCTCGGCGGTTACTGGTTGCGGCGTTGGATCGTGCCGGAATTCTCCGGCGCGCTCGCGCGCCTCGCCGACGCGACCCTCGCGGCCGCGCTGCTGGTGATCTCGCTGGAGGTCCTCGGCACGCTCAGCATCCTCGAGTTCGGCTGGATCATCATCTTCACGATCGCCGTCGGCCTCGGCGCGGCGGGCCTCGGCTTCTGGCGGGCGCCCGACCGGGGCGAGGAAATCAAGGCCCCGCAGGTCACCAAATGGGCACTGATCCTCGCCATCGCGGTCGCCTCGTTCACGATGGCCGAGTGGACGTTCCCGTCCCAGCTCGCGCTGGACCAGGGGATGTTCGGCGGCGACACGACCTGGTACCACATGCCCTTCGCGGCGACGATGGCCCAGGAGCACTCGACGGTCCATCTGCACTTCACCGACCCGCTGCGCCTCGCCGCCTGGTTCTACCCGCAGAGCTCGGAACTGATCAACGGCGCGGCGATCGTTCTCTTCAAGACCGACTGGCTCTCGCCGCTGCTGAACCTTTTCTGGCTGGCGATCGCGCTGCTCGGCTGCTGGTGCGTCGGGCGGCCCTACAAGGTCGGCCCGGCGACCCTGATCGCCGGCGCGATCATCCTCGACTCGGGGGTGATGATCGAAACGCAGCCCGGCGAGGCGCGCAACGACATCATGGGCCTGGCCTTCCTGATCGCCTTCGCCGCGTTCCTGATCAACGCCCATCAGCGGCGCGCGCCGCGGGAGGGGACCGCGGTCGAGGACACCCCGGAGCGCGACGCGCCGCTGCTCGACAAGGGGCCGCTGGTGATGGCCGGGATCGCGGCCGGGCTCGCCGCCTCGGTAAAGACGACGTTCCTCGTGCCGGTGGTGGCGATCGCGCTCGGCGTCTTCCTCTTCAGCGGCAAGGGGCGGCGCTGGACGACCGCCTGGATCCTCGGGCTCTCGATCTTCGTCACCGGCGGCTACTGGTACGTGCGGGCGGCGATCAAGACCGGCGGCAACCCGATCCCGATCACCAAGTTCGGGCCGCTGCACCTGCCGGTCCCCGACCAGATGCCGCTCGACCCGCGGCCGCGCTTCGCCGTCGCCCACTACCTCACCGATCCGACGATCTACCGCTACTGGTTCTTCCCGCAGTTGGAGAACGCGCTCGGTCCGCTCTGGCCGCTGGTGCTGATCATGGCCGGGGCGGCCGCGGTCTTCATCGTCTGGCGTTCGAACAACAAGATCCTGCGGGTGATCGCCGCCGCGGCGCTCCTCACCGCGGTCGTCTACGTCTTCACGCCGCTGACCGCGGCGGGCCAGCCGGGCGCGCCGACCGGCTTCTTCACCAACACCCGGTACCTGATCCCGGGGTTGATCCTGGCGATGGTGATGCTGCCCCTTGCGCGGCCGCTGCGGGCGCCGGACCGCCGCGCGTGGATCACCATGTGCTTCCTCGGCGCCGTCTACTGGATCACCGTCCTGACGACGCCGAAGTGGTACTCGACCTACATCGTCGGGACGATCTTCATCACCCTGGCGTTGGTCTGGGTACCGGCGGCGCTCGGCCTGGGGCGCTCCCGTGGGGTGCTGTCGCGGCGCGTCGTCACCGCGGCGGGCGTCGTGGTGCTCTTCTTCGCGGTGGTGCTGGGACGCGCGCAGGAGACCCAATTCTCCCACCAGCACTACACGGACACTGGGCTCTTCCTCCAGGACGGCGGGCCCGAAGAAGCCTACGAATACGCCCAAAAACTGCAGCACCAGCGGATCGGGATCATCGGCTCGAGCGAGATCATCTTCGGCCAGTACGGCTTCTTCGGCAACCCGCCGACCAACGAAGTCGAATTCATCGGCGTCCCCGGCCCGCATGGCGCCTACCGCTTGCCGCTCAGCTGCAAGGTCTTGATGGAACGCATCAACGCCGGCAACTACGACTACCTGATCATGTCCGAATTCACCGAGGATTCGAAAGAAAGCGAAATGGGCGAAGAATTCTGGAAACCGATCTACGCCTGGGTCAGAAATGACCCGGCGTTGGAAACGGTCGTCGCCGAGCCCACGATCGAGCCCCAGCCCGACTACGTCTTCAAGGTGAACGGCAAAGTCTCCCCGGAGTACTGCCCCTCGCCCACGGAACTGAAGAAGTACTACAAAGAAGTCGAAGCAGCGGAAGCCGTGGAGGCGCAGGAAGAAGAGGAAGGCAAGGAACAGGAACGCGAAGAAAACCTTGCCGAAGAAGAAGAAGGCGCGGAAACGGTGGAATAGGGGCGCCTGGGGCCGGCGCCCGAGGTAAGGGACGCGAGGCGTCTCGGCGAGAGGGCCGTCTCGGCCACGGCCCTGGCTGGCTGTGGCCGTGGCCGAGACGGCCGGGGGTGCGGGAGTGGAGGATCTCTCGCCGAGGTGGGGAGGGTTCGTCACGGGAGGGACACGCCTCCCTCACGAGACTCGCATCTCGTGAGGGAGAACGTGGGAAGTCCACGCTTCAGTGCGTGTTGGGCAACAGTCACGACCGCGCTGCAAGCATTACCGGGGCTATAGCATCGGTAATGCTTGCAGCGCGATTTCGGGTCCTCTTCGCAGGTCCGAAAAGCGCACGAATGTGCCCGAAGGCTGCGGGAAGTGTGGAGTTCCCGGCATCTTCGTCACGGGACTCAGGCAGGTGTGGCTTCTCTCGCGCCGACCTTCGACGTAAGTCCGCCCTCCGCCGGAACCTGTGGCGAAACCTCAACTCCCTCCCGTCCTGGGCGTCTCATCGCGGTCACAGCCAGCCAGGACCGCGATGAGACGCCCAGGATCGATCTAGGACTGCCGCCCCGGCCGGAACTACGCCCTTCCCTAGCCCAACGCGTGCGCCCGAACCAACTCCGCGGAGCGCTCCGGCTGCTCCCACCAGAACATGTGACCGACGCCCTCGAGGATCTCGAGGCGCGCACCCGGGATCAGTGAGGCGATCAGTTCGCCGTTGGCGATCGGGATCATCCTGTCCTCGGTGCCGTGGATGACGAGGGTGGGGGAGGCGATGTCGGCGAGGCGGGATTGAGTGTCGTGGCCGCCGATCGCGCCGAGCTGGAGCTGGACGGTCTGCTGACGGGCGGGGAGGGCCTTTGCCATAGCGGTGAAGTCGGCGAAATGGGACTCGTCGGCGCGGAACCCGGAGGAGAGGTTGACCGCGTACATCGCGTTCAGCATCAGGTCGAGGTTGCCGGAGCTCATCGCCTCGAGCAACGGCCCGGCGTCCTCGGGCGCGATCAGCGAGGAGCCCGGCCCGCCGGCGTAGGTGCAGCCGAGCGTCACGCTGCGAACCCGGTCGGGGTGGGCGAGCGTGAGCTCCTGGGCGACCATGCCGCCCATCGAGATGCCGAGCACGTGCGCGGTCGCGAGGTCCGCCGCGTCCATCACCGCGAGCGCGTCGGCGGCGAGGTCGGCGATCGTGAACGGGGCCTCGACTTCGGCCGAGTTGCCGATGCCGCGGTTGTCGAAGACGACACAGTCGAAGTCCGGCCGCAGGTGGGAGAGGAACGGCTCGCCCCAGGTGACGTGGGTGCCGCTCATGCCTTGGATCAGGAGCAGCGGCTCTCCCGCGCCGGCGCGCTCCCAGAAGATGTCCGCCCCCGCGTCCCCCGTCGTCGGCACGGCGGCATCGTATCCGGAAAGCCGGCTGCCTGGCCGGCGGTTGGAACTTCGACCCATCCATAAATTTGCGGTAAACGCCGACGATAGGGTGCGCGCAAGTGTCCAGACCCGCCCGGAACTTGCCGTCCGGCGGCCCAGTCCAAAAAAGGAGCCCCTCGTGAGAGTGAAACGCATGTTCTGCGCTCTTCTCGCCGCACTCGTCCTGCTCGCCACCACGGCGATGCCCGTCGCCGCAGCGGTCAAGCTGCCCGTCAGCACGGCGGCCAACAAGGCGTTCGCCTTCGCCAAGCACACCTGTGCCCACGACGTGCACTGCATCAAATACGGCACCACCAACTGCCGTCGCATCAGCCTGCACGTGGTGTTCTGCCGCATGTACGTGGAACGCGACACCGCCGCCCAAGGCCGCTACGCCTGTCGCAAATACGTCCGCGTGGTCCTCGATCCGATCACCTACAAGATCCTCGTAACCGGCACTTCCAACTGGGACTGCCACTGACGCCTCCTTAGGCGCGACAATGGCGCCCCGCCCCCGTAGCTCAGCTGGATAGAGCATCGGACTTCTAATCCGACGGTCGCTGGTTCGAATCCAGCCGGGGGCGCTGACCCTTGCAGGAGAAGACCGCCCACGCCGCCGACCACAGGCTCGCGGTTCTGGAGGACGAAGAGGATCTGACTACCGTTTGCGAGCGTCGAGCGCCGGTTGGCGAATTCCCCGGCGTTGGCATAGCGGCCGAGGGTCGGGAACAGGACAGTCGTGATCGCGACCGAGAAGATCCCCTGCGGCAACTGGCAGAGGCGGAAGGCCTTTTCGATTGCCGCCGGCCCAAGAGCACCCGCAGCACCCCCCGGATTGCGCCGCAGGATTGCGTACGAAACCCGCCGGGGGCGTTAGCGAAATCAGCTGGAATGCCAAGGATTCTGGCGGGTCGACTATTGGAGCAGGGCTTCGAGCAGATCGGCTTGCGAGCAAAGCCGCGCGGCCTCCTCGCTCTGCCCAAGGCGCTCGTATTCGCCAGACGCCGATCGCTTCTCAGCGATCTCCGCGCTGACGGTCGCGGCGATTTCCTCCTCGGACAGGACCCGACGGCTCACGTCGCCGGCACCTGGCCCCTGTGCCGCGCCGGCGATCGGGCCATCAGTCGACGCCTGGAGATTCGGGTGCGCGGGAACCGCCTCGGCATTGTCGATCGCGCTCAAGGCAGAGCCGATCGCGTCCACCGCTACCCGATCCCGGGCTTTCCGTGCCCGACTGAGACCAGTTCGGAGGCGTGAACGAACAGAATCTGTTTCCGAGGTCGGCACCGGTCCGATCATTTCACCGGTGCCGGAGACAAGTCGGACGATGGTTTCAGGAACAGTCGGTCGGACCGCATACTGGGCCGGGCCTCGGGCGAGAACTTGGTCCCGAAATTGGTCCCCGACTCCAGCGAGCTCAGCTGAACTCGGCGGACGGGATCAAGCCCCTCACGCTGGATTCGTCTCGCTCGGCACCTTCCGGCCAAACTTCTAATCCGACGGTCGCTGGTTCGAATCCAGCCGGGGGCGCTCTGAAACTCCTCCGCGTTCGCCGGCCTGCCCGGATTCACGCACCGGCGGCGACGACATTGAAATCGTCGTACAGCCAGTGCCCCCGTTCGTTGAACCGCACGGATTTTCGGATCCGGTATCGACCGGCCGGGGCCGTGGTCGGGATCGGGGCGCTCCACCACCTCCCGGGACCGGGATTCTGTCTCAGGAGCTGCTTGGTCCACGGCCCACGCGGACTGAAGGACGCGAGGAGCCATACGCCGCCCAGGCATTGCTGGATGTCGTACGGCGTGCCATAGGTGATGGCGGGACCCGTCGAAATGTCGATCCGAAAGTGCGCGGACTCACCACCGATGACCGATTCCGGGGCGACGATCAATCCGACCCGGGTCGGTTCCGGGGACGGCGGGCAGGTTTCAGCCGCGCCAGGGGCGGCCGCGGCGCTCGCCGGCGAGGCAACGGACACCAGGCCGATGCCGAGAAGGGCGGCGACGGCGACGTTCCTCAGCGTTCCCGGACCCATGTGTTCACCCTATCGGCGCCTTTAACGATTCTCGGCGGCGGAACGCTTGTACAGTCGCCCCGGTGACCGAGGTCCCGCAGCAACTTCCGGGCGGTCTGGGCAACCAAGGGCAGGTCGTGCGCATCGGTGACACGGTGCGTCGTCCCTCCGGCCCTCATTCGGAGGCTGTGAACGATCTCCTCGAGCACCTGCGGAGGGGCGGCTTCGACGGTGTCCCGACGGTGCTCGGAAAGGATCCCGAGGGCAGGGACGTCTACGGGTGGATCGACGGCGATGTCCCGGTGCCGCCGTTTCCGACGTGGGCGCTTGCCGACGAGGCGCTGATCAGCACCGCCCGGCTCATCCGACGCCTTCACGATGCGCTCTCCGACTTCGAGGCGCCACCCGACGCGTCATGGTCGAATGAGCGTGCCGACCCGCGCGGCGGGCCACTCATCTGCCACACCGACATCTGTCCCGAGAACGTCGTCTTTCGGGGGCAGCGAGCGGTCGCGATCCTCGACTTCGATTTCGCCTCGCCCGGACGGCCGGTCTGGGACCTCGCGATGGCGGCGCGGCTGTGGGTCGTGTTGCGGCCAGGCTCCGATGGCGATCCGCCCGACGCGACCGCCCTCGGCCGGCGCCTCGGCGGCCTCGTGGCCGGCTACGGACTGGCGCGGGCGGACCACGAGGAGTTCGTGGACGCGATCATCGAAGCTCAGCGGGTTGGAAACGCCTTCGTGCGCGGCCGCGTCGAGGCTGGCGAGCCCGGGTTCGTCGCGATGTGGGACGAGCGCGGCGGGGCGGAATGGTTCGACGGGGTCACCGCGTGGATGGAAGGCCAGCGGGACCTATGGCTTGGCGCACTGCGGGGCTGACTTACGTCGCTGCGAGACTTGCGTCGTGACGGGCGATTCCCGATCCGGCCGCTGGCGCCTCGCCTGCTTCGACCTGGACGGGACGCTTGTCCGCGGCACCTCGGTCAGTCGGCACTTGGCCGATCGATCCGGCCGGGGCAAGCGGATGGCCGAGCTTGAGCGCCTCTACGCGACGGGGGAGATCTCCAACTCGGTCGTCGCCGAGGAGCAGGCTCGCGAATTTCGCTGAGTTCCCCTCCCTCGAGTGGTCGAAAAGCTCGCCGACATCGTCTGCATCGACGGGATCGACTCGACTCTTGCGGCCCTTCGCGAGCGCGGGATCGAGTCGCTGCTGGGCACGGTGACGTGGTCCTTCGCCGCCGAGGAGTTCCGCCACCGGCACGGGTTCGCGGCTGTCTCCGGCACCGAGGTCGAGCTTGATTCCGATGGTGTCCCCAACGGAGGGGTGAAACGCCATTTCGACGAGTGGGACAAGTTGAGGTTCGTCGAGTCGTATTGCGAGGCGAACGGCATCGACCTCGCCGAGTGCATCGCCGTCGGCGACTCACGCTCGGATGTCCCGCTCTTCGAAGCCGCGGGCTTCTCGATTGCACTGAACGCCACGCCGCAGGCTCGAGAGGCGGCTTCGGTAGCTCTCGACACCGAGGACTTGACCGACATCCTCGCCCTTATTCCCTGGGGGTGAGGGCAAGGCCTCGTCCGGCGCTCCCACTCAGCCGCGCTTCCGGGCGCGCCAGACTTCCTCGCAGGGGTAGCGACGCGCCCAGTCGAGCGGGATGTGGGGGTCCCGCTTCAGGGGGTCGGCGGGCGGGCGGACTTCGATCAGCTCGGTCAGCTCGAGGTCGCAGTCGCGCAGGAGGTCGATCATCTTGCCCGGCGGCAGGTGGAATTCGACCGAGTCCTCGCCGGGCCACTCGACCCGGTGCATGCCGAAGAGCGGGCGCAGGAGCTGGTCGCTCGCGGGCTCGTCCTCGTCGTCGGGGCCGCAGAGGATCGTGAAGATCGAGTTGACGAGGAAGACGAGCTCGCCGCCGGGGCGGAGGAGACGGGCCGCCTCGGGGATCCAGGCGTAGGGGTCGCACCAGATGCTCGCGCCGTACTCGGAGATCGCGATGTCGAAGGAGGCGTCGGGATAGGGCACGTGCTCGGCGTCGCCGTGGAGGAGGGGGAACTCGATCCCGAACTCCTCCTGGAAGCCGCGCGCCGTCTCCAGCTGCCTGGCGGAGTTGTCGATGCCGACCGGACGGGCGCCGCGCCGCGCCAGCCAGGCGGAGACGTAGCCGGTGCCGCAGCCGAGCTCGATCGAGTCGCGGCCGTCGATCGCCGCCGGCAGCATCCCGACTTCCGACTCGGGGACGCCGAAGATCCCCCAGACCGGTTCCTCGCTCTCCCAGTTGCGCCGGCCGGTGTCGACGAACTTGTCCGCCAGCTCGTCCCAGAAGGCGCGATTGGTCGCGACGTGCTCGGGGAGGTCAGCCATGCGATGAGGTTAGCCTGGGGCCATGTCGATCGAGGATCAAGCCGATCTGGACGGACTGCGCGCCGCCGGGCGGGTCGTGGCGAAGGCAATCCGGGCGATGCGGGCTCGCGTCCGCGCCGGGGTCAGCACCGAGGAGCTCGACCGGGTCGGCGCGCGCGTCTTCGCCGACGCCGGAGCGCGGTCGGCTCCCCAACTCGCCTACGACTTTCCCGGCGTCAACTGCATCAGCGTCAACGACGAGGCCGTGCACGGCATCCCCGGGAAGCGACGGCTGCGCGACGGGGACCTGGTGAAGCTCGACGTCACGGCCGAGCTCGACGGCTACTACGCGGACGCCTGCGTGACGGTGCCGGTCGGCGAGGTCGATCAGGGCCGCCTCGACCTCCTCGCGGCGAGCGAGGACGCCCTGCGGCAGGCGCTCGCGATCGCCCGCGCCGGGGTGCCGATCAACGCGATCGGGCGCACCGTGGAGGGCGTCGTCAGCGAGCGCGGCTTCTCGGTGTGTCGCGAACTGTCCGGCCACGGCATCGGCCGGGAGATCCACGAATGGCCCGATGTCCCGAACTTCGAGGCTCCCGGGTTGACCGACCCCCTGACCGTCGGCCTCGTGATCACGATCGAGCCGATCATCGCGGCCGGTGCAGGCGAGGTCTTCGAGGCCGACGACGGCTGGACCTACAAGACCGCCGACGGCTCCTGCTCCGCCCACTTCGAGCACACCCTCGTCATCACCGACGACGCCCCGCTGCTCCTCACCGCCTGATCAGCGCGGGGCGAGTGGATAAGCACGCAGCGGGCTGGATTCACGTACTGGCCGGCTTCGGTTGTGGAAGATCACGCTCGCCTCTCTGGCGATCGCCGCGGTCGCCGCGGGATGCGGCAGCGACAGCGAGTCGCTCAGCGTCGTCGCGACCGCAAAGGGTCTGCATCAGAGCACCGTGGATCTAGGCCCCCGGGGAAAGAGCGGCGGCGATGTCTACGTATTCGACGGTCCCCTTCTCGACTCCGACGAGACGGAAACGATCGGCAGCGTCTACGGGACCCAGACGTCGATCGCCGAGGACAGTGACACGGAGACGGTGCAGGCGATGATCACCTACGACTTCAGGGACGGGAACCGGCTCACCATCGGCGGGATCGGCAAGTACCCCCGTGGAGATCTGGGCCTGGTGGAGGGCCAGGCGTTCGAGCGCCCGATCCTGGGCGGCACCGGCGATTATGCGGGCGCCCGCGGCACCGTGACCACGGTGCGCCGTTCCGACGGCAGCTACGAGCACACCTTCGAGATCGAGGATTAGCAGCGCAGGGCTTCGATCGCCATGCGGCCGGCGGCTGCGCGAGTGTGGACGCCGAGCTTGGTGTAGATGTGCTCGACGTGGCGGACCACGGTGTGTCGGCTGATGCCGAGGTCGTGGGCGATGCCGTCATTGGTGGCGCCCGCGGCGAGACGAGCCAGGACATCGGCCTCGCGGCTGGTGATCGGCAGCAGATCCGCGAGGCGTGGCGCCGACAACGACGCGTGGTGTTCGCTGAGCAGGACGATGTCCTCGCCGTCGCCGCGCACGAGCGTCGCCAGCAGGCGACGCTTGGCGGAGACCAGCTCGAACCGGGACGGCTCGACCGCGTCGTGGGCGGTCGCCCACCAGTCGGCAAGTGGCGTGGGCAGGCCGTGCCGGGTGCCGCCGAACCAGTCCGCCAGTAGCTCCACGGCTCGGGGACCGGTGGCAAGGATCCCTCCGCGGAGATCGACGACGACCGCGCCGCGCCCCGCGCTCTCGGCGCCACGCTCGAGCAGCGCCAGGCGGTGCGTGGCGCGTGCGTCGGAGACGATCCGGGATCGGGCGGCGCGCAGATGCGGCGCGAGAAGCTCGAGCGCGGCACGGTCGCGCTCGGAGAAATCGCGACCCGAGCGGTGCAGCGCCACGCAGCAGGTTGAGCCGGCGGGGCCCCAGGACAGCTGGGTCGCGAGCTCGTGCGTCATCCCGAGCGGTCGGTAGAAGTCGTTGAACAGCGTGCCTTGACGCCACTGCCGGATGCGGACGAAGTCCGAGGTCCGGCGGGCGCCGGGGTCCGCGTGGGAGAGATCGTTGATCAGGACCGGGTGCTCGCTCCAGCCGCGCCCGATCGCCGCGAACACCTCCGGGCGGTACACGTCGCGGTCGCCGACCTCGACCACGACCTCCCGCGCCCAGTCGCGACAGTCGGTGACGAGCACGCCGTCGGCACCCACCACCCGTCCCAGGGCGGCGATCTGAGCGTCGAGCGCGCGGGCGTCGGCGCAGTCCGCGATCTCACCGGCGAACGTGAGCAGAGCCCTCGCATCGCTCCCTCGCGGCTGGAAGGTGGTGCCCATGACATAGCAAGAGTTCCCTATAGGAACGAAGCCCGCAAGGGGACAGACTGCCTCGGATGTCTCGGGGAAGCCGAAGGATCGGTCTGATGGTGCTGGCCTCAGCGCTTGCCCTGACGTTGACCGGAGTCCCGGCCCGGGCCGCGATCCGCGCCCGCCCCGATGCGACGCCGGTGACCGACGGCACCGTCTACGCGGTCGCCCGCTCGGCGGACCGCATCTATGTCGGCGGCAACTTCACGCGGGTGATGCCGCGGATCGGCCCGTTCGCGATCCTCTCGCCGGAAACCGGACAGCCGACCGGGAGCCCGCCCGAAGTGTCGGGCGGGGAAGGGCGCGTCGACAGCGTCATCGCCGACGGCTCCGGCGGTTTCTACATCGGCGGCAGCTTCACCCACGTGGCCGGCGTGGTCTGCCACAACGCCGCCCACATCCTCGCCGACGGCACGCTCGACCCCGCTTGGGATCCGGAGCCGTCCGGCACGGTCCTGGCGCTGGCGCGGCTCGGTTCGTCGGTCTACCTCGGGGGGCTGTTCCACGGTCCGGGATCGATCAACGGCAACGTCGCCCGCGAATATCTCGCCGCGGTCGACGCGACGACCGGCCAGGCGACCGGATGGGCACCGAACCCCGACAACGAGGTCAACGCGATCACCGCCGGCGGGTCGACCGTCTACTTCGCCGGGCCCTTCGAACACGCCGGCGGCGTCGCCCGCTACCGGGCGGCCGCGGCGGACGCGACGACCGGGGCGATGGCGGCGTGGGACCCTCACCCCGAAGGCGGCTCGATTCTGACGATGGAGGCCTCGGGGACGTCGGTCTACGTCGGCGGCTCGTTCGTCGGGTTCGGCGGGGTCACCAGCGGGCGGCTCGTCGCGCTCGACGCGACGAGCGGGGCGCGCAAATGGAGTGCGCCGGTGGGTGGAGTCGTCTGGGCGCTGGCCGTCTCCGGGTCGACCGTCTATTTCGGCGGTGAATTCAGCGCCTCCATCAACGGGGAAGGACCGGTCACCCGACACAACGCGGCAGCGGTAAACACGCTCGGCGGCCTGAAACCGTGGAATCCCGACGTCCTCGGTGGCAGGGTCAAATCGATCGCCACCTCTGGTTCCTCCGTCTACTTGGCGGGCGAATTTTCGGGACCCGGTGCGATCGGCGGTTCCTCGCACAGTTATCTCGCCGCCACCGACCCGACTAGCGGAGCCGTGACCGGCTGGAACCCGCAGCCCACCGCCGCGGCCGGAGCGCTCGCGATCTCGGGTGGATCGATCGGAGCCGGTGGCAGCTTCGCATCGGTCGGGGCCGGCGTGCCCCGGCACGACCTGGCGGCGTTCAGCGCGGCGGACGGGAGCCTGCTCCCGTGGGCACCCGAACCCGACCTGCAGGTAAAAGCGATCGTGCCCGATGGCGATCGGGTCTTCGTCGGCGGCGGGTTCAACACGATCGGCGGCCGGCCCCGCCCCGCTCTCGCCGCGATCGATACTGAGACGGGCATCGCCACCGACTGGACCCCGGTCGTGAGCGGTGTCTTCGAAACCGTGAACACTATGCAGCTGGTCGGGTCGACCCTCTACTTCGGTGGAGCATTCGACGCGCTCAACGGCGGCCTCACCCGCCACGATGCCGCCGCGGTCGATGCGGACACCGGCCTGGCCACCGGGTTCGACCCGAACGTAGACCTGGAAGTGACGTCGCTGCTGGTCGACGGGTCGTCGGTGTATCTGGCCGGACCGTTCACGGCGGTGGGCGGCGTTCCGCGCTACAGCGCGGCGGCCGTCGACTCGGCCACCGGCGCCTTGCTCCCATGGAACCCGGATGTCGACAACGTCGCTTTCGCGCTCGCGGGCAGCGGCTCCACGATCTACATCGGGGGCGCCTTTGCCGCGATCAACGGTGGAACCGTCACCCGCCGGGGTGCGGCCGCGGTCGACGCTACGACCGGCGCCGCCAAGAGCTGGGACATGGGCCTGCCGGTGTTCGCCGTGGTCAAAGCACTCGCGGTCTCCGGCTCCACGGTCTATGTCGGCAGCAATTTCGGCGGCGTCACTGCCGTCGACGGCACGACCGGCGCGTCCCTGGGGTGGAACCCGATCTCCTCGGGGGGCGAAGTCCTGGCGCTGTCGACCGACGACACCGGCGGGGTCCTCGTCGGCGGCCGCTTCACCTCCTTCGACCAGAGCCCGCAGGCCACGATCGCCTCGTTCAGCGAGCCGCCGTCACCGATCGCGCCCCCGGTGGTGACCGGCACGCCGGTGGTCGGGCAAGCGCTCTCCTGCAGCGATGGCACCTGGGCGGGAAGCGTGCCGCAGTCGCACGCCTTCACCTGGCTGCGCGGCGATGCGCCGATCGACGGCGCCGTCGCCTCTCGCTACACCCTGACCGGCGCCGACGCCGGCCAGGCATTGCGGTGCCGCGTCACCACGGCAAACCTCGGCGGGTCGGCGAGCGCCACCAGCGAACCGGTGAACGGGTCGGCGGCGAACGGCCCGGCAGGAACGCCGGGGGCCGCTCGCGATACCAAGCCGCCGGTGGTCTCGGCGCTGACGCTCAAGCCGTCGTCCTTCCACGCCGCGAAACGCGGACCATCGATCGTGGCGAAGCGGTACGCACGGGTCAGCTATCGCCTCTCCGAGCCGGCCAGGGTGACCTTCACGGTGCAACGCCGTGCGATCGGTCGGCGCCGAGGTAAGTCCTGCGACAAGCCGACTCCGAAGCTCCGGCGTGCGAAGAAATGCGATCGCTACGTCGCTGTCCACGGCTCCTTCACCCGCACGGTCACCCGCGCGGGCGGCGATCGGTTCCATTTCAGCGGCCGCGTCGGGGGCCACGCTCTGCGCGCGGGCCGTTACCGGCTCGGCGCGGTCGCGACGGACCGCGCCGGCAACCGGTCAAAGCCCGCGACCCGCGCGTTTCACATCCTCAAGCCCTGACTCGGCGCGGCCGATCGTGCTCATCGCTTGAGACTTGCGACACCCGCCGGCGCGGCGGCGCCGGCGACCTCGCGAGCGACCTGCTTGGCGAAGGCGATGATGGTCATCATCGGGTTGACGCCGAGGGCGGTGGGGAAGAGGGACGCGTCGGCGACGTAGAGGCCGGCGGTGCCATGGAGGGAGCCGTCGGGGGCGCAGGCGCCTTGGCGGGGATCGGTGGCGATGCGGGCGGTGCCCATCGGGTGGAAGCCCTCGAGGCGGAATTCGGTGGGCTTGAAGGTGGTGGCCTCGAAGGCGGGGAGGTCGCCGGGGCGGAGGACGGGGACGCGGGCGAGGTTGGGGTAGACCTCGGTGGCGCCGGCGGCGAAGTGGATCTCGGCGGCGCGGGCGATGCCGAAGGCGGCGCGGGCGGCGTCCTCACGGGTGAGGTCGTAGGACATGCGGATCCCGCCGGAGCCGAGGCGGACGCGGCCTTCGGAGCGGTCGGTGAGCTGGACGCCGATCGAGGCGATGTGGCGCAGGTCGAGGAGGGCGCGTTGGTGCTCGGCGCCGGAGCCGGCCAGCCAGGCGCCGCCGAAGGCCGGCGGCGTGAAGGTGGCCTCGAGCAGGATGCCGCGCGACTCCCACTCGTCGACGTAGTAGCTCTGCATGACCCCGTCCCAGCCGCGCACCTCCTCCTCGTAGCGGGCGCCGACCCAGCAGGCAGGGTGGACGTGGAGGTTGCGGCCGACCGCGGCGTTGCCGAGGCCCGAGCGCAGCAGCAGCTCCGGCGTGCCGAGCGCGCCGCCGGCGGCGATCACGGCGCGGCGGGCGCGGACGGTGAAGGGGCTTCCGGCGGCGGAACTGCCAGTCGACCGGGCACCGTTGCCGGACGACGAGGCGCCGCCGGGCGTGGACGCGGAGCCCGGACGCTCGTCGTCTTCGACTCGGCACTCGACGCCGACGGCGCGGCCGTCCTCGACCAGGATCCGCCGCGCTTCGACCCCGGCTCGCACCCTTGCGCCCGCGGCGACCGCCCGCGGGAGGTAGCTGACGTGCATGCCGCGCTTCGCGTCGATCGGGCAGCCGAAGGGGCAGGAGCTGCACTGGTCGCAGCTCCCGGCGTTGCGGGCGATCGGACCGCTGCTCACGCCGAGCGCTGCCGCGCCCTCCATCGCGAGCTGCCCGTTGCGGCCCATCGTCGCCGGGTCGAGCGGCGTGACGCGGAGGGTCTCCTCGGCCTCGGCGAAGTCGGCGTCGAGGTCCCCCGCCCAGTCGATGCCGAAGCGCTTTGTCCAGTCGTCCAGGACCACCTCGGGGGCGCGGAAGCAGGTGCCGGAGTTGACGACCGTGGTGCCGCCGACGACCCGGCCCACCGGGACGACGATCGGCGGGCGGCCGGCGGCGACGGTGAGGCCGGCGCCGCGGTAGAGGCCCTTGATCGCCTCGAGGCGATCGGCGGGGTAGGAGTCGCGGTCGTAGTGGGCGCCGGCCTCGAGGACGATCACGTCGAGGCCGGCTTCGGCCAGCGTCGCCGCGGCGACCGCGCCGCCCGCCCCGGAGCCGACGATCACGACATCGGCTTCCTCGCCCTCGCCACGCGGGGTCGTGTCACCGAGGGTGCCGGCGGGCTCGGGGACGGCACCGCCAGAGAGCGCGCAGCGGATGTCGTTGCCGATCTTCGCCTCGACCTGCGGCGCGACCGCGTAGCCGAGGGTCGAGAAGAGCTTTCCCATCAGCAGCAGGTCGTGTTTGAGCGCGAGGCGTGAGCCTTCCAGGCGCTTGAGGACACGTTCGCGCCCGGCTTGGTCGAGGCGACTGAAGCGACGTGGGAACGGCATCCACTCGAAGGCGCGCAGGCCGAGGCGCAATTGCAGGAGGAAGGCCGGCGGGACCGAGGCGAGGAAGTCGGCGACGGGCTCGGCGACGGTGACATCGCGCTCCGCCGCGGGCGCGCCGTCCACGCCCGGCGCCATCGCTTCGCAGATCGCGCCGAGCGTGCGCCGTTCGGCTCTTCCGAGGCCGCGTCCGCCGCGGCCCGCGTCAAAAGGGCGGCGGTCTATCCGTCCTACGAGGGCCCAGAGCCAGAGCGCCAGCAGGATCAGCGAGCCGTCGACCAGGAAGCCGAGCAAATAGGCGAAGACCTGGTCCTGGATCAGGAAGAAGGAGAGCGAGGTGAGCGAGGAGGCGGCCTTGCCCGCGGCAAGGAGGAGGATCAGTGGGCGATAACGGACGACGTCGGCCTGGGCGATCAGGCAGATGCCGGTGATCACCGCCATGTAGGCGAAGCCGAGCGAGAGCCACATGAACTCCTGCGTGTGCGGGGCGCGCGTGTTGAAGCCGACTATTTCGCCGACATCGGTGATGACGTCGAGCGTCGGGGTCGGCACGAAGAGGTAGAGCAGGCCGACCACGGCGAAGCAGACCGCGAGCACGCGCAGCGCGAAGACGACGAATCTCTCGGCGGCCTCTCCCTGCACGGGTGCCAGCCTAACTGGCCGGCCGGCCAGGCGCCACCCGATCCGGGTTAAGGTGGGGCGGTGGAGGAACGGGCACGCTTCACCGAGGTCGCCGCCAAGGCGGGCCACTACGAGAGCTTCTATCTGAAGGCGTGCGCCCCCGACGGCGGCCGCGGGCTCTGGATCCGCCATACCGTGCACAAGCGGCCGGGGGCGGAGGCGACCGGCTCGATCTGGTTCACGCTCTTCGACCGCGCGGCGGGCGCGCCGCGGGCGACCAAGCTGACCGTGCCCGCGAGCGGGCTCGCGGTGCCGGACGACGGCTGGATCCGCGTCGCCGATGCGGAGATCGGGCCGGGGGAGGCACGTGGTTCGGTGGGTACGGACAATCTCTCCGCCTCCTGGTCGCTCCGCTTCAACGGCGACAACCGCCCCGCCCACTACCTGCCCGCCGACTGGCTCTACGAGGCGCCGTTGCCGCGGACGAAGTTCGTTGCGCCGTTCCCGGATGCGGTCTTCGACGGCACCCTGGAGATCGACGGCGAGACGATCGAGCTCGCCGGCTGGCCGGGGATGATCGGCCACAACTGGGGGACCGAGCACGCCGAGCGCTGGATCTGGCTCGAGGGCACCGGCTTCGTCGACTCGCCCGACACCTGGTTCGACGCCGGCGCCGCCCGGGTCAAGCTCGGCCGCCGCACCAGCCCCTGGATCCCGTCCGGGTTCCTCTCGCTGGACGGCGTGCGCTACCGCCTCGGCGGCCTGGGCGCGATCCGCTCCTCCCGGATCGAGGAGACGCCGACCGGCTGCTCCTTCCTCCTCCCCGGCAAGGACATCGTCGTCCACGGGCATGTCGAGGCGCCCCGCGAGGCCTTCGTCGGCTGGATCTACGCCGACCCCGCCCCGAAGGGCGGCGAGCACCACACCGTCAACTGCTCGGTCGCCGACCTCGAGCTGACCGTGGAACAACCCGGCCGCCCCTCGCGCCAGCTCACCCTCCCCGCCGGCGCCGCCTACGAGCTCGGGATGCAGGAGACCGACCACGGCGTCCCGATACAGCCCTTCGGCGACGGTTAGCGCCGCGGCTCGGGCCTACAGCCCGGGCGGGTGACGGACGACGAAGCCGGAGGTGTCGGTTGGGGCGAGGTGCCAACGGGGGCCGGTGCCGCGGGCGTCGCCGACGGTGTCCCAGCGGAGGCCGGCGATCTCCATGAAGGTGTGGCCGGCGTTGGCGTAGACGGTGATCCACTTGCCCGGGCCGGGGGCGCCCCAGCCCTCGAGCGAGCCGGAGGTGAGGGGTTCCGGGATCAGGCCGGCGCCGAAGAGGGCGAAGCTGACCGAGCCGGAGCAGTCGTACCCGTAGGAGTAGAAGGAGGCGTGGCCGCCGCCCCAGACGTAGGGCCGGCCGACGATGGTGTTGGCGGCGTTGATGACTTTCTGGACGGCTTCCGGGGCGTCGGGCGGGGCGAGGGCGATGCCGGAGAGGAGGATCGCGGTCGAGCCGTCGGCGGTGGCGCGGGTGTGGGCGAAGAGGCGACCGCCACCTGAGTGGGGGACCGTGGTGCCGTTGCTGCCGGCCGAGGCGGGCGGCATTTCCGAGGGGTCTTTGACTTCTTCGACGACCGGGGCTTCTTCGGCTTGTTCTTCCGCGGCGGCTTCGGCGGCCTTCTCCTGGTTGGCGAGCTTGCGCTCGGTCGCCGCGATCCGCTTCTGCGCCTCCATCATCGCCAAACCGTGGCCGATCGCGGTGACGGCCTGTTCGGCGCGGCTCGCGCCGAGGGCCGTGATCAGGGCTTCGACTGCGTTCATGCCCTGGGGCTCTGACTTAGCGGCCGCCGCGCCGCCCGCCATCGGCCCGAGCAAGGCGAGCGCGGCGAGGATGCAGGCGAGCGCGGCCGCCACCGCCCCGGCTCCGCGCCGGGTCGTCATCTCGCCTCTGCCGCTGCTCTCGATCAAGTTCTGGGACCGCATCGCCTGTCCAGACTCCGAAACCTTAGCCCCCGGCGCAGTCGCGGATGTGAAGCGCCCGTTAGCTTCTATGGGCCTTGAAAGTCCTGCTCATACCGGTCGCGATCGTCGCGTTCATCGTCTTCATCATCGTCCTCGGGGCGATCGGCCTCGGCGTGGCCTTCCTCGTGATCGCCACGGTCGGCAAATTCTTCAAACTGCTCGGCGCCGGCGGGCGCCGGGTCAGCAGGGTCGGACGGGGGCAGCGGACCTGACGACTTCGAAGGCGCTGCCGGGGATCGCCTTCAGCGCGTCGAGGTCTTCATCGTCCCAGCGCCGGTCGCTCGTGCCGGAGATGTACCAGTTCGATCCGTTGTCGGCGACGATCAGGCCGTATTCCTTCATCGCCACGGCGATCGCCCGGGCCTCCGTGCCCATCCCGCCGAGCGGGTAGCCGGGCTTGAGCCGCAAGCGCAGGCCCATCGGCGGCGCGGCGCCGCTGTCGGTGTCCCCCGCGCAGTGGGAGGCGGGGTGGATGAAGGCGTCGCGGGTGCTCTCCATGGTCACGCGGATCGCGTGGTCGACGTGGCCGGCGGCGGCTTCGTCGTAGCGGACGAGGCCGGGGAAGATCGGCAGGCCGGCGGCATCGGCGGAGGTCCACCCGTCGGGGCGCAGGGCGGCGGAGTCGAGGTCCCATTCGACGCCCGCGTCGGCGTCCCAGTGCGGCTTCGGCTTGGACTTGGGGAAGGCGCGGTAGAGCTCGAAGAGCTTGCAGTCGGCGCGGTCGACGACGATGACGTGGCGGTCGCCGTCGGAGCCTGCGCCGCCCTCGACCGGCGTGTTGGTCGGGACCGGGAAGGGCCCGGGGGAGCTTTCCGAGCCGTAGGCGGTGTAGTGGATCGGCAGCGGTTCGGCGCCCTTCCCGACCACGGCGTAGGAGAACCCGTAGGCGCGCGGCGAGCCGAAGTCGGGGTGGATCGCGGTGCCGCCGTGGGAGTCGATGTAGGCGATTACCTTGGCCGAGTTGGCCGCGCGCGGGGCCTTGGCGATGTTCTGGTTCCAGGCCACCTCGGTGGCGAGGGACGGCGCGTGGGGCGAGAGCGACGCGGGAGGGTCCGGGAAGACGGAGCACGAGCCGAGGTCGGGGTAGGGTCCGACCGCCCGCGCCGGGCCGGGGGCGAGGAGCACCACCGCGGCCGCGAGCGCGCCGAGCACGACGGCAAGCAGCGCCGTCCCGACACGCCTCGACTGTCCGACCTTAGCCGCCATATATGGCCCCTACGGTCGGAAGGGTCATCGGGGGCTCGGGGGCGGGTCGGACTGCGGGAGGCCCTCGCGGACGGTCAGCTTGCCGATGGTGAGGTCGTCGACGATGAGCTCGTCGATCTCGAGTTTTTCGAAGGTCGCTTCGCCGACCTTGAGGCGGCGTACGGAGAGCCGGCCGATGGCGAAGCCGCCGACCGCCGCGGCGCCGACGGCGAGGGCGCCGATCGCCAGCGCGCCGACCGCTTCGGCGCCACGCGCCTCGATCGCGGTGGCGGTGGCGCCGCGGGCGACCGCGCCACGAGCGAGCGCTCCGAGCGCCTCCGCGGCCTGCGCCTTAGGACTGTCGATGCTGAGCCGCTTACGAGTCATGCGCCCACCGTACCTCGGCACCGGACCGCGGTCGACCTTTGGTCCGGGCCCTTCCAGCGCGGTCGACATAGGGTCCGGTTACCGGACGTCAGGTCGACCGCGTCGGGTGGGGCGGACGTTAGGTCGACCGCGACTCGGTGCGGACTCGGGCCAGGCGTTGGTCGAGTTCATCGTGGCCGGTCAGGAGCGCGCTCGGGGTCACGCCTTCGCCGGGGAGGCCGACCGTGGCTTCGATGCCGTCGAGGAGCCACTCGAGGCCGGGCTCGAAGCCGGAATCGGGGGGCACGCCGAAGGGGTGGGTGCGGTTGCGGTGGCCGGTGATCTTCTTGACCAGCGGCAGTTCGCCCGCCTCGAGGGCGGCGGCGACCTCGGGGTCGGGGTCTTTGAGGTGGCGAAGCGCCTCCTTGCGCTCGGGGTCGAGCGAGTCGAGCATCCGTTGGCGCAGGCGTTGGCGCAGGCAGTAGCCGACCACGTAGTCGTCGATCGACATCAGGATCGCGCGGCCGGTCCCGGGGGCGACCTCGAGGCGGACCATGATCCCGACCGACTGCTCGATGTGGCGGAGGCGGTTGATGCGGGCGCGCGGCCGGCGCGAGGCGGTGTCGAGGCTCCAGGGGTGGGCTTCGAAGGCGCCCTTGGTCTTGTGGGCGATCGCCCGGAGCGCCGTGCGCCAGTCGTCGGGGATCGGTTCGGGGAGGAGCATCTCGGCGGCGACCGCGTCCCGCATCAGGTCGATCAGCTCGTCCTTGGACTCGACGTGCGTGTAGGGGGTCATCGTCGCGACCCCGAGCTCGTCGGCGAGGCGCCGCATCGAGACCGCGTCGACCCCCTCCGCGTCGGCGATCCGCACCGCGGCGGCGACGATTTCGTGACGACGGCAGGGCTTCTGCTCGCCAAGGGGCTCGGATGGGCTGACGTCCATCGTCCGTACAGTGTACAGTCACCCGGCCGTACGACGTACAGGAACTTCCGTGACCGCAGCCATCTCAGTCAAAGACCTACGCAAATCGTTCGGCGACTTCGAGGCCGTCAAGGGCGTCAGCTTCGAGGTCGGCACGGGCGAGGTGTTCGGCTTCCTCGGTCCCAACGGGGCGGGGAAGACGACGACGATCAACATGCTCTGCACGCTCACCAAGCCGACCGCCGGCCACGCCGAGGTCGCGGGCTTCGACGTCGTCGGTGCCAAGGACGACGTGCGCCGCCACATCGGCCTCGTCTTCCAGGACCCGACCCTCGACGGTTACCTCTCAGCCGAGCAGAACCTGCGCCTGCACGCCGAGCTCTACGGCGTCGAATCCAAGGTCGTCAAGCCGCGCATGGAGCAGGTCCTGCGGATGGTCGGCCTCTGGGAGCGGCGCGACGGGCAGGTGATGACCTTCTCCGGCGGCATGCGGCGGCGTCTCGAGATCGCCCGCGGCCTGATGCACTCGCCGCGCGTCCTCTTCCTCGACGAGCCGACGATCGGCCTCGACCCGCAGACGCGCGCCTCGATCTGGGACTACATCCGCCAGCTCCAACAGCAGGAGGAGATCACGATCTTCATGACCACCCACTACATGGACGAGGCCGAGTTCTGCGGGCGGATCGCGATCATGGACGGCGGCGAGATCGTCGCCCTCGACACGCCCGAGCAGCTGAAAGAGGCGGTCGGCGCGGACCGGATCCGGATCGAGACCGCCGACGACGAGCGTGCGATCGCCGAGCTGGGCGAGCGCTTCGAGCTCGAGGCGACGGTGTCGGAGGGCGCGGTCAGCTTCGCCGTCGCCGACGGGGAGCAGTTCGTGCCGCGGCTCTTCGCCGAGCTGGCGGTGCCGATCCGGAGCGTGAACCTGTCGCGGCCGACGCTCGACGACGTGTTCATGTCCCACACCGGCTCGACGATCCGCGATGCCGAGGAGTCGAGCGCGAAAAACCGCAACCGGGCGGCGCTGCGGGCGATGGGAGGCAAACGATGAGCACCGACGCGCTCATCGCGCCGCCGCCGACGGTCGAGGTCCGCGTCCCGCCGCGCAGCTGGCGCTCCGAGGTCCGCGCGGTGAAGATCGTCTGGCGCCGCGAGTTGATCCGCTTCCAGAAAGACCGGATGCGGATCGTCACCTCGCTGGTCCAGCCGCTGCTCTTCCTCTTCGTGCTCGGCTCGGGGCTCCAGCAGCTCTCCGCCGCCAGCACCGACGGGGTCGACCTCAAAACCTTCATCTATCCCGGCGTGCTCTGCATCTCGGTGATGTTCACCGGGATGTTCTCGGCCGCCTCGATCGTCTGGGACCGCGAGTTCGGCTTCCTGCGGGAGATGATGGTCGCGCCGATCCGGCGCAGCTCGATCGTCGTCGGCAAGGTCCTCGGCGGCGCCACCGTCGCCTCGCTGCAAGGGCTGATCCTGCTGGCGCTCGCCTGGGCGGTCCACGTCCCCTACAGCGTCGGCCTGATCATCGGCGTCTTCGCGCTGCAGCTGCTGCTCGCTTTCTCGATCACCGCGTTCGGCGTGATGATCGCGGCGCGCATCACCCAGATCCAGTCGTTCATGGGCGTGATGCAGATGATCGTCACGCCGATGTTCTTCATCTCCGGCGCGCTCTTCCCGTCCGGGGACCTGCCCGGCTGGCTGGCGGTGCTGAATCGCCTCGACCCGATCACCTACGCGGTGACGCCGATGCGCACCCTCGTCTTCAACAACCTCGACCTCAGCAGCGAGGCGAGCCACACGCTGAACCCGCCGATCACCTGGTTCGGCTGGGCGGTGCCGATCGCGCTCCAGGTCTTCATGGTCTTCGCGCTCGGGATGGTGATGCTCGGCATCGCGATCGCCGAGTTCAACGCCGGGGACTAGCCGGTACCCTCGTCGCGTCAGCGGAGTCGAGTGAGAGGAGCCGGAGATGGAGAGCAGCGGAATCGACCAGCAGGGGCGGATCGCCTTCGTCCAGTCGTTGTGGCACCGCGACATCGTCGACGAGTGCCGTGACTCCTTCCTCGCCGAGGCGGCCGAGCGCGGCGTCCCCGCCGACCAGATCGACCTCTACGAGGTGACCGGCGCCTTCGAGATCCCGCTGCACGCCAAGCGCCTCGCCGAAAGCGGGCGCTACCGCGCGGTGGTCGCCGCCGGGCTGGTCGTCGACGGCGGCATCTACCGCCATGAGTTCGTCGCCGAGGCGGTCATCGACGGCCTCATGCGGGTCCAGCTCGACACCGGCGTGCCGGTCTTCTCCGCCGTCCTCACCCCGCACCACTTCCACGAGCACACCGAGCACCGCGAGTTCTTCCACGACCACTTCCAGGTCAAGGGCCGCGAGGTCGCCAAGGCCTGCACGGAAACGATCGCGGCGCTCGACCGGCTGCCGGTACCCGCCTAGGCCGAGTTCACATTCGCGCCGCATACCGGCGCGGTCACCTGGGTAGGGTCCGGATCGTGGAAGTCACGCTGATGATCGAGGGGCAGGAGGACGTCACCTGGGACGACTGGGTGGCGATCGCCGAGGCCTGCGAGCGCAGCGGTGTCGGCACGCTCTTCCGCTCCGATCACTACTACTCGGTCGTCGACCGGCCCGAGCGCGGCTCGCTCGACGCGTTGAACACCCTCGCGGCGCTCGCCGCGGTCACCGAGAAGCTGCGGCTGGGGACGATGGTCTCGCCGGCGACCTTCCGCCATCCCTCCGTCTTCGCCAAGTCCTTCGTGACGATCGACCAGGTCAGCGGCGGCCGTGCCGAACCGGGGCTCGGCGCGGGGTGGTGGGACCGCGAGCACGAGGCTTACGGCTTCGACCTGCCGGAGCTCGGGCCGCGCATGGACGCCTTCGAAGAGCAGCTGGAGATCATCGAGAAGCAGTGGGGCGAGGAGCCGTTCAGCTTCGACGGCGAGCACTTCAAGGTCGTCGACCTCGACGCCCAGCCGAAGCCGGTGCAGCGGGCGATGCCGTTCATCATCGGCGGCTCCGGCGGGCCGCGCAGCCTGCGGATCGCGACGCGCTGGGCCTCCGAGTACAACACCGTCTTCGCCGGGCCCGACAAGCTGCGCGAGCTGCGCGCCAAGCTCGACGCCGCCTGCGAGAAGCAGGGGCGCGACCCGGCCACGCTGCCGCTGTCGGTGATGACCAGCTGGCTCGTGGGGGAGACCCGCGAGGAGGTCGTCGACCGCGCCTCGCGCCTCTCGGAGTGGCAGGGCAAGGGCGGCGACGGCGAGGCCTTCCTGGCCGACCCGGGTGACCACAAGGACGCCTGGATCGTCGGCACCGTCGACGAGGCGGTCGAGCAGCTGCGCGCCCTGCACGAGGCCGGCTGCCACCGGGTCATGGCCCAGCATCTTCTGCACCGCGACACCGCGGCGATCGAACTGATCGGCCGCGAGGTCGCACCCCTCCTGGAAAGGTTCTAGCCACATGCGTTACACGAAGTTCGGGCCGACCGGCATGGACGTGTCGGTCATCTGTCTTGGTTGCATGTCCTTCGGCGACCCGCAGCGCGGCAACCACGAATGGTCGCTGCCGGAGGCTGAGAGCCGCGAGATCATCAAGGCGGCCCTCGACGCCGGGATCAACTTCTTCGACACCGCCAACGTCTACTCCGCCGGCTCCAGCGAGGAGATCGTCGGGCGCGCCCTCGCCGACATGGCCGACCGCGACGAGATCGTCCTCGCGACCAAGGTTCACGGCAAGATGCGCTCCGGGCCGAACGGGGGAGGCCTCTCCCGCAAGGCGATCCTCAGTGAGATCGACCACTCGCTGGAACGGCTCGGCACCGACTACGTCGACCTCTACCAGATTCATCGCTGGGATTACGAGACTCCGATCGAGGAGACCCTCGAGGCGCTCCACGACGTCGTCCAGGCCGGCAAGGCGCGATACATCGGGGCGTCCTCGATGTTCGCCTGGCAGTTCGCCAAGGCGCTTGCGACCTCGGACCTCAATGGCTGGACCCGCTTCGTCTCGATGCAGGACCACTACAACCTGCTCTACCGCGAGGAGGAGCGCGAGATGCTGCCGCTCTGCGCCGACCAGGAAGTCGGCGTGATCCCCTGGAGCCCGCTCGCCCGCGGGCGCCTCACCCGGCCCTGGGACGCGGCGACCGCCCGCACCGAGACCGACGAATTCGGCGCCACCCTCTACCGCGACGAGGACGAGCAGATCGTCACCCGCACCCTCGAGGTGGCCGAGCGCCTCGGCCGCTCCCCGGCCCAGGTCGGCCTCGCCTGGCTCCTCTCCAACCCGGTCGTCACCGCCCCGATCGTCGGCGTTACCAAACCGAAGCACCTGGAGGACGCCGTCGCCGCCGTCGACCTCGATCTCCCCGACGACGCTATCGCCGCCCTCGAAGAGCCCTACCGCCCCCACCCGATCGCCGGCCACGTCTGAGCCGACCGCCCCCGGCGTCCGCCCCTCGGCGCGGCGCCGCCCCCGCGCCAGGCTCGGTAGATTGCGTGGCTGCGCGGTGGCAGTAGCTCAGTTGGTAGAGCTCCGGCTTGTGGTGCCGGCGGTCGCGGGTTCGAATCCCGTCTGCCACCCCTCCGCGTAGCCGAGCCGGCGCGCCGTCGGGGCGGTGCGGCGGGCGATGATTCGCCGCTCCAGGGCGGAGAGGTGGGTCGGGCCGTCGTCGCTGCCGCTGATGCGGTTCGCCAGCATCCTCTCGTCGAGGCGCGCCCCGAGCAGGCCCTCGAGGGCGGTGATCGCTGGGCCGCCGGGGACGAGGTCCTCGTAGCGGATGACGATCCCGCCGACCGTGGCGGCCTCGGCGAGGAAGCCGCCGGCAAGGCCGTTCCAGAGGCGGGCATAGGACCAGGCGGTGCGGATCTGCTCCTCGGGCCAGCGGACGTACCAGGAGCGCCAGGTTTTGTAGGAGGCGTAGGCGTCGAGGGGGTCGCGGACGAGGAAGACGAACTTCGCCCGGGGGAAGAGGAGGTTGAGGTAGAGCGCGTGGTCGGCGGCGAGCCGCACCTCCTTGAATCCCCAGCCCGAATCGGGCGGGCTGCCGGGGGGCGGCGCGCAGAGGGTGCGGAGCAGCGCCCGGTGGCTCTCCAGCAGGGTCTCGAGATCGGGGTGGAGGTTCGCGGTCCAGCGGTCCTCTAGCGCGCCGTCGTGCTTATGCAGCACGTCGTCGGGCCGGGGCCAGGCGTCGGTGATCGGTCGCAGCGAGTCGGCGAGGCGCGGGACGAGATCGGCGCGGGAGTACGGCTCGCCCCAGAGGAAGTAGTCGGCTCCCGAGTTGACCAGGCGCTGGACCAGGGTCGAGCCGCTCCGCCAGCCCGCGGAGAGGAGGAAGAGCGGTTCGTCGTCGGGGGCGGCGTGCCCCTCGCGGCGGGCCGCGATCGCGGCGATCGCCTCCGACAGCGGGCGCCGGGCGACGGCGCGTTCGCGGCGCTTGAGGAGGTGCGCTTCGGGCGTCCCGAGCACGGTCTCGATCGATCGGCGGACCCTCATCGCTCCGGCCTCAGCCTGGCGGGGTGGCGTCGATGAAGACCTCGCTGACGTCGGGGACGACCTCGCGCAGCTTCGTGTCGATCTCGTCGGAGACGCGCTCCACACGGTCGGCGTCGAGGCCGTCGGCGAGGTCGATCCGCGCGGCGACGAGGAGGGCGTTTGGGCCCAGGATGAGGGTCAGGAGCTCACGCACCTCCTGCACCTCGGGAAATTCGATCAGCGCGCGTTCGAGGGCGAGGCGCTCGTCCGGGCGGGCCGCCGCGCCGGTCAGCATGTAGCGGGCGTCGCGCGCCATCCAGACGGCGACGACGATGAGGAGGACGCCGATCGCGACCGATGCCGCCGGGTCCCAGAACTCGGTGCCGGTGATCGCCTGCAGGCCGATGCCGAGCGCCGCGAGGACGATGCCGATCAGCGCCGCGGAGTCCTCGAAGAGCACCATCTTCACGTTGGGATCGCGGCTCAGGCGGACGTAGTCGAGGTAGGAGAGGCGCGCCTCGCGGGCCTCGCGGCGCGTCTGGCGCAGGGCGCGCAGCCAGGAGAAGCCCTCGGTGAGCAGCGAGAGGCCGAGGACGGCGAAGGGGATGAGGTACTCGGTCTCGGCGCGGCCGGGGTGGACGAGCTCAAAGATGCCCCAGCCGATCGCGAAGATCGAGCCCGCGAGGAAGGTGCCGACGGCGGCGACGAAGGTCCAGAGGAAGCGCTCGCGGCCGGCGCCGAAGGGATGGGCCTCGTCCGGGGGGCGATCGGCGAGGCCGATCGAGATCAGCAGGAACGTCTGGTTGGTGGTGTCGGCGAGCGAGTGGGCGGCCTCGGCGAACATCGCGGCGGAGCCGCTGAGGACGCCGGCGGCGAGCTTGGCGACAGCGATGATCGCGTTGGAGGCGAGCGCGATCGCCGCGGTGCGGCGGCTTTCGACGCTGCGCTCGGGGCGCAGGCTGCGGGTGCTCGACTGGGCGGCGGTGCGGGGCACGTCCCGTTTGTCCCCGGACGGGGCGGGGGCCACACCTCCGCGTCCCACGGACGATGGTCGTTGCCTATACAGTGCCTAGGCATGGCGGACACGGTCGGGATCGGCGAGGCGGCGAAGATGCTCGGGGTCAGCACCGACACCCTGCGGCGTTGGGACCGCGCCGGGAAGGTGCGGACGACGCGCGACTCGCGCAACCGGCGGCGGGTGTCGGTCGCCGAGGTCGAACGGCTGCGGGACGCGCCGGCGCGGCACGCCACCGGGGACACGCTCTCCGCTCGCAACCGCTTCCCGGGAGTGGTCCGCTCGGTCCAGGTGGACGGGGTGATGGCGTTGGTCGAGATCGAGGCCGGGCCGCATCTGGTGACGGCGGCGATCACCCGCGACTCGGTCGAGGAGCTCGGCCTGGCGCCGGGCGTGAAGGCGGTCGCGATGGTGAAGGCGACCTCGGTGATGGTGCAGGCCGGCGAGTGAGGCGGCTTGCGCTGGCCATGCTCGCGGCCGCGCTGCTCGGGGCGCTCGTGGTCGGGTGCGGCGGCGGAGGATCCGGTTCGACGGCTTCGGGCGGCGGCGGCTCCCTGATCGTCCTCGGCGCCTCGTCCCTTACCGAAGCCGTGACGAAGTACGGCGAAGGCTTCAAGGGCGCCACCGTGAAGCCGTCGTTCGGCGGCTCCGACGAACTCGCGGCGCAGATCCAGCAGGGCGCCCCGGCCGACGTCTTCGCTTCGGCGAACACCAGCTACCCGCAGGAACTCTTCGAAGAAGGGCTGGTCGAGAAGCCGCGGGTGTTCTGCCGCAACGAACTCGTGATCGCGGTGCCGGCGGGCAGCGACATCAAGAGCCTCGCCGACCTGACGAAGCCGGGGACGAAGATCGTGATCGGGGACCCGAGCGTCCCGGTCGGGGGGTATACGCGCGAAGTGCTCGGCCGCCTGCCGAAGGCCGAAGAGGAAGCGATCCTGGGCAACGTGGTCTCGGAAGAGACCGAGGTGGCCTCGGTGATTGCCAAGCTCGAACAGGGGGCCGCCGACGCCGGCTTCGTCTACGTCACCGACGAGACCGGCGCGGAAGGCCTCGAACCGGTCGAAATCGAGTCGAAGCTGCAACCGCGGGTCGAATACGGGGTCGCGGTCGTGAAGTCCTCAGACGACAAGCCCGCCGCCGAGGAATTCGTCGAAGGCCTGATCGAGGGCGAAGGCCAGGAAGACCTGCTCGAGGCCGGGTTCCTGCCGCCGTCGTGAGGCGGTCCTGGTTCGCGGGGGTGGCCTTCGTCGCCGCGTTCGCGACGGTCGCGTTCCTGCTCGTCCCGGTCATCGCCGTCTTCGCCAACGTCAGCCCGTCGCGCCTGGTCGACGCCCTCGGTGAGGAGGCCTCGCGCGAAGCGCTCCTGCTGAGCTTGAAGACGACCGTGATCGCGCTGGCGATCGTCGTCGTGGTCGGCACGCCGACCGCCTATCTGCTGGCGGCGCGGGACTTCCCGGGGCGCTCGGTGGTGCTGACGATCATCGAGCTGCCCCTGGTGATGCCGCCCGCGGTGGCGGGGATCGCCCTGCTTGCGGCGTTCGGGCCGAAGGGGATCCTCGGTGGCTGGGTCTCCGACGCGGGGATCGAACTCGTCTTCCAGACCGCGGGCGTCGTCGTCGCGCTCGTCTTCGTCAGCGCGCCGTTCTTCCTGCGCCAGGCGGTAGCCGCGTTCGCGGCGGTGGACGGGCGGCTGCTGGAGGCGGCGCGGACGCTCGGGGCGGGCCCGTTCCGCGCCTTCGCCACGGTGGCGGTGCCAAGCGCCCGCGGCGGGCTGGCGTCCGGCGTCGCGCTGTCGTGGGGACGGGCGCTCGGGGAGTTCGGTGCCACCCTTCTGTTCGCTGGCTCACTCCAGGGCGTGACGCGCACCGCGCCGCTGGCGATCTTCTCCGACTTCGCCGAACCGGGCGGGTTCGTCGCGGCGCTGGCGTTGTCGGCGGTGCTGATCTTGGTGAGCGCGGCGCTGCTGCTGGGGGTGAAGTTGTTGGGTGGGGATCGACCTGATGTGGACGAGGGAGCGGCGCGGCTATGAGCCTTGCCGCTCGAACTCGCACCCCGCTTCGCGAGTTCGACCTCGATCTCGATCTCCGCGCCGACCCGGGGATCCCCTTGGCGTTGGTCGGGCGGTCGGGGTCTGGGAAGACGAGCATGCTGCGGGCGATCGCGGGGTTGCTCTCGCCGGAGGAGGGACGGGTTGGTCTCGGGGACTGGGTCTGGCTCGACACCGAGCGGGGCATTGACCTCGCGCCGGAGCGGCGGGGGTGCGGTTTCCTCTTTCAGGACTACGCGCTCTTCCCCCGGATGAGCGCCTGGCGCAACGTCGCCTACGGGATGGGCGGGCCGCGGCGGGAGCGGCGGACGGCGGCGATGACGATGCTCGAGCGCTTCGGGGTGGCGGGGCTCGCCGAGGCGCGGCCGGCGACGCTGTCGGGCGGAGAGCGCCAGCGGGTCGCTCTGGCCCGGGCGCTGGCGGCGCGGCCGCCGGTGCTGCTGCTCGACGAGCCGCTCTCGGCCCTCGACTCGACCACCCGGCGCGAGGCGATCGGCGAGCTACGCGCCGTCTTCGCCGAGACCGCGACGCCGGTCGTCCTCGTCACCCACTCCTTCGAGGAGGCGGCCGTGCTGGCGGGCGAGTTGGTGGTGATCGACGCCGGGCGCGAGGTCCAGCGGGGCAGCGCCGCCGCGATCTCCGCCGCGCCCGCCTCGGCGTTCGTCGCCGATTTCGCCGGGGCCGTGGTCCTGCGCGGCGAGGCAAGCGGGGAGGGCGACCTGACCCGCGTGCGCCTTCCGGGCGGCGGCGAGGTCTGGAGCGCCGACCCCGCCCGCGGCCCGGTGTCGCTGAGCGTCTTCCCCTGGGAGATCTCGATCGAGACGGCCGTGGAGCCGCTCCCGTCAGAGGACTCGCGGCTCAACCGACTTCCCTGCGAGGTGACCTCCCTGACGACGATCGGCTCGCGCGCCCGCGTCGGCCTCGCCGCCCCGGAGCCCCTCGTCGCCGAGATCACCGCCGCCTCCGCCGCCCGCCTCGACCTCCGTGCGGGCTCCCGCGTCGTCGCCGTCTGGAAGGCCACCGCGACCCGCCTGATCGCGGACGCCTAGCCCGTCGGGCCGAAGCGCTCGGTGCGGATTCGGTCGGGGGAGTAGCCCACGGCGAGGAGCATCTGGGACATCGACTCGACGAAGGCGTTCGAGCCGCAGACGAAGGCGAGGCCGGAGTCGAAGGCCTCGGCGGCGATCAGGCCGGGGAAGATGCGGCCGAGCTGGACGCGGGGGAGGCCCTCGATCGGGACGCCCTCGAGCTCGCGGGTGAGGGCGACGATCGCGTCGTCACCGAGCTCGTCGGCGTAGATGACTTCGGCGCGCGTACGGGCCGAGTAGAGGAGGCGCATCGGGAGGTCGGGGGCGGTCTGGCGACGGTGACGCAACATGCACATCAGCGGCACGACGCCGGAGCCGCCGCCGATCAGCAGGACCGGCTCCTCGCCGCGCCAGACGAAGTAGGAGGCGAAGGGGCCGCGGACCTCGACCTGGTCGCCCTCGACGAGAACGTCATGGAAGTAGGAGGAGACCTCGCCGCCCTCGAGGCGGTCGATGGTCAGCTCGACGGCGCCCTCGTCGAGGGGCGCGGAGGCGATCGAATAGGAACGCTCGGCCCGGTAGCCGTCCGGCGCGGTGAGGCGCACGTCGTAGTGCTGGCCCGGCACGTGCGGCATCCAGTTCGGCAGGCGCAGGCGGAAGGTCTTGGTGCGCGGGGTCTCGACCCGGATCTGCTCGACGTCGGCGATCTGCCAGCGCCCGGGGGCGCGCTGCGGGGCGGCGGTCAGTCCGTCCAATAGCGCTGCTCTTTCCAGGGGTCGCCGTGGTTGTTGTAGCCGTTGGCCTCCCAGAAGCCGGGCTCGTCGTGGTCCATGATCCGCAGCCCGCGCACCCACTTGGCGCTCTTCCAGAAGTAGAGGTGGGGGACGAGGAGCCGGGCCGGGCCGCCGTGCTCGCGTGGCAGCGGGCCGCCCTCGTGCTCGGTCACGACCCAGGCTTTGCCGCCGGTCAGGTCCTCCAGGGCGAGGTTCGTCGTGTAGCCGCCGAAGGAGTAGGCCATCGAGAAGGCGCCCTCGGGACGGGCGGATTCCAGCAGCACGTCGACCGAGACGCCGCGGAAGCTCGTGTCGAGCTTCGACCACTTCGTGACGCAGTGGATGTCGCACGGCACGTCTTCGGCGGGAAGCTGTGCGAATTCGTCCCAGGTCCACTCGAGCTCGTTGCCGACCATGCCGTCGATGCGGAAGCTCCACTCGCTCGGCTCGACGTGAGGGGTCGGGCCGGCGGTGAGGACCGGGAAGCCGCGCTCCAGGTACTGGCCGGGCGGCAGGCGCTCGCCGCCGTGGCCGTGAGGTTTGCCGACGAAGCCGCGCGAGACGAATCCGGGGTCTTCATTGGCCATGGGCCGGAACATACCGCGAGTGGCCGGGATGCGTTCGTACTTGGTCCGGTATCCCGAGCGAAGTACGAACGCGGTCAGAGCAGCGCGGCGGCGGCACGCAGGTCGGCGAGCGTGTTGACGTTGAAAAAGGTGCGCGCCGGGTCGCCGAAGCGTGCGAGCTCCGGGTCGTCCCAGAGGCGCGGGGTGAGGGACGCGACCGTGCGGCGTAGCGGCTCCTCGTGGGCGAGGGCCTCTTCGAGTCGGGGCAGGAGCTCCGGCGCCCAGCGCGCCATCAGCGGCTGCGGGGCACCGCCGGGGGCGGGGACGACGAGCGGCTCCTGGGCCTCGGCGAGCGCCCGGAGGAGCGCCGGCGGCGCGAACGGGAAGTCGCAGCCGACGACGACCAGCGGCCCGCCGGCGTGGCGCAGCGCCGCGACGATCCCCGCGAGCGGATGCGTCGGCTCCTCCGGCTCCGCGACGATCTCGACCTCGGCGAGCGCCGCATCGAGCCCAAGCTCGGTCGACGCTCGGTCCCGTCCCCCAAGCGCGGCGGTCGACCCTTCGTCCGGCCGCGCAGGCGCGGTCGATCCAAGGTCCGGATACCGGACGTCAGGTCGACCGCGCTCCGATTGTCGGACGTCAGGTCGACCGCGCTTGGGGTCGCGGAGCTCAGGTCGACCGCCCAGGGCCGTGGAGGGCTTGGCGACGATGAAGGGGGAGAGGCCCGCTTCGGCCAGGGCCTCGAGGGGGTAGGCGATCAGGGGGCGGCCGGCGAGGGCCGCCGTTGCCTTCGCGCCGCCGAGGCGGCTGCCGCGGCCGCCCGCAAGGACGGCGCCGCGGACCGGGGTCAGGGCTCGCGGCCGTCGCCGTCGGCGAGGACCGGGACGAAGGACGGCTGCTCGGCGATCGGTCGGACGTCGACGGCGATCACCTTGTACTCGGGGCAGGAGGTGTTGACGTCGGCGGACTGGCCGACGAGGAGGTTGGTGCGGGTCTCCGGGAAGTGGAAGGTGGTGAAGACGTGGCCGGGCTCGATCCGGTCGGTCACCTTCGCCTCGACCTCGATCCGCCCGACCCGACTGCGCACCGAGACCTTGTCGCCGTCGGTGATCCAGAGCCGCGCCGCGTCCACCGGGTGGACCTCGAGGACGTCACGGTCGACCAGCCTCGCGTTCCCGGTGCGGCGGGTCATCGTCCCGGCGTTGTAGTGCTGGAGGATCCGGCCGGTGACGAGGACCAGCGGGAAATCATCATCGGCCGCGTCTCCGGGCGCCTTGTACGGGAGGGCGGCGAAGTGGCCGCGCCCGCCTGGCCGGTCGAAGACGGTGTCGTAGAGCGTCGGCGAGTCGGAGCCGTCGGGCCGCACCGGCCACTGCAGCCCGCTCCGCCCGAGCCGCTCGCGGCTCACCCCGGCGTAGTGGGGCGTCAGCCGCGCCACCTCGTCGAGTGCGTCCCAGGGACTCTCCCAGCCGAACTCGTGGCCGAGGCGCCGCGCCACCTCGCCGATGATCTCGAAGTCGGTGCGCGCTTCCCCGGGCGGGTCGATGGCCGGCTCGACCACCTGGAAGCGGCGCTCGGCGTTGATGAAGGTGCCTTCCTTTTCCAGGAACGCTGAGGCGGGCAGGACGACGTCGGCGAATTTCGTCGTCTCGTTCGGGAAGATCTCCTGGCAGACGAGGAACTCGAGGTTCTCGAGCGCGGCGGCGACGTGGGCGGTGTCCGGGTCGGTCTGGGCGACGTCCTCGCCGAAGATGTACATCGCCTTCAGGTCGCCGGCGACCGCGGCGTCGAACATCTGCGGGATCGTCATCCCCTTGTGGCGGGAGAGCGGCGCTCCCCAGGCGGCTTCGAACTGGCTCGCGACGTCCTCGTCCTCGACCGAGCGGTACGCGGTGTAGGTGTCCGGCAGCGCGCCCATGTCGGAGGAGCCCTGGACGTTGTTCTGCCCGCGCAGCGGGAGGAGAGCCGAGCCCGGCTTGCCGACCTTGCCGGTCATCATCGCCAGGTTGCAGAGCAGCTGCACCACCTCGGAGCCGTACTTGTGCTCGGTCACGCCGAGGCCCCAGAGGAGGGAGCCGCTCGATGCCTCGCCGTAGAGGAGCGCGGCCGCTTCGAGGTCGGCGGCGGGGATGCCGGTGATCTCCTCGACCGACGCCGGGTCGTAACCGGCGAGCAGCTCCTCGACCGCGTCCCAGCCTTCGGTGCGCTCGGCGATGAACGCCGCGTCGACGAGCCCCTCGCGGTGGATCACGTGGCTGAGCCCGAGGACGACCGCCGCGTTGGTGCCCGGGCGCGGGGAGAGGTGAATCGCCCCGTAGTCGGCCAGCTCGATCCGGCGCGGGTCGATCGTGATCAGCTTGCAGCCGCGCAGCGCCGCCTGCTTGATCCGCGCGCCGACCACCGGGTGCCCCTGCGTGGGGTTGACGCCGAGCAGCAGCGCAACCTCGGCGTGGTCGATGTCGGAGAAGGAGCCGGTCGCGCCGGAGAGCCCGAACGATTTGCGCATCGCGAAGGAGGTCGGCGAGTGGCAGACGCGCGAGCAGTTGTCGATGTTGTTGGTGCCGATCGCGGCGCGCATCAGGCGCTGCATCGCATAACAGTCCTCGTTGGTGGCGCGCGAGGAGGCGAGGCCGGCGACCGCGTCGGGCCCGTGCTCTCCCTTGATCCGCGTGAGTTCGTCGACGATGCGCTCCAGCGCCTCCTCCCAGCTCGCCGGACGGAGCTCACCGTCGACGCGGATCAGCGGCGTCTTCAGTCGGTCCGGGGAGCGGGTGAAGCCGTGCGCGAAGCGCCCCTTCAGGCAGGTATGGCCCTCGTTGGCGGGGCCGTCGAGCGCCGGGGCGATGGAGACGACGCGCCCGTCGCGCGCCCGGGTCTCGAGCCGGCAGCCGACGCCGCAATAACCGCAGGTCGTCGTCGCGACGCGATCGAATCGATCCTCCGTCGCGGGCGCCTCGGGAGTGGTCGCGCTCGCCATGTCTTCAGCTCCTCTCCAATTGTGCCACCAGGCCGATCTCCGAGATCGCATCGGTGGGGCAGGTGTCGGCGCAGGCCCCGCAGGACACGCAGGTCGATTCCTCGAAGCCGGCGTCGAGGCCGGCCACGATGTTGGCCTCGAAGCCACGGCCGGTGGCGGTGAGCGCGAAGGCGCCCTGGATCTCGTCGCAGGCGCGGACGCAGCGGCCGCAGGAGATGCAGAGCTCGTGCCGCAGCGCCAGGTAGGGATGGCGGAAGTCGTCCTCGTGGGGGTGGACGGCGCCGCTCCAGCGCGAGCCGTCGACGCCAAGGCGCGCGGCGACCCGGGCCAGCTCGGTGTGGGGTTCGGGCGGCTCGGGCAGCTCGGAGAGGACGAGCTCGACCACGGTGCGGGCGACGCGGCGGGCGGTGGGCTCTTCGGTCTCCACCTTCATCCCGTTGCCGCAGGGGGTGGTGCAGGCGGGAAGCGGCCTGGGCGACCCCTCGACCGCGACCATGCAGACGCGGCAGGCGCCGAAGGGGGCCTGGCGGTCGTCGAAGCAGACGGTCGGGATCCAGCGGCCTGCCGCCTGGGCGGCCTCGAGGATCGTCGTGCCGGGGGCGACCTCCAGCGTGGTGCCGTCGATCGTGACGCGGAGCGCGTCCGGGGCAGCGTCGACCGTGACCTCGCTCATCGCAGCCCCAGCTCGTCCGGGAAGTGGGTGAGCAGGCTGCGCATCGGTGCCGGGATGCCGCTGCCGTGGGCGCAGAGGCTGCCGAGCTCGAGCGTCTCCAGCAGGGCCTCGAAGCGGGCGCGGTCGACCGGTGCGTCGGTGGCGAACTCCTCGTAGGCGCGGCGCATGCCGATCCGGCAGGGGAAGCACTTGCCGCAGCTCTCGTCGGCGCCGAAGCGCAGGAGGTGGCGGGCGACGTCGCGCATGTCGGCGGTCTCGTCGAAGGCGAGGATGCTGCCGTGCCCGACCATGCAGCCGACCTCGGCGAGGGCGTCGAAGTCGAAAACCGTGTCCAGCAGCGAGGCGGGCAGGATTCCGCCGAGCGGGCCGCCGATCTGCACGGCCTTGATCTGGTGGCCGTCGCGCAGGCCGCCGGCGACGTCCTCGCAGAGCTCGCGCACGGTCATCCCGAAGGGGACCTCGTAGACGCTCGGGCGGGCGAAGCGCTCGTTGAAGCAGACGAGCTTCGAGCCCGCGGTCTCCGAGTCCGGGCTCAGCGCGCGGTAGGCCTCGGCGCCGCGGGCGGCGACGAAGGGGATGTTGGCGAGCGTCTCGACGTTGTTGACGACCGTCGGCATCCCGTAGACGCCGCGCTCGGCGGGGAACGGCGGGCGCGCCGAGACCGTCCCGCGCAGCCCCTGCACGCAGGCCAGGAGCGCCGTCTCCTCGCCGACCACGTAGGAGCCGGCGCCCTCGATGATCGTCACGTCGAAGGCGAAGTCGGTGCCGAGGATCCCCTCGCCGAGCAGGCCCGCCTCTCGCGCCCGGGCGGCGGCGGCCTCCAGGGCGGGCTTCGAGGCCGGGTACTCGGAGCGGCAGAGGACAAAGCCGTGGCCCGCGCCCACCGCGTACCCAGCGAGCGCCATCCCCTCCAGCAGAAGCTCCGGGCTCCGCTCCATCAGGTACTTGTCGATGTAGGAGCCGGGGTCGCCCTCGTCGCCGTTGGCGACGACGAACTTCTCGTCGCCCTTGGCCTTCGCGGCGAAGGCCCACTTGGCACCGGCCGGGAAGCCCGCGCCGCCGCGCCCGCGGACCTCGGCGGCTTCGACCTCGGCGAGGAGCCCCTCGCGGCCGAGGGTGTCCAGCGCGCGGCGGAGCCCGGCCCAGGCACCCGGGCGGGTGAGGACCGGCTCGGGCAGCAGGCTCGACCAGTCGGGCTCAGCCGCCGGGCGGCTCTCACCGGCGAGGGCGCGCTCGATCGCGCCGGCCCCGGCGTCGACCTCCTCCCCGACCCGGACCGCGGGCGAGGAGTGGCAGAAGCCGAGGCAGACGGTCTCGGCGAGGGAGACGGCGCCGTCGGCGCTGCGCTCGCCCGGCGCCAGGCGGAGCCCGGCGCTCAGCTCCTCGACCGGGCGCTCGCCGGCGGCGACGAAGCAGGCGGTCCCGGTGCAGACGCGCACGTGGCGCTCCCCGCGCGGGGCCAGCAGGTCGTCATAGAAGGTGGAGACGCCGTAGACGGCTGCCTCGGGCAGTCCGGAGGCCTCGGCGGCGGCGCGGCGGTCGGCGTCGGTGAGCTCGCCGTGATCCTCCATCGCCTCCTTCAGCAGGTCGAGCGCGGTCGGGGCATCGACCGCGTGATGGCGACGGATCAGCTCGACGAGATTCCGTGACACGCCTGGAGGCTAGGCCAGGGGCGGCCCGCCGTCCAATTGGGAGGGGCGTCCCGTCGATAAGCAACGTTTATCGTCAGGAGTGTGAACGTCCGGCAACTCGAATACTTGGATGCGCTCGCGCGGGAGCGGAGCTTCCGGCGCGCGGCGGAGGAGTGCAACGCCTCGCAGCCCGCGGTCTCGATCGCGATCGCGAAGCTCGAGGGCGAGCTCGGCCTCGAGCTGGTCCACCGCCACCGTCGCGAAGCCGTGCTCACGGCGCCGGGGGAGGCACTCGTCCGTTGGGCCCGCGAGGCGCTCGCCGCCGTCCGCGGGCTCACCGCCGAAGCTGGCCGCTTCGCCGGCGTCCTCACCGGTCGGCTGCGGATCGGGGTCATCCCCACGGCCCTCCCGGCGGTCGCCGGGATCACCAAGGGCCTGATCTCGGCTCATCCCGACATCCGCCTCGAGATCCGTTCCCTGACCTCGGACGAGATCGTCGATGAGCTGGCGTCCTTCCGGATCGACGTCGGGCTCACCTACCTCGACAACGAGCCGCTCGGCGCGGTCACCTCGATCCCGGTCTACGCCGAGCGCTACCTCTACCTGACCGCCGAGGAGGTGCGGGCGGAGCGCTTTCGATGGGGGGACCTCGACGGTGGCCGGCTCTGCCTCCTCACCCCGGACATGCAGAACCGCCGGATCGTCGACGCCGCCCTCCAGCAGAGCGGCGCCACGGTCACCGCGGTCGTCGAGACGAACTCGATCTCCGCCCTGATCTCCTACGTGCGGGCGGGCTGGCCGAGCATCGTGCCGGATGCCTGGGTGGCGCTGTACGGGGTCCCGGACGGGATGTCGGCGGTCCCGCTCGCCTCGCCGGAGATCTCACATTCGGTCGGGCTCGTCAGGAGGGTCACCGACCTTCCTCAGCCGCTGGTCAAGGCGTTCGTCGAGAGCCTCACCGCAGGCGCGGAGCAACCTCCCCCCGACGTCCCTCGGGTACCGTCCTCCTCCTGACATGGCCACTCCGATAGCGATCGAGGCGGCGCGCCGCGAGGTGCTTGCCCGGGTGCGGCCGACGGCGGTCGAGGGGGTCGGGCTCGACACGGCCTTGGGACGCCGGCTCGCGGTCGACGCGGTCGCCGATGGCCCCTTCCAGCCCTTCGACAACTCGGCGATGGACGGCTTCGCGGTGCGCGCCGAGGACGTTGGCGAGGCCCGCCCCGACGCCCCGGCCCGGCTGAGCGTGGTCGACGAGTCGCGCGCCGGGCATCCGGCGGAGCGCGCGGTCGGGCCCGGCGAGGCGATCGCGATCTCCACCGGTGCGGTGCTCCCCGCGGGCGCCGACGCGGTGGTCCGGGTCGAGGACACGGAGCGGGAGGGGGGCAAAACCCTCGTTAGAACTTCTGTCCCCTCGGGCGCCAACGTCCGGCGGGCCGGGGAGGACATCGCGGCGGGGGAGACCGTGCTGCGGGCCGGGGCGGAGCTGGGGCCGGCGGAGCTCGGGGCGCTGGCGACGATCGGGCTCGACCCGGCGCCCGTCCACCGCCGCCCGCGAGTCGCGGTCCTCACCAGCGGGGACGAGCTGACCCCGCCGGGCGAGCCGCTCGGGCCGGGCGCGATCCGGGACTCGAACTCGCGGACGGTGCCGGGGCTCGCGCGCCTCGCCGGGGCCGAGGTCGTCTCGGTCGACTGGACGCCGGACGAGCCGGAGGCGACGCGAGCCGCGCTCGGGCGGGCGCTCGAGGCCGACGTGGCGATCGTCTGCGGTGGCGTCTCGGTCGGCGAGCACGATCACGTCAAGGCGGCCCTGGCGGAGCTCGGGGCGGAGGAGGTCTTCTGGCGGGTCGCGCTGAAACCGGGCGGGCCGACCTGGTTCGGGACGCGGGGCGGGACCCTCGTCTTCGGCCTGCCGGGGAATCCGGTGTCGGTGATGGTCACCTTCCTCACCTTCGTGCGTCCGGCACTGATCTCCATGGCGGGCGGCGATGCGGCGACGCGGCGGCTGACGGCGCGCCTCGGCGCCGCCTACGAGAAGCCGACCGACCGCGCCCACGCGGTCCGCTGCCGGCTGGAGCTCGATGACCGCGGCTGGCTCGCCTGGCCGCTGCCCCGACAGGGCTCCCACGTGCTCACCTCGATGCTCGCCGCCGACGGGCTGGCGCTGGTTCCGGCCGAGACCGCGAGCCTCGCCGCCGGCGACGCGGTGGAGGTCGAGCTCCTCGACCGGGCTAGCATGGGCCGATGACCGTTTCGGTCCGTCTCTTCGCGATTCTCCGCGAGCGCGCCGGGCGCGACTCGGTCGAGATCGAGCTGCCCGAGGGCGCCACCGTAGGCGATGCATTCGAGCGCCTCGCCGCCGCGCCCGGCCTCGGCGAGCTGGTCGAGCGGATGCCGCTGCGCATGGCCGTGAACCGCGAGTACGCGGGCGAGGGCACCGCGATCGCCCCCGGCGACGAGCTGGCGCTGATCCCGCCGATCTCCGGCGGTGCCCCGCGCACCCACGCGCGCGTCACCGACGAGCCGCTCTCCGCCGAGCGCCTCTCGGCCTGGGTCGGGGACCCCGCGGCGGGTGGGATCGTCACCTTCCAGGGCGTGACGCGGGACGTCGCGAGCCTCGACTACGAGGCCTATCGGGAGATGGCCGAGGAGCGGATCGCGACGATCCTCGACGACTGTGTCCGGAACCACAGCCTGCTCGCCGCGGCCGCCGAGCACCGGATCGGCAACGTGCCGCGGGGCGAGCCCGGCGTGGTCGTCGCCGTCTCCGCCGGGCACCGCGAGGAAGCCTTCGCCGGCGCCCGCGAGGCGATCGACCGGATCAAGGCCGAGGCACCGATCTGGAAGCGCGAGCTGGACGAGGCGGGGTCCGGCGAGTGGGTCGAGGGCGCCGTGGCGCCGGAGCCGGAGCCGAGCGCATGAGCGAGCTGACGCACCTCGGCGACGACGGGCGGGCGCGGATGGTCGACGTCGGCGCGAAGGCGACGAGCGAGCGGCGGGCGGTCGCGCGGGCACGGCTGCGGATGGCCCCGGACACCGCGCGGGCGGTGGAGCGCGGGGACGGTCCCAAGGGCGAGGTGCTCGGCGTGGCGCGGATCGCCGGCGTGATGGCCGCCAAGCAGACCTCGACGCTGATCCCGCTCTGCCATCCGCTGCCGCTGTCCTTCGTCGACGTCGCCGCCAAGGTGGACGTCGAGGCGGGCTTGGTCGAGCTGCTCGCCGAGGCCCGCACGGTCGGCCAGACCGGGGTCGAGATGGAGGCGATGACCGCCGCTTCGGTCGCCGCGCTCACCGTCTATGACATGGTCAAGGGCGTGGAGCGCGGAGTAGCCATCGAGTCAGTGGTCCTTATTTCGAAGAGCGGCGGTCGCTCGGGGGAGTGGCGGCTCGAGGACGAGACCGACGCTCGGCCGGACGGCTGATGCGCGCGGCGCTCCTCACGGTTTCCACCTCGAAGGCGCGGGGCGAGGGGGAGGACGAGAGCGGTGGACGGCTTGCCGAGTTCGCCGCCGAGCTGGGGCTGGAGGTCGTCGCGCGGGAGGTCACGCCTGACGAACAGTGGGCGATCGTGCCGCGCCTGCGCCATTTCTGCGACGACCTGCGCGTCGACCTGGTGCTGACCAGCGGCGGGACCGGGTTTTCGCCCGACGACGTCACGCCGGAGGCGACCCGCGAGGTGATCGAGCGCGAGGCCCCCGGAATCGCCGAAGCGATGCGCGCCGCATCGCGCCCGCACACCGACAACTGGATGCTCTCGCGCGGCGTCGCCGGGATCCACAGCCGGACGCTGATCGTCAACTTCCCCGGCAACCCGCGCAGCATTGAACAGTGCGCCGAGGCGCTCCGGACGGCGCTGCCGCACGCGCTGGCGCTGCTCCGGGGCGAGCGACCGGAGCACGGCGCCTAGCGCGCCGACCGCGATCCTCCGCCGGGCCATCCAGGCCCGCGCCCATCCGCTTCGCGCCCCCGCGCCGCCCAACGGGTACCGTCTGGGCATGGCCCTTGAGGACGCGCACGGCCGCCTCGTCTCCGACCTGCGGGTCTCGGTCACCGATCGCTGCAACTTCCGCTGCCAGTACTGCATGCCCGCCGAGGGGATGCCGTGGATCCCGCGCGAGGAGATCCTCTCCTTCGAGGAGATCGAGCGGCTGGTGCGGATGCTGGTCGACCTCGGGGTGCGGG
>Ga0268266_10000615_pt1 | contig 48586 bp, 35 predicted proteins | sample KBSS13metaG_FD_190356 | JGI IMG/M metagenome (GOLD analysis project Ga0268266, IMG submission 190356) | Switchgrass rhizosphere microbial communities from Kellogg Biological Station, Michigan, USA - KBS S1-3 metaG (SPAdes) (version 2) | ecosystem: Host-associated > Plants > Roots > Rhizosphere...
GTCACTAGTTGCCAGCGCGTCATGGCGGGGACTCTAGTGAGACTGCCGGTGTTAAACCGGAGGAAGGTGGGGATGACGTCAAGTCCTCATGGCCTTTATGACTAGGGCTGCACACGTCCTACAATGGCGCGCACAAAGGGATGCAAACTCGCGAGAGCCAGCAAATCCCAAAAAACGCGCCCCAGTTCGGATTGCAGGCTGCAACTCGCCTGCATGAAGCCGGAATCGCTAGTAATCGCGGGTCAGCATACCGCGGTGAATGTGTTCCTGAGCCTTGTACACACCGCCCGTCAAGCCACGAAAGTGGGGGGTATCCGAAGTCGCCGTGCTAACCGCAAGGAAGTAAGCGCCGAAGATAAACTCCGCGATTGGGACTAAGTCGTAACAAGGTAGCAGTAGGGGAACCTGCGGCTGGATCACCTCCTTTCTAAAGGATTCTTATCGCCCCAGTGTCACTACTGGATCAGCGATACCAAGAATTGTGAGGCGGTCTGTGCCGGCTGCTTGAAGATCACGTCAGGTTCGTTCGCAAGAGCGAATCCTGACAACTACCAAATCAGTAGAAGAATAAACCCATCGTGGGCGAGCCAGCTCACGGTGGGTTTTTTTATGCGCGCTACGCAAGGCAGGCCACTCAAACGTTCTTGCCACAAATGCCTTCATACCACGCGTTCGCCCTGGAGAACCTCTGCCAACATCTCCACGCAGCAGTTGTAATTCACTGCCGAAGCGGCATCATGAATGGCGTCGCGACACGCGAACGTCCAACTCGTGCAGTTGGTGAACCCAATCGAAACAGGCGGGGCTGATTCTATGCGTTGGCTTTTGATCATTCTCGGACTGGCGATTCTCGCTCGGATTGGATACTACGTCGCCTACGAACACAATCCTGTGCCGGCGCAACTGGCCGAGACAATCGCCCAACTCCGGCAGAAAGATCCCGTCGAGCGCTCTCGGGCAGCGCAGTTGCTGGGTCAGCAGGGCGGTCCCTTGGCGATCGCTCCGTTGATCGCGGCGCTCGACGACACAGATCCGCGCGTCCGACGCAACGTTGCGTCGGCGCTCGGGGAAATTGGCCCCGATGCCGCCCCGGCCGTTCCAGCGCTGATGAAGGCAATGGCAGGCGATGACGACGATTCCGTCCGAGCGAACTCGTCGCTTGCACTCGGCGCCATCGGTTCCGCAGCCTCAGCAGATCTCATCGTCGCCGTGCGCAGCGCTAACAAGGAAGTCCGCGGCAGCGCGTTTCGCGCCCTGGAGGCGATGGGGCCCGAGGCCGTAGACGTGCTGCCGGATTTGATCGCCATGTTTGGAGATCCCGACTTTGAGGCGCGACAAGGCGCTACCCAGGTGCTGATCGCGATTGGCCCCGCGACCGTGCCGGCGGCTCGCAGGGCCCTGGCCGATCCGAACCCGAAGATCCGCATGGCTGCACTCGAGTTGCTCGGCAAACTTGGCCCTCAGGCGACCGAGGCCTGGTCCGAGATTGTCGTCGCGCTTGCGGACCCGGATCCCCGGGTGCGCGAAGCCGCCGTGACGGCCGCGCCATTGGTGGCGTCTCCGCCGAAGAATGCGTTGCCGCAAGTACTTTCCGCGCTGAAAGATAGCGACGCCAGAGTGCGCTACGTCGCCGCCATCAGCCTCGGGAGCTTGGGGCCCGACGGCGCCGCGGGCGTCGCCGAAATCCTGGCGGAGTTGGAGCAGTCCCAGCCAGAGTCCAAGCCGCTGCTGATCGAAGCGCTTGGCAAGATCGGCCCCGAGGCCAGGTCGGCCGTGCCCGCCATGATTACCGCGCTCCAAGTAAAAGATGATAATGGATCTCTGAATGCGACCACGGTCGAAGCGCTGAGCGGAATTGGTCCCGACGCGAAAGCGGCGCTGCCGATCTTAATCGAATCACTCGACGCGGCGCAAAGCGCCGACGAGATGTTCTTGAGCCTGCCTGTGATTCAGGCCCTAGGCAAAATCGGCCCGGCGGCGCCGGCACAAGTATCGCCAGCGCTGCTTCGCGCTCTACCAAAATCAGAGTCCGAAAGTCGCACGCAAGTACTTCAAGCACTAGCCAATCTTGGTCCCGCGACAGACGACGTCGTCCGCGCCTTGATTGCCAATCTGAACGACGAGAATTTCGAAGTTGCCGATGCCGCAGCCATCTCACTCGGCCGCTGCGGCACAGGGTCCAGCCTGACATTGCCGGCGTTCATCGAAGCATTGCAAAGTCCTCGCTATCACGGCCGGCGGCAGTCGATCGTTGATCCGCTTGTGAGCTACGGCGAGGCGGCCAGCCCGGCCGTGCCGGCGCTAATTGCGGGATTCGCAAACGCTGCTCAATGGGATGACGAAAGTCGCGCTGCGGCGGCCCGCGCCCTGGCAGCCATTGCCCCTTCGTCGCAAGAAGCTTGCGCCGCTCTCGTGAAGGAATTGCTCGACCCGCTCGGGCAGGAAATCGTGCGAGTGGCCGCAGCCGAAGCGCTCACCGCGTTTGCTGCAACGTCCGCCGAGGCCGCGGCTGCGCTCAAGGAAGCGGCAACCTCGTTCAGTGGCCCAGTCCAAGAGGCAGCCAGCAAAGCGCTGGAAGCTTCGAGCGACAGCCAGACGAAACCGGCGCCATAACTGCGAGTTGCTTGGCAAACGGCCTGTCTCAGGCGATCAGCTCTCGCACCACGCGGCCGTGCACATCGGTCAAGCGATAGTCTCGCCCACTGTGACGGTACGTCAGTCTCTCGTGGTCCAGGCCCATCAGGTGCAGGATCGTGGCGTGGAAATCATGCACGTGAACCGGATCACGGGCGACGCGGACGCCGTATTCGTCGGTTTCGCCATAAGTGATGCCCGGCTTCACGCCGCCGCCGGCCAACCACGAGCTGAAGGCCCAGTTGTGGTGCTCGCGCCCCTTGGCTTCGGCCGTATTGTTGAACGGAGTGCGACCGAATTCCGTGGTCCAGACGATCAACGTCTCGTCGAGCATGCCGCGGCGCTTGAGATCCTTTAATAGTCCGGCGATGGGCTGGTCGACGTTTTTGGCCAGGCGCTGGTGGTCCATCATATCGCCGTGCGAATCCCAATTGTTCGACGATCCGGTGTCGATCAGTTCCACGAATCGCACGCCGCGCTCGATCAATCGCCGCGCCACCAGGCATTGCCAACCGAATCCTTTGGTGTCGCCCGGCGGAAGGCCATACAACGCGTGCGTTTCGGCGGTTTCGCGCGAGAGATCGAACGCGTCCGGCACGGCCATCTGCATGCCAAACGCGGTCTCAAACGAACGAATTCGCGCCGCCAGCAGTGGATCGCCCGGACGGGCTGCTTGATGGCGCGCGTTCATTCGCGCAAGCGCCGCCAGTTCGAGCTGCTGCTTGCCTGACTCAACCCGAGGGCTGATATTGGCGACCGGCTCCGCGCCGGGCACAACGAGCGTTCCTTGATGGGCCCCCGGCAGGAAATTGCTCGAGTAAACTTGCGAGCCGGCGTAGGTCTGGTTCGGCGCAATCACCACGAACGACGGCAGATCGCGGTTCTCTGTCCCCAGCCCATAGCTGACCCAACTACCAATGCTGGGCCGCGCGAACGCGAACGAGCCGGTGTGCATGCCGAGCGTGGCGTTGTAGTGGTTCGAGTGATCGGTATGCAGCGAGCGGACGACGGCGATGTCGTCAACGCAACCGGCGACATGCGGGAAAAGCGAACTGACTTCAGTCCCGGATTGGCCGTGCTTTTGGAACTCCCACTGCGGCCGTTTGAGAAAGATCCGTTCATAACCGGGCCGGTCTTGGATCTCCGGATGGTCGAGCTTGACCTCTTTGCCCACGTCCTGCGACAGCCGCGGCTTGGGATCGAACGTATCGACGTGAGACACGCCGCCGGTCATGAACAAAAAGATCACGTTCTTGGCCTTGGGCGGAAAGTGCCCACCGCGCGGCGCGAGCGGGTCAGTGGCGCCACCGGCGAGCGCGCTGCCGGAATCCGCGGCCAAGAGCTCGCTGAGCAACCCTGGCATTAACAACGACCCGGCGACGAACGATTTGATGAGTCCGCGACGGGAAACATCGCGTGACGAGCAGCAATCGCGATTGGTTGGATTCATCGTCGTTATTCCCGTCAATCAATGCTCAAGAACTCGTTGCTGGCCAATAACACGCGGGCGTACGCTTGCCAGGCCGTTCGCGTTCGTTCTTCCGGCGTGCCGCTATCCAGCTTTGCGTTATACGCTTGCAAAAACGCAGCGGCGTCTGCCTGATCGTCGGCGGTCGCGGGGCGCGAGAACAGTTCGCGGCAAGCGAAATCGACCCGGCCCTGGTCGTCGGCTGCGCTGTTCATCGCGCGATCGGCAAACTTCTCGGCCCAGCGGTGCAACGCTCGATCGTTCAAGAAGTACAAGGCTTGGGTTGGCACAGTCGTCACGTCGCGGAGCGGAGTGCTGGCGTTGGGGTCAGCGCCATCGAACAGCGCGAAAAACGGCGTGCGGCGGTTGCGCTTTTGCATCAGGTAGACGCTGCGCTTCGTCGTTTCATAATCGGCGGCAAACGGACCGTGCTGAGTGAAGTTCCATTTGTCTTGTGGCGGAAATGGATGCGCCTCGCCCGGCGTTCGGTCGAACTCGCCGCTGGCCGCGAGGAGCGAATCGCGAATTTCTTCGGCCGACAGTCGTCGCCGCGGGAAGGAAACGTACAGTTCGCTCGCGTCCGGAGTAACTTCCATACCAGTCGAAGCCTGGCGATACGTGGCGCTCAGAACGATCGCGCGATGCAGCGACTTCAGACTCCAGCCGTCGCGGACGAGCGTGCTGGCCAGGTAGTCGAGTAGTTCCGGGTGTGTTGGTCGTGCCCCGCGCGAGCCAAAATCGTTGGGTGTTTTCACCAGGCCACGGCCAAAGTGGCCCAGCCAGACACGATTTGCAATTACGCGCGCCACGAGCGGATTCTTTGGGTCGGTCAATTGTTCGGCCAGCTCCAGTCGGCCGCTGGTTTGAGGCGAATCAAGTTTTGCGCCGCCGAGAAAATCGAGAAACTTCCGCGGCACTTCATCGCCGAGCGTGGCCGGATCGCCGCGCAATTGAATCTTAGCGTTCGCCGGCGCCGCGTCGCTGACGCCGTACGCCACGGGTAGCTCAACATCCGCGCCAAGTTTCTCACGGTCACGCCGGAGTGCGCCCAAAGCGTGGCTTTGCTCGGCCAGGCCGCTCAATCCTTTTGCCAGATCGACCGAGACTTGCGTCAACTGCCAGCCCACACCATCAATGCCGGTCGGGTGCGCGTCGGCAATCCGGCCACTAATCGCGAACGCGCCATCAATGGGGCTCGTCCAGGCCAGGCCCACCGGACCATTCGGACCGGGATGCACAAAAAATTGTTTGGCCGGCAGCGAAGTCCAGACTTTTACGGCCTTATCGGATCGATTCGCGAAGACGCTCGGCGTGTCACCATTTCGCCAACCGCGGAGCGCCGACTGACCATTGATCGATTCCAAACTTTCCGGCAGCGGGACCGGCCCGTCACGCATGTCAAGAAAACACCAGGTGGCGGCGTTGCCGAACTGGTCAGCGTGAGGATTGCCAATGTTCAACTCGGCCACCAGATCGGTCACGTTCCACTGCCGCCCTTGTCCGCCGATTTCGGCAATGTTCAACTCGACGAGCGTGCTGTCGCCGCCGTGGTTCCCCTCAGGCGAGACCGATAGCAGCAGCGTCTCGCCCTGACGAAGTTCCACACGTTGCAAGTTTTGCTGGGCGCCAGTGGAGAGTTCGCTTTGGCCACCATCGTTGATTTTGCCGGCCGTCAGCACGCGCGCGGTCGAAGTTGTCTTCTTCAACTCAACGGCCTGCGCAGCGATCGCCGTCTCGATTCGTTTGATCTCGGCGTCGATTTTGCCGGTTCGCTCTGCTGCCTCGCGCGTCAGTCGCGCAACTTCAACAGGCGCCACCCGTGGCGGCAGATCCCGCGGTTGTTGCTTCGGCTCGCAACCCGGAAACGCGAACTTCGTGCTCGCCAGCACTCCGTACAGCCCATAATAGTCGCGGGCTGAAATCGGATCGTACTTGTGATCGTGGCAACGCGCGCAGGCGACGGTCAGCCCCAGCACGGCTTTTCCCAGCGTGTCGATCGTGTCTTCGTACGTCAGGTGAACGTCTTTATCAATGTCATGGCCAAACCGTCGGGCGATCGCCAGAAAGCCGGTAGCGACAACGTGATCGGAGTATTTTTCCGGCGAGTCCTTCGCGCCCAATAGATCGCCGGCAATCTGCTCCCGCAGAAATTGATCGTACGGCAGGTCGGCGTTTAGCGCGTCGATCACCCAATTGCGATAGCGCCAGGCGTGCGGCAACGGATGGTCGGTGTTCTCGCCGGCGGTATCGGCGTAGCGAACCACGTCGAGCCAGTGCCGGCCCCATTGCTCGCCATAGTGCGACGATTTCAACAGCCGCTCGACGACGCGCTCGTAGGCGCCGTCGCCCGAATCCTGCTGAAACGCGTCCACTTCAGCGGGCGTCGGTGGCAGGCCGGTCAGATCGTACGTGAGCCGGCGAATCAAGGTCCGGCGATCGGCCTCAGGCGCAGGCTTTTGGCCGGCTGCTTCCATCTTCGCCAGGATGAAGGCATCCATTTCGTTGCGGAGCCAATCAGTGTTTTGCACCACAGGCGTCGCCGGCAAAACGACCGGTTGATAAGACCAATGCTTCGCCGCGTCGAACTTGGGTGGCTTGGCGGGCCACGGCGCGCCGGCGTTGATCCAGGACACCAGCCCTTCGACTTGCACCGCTTTCAGTTTCGCGTCAGGCGGCATGGCCGAGACGTCATCGGCGCGACGGATTGCGCGGACGAGCAGGCTTTCGTCGGCCTTGCCTGGCACAATCGCTGGTCCGCTGTCGCCTCCTCGTAACAACGCTTCGCGACTATCGACGCGCAGCTCACCGCCAGACTGCTGATCACCATGGCAACGAAAGCAAACGCCAGCCAGGACGGGGTGAACGTGAGTTTCGAACAGCGCGAGGCCAGCGTCGGTCGGCTCGGCCGCGCGAGAATCGGCGGCAGCTCCCAGCGCAATTACAACGCCAGCAACAGCAAACAGAAGATGCAGCGGAGAGTAAACAGATGCAGGCATGCGTGTTGATGCGCCTGAATTGGGCGGGCCGAAGCAGGACAACTCCGCTCGCGCGAAGCTACTCCTGGTAGAGCTACGATTGTAACCCTTGGGCCGGGCCGCAGCAAAACATTGTCAGACAATCACGTTATACCGCCGTATTCGCATTTCTGGCTCTGCCAGGCTCACGCGTCGGCGTCGCGCAGCCACTCTGGCACGCGTTGCACGCGCCCCTGCCGATCGACGCAGGCCAGCGTGCTAAAGCCTTCGGTCAGCAAATCCTCGCCGCGGAAAACCTGATAGGTGTGCTCGATTTTGGCGGCTGTGATCCGCGCGACCGCAGTTCGCAGCGTCAGCACATCGTCATAGCGGGCGGGCAGCTTGTAGGTGCTGCCGATCTTGACGACGACCATGAACAGGCCGTCTTCTTCGACCTGGCGGTAGTCGCGGCCATTCGCCCGCAACAACTCGGTGCGACCGATTTCAAAATACGTGAAATAGTTGGCGTGATGCAGGAAGCCCATTGCGTCGGTTTCCTGATAACGGACGCGGATCTCGACGTCTAATTCGCGAATCATGGGGCTCGAGACTCCGTTCGGTTCGAATTCTGTTAGGCCATTGTGAGCCGCGGCCGGTTGCAGCACCCGGCGGCCGCTGCGACGCGACCGCCGCCGCGAGAGGTCGTTCCGCGTCGCGCTGGTTGCCATCTTAGAACGCAGGCGAAATCGAAGAAACCCACTCGGGCCGAATTACCGAAGTCGTTGGCCCTTCGGCAGTTTTGGTTGACGGATCACCCTCGATTCTCTAAGTTGGCGCTTCGTTCCTGGGTGACCGCAAACCGCCGTCGCCACGAGTGGCCAAGGTCCGTCCCGCGTCTTCCTTCGAGTTTGAAACGATCATGAGCATTGGCGCCGGATCCGGGACAGGTTATTCAACGATGCGTGGACGGAATTACCCGTCGATCCGCCAGTTCACGGTCTTCCTCGAAAACCGCGTTGGGCAATTGCTCGAAGTGATCCGCCGGTTCGAGGGGAGCAAGGTCAAGATCGTCGCCCTCTCAATCGCCGATGCCACGGAGTGCGCGTTCGTCCGTTTTCTGCTCAGCCATCCCGAGCAAGGGCGAGAAATCCTCGAACGGGCCGGCCTGGCGCTTATCGAAACCGACCTGATTGGCGTCGAACTGCCAGACAGCAGCCAGCCGCTGCTCGAAGTCTGCACCGCGCTATTGCAGGCCGAGGTGAACATTGTGCAGGCGTATCCGTTGCTCGTGCGCCCGCGCGGGCGTCCGGCCGTGGCCCTGATGGTCGATAACATCGACATGGGCATGGACACACTGGCCGCCAAGGGATTCTCGATGATCACCGAAGCGGATCTGACTGAGGACGAGTAAGGCGGGCGATCCAGAAAGCCAGACGTTCAGGGAGGGCGAGGCTCCCGCCGAGCCGAGAAGTGCGATCGGCTGCAATCGCCCGAAAGAATTCTGCTTTATTCCTACGCGCAGAGGGTTCGAAAGTCGCGCGTTTTCTTAATTGAATCGCCCGACAAACGCAACGTCTTCAGCGATTCGCGGCTCAGCAGGAGCTTCGCCCTCCCTGGACGCTTATTTCATTAGCGTCGTCTCAACGCAGGCAAGGCTTTGCTTCTACTCTTTGTGCTTGACCGCCAGGCCGACCATCTCCAGTAGCACCAGCGCGTTTGTCGTGGTCGCCAATCCCGGTCGCATTTGATAATCGAACGTCATCTTTCGCCCCTCGGGCGTGTTGATGATCGTCTCGCGGAAATGGACCTCGCGGGCGGCCTTGGCCAGTTCTGGCGCGACCGCCAGGTCAAGGTCGTGCGTAGAGACCGCGCCAATAGCATTCAGCTCGAGCAGCCGCTCAAGGACTGCTCGGACGGCAAAGCGACGTTCGTGCGAATTCGTGCCGTGCAGGATTTCATCGAGCAAGTAGAGGTACGTCGCGCCGCCGGCGGCGGCCTCGTCGATTACCTGCTTGAGCCGTTTTAGCTCTGCCATGAAAAGGGACGTCGCCTCTTCGAGCGAGTCCTGCACGCGGATGCTGGCCCCTACTCTCAGCGGCGACATTTGGAGTGCGGTTGCGCAAACTGGTCCGCCGGCTTGCGCCAGAATCACATTCACGCCCAAACTGCGGAGCAGTGTGCTCTTGCCGGACATGTTCGATCCGGTGACCAGCAGAAACGAGCCTGGCGGGCCGATTTCGACATCGTTGGCAACGCGATTGGCAGGCAGCAGCGGATGACCAAGCCCCTTGGCAGTCAGAATCGGTTCTGCGTGCAAACTTGGGTCAATCCAGGCTGGTTCGGCGTGCGCGATCGCCGCCAACGACGCTAAGGCCTCGATCTCGGCCAGCGCCGCCAGCCACTCTCGCGCGTGCCGACCAGCGCCGCGCTGCCACGACTCGATCCCGCGCAGCACGTGAACGTTCCACATCGACAGCGCCTGCACCGGACCGTAAACGGTCGACGAATAGCGAAGGTCGGCCAGCGTGACCAATCGCTGCAAACGACGAAGCTGCGTGGCGCCGTCTCGATTGTCGGCTTTCAATCTCTGTTGCAGACTTCGCAGTAACGGAGATTGAAACGCCGCGCCGCTGGCCCATTCCATCAACAGTGCATAGCGCTCGAACGGTTGTTCGCTGGTCGAGACGCGAGTAAAGATCCCGTGGATGTGTCGCATCGTCAGCCCGGTGACAGCGACGTTGGCCAAGAGGATCGCGCCCCACCAAGGAAGGGCAATCCAGCCGACGATTTGCAACACAGCAGCGGCGACCAGCAACAGTGGCGCAAGCACGCTGTAGGCCGAGAGCCCCGGCCGCTGCGCGAGCCAACCTGGCCCCTCGGCCCAGGCGAGAAACTCGGCCGGGTCGTCGAAGTGGGCGCCATCTTTCAGACCGCGGAATTCGAACTCCTGTCTCCAATCGAGCATTGTGGAGAGTTCGCGCATCGCCTGCTGCCGTTCGATGATCTCTGCGGGCGGCGCCGGATTCAAAAACCAGCGGGCCAACGTCGCGCGCCCCTCAGGCGTGTTGGCCGTACTGACGAGTTGAAACAGAGACGCGCGGCCGAACAGGTCCAAGTCGCGCGCCAGTGGCGCCGTTTCGCAGTCGGCCGGCGCTGCCGGCGCCGGGAGATCTCGCCAATGCCGGGCGACGCGAGCGACGCCCTGCCGATTGAGGCGTGATAGTGTCGCCAGCCTCGCTGCGGCGGCCCGGTTGCGTCGATGCCACGAGACACAAAGCAAGAACAGCACCGCGAGGGCCACGGCCAGCCCGACGCCGACTTGCCAGGGGACGAGTTGGCTGTCCCAACCCGCCACCAAGGCCGCCACGGCGCCGATCGCCGATCCGACGCGGGCCCAGCCGATCCGCTCGCCGCGGGCGACGATCGCCTGCCGCTGGGCGTCGAATTGCTGGCTGCGGAGTTTGTATGTCTCGACCGGCGCGAGATCGCCGGATTGGATGGTGTATTGCATTGGGGACGAAGGTGGCGGTTTGGGCCTAAACTGTCAACGGGGCGCGAGTTTTGGTCACAAAACCCTGCCCTGGCGATGGGGAGCCCGGATTTTGCCGCCTCGTGTAGAATTCGAGGTATCGGAGTTAGTCTTTCGCCCCAATCCGACGACTATTTTGGCCCCGAAGCCATTAGACAATTCGGCTGCGGGCGTTCAGACTATGGGTTTGGTCCGTAGGTCCCGTCGACATTTCGTCTGAGAGCCGTTCGCGCATGCCCATTCCAGTACTTTGCCCAACTTGTAAGGCCCGCTTCCAGGTCAGCGAGAAATTCGCCGGCAAGCAAGGCCCCTGCCCCAAGTGCAAGGCGACGATCACGATCCCCAAGCTTGAGGAGCAGGTGCAGGTCCACGCGCCCGAGGAATTCGCCGCGGGCGGAAAGACAGCCAGTGGGCAGGCGGCGCTAAAGCCCATCGCGCGTAAGCCAACTCGCTTCGAGCTGGTGCCGACGATGATCGCCGTCTGCGGCGTGATTGGCGTGCTGGCGATTGCCGCCGTCGCCGGTCAGACCTTCAAAGACATCCTGGTGCTGCGCGCGATAGCGCTGATCGCCATTTCGATTCCGCTGGCGGCAGCCGGCTATGCCTTGTTGCGAGAAGAAGAGTTGGAGCCGCACCGCGGTTTGTTGCTCTGGCTTCGCGCCGCGGTCTGTGGACTGGTGTACGCGGCGATCTGGGGCGCCTACTTGTTCATCCCGGTCGACATGCGGTCGACGGCCTGGAGCTGGTTCTTCATCGCGCCAGCCATGTTCGGCATCGGCGCAGGCGCGGCCTTTGCCACGTTCGACCTCGACTTTGGGAATGGATTCTTCCATTACGCGTTCTACGTGCTGCTGACAATCGCAGTGGGTTGGCTGGCGCATCTCGAAATGCCGTGGACTGCCGTGACGGGAAGATAACGGTGTGTGCCACTGGCTTCGCCAGTGTCCTAAAGCCGCTCGTAAGAGATGCACTCGACGTTGTGCTACAGACGGCGCCCTGTATTGGTTCTTGGTACGCAGGGGGTGCGTACCCTACGGTCGAGAACTCATTACGTGTCTGGATGCGCGGCGCGTACTTTCTCGGTCATCTGTAGGCGGAATTGTCGCACTAGTTCTGGCGTGCGCAGCCCGCCGTGTCCTTTGCCGGGGACGATCACCACTTCGGCGTCGCTCCCTAGTTCCTTCAGAACCGGCGCGAGCTTTTCGACGGCGCCTTCGAGATAAAACGTATCGAGGCTGCCGGTGTAGATGTGCAGTTTGCCCTGCAACTTGGGGCCCAGGGTCTGCCAGTTGCGCTGGAGCACGAGGCGGATATCGTACTTCTCCCAGGCCTTGGCGACTTGCGGATCGATCGTTCCCGTCTTGCGGTCCCATAACTTGCGCGGCAAGCCATCGGAGTCCAAGGGACTGAAGACCGCCTCGAACGAGCGCAATTGCCCGCCGCGGCCGATCACGTCGTCCATCAGACCGAACGAAACGAACCACAACGTGGGAGTCTCGCCTTGCCGGGCGATCGGGCGTTTCTCGCCCTTCTCGTCGAAGTAGAGACTGAGCGGGGGATACGCGTAAAGGTCGACGCGTTGAAAGTCACGCAAGTCGACCGGGTCTGGCGAAGTGCTCCAGCAACCGCCGAATGTGTCCGGGTACGTCACCTGCAACCACAGGCAGGTCCAGCCGCCCGAGCTGTGGCCAGTGACGAAGCGTCCGCTTGGCTGCGCGATGGTGCGGTACGTAGCGTCGATGTGCGGGATCATCTCGCGGACGAGCATCTCGCCGCGTGGCCCATTCGTGGCGCTATCTGCGTAGACATGATGTCCCCATTTGCACTGGCCGCTGAGCATGACGCGAATGAAATCGGTTTCGCCTTCGCCGGCCGTTGGCGGCGAGGCCAGCATGCGGCCACCTGGAACGTGCGAGCCACCGAAGCCGGGAATCTCGTAGATGACCGGATAACGCCGGTTTGGATTCTCGGCGTAGCCGGCCGGCAGGATCACGCTAGCCCGCTCGACGACTTCGCGCTTATGAAATTGCGAAAGCAATTCGCTGCGCAGGACGATCTCCTTCACCCAATCGCGCGTCGGGAAGGGTTGGGCCTGGATCGCCTGATTCAGCAACAGCTCGACCGTGGCAGGCCGCGCCGGGTCGTGATCGATCTCCTTGACGTCGCTAAAAAAATTTCCGACGCCGTGCGAGTGGTCTGGCGAGTAGAAGTCATGATCCAACAGGGCCTGCACGCGGTAGCGACCGGCCGGCAACTTGGCCAGCGAATCTGGAAACGCCGCGGCCGACGCGTCGATCTTTCGCGTGTCGCCCGGCTGCACATCGCGCACTTCGGCGCCGGCAAACGGCTCAGGCTTAAACCAATTCGGCCCAGAGATCGGCTGCCCACCGCGCTGCGAGAAAAACACGTACAGCCGCCCGGAGACTGCGCGGCGACCTTCTTGTGGCAGCAAGGTTTGTTCGGCAATCGCGCGATCGAGCGTGATGGCGAACTGGATGCCGTCTTCGGCCTCGCTGAGCGGCGCTAGGAGTGGAATCAGGACGATCGCCTGGCAACAAATCAAGAGTCCACGTCGTGTCATAGTTGGCCCTTCGCTACTTCAAATTCTTACGACTGGAATCGCGCCACGAAGAACCCGCGGCTAGCGCCTTGCGGCTCACATGCGGAAAGCGTTCGTGGCATTCTCCGATGGTTCGATTGTAATCCCCGGCCAGGAAGGTCTAATGACGAAAACTCGCTCACGCGGAAAAAGTCGCCTGCTCGGATACGGCTCCCCTGATGTCCACGATTCGCGAAATTCCTGAAGTCGCCGGCCTTGATTCGCATCGAGGCCTGATCCGTATTCCGCCCGAGCTCGACGTGCCATTGACGGACCGGGTGCGGCAGATCATCGACACGCGCGAGTTCCGCCGCCTGGCCCAAATCAGCCAGTTGGGGCTCGTTTCGCTGGTTTATCCGGCGGCGATCCACACCCGCTTCGAACATTCGTTGGGCGTGTATCGGCTGGCGCTGCTCTACCTGCGGCAACTGGCCGGCGACGAGCGGTTTACCGAGGCCATCCGTCCGGCCGACGCCGAGATTTTCATCGTCTCGGCCCTGCTGCATGACCTGGGGCATTGGCCCTTCTGCCACCCGATTGAAGATATCCGCCTGCAAAGCGTGCCCGAGCATGAGCTGTTTGCGAATAGCTTCTTGCTCGAAGGCGAGATCGCCGACGCACTGCGCAGTGAGTGGGACATTCAACCGCGCGATGTCGTAGCGCTACTGAGCGAAAAACCGCGAGATCCGAAAACGCGAATCCTAAAGAGCATGCTGTCCGGGCCGATCGACGTCGACAAGATGGACTATCTGACGCGCGACAGCCTGCACGCCGGCGTGCCGTACGGTCGCCACTTCGATCAGGGACGCCTGCTGGGGAGTCTTTGCCTGAATCAGGCAGGCGATGGGCTGGCAATTTCGGATAAAGGCAAAACCGCGGCCGAGATGATGGTCTTTGCCCGCTACGTGATGTTCAGCGAAGTCTATTGGCATCACGCCGTTCGCGCAGCCACGGCCATGCTCCAGCGTGGGTTTTACATCGTGCATGGGCAGCTCGATCTCGATGCGCTGCTGCGCCTGACCGAAGCGCCGCTGATTGCCGCGCTCGAAAAAGCCGCCGGACGCGGGCCGGCCGGTGAACTCTTCGCTGGACTTTTTGGGCCCACGCGCCGGCTCTACAAGCGGCTCGATCAATACAGCTTTTTTGAACATCGCGAGCTGTACGATCGCCTGGCCCATCGTCCGTACCGCTGGCTGGTGGCCTGCGCCGAGAACTTCGCAGGCATCGCCAGCACCACGCTGGGGCGCGTCGTAGCGCCGCACGAGATCCTGTTCGACTCACCGCCAGAACACCGCGAGATCGAATTCAACATCGAGATCTACTTCCCGAAAGCGAAAAAATATCGCACGTTGGGCGAAGTCTCACCCGTGATTCGAGCGCTAGCCCGCGAGCAGTTTGATGACTATGTCAAACGGGTCCGCGTCTTCGTGCATCCGCGCGTGGCCGACGATTTGCAATCGCTACCAAACCTGGCGGAGTTGGTCGGCCGGGCGATCGACCGAATGGAGTGAGAAAAAAACCGACTTGCCACAGAGGGCACAGAGTACACCGAGAAAAGAATCAGAGGGATTGATTCGGACTTTCAAAATCTCACTGCAAAGCGTTATGAGTACGGAGCCGCAAAAACTCTTCTCTCCGTGTTCTCTGTGACCTCTGTGGCAAAAATCTTCTGCGTCTGAGGCCTGGTGACTACTTCGCCACCAGCGTCCGCAGCGCTTCGCGCAGGTCATGCCGTGTGTATCGTGTGTAGTCGATATCGAACCAAAGAATCTTGCCGGTATTGTCCAGCAGATAGGTTCGCGGCATTTTGCCGGTGGCCAGGCGGCCGAAGTAGGCGCCGTCGGCGTCGAGTAACACCGGGAATGAGACGCCGGCTTGCTTGCAGATGGCTTCCGCGTTCGCCGCGGCGCCGCGCTCGCAGACGCCGATAACTTTGACGCCGCGACGCGAGAGTGGGCTGGCCACGCCAACGGCCAGGTCCGAGAGCTCGGTCAGCGAGGCGTCCTGTCCTTCGCGAAAGAAGACGACGACGGTCAGCTTGTCGCCGAACAATTTGGCGAGGTCCTGTGGCTTGCCCGCGAGGTCAGGTAGTTGGCCGGCCGGAAGCTGGTCGCCAACTTTTACCAGGCAGGTGTCGGCGTGTCCTTTGGTCATTTCGACGATGGGAACCACCGGCGGTTCTTCCGAATCGAGCGGGTCAGGCGTCAGCAGGCCATCACCGGTGGGGACTTCTGGTTCGATCACGACCTGGGCGCGCTCGCCGGCAGGTGACGCCGGTTGGTCATCGGCAGGCGGTTGGCCGGGCTTGGGGGCGGCAGCATTTTCGACCGGCTTCTTCTTGCCCTCGGCGCTGGTCTTCTTACCACCGGCGCTCGTCTTCTTGCCTGTTGCAGCGGTTTTTGGCGATTGCTTCGCTTCGCCGGCCGTTGGGTCTTCGCTCTTGTTGTTGTTGCAACCCTGCGAGACGCAGAGCACGATCGCCATCAACAAACTAAGTGCACACAGAATGCGATTGCGCATGAAAGTCTCTTTCGTTGGATGCCCCAAGCGGGACGATTGCGCGGGCGGCAGAATCTGTAGCGAGGCCACCTGAACCGCCCCCCAGTTTCCCCGGTTTGCGTAACTGCGTCAACGGGACGCGGAGCGCCAGGGCGCACTACTTTTGAAGCGCAGGCACATCGAGAATGCAACTGCAGCACGCGTCTGACGGATTACAGGCTCCCCGATCGCCGTCAGCAAATGAATTGACTGCCTTCCGCCCAAATTGTCATCACGGGGCCCGTGATGACTACGTTACGCGCTCGCGCGATCTTCCCCCTCAAGCCCCAAGCCTATTTATTCAGCTTGATCGACAAGTCTCGCAGCTGCTTCGCGTCGACGACGCTGGGGGCGCCGGTCATCAGGTCGCTGGCTTTTTGCGTTTTGGGGAAGGCGATCACGTCGCGAATACTGTCGACGCCGGCGACGAGCATTACCCAGCGATCGATACCCAGCGCAATTCCGCCGTGCGGTGGGGCGCCAAATTGCAACGCGTCGAGCAAAAAGCCGAACCGTTCGCGAGCCGTTTCGCGATCGATCCCCAGCAAGTCAAACACTTGCTGTTGCTGTTCCTGATCGTGGATACGAATGGTGCCGCCGCCCGCTTCCATGCCATTGATCACCAAGTCATAGGCCTGCGCGCGGCACTTGCCAGGATCGGTCTTGAGTAGCTCAATGTCTTGCGCTCGGGGCGCGGTGAATGGATGGTGCATCGCGGCCCAGCCGCCGGTCTCTTCGTCCTGCGCGAACATTGGGAACTCGACAACCCACGAGAAGTGCATCGTCCCCGGCGTGTAGAGCTTAAGTTGTTCGCCGAGCCGCTTGCGCAGCCCGTACAGCGCCTTGCAGGTGACTTCAAACACATCGGCGACGATCAGCAGCAAGTCGCCAGGTTTGGCTTCCAAACGCTGCGAGATTTTGGCCAGCAGCTCCGGTGTAAAGTTCTTGGCGACCGGCGACGCGAGCGTGCCATCGGCCTCGACCTTGAACCAGACCAGCCCCTTGGCGCCAAAGTCGTGAATGACGTATTCGGTCAGTTCGTCGATTCCCTTTCGCGAATAGCTCGCCGCGCCACCGCGGGCGTTGAGCGCGCGAACGCGTTTGCCTTCGTCGGCCGCAGCGCGAAAGACTCGGAACTCGGCCTCTTTCGCCAAATCGGTAATGTCAACGATCTGTAGATCGAATCGCAAATCTGGCGCGTCGTGGCCATAGCGTTCCATGGCCTCGTCGTAGGTCATGCGCGGCAGTGGAAGTTGGACATCCAGGCCGAGCATGTCTTTGGCCAACGTCTGCACCAGTCCATCGAGCGTCTCAATCACGTCGTCTGACGTGACGTACGACATTTCGAGGTCCAGCTGCGTAAACTCCGGCTGACGGTCTGCGCGGAGGTCTTCGTCGCGGAAACAACGGGCGACCTGCATATAGCGGTCGTAGCCGGCGACCATCAGAATTTGCTTGTAAAGCTGCGGCGATTGCGGCAGCGCGTAGAACTCGCCCGGATGGACCCGGCTAGGGACCAGGTAATCCCGCGCGCCTTCCGGCGTGCTGCGGCCGAGCATTGGCGTTTCGATTTCCAGGAAGCCGCGCTCGTCGAAGTAATCGCGCATCGCCTTGATCATGCGATGCCTGAGGATCAACGTGCGCTGCATATCCGGACGGCGCAGGTCGAGGTAACGATACTTAAGCCGCAGATCTTCGCCCGGCAGTTCCATGGCGCCGGGCTGAAACGGCGGAGTCTGGCTGCGGTTCAATACGTCGAGCTTGCTGACGCGGAGCTCGATTTCGCCGGTTTCCAGCTTGGGATTGGTCGTCCCCTCGGGCCGATGGGCGACTTTGCCGGTTACGGCGATGACGAACTCACTTCGTAACGTCTTGGCCAGCTCCTGCACGGCGGCGCCCCCTTCGGGCGCAAAGACCACTTGGGTGCGGCCGTAGCGGTCGCGAAGATCGACGAAGAGTACGCCCTGGTGATCGCGGAACTTGTCGACCCAGCCGCACAGAGTAACTTCCTGTCCGACGTGCCCGGTACGGAGCTCGCCACATGAATGGGTACGAATCAACGCGATCTCCTCGGGTAACTAGCCTACAGACTTCGGATTACGTCATTTTTCAGAATTGGGCATTGTAGACGGACAGGCGAAGTGGGCAAAGTGCGGTCGAAGCTGGAGATTGCCTGCTAATCAGACGCAAACAAGGCGGCGATCGCTGCCAACTACGGCTACTCCGCCTGTAGTCCGGGGCTGTGACCCCGGGGAGGCTCGAACCGCACTGCAGCGGCCTCATCGTGGCCGGCTCCATGAGGACAAAGCCATTGCAATGGAAAGAGCGTCTGTCATCCCGCGCGGTTCGCGTCGTAAGGGTTGCGCAAAACAACTAGACGCCCGCGATCTACTCGTCCTGAGGGGGTTGAACCGGCCAGGCGCTGTCTTGCTGGCTTTTCCATGCGTTGCGGGCCGATGCCAGCAATACCAGCATCTGCCGCCACGGGTAAATTACCGTGGTCTGCCAGATCCTGGACTGGGTCGGAATAGCCAGTTAACCTCGTAGGATTCTGCTCCCTCCGCTATCCTTCCCCGCAAGTTCATCTGCCAAACCTGACGGGCGCCCCCTTTGGGCGTTCCACACGCCGCCGCCTACAAAAGAAAACGGATTCGTCGCGATTTTGCCGCCGGTCGTCTGCCGCTTTACCTGATGAGGGAAAACGGCGTTAACAGTCGGGCCTCAGAACGCGCTATGTCCTTCGATCCATGATGAAACGCGACTTCTATATTCGTTACAGCCCGGCGATTTTGCTGGTTGTCGTGTTTCTGCTGCCGATTTCGTTCGCCGGCGCCCGCCGTGCGCTGCGGAACAATCAGAACCGCGTCGAACAGTGGCTGCCGGATCAGTACGAAGAGACCCGGGTCTACAAGCAGTTCCGCAAACATTTCCAGGGCGAAGAATTCGTCCTGGTCAGTTGGGACGGCTGCACGCTCGACGACCAACGGATTCGACTGGTCGGAGAAAAGCTCGTCCCACCTGCAGACGCCGACGTTCCGGATAACGAGCGGTACTTTTCCAAGGTCATCAGCGGCCCATCGGTCGTTGAGATTTTGACGTCTCCACCGATCAATCTCAGTCGCGAGGAAGCCGTCGCGCGGCTCGAAGGATCGTTGATTGGCTTGCGCGATGAAAGCCAGGAGGCAGGGACCGAAACCACCTGCATGCTGCTCACGCTCTCGGACGTGGGCAAAAAGTATTTGCGCAAGACGATCGACAAGATTTATCACGTCACGGGTGATGAGTGCGGCATCCCACGCGAAAAATTGCACATGGGCGGCCCGCCTTCGGACAACGTGGCCATTGATTATGCCGGCGAGCAAAGCCTGTTTCGTTTGGCGGGCCTGGCGGCGTTTATCGGCCTGGCGATCAGTTGGTGGTGCCTGCGTAGCGTAAAGCTGGTGATGATCGTCCTCTCGGCCGGCGTGTTTAGCGCCATGGCCAGCCTGGCCGTCGTGTGGTACTCCGGCGGCGAGATGAACGCGATCGTGCTGACCATGCCATCGTTGGTCTACGTGGCCGCGATTTCCGGCGCGATCCATCTGGCGAATTACTACCGTGACTCGATTCGCGAAGAAGGACTTGAGGGCGCAGCGGGCCGCGCCATTGCGCACGCCTGGCTGCCACTGACATTGGCCACGGGCACCACGGCCGTTGGTTTACTCACGCTCTGCTATAGCGAGCTGGTGCCGATCCAGTTGTTTGGCGTCTACTCGGCCATCGGCGTGATTGTCAGCGTGCTGTTTCAGTTTTTCTACATGCCGGCCGCGTTCGAAACCTGGCCACTGACAGGCGAACCCACCAAGCAAGCCGAGGCTGAACATCCTACGGACGGAGCGGATTCGTTCTGGGTGCGGGCCGGGCATTGGATCCTCGACCACAACGGCCTGATGACCATCGGCGGATTGGCCGTCATTGGCGTCTGCGCCTACGGTATGACGCGGATGCAGACCTCGGTCCAGTTGATGCGCCTCTTTTCGCCCAAGGCCAAGGTCGTGACCGATTACGAGTGGCTCGAGGCAAATCTTGGCCCGCTGATCCCGATGGAAATCGTGATCAACATCGACCCCACAAAATCTGGGCTCAGCTTTCTGGAGCGGATGGAGCTGGTCGACCGCGTGCAGAAGTCGCTCACGCCAGACCACATTCCAGAGGTCGGCAGCAGCCTTTCAGCCGTGACGTTCGCGTCGAGTTTGAAGCCAGAGTCTCGGGGTCGAGCTTCGCTACTCGAACGGACCGTCGGGCTAAAGGATCGCGATCGCACGGCGCGGAGTGTGCGCAACAAGAAGTTGCTCGAGCACCGCGAGCAGATCATGGAAGGGGATTACCTTAAGGAAAAAGACGGCGTCGAAATGTGGCGCATCAGTGCGCGAGTCAGCGCGCTCAAAGACGTCGACTACGCCAAGTTCGTCAGCGAGATCCGCGGCGTGGTCGACCCCATTGTCGAAGACGCGCAGACCAAGTCCGAAGCGCGGATGGCCAACGCCGCAGAGGCAGCGGACGACGTTGAGGAAGAGACCAAGACGTCCACGAAGGAACTCGCCAAAGAAAACGAAGACAAGCCGGCCATTTCGGCCACGTACACCGGATTGGTCCCGCTGGTCTACAAGGCGCAAAACTCGTTGCTCGACGGACTGGTCACTGGCTTTGTTACCGACCTGATCTTGATTGTGATTGCGATCATCATCGCCATGCGCGGGCTGACGGCCGGCCTGATTTTGGCGATCCCTAGCGTCTTTCCGCCGATCGTCACCTTCGGCCTGATGGGCTGGATGGGGATCGTGGTCGATATTGGCACGGTAATGACCCCCAGCGTGGCGCTGGGAGTTTCGGTCGACGACATCGTTCACTTCATGTTGCGATATCGCCGGGCCCTGGCGCTGGGCATGGACCGGAAGGCGGCCGTGATGGACGCCTACCATCACTGCGGGCGAGCGATGTATCAGAGCTGGGGCGTAATCGGCCTGGGGCTGTCGGTGTTCGCCCTTAGCCCCTTCACGCCGACGCAACGCTTTGGCTGCATGATGATCGCTCTGTTGACGACGACGTTGATGGCCAACTTGTTGCTGCTCCCGGCGGTTCTGGCAGGCCCGTTGGGTCGGATTTTTGCCCTGGGTGTGAAAGTGCAAAAACCGACGGCCGAAACCAAGCCGCCGAGCACTCCCTCGACGCCGGCGCCCCATGCGGACAAGACCCGCTCTACGGCCCCGGCCCCGATGGCCTACCGCGGCCACGGCGATCCCCCACCCCAAACTCCTCGCCGAGTGCGCTCCTAGACGGCCGCACGGAATGCAAAGTTCTGGCATTCGTTCTAGGGCGCACGACTGACACGCCGGTTTTTCCGCAGTCCGACGAACCTTGCCGCTGGCGCGAAGTTCCATTACGATAGTGCGTTCCTGATCCCCGATAGCTCAGTTGGTAGAGCGAGCGGCTGTTAACCGCTAGGTCCAAGGTTCGAGTCCTTGTCGGGGAGCTGAAAGTCGGTTTTCGAGCCAATCCGACCCACGAGTGAACGCAAACGCCGAGGCGATCTCGCCCGGCGTTTTTCTTTGCGCTCCGGCCAAAATCCCCGAAAATACGTCCATATACGTCCGTTTTCGCATATTTTTATGCGGGCCATTTGGGACGTATTCTGGTCCAAAGAGAGCCCATGGAATTGCGCCGCAGTGGCACGACACAGTCTCGAAATCGGCCGCAAACTCTCGCCAGCCAAGAGGATGGAGCGACCCACGAGTTAACGCCTCAGGGCCGCGACAACACGTTCCCAAGCGGACGTATTCTGGCCCTAATACACATCCAAACGCCTAAACGCGGACGTATTTTGCAGACCCAGGTTTGCGGCTTACCAAGGCGAGCTTGATTCGCCCATTTTGAAGGGGCGACAGCGGCAAGCGCGACTGTCTAATAGCCCCAAGCCTCCCTCCTCTTGAGTAGGATTCCATCCCGTCGCACTTGGTGACTTAGGTGTGTCGGACGAATGGTGCTTAGTTGGTGACAACCCCTCTAGCCATTTGGGCTTTGAACACGTGGCGTGGGAGGGTGAGGAGATCGTATCGCTTCTTTCGGCGTTTCAGTCGCCGGGGCTCGAATCGTCCGGGTCGATTACCAACGCGGTGAACAGCTACAGCATCGAGTAATCGACGATAGAGGTTTCTGCGACATTCGACATCGCGTTGGCCTTGAAGGGCGATTACGGGCTGGAATGCTTGCAGTGTTTGCACCGCTCCTTTGAAGCTGAGAGTTCGAGGCGCGATGCTCTGTTTCGCTGCCGCCTGCGCCATGATCGTGCGTATTAGGTTGTAAGCGAGCACGTGGGTCCAGATTTCTTTTCGTGCAAGCTCCGGCGTCTTGCAACGCAGGTGTCGATACGCATGCGACGCAATGGAGTGCCTTAGTCGACTTTGAGCGATACGGCATCGACACCGCGGACCAATGCTCCGCAATGCGGTGCAATCACTTTGACGCCTTCTTCAGCGCATCCTTGAGCACCGGGAAGACCTCAGAAAAGACAAAGTTTGTGGCGTTCTTTTCGTGACAGCTATTGCAGGAAGTGACGCCGCTTTTCACAACATCTGCCTTGAGCGGGTATTTGTGACCGAAGCTGAAGTAGGCCCAATTTCCTGGCTCCTTCGGAAAACGCTTGCTATCCTTCACGGAGACTTCCAGACCAATGAAGTCGCCTTGGAAGTAGCCTTTTCCGCTGGTTTGCTCTTTGGAGCCGACCGACAGCAGCTCCTTGACGATCACGGTCCCGTCTCGGTACTCGCCCGTTTTTTCGACATGGGCGAAGCTATCGGGGTCCATGTACGTGTTGTGGAATTCCGGGAAGCTCGCCTCTTCCGTTGCGCCAGTACCAGCAAAGACAAGCGTTGCCTGCTCGCAGCACTTATCATCCACTGGCACTTCTCTGGCATGTTCGGCGGCACGCTCAAGTTCGTCCAACTCAATCAAAATCAATAGCCGTGTCGAAATGAGAGCACTGTCTTTTTCACTTCCGAGGACTTCCAATGCACCTCTCGGATCGCCCTTAAACGCCAACAACGTAGCCTCAAAGCTCGTCAATCTGGCCTGATTCTCACGGTCTGGATTTCCAAAGGCTTCACGTGCTCTAGCGAAAAGGCGATCTGCACCGGTTGTCTCATGTGGATTGGGCGCGCTATCGACAACGCGAATCAACTCCAACCTCGCAAGCAGCAAATAGCTGCGCCCCCGCGCTGTATCTGAGATGCGAGCTTCGTTCTTCGTTAACCATTCTTCGAGTCGCTTTCCTCCTTCGACAGCTGAATGAAATTGTTGCTGGCGCATCTCTGCAACGATCTCATCCCACAACTTTTGCGCCACTTCGTCCAGAGCGTCCCGCGCTGTGGATTCTAGGTCGTCTATTTCGCTGCTCAGGAGGTTGATCGTTCGTGCAGCAGCTGAAGGGGCGACGGCTTCGCCGCGAACATGAGTCTGCCCTTCTGCGTTTCTCTTTTCAGGCTTGGTTAGATGATCCAGATACAATTCGCTGGATGACGCACTTGGTGTATCAGTCGTCCCTGCCTGCCGAATGCCGATGGCCTCACGCAAATCCCGGAGGTTTCTTGTTACCCCAAATGTAAACGTATCGTTGGTGGCCTCAATAAAAGAAGCACTTCAGTCGCAGCCAAACGTCACCTCGCGCTCTGAAGATGATATTGCTACCCGAAGTCAGCGTCATGCGACACTTGCAGTCTCGATGGTTCGTCAAGACCTTGTATTGCCGCATTGACAATCAACTGACAAGTTCGAACGATCCGTTCATCTGCTCGAAGTCCTTGAAACGCCTCCTCACCAAACTGCTCTCGGGACAATAACTTTCCAATCCCTCGCGCAGACGCCTTGGTTAAGTCCCAGGTGGCGTTCGTTAAGATTCCCTGCAAAAACGCAAGAAATGCTGGATCTTGGACGAGCGTCATAAACTCGGAAGGGATCATTTCTGTGCAACTTTCTAGCGCAGTAGAGCATCAGAACCATGTGCCCAAATTCCGCGTCACCTGCGGCTAGTTTGCACCTGAACTTCCGAGAAGAATCCCGAGTAGATGGCGAAGTGACCGAGTTAGAATCCCGGAGACCCTGGACATTTGACCACTAACGGCTACACGCGTCAACCGGACGCCCTGCGATGGATAGTTCCAGCCTTGAGCGGTGGCAAGTCGAACGGATACTGAGCCGAGTGCGCCATGACTACATTATCTCGATCGTCTGGAGGGACGAATGCATCAGAAGCATTTCCCCATCCTGTACAACAAATAAAGTTGCCGTTCTTTTTGCCCCCTTGCCCTGTGCTCGTGCGACCGTTGCCGTCGCACGCGTCCCAAGTTTTTTCACCACGTTTGGGACCTCGACGGATGAATCTAGGTAACCTCGGTCGCCTTGCAATTCAGTGTCGGGTGCGCCGTATTCGGCGCTGTTCCCATCTCCAATTACTATTCTGACTGACGATTTCGCTCATAGTTCGAGTCCCGCGTGGACTAATCAGCGATCCTGGTCAAAAGACGGACCATCGATCATCCGTTATTCGGCATCTGAAGGCGCGCCGCCCCGGACCAATGAGGTGGATGGCGTGGGCTTTCCCAAAAACCCATCGTGCGACGGGTTCCCAATAATTTGAAAGTTGAGATGAGTTTTTAGGACTCGGGCTTCAGGTGATTTTTGGATCTCGGGCCCTCAGCGAGCAGGATCGAAAAACGAACGCTTCCTGGGGCCGAGTTAAAGTCCAGTCGCCTCGATATCAGAAGGCCCGATGTGGCCAGTCGTTTTGTTGGGGATCCCGATTTTCCTGCAATCCCACGAAACAAGTAGACATCCCGCAACAGGCAGTTAAGACTGGTTTTCAAAGTCTTGCAGGCTGGACGCGATTCTAGTGGCCATCTTTCGCGCAGACACGTCTCTCGGTTCGTTGTGATGAGCCGCCGCAGGCTAGACGGCCGGCAACGTGTTCGCTTCGGCGACAAGTCGCGACTTGTGCAATGCTCCAACGGCGACGCGTGAGTTGCACGCAGAATGGGGGGCAATGCCCTCGTAGGCCAGTCGTGGGCAAGATTTTACGACTTTGATGAATTCGATGTTGCTTCAGTCCTTTTTGCTTGACCCCGAGTGAGGCCACCTCCTAGACTCGATAAGTTGCAAAATCGATTATGGGGTTGCCTTAGAATTCTTGGTGAGGGTCGCTAATGAAGATGCAATTTGGGTTTCTTTCCGCGCTTGTGGTGGCGGCTTTGGTTGTCGGGGCCGCGGTGCCCGCCAAAGCGATCATGATCAATAGCCTTACTGTGGCAAATAACACGACGCAATCGCAGGCTGGACCAGGTTCGGATCGAGCCGGCGCTCAGTCCTTGGCAATTACGGATTCCGCTGCAACGATCAGCGACGCGGTCGGCGCTAGCGTAAACATTGCCACCCGTTACATCAGCAATGCGGCAGCCGATCGGCCGATCGCCTTCAGCGGTTCAACCGCTCGCCAAACGTGGAATACGAATTACACCGTCAACTTTTCGATCATCCCTGACCTGGCGGCAACGACTTATAATGTTGTGATCAACACAAGCATTCTCGGCGAGTTGACGCTGTTGGATGACGTTGCGGGGACGCAATCGACTGCCAGAGTCTCGGACGTCTCTGGTTTCCTAGGGGTTACGCCGCTTGCGGGATTGGGAATCTCCGGAATCGCCCAGACATTCAGCACTGGAACCGGGTCCAACGCCGCCGAAGAGCGGAATATTAGTGGCTCGAATTCAATCAACCTTGGAACATTCTCAGGTCCCCAGTCGTTCAGTTTAAGATTCACTTTTCTAACCGAAGCCTCAGCGCCGCAAAGCGTTCTCGGAGCGGATGAGGCCGCAGCCCGGTTTGGCGCCAATGGCCCTCTCGGTGGTGCAACTGCCGACGACTATCCGGGCCCTGGAGACGTTGTTGATCGTAACCAAGCCCTCGACGGGCACTTTATGACGGCCACAGTCAATGTACTCACGGTTCCCGAGCCGAGCACATTTGCTCTCTTGGGACTCGCACTTTTCGGCATGGCCGCAATGCGAGTTCGCCGCAAGTAGTCTCTTCACGCATCTGCCAACGTCTAATTAATTCGCCCGAGGCAACCCAACGTGGTTGCCTCGGGTTTTTTTTCAGCAGGCCATTGTTCGCCTATCTTTCGAAATACATCAACACAACATTCCTCAAAAGCACATCCCTGCGACCGCTTCCCCCGTCGAATTCAATTTCAGCGCGAAATTCCCGTTGTTCGACCCTTTTTCGGGAATGATTTCGCGTCTCAAGAAGTCGAGCTTTCGATGACATATCGGCGCGTCGTCCAGTGGAGGTTTGAGTACCCCTACTAAGTGACGCTATGATGGGAAAGTGGCAATTCACTCGAGCATAAGTAGAGCGTGCAATGCCAACCTCGGGAATTTCAACAATCGTCGCTTGTCTTATCAGCTTGCTTGCAGTGTTGGTAGGCTCCGCCACTGCCGAACCCAATGCCACCGGCAGTTGGCGCCCGGTGGGATCGACAGCGGTCGGCCACGAGTCGGCGGGGCTGGCATTGCTGGGCGATGGCCGCGTGCTCGTCGCCGGCGGTCACGCCCTCACACGGGGACGTAAATGGGTTTTGATCGACTCGGCGGAATTATACGATCCCAAGACTGAAACGTGGCAGGCCGCCGGGCCGCTCGTCGAAAAGCGGCAGGGCATTCGGTCGCTAGTTGTTCTGAAGAACGGCAAAGTCTTGCTCGCCGGCGAACATGACACGCTAAGCGGCGCCGAGCTCTACGATCCAGCGACCGGCAAATGGTCTGCGACGGGTAAGTTGCTGACCAGCCGCGGCGGCCAGACCACGACGCTCTTGACCAATGGCAAGGTGCTCATTGCCGGTGGCATTGATTACTCCGCAAACGGGACCCCAATTTTTGACTCCGCCGAGTTATACGACCCCGACAAAGCAACCTGGGGTGGGACCGGCTCGATGGCGGCCACCCGCTTCAAGCACGCGGCGGTTCGACTGGTCAGCGGCGAAGTCTTGGTCGTCGGTGGGACGTCCACTGAGCCAAGCAACGATCGGGCCCTGACAAGCGCGGAGATTTTTAATCCGGTGACGGGTACCTGGCGGACGGTCGGTTCCATGGCGACGGGCCGGGAATTGGTCAAGGCGGTGTTATTGCCAAATGGAAAAGTTCTTGCCGTTGGCGGCTCCGCCGGTCACTTCGGCAAGTACAAGGCCTTGGCCAGCGCTGAGATCTACGATCCCAAATCAGAGCGCTGGATCTCGACGGGAGCGCTCGCCGAGGCGCGAACGTTCACCATGACCTTGTTAGATGACGGCCGAGTTTTAGTCGCGGGTGGAGCACGTCCTTTTACGTCCGCGTTGTCAACTGCCGAAATCTATGATCCGACTTCAGGAACCTGGAGCGAGGCGGGGGCAATGAAGACGCCGCGCTGGAATCACCGGGCAGTCCTTTTGCCCAATGGCGATGTGCTCGTTGTGGGCGGTTGCGACCCCCTGGGGGAGCTCACGAGTGTCGAGCTGTACTCGCCAGGATTGCGCAAGTCGGAGAAGTAGTCATCTTATTAGCAGGCCTTCCAGCGAAGGCGGTCCCACTGGTATAGCGTGCCTCCAATCCCTTTCTCGGACTCCGAGAAAAGGACCGTTTTTGGGTTTTTGAGACGAGCCAGCATCCCAACGTTTTTTCGCACCGCGGTCAATGCTTGTTGTGCTTCTGAAAATGGCCGACCCGAATTATCCTGCCGCCGACGCGATCAAAGCCTCCAGTTTCTGGTCTAGCGATTCAGCCATCCGATCGACATTGTCGTCCCCAAATCGTCCGAAGAGTGCCGTCGGGAGATCGTATTCCACAGTGGTCTTGCCTTCCTCAGGCTCATAAATCAGTAATCGCAGCGGTGCATAAAGCGCAGCCCCGATGGCGTACCGCGTCATCTCCACGGCGAACAGCGGGTTCCCAAGTGCATATTGAATCGCTTTCCTCGGTTTACCTACGAGCCGCAGAACAAGTCCGTGATTGTGCTTTTGAAACAGCATGAAGCCGCTCGGCCCAACCATGGATTCGAGACTGGCCCTGGTCACTTGTGGGTCTCCGCCTTTTTCGAGTTCTTTGTACGCGGCTGAGTCGAAGCGGCCCAGTTGCTCCTCCAGCGACGCGCTGAACTTCTCGAAGGCCTTGTCCGCCGTCAAACAAACGTGATCGATGCTGAAGTTGGAGTAAATCACGATCATTCTCCTGATGGGGTGCTCGAAACGGCTTGCATGACATTTGGCAGTGTCGCGAAAAGCGAATCCCAGATCCCGTCTGGCAGGGTTCGCTGCATTTTCCGCTGAGCCCGGGTCCACGCGGGCCGAGCTTGTTCAAGCTTCTTTTTTCCCGCATCGGTGATCGCCACCAGTTTTTCTCGGCGATCAGTCCCGGCACGGAAAGTTACCCAACCGCTCTTCTCCAGCGGACGGAGACTGCGGGTAAGAGTCGTTTCGTCGAGCGAGGCCATTTCACCCAGATCGCCCTTGCGAACTTCACCCACCCGTCCGAGCAACCGCAACAGGGCGTGCTGGGTCGTTCGCAGGCCAGTTTCGCGAAGCTCGTCGTCATAGATCCGAGTGACAGCCCGAGAGGCTTGCCGGAGCGCCGCGCACAGACATGGCGTGGCCAATGGTTGTTGCTTGGCGATTGACTTTTCATTGTTGGTTCTCATATAATCTGTATATGCAGACAATCTCCGCCTGTCAAGCGGACAGCTCCCGTTCGTTGTTCAAAAAAATGCATTGTGTCCACCCCGCCCGCTTAGAAAGGAGTCAGGCGGCAGCAAGTAACAATGGCAGATCAGCGAACAGGTGAGTGGTTACCGACTACTAGACACATACAAAAAAAGGGATTCTGCCATGACGATCGTAAAAGCCGCCGCCGTCCAGATGAGCCCGGTGCTTTACAGCCGCGAAGGCACGGTCGACAAGGTCTGCCGGCACATCATTGCCCTCAGTCTCCAGGGCGTGCAGTTCGCCACTTTTCCGGAGACGGTGGTACCGTATTACCCCTATTTTTCCTTCGTGCAGCGACCGTACGAGATGGGCGATGAATACCACCGTTTGCTTGAGCAAGCAGTGACCGTGCCATCGGACGCCACCCGCGCCATTGGCGAAGCCTGCAAGCAAGCCGGCATGGTAGTCTCTGTTGGCGTTAATGAGCGAGGCGGTGGCACAATCTATAACACCCAATTGCTGTTCGACGCGGACGGCGTGCTGATTCAACGTCGCCGCAAGATTTCTCCGACCTATCATGAACGCATGATCTGGGGACAGGGTGACGGCTCCGGCTTGCGAGCAGTCGACAGTGCAGTCGGGCGCATCGGTCAGTTGGCTTGCTGGGAGCATTACAACCCGCTGGCCCGCTACGCCTTGATGGCGGACGGCGAGCAAATTCATTCAGCGATGTATCCCGGTTCGTTCGCAGGTGATCTTTTCGCTGAGCAGATTGAGGTCAACATCCGTCAGCACGCATTGGAGTCCGGCTGCTTCGTCGTCAATGCCACCTCGTGGCTGAACGCGGAACAGCAGGCCCGCATCATGAAGGACTCCGGATGTTCGATAGGCCCGATTTCGAGCGGCTGCTTTACCGCGATCGTCGGCCCGAACGGCACCCTGATAGGCGCCCCTCTCCGCTCGGGCGAAGGCGCTGTGATCGCCGATCTGGATTTCCATTTAATCGACGAACGCAAACGATTGATGGATTCGCGCGGCCTCTATAGCCGCCCAGAACTGCTTAGCCTGTTGATCGACCGCACTCCAACTTCGCACATACACGAGCGGAACGAGCAATCTCCGTCGGTTACCGACGGACCGATGGCTTTCGTCGCCATTCCGGACGTTCTTTGATCGTTGGCTCTTCGATCTAGCAGCACCCAACACTCTCACACAACCAACGAATCAACATGTCCAATAAACTTGCAGGCAAAGTGGCGTTCATCACCGGCGGCAGCAGCGGCCTGGGCCTGGCGACCGCGCTCCGATTCGCCAGCGAAGGAGCGAAGGTGTTCATTAGTGGCCGACGGTCGGAGGAACTCGACAAGGCAGTCGAGCAAATCGGTCACGCCGCAGTGGGCGTGCAAGGCGACATTTCGAAGTCGGCCGATCTTGACCGACTCTACGAGGTGATCCAGCAGCAGGCAGGCCGCCTCGATGTGCTCTTCGCCAACGCGGGAGGCGGGGAGTTTGCTGCCCTTGGAAGCATCACGGAGGCGCACGTCGACAAGTGGCTCGGCATCAATATCAAGGGAACTCTGTTCACCGTGCAGAAGGCGCTTCCGCTCATGCCCGACGGCGCCAGCATTGTGTTGAATGGCTCGATGGTCTCCATCAAAGGATTTCCAGCGTTTAGCGTATACGCCGCCACGAAAGCGGCGCTGCGGTCGTTCGCGAGGACGTGGTCGGTCGATTTGCGTGAACGGAAGATTCGCGTGAACGTAGTCGCCCCCGGCACCGTCGTCACGCCCGCCTATCGGAACGGGTTGGGAATGACTGACGACCAGATCAAGCAGTTCGAGGCTCAGGCCGCCGCGACCACACCGCTGGGTCGGGCGGGCGCCCCTGACGAGATCGCCAAAGCCGTCGTCTTCCTTGCCTCGGACGACAGTAGCTATGTAAACGGCGCAGAACTATTTGTTGACGGCGGAGCGGGGCAGATCTAGCGCCCTTGCCGGCTTCTAATTATTCAGCGTTCCCGACACCCACATTGGAGAAACGAAGATGAGCAGCACCAGCAAATTCACTGGCGAGAAATCCTCGCGAGGCACGGCCAACAGTGGTGGTTCGCGGATCTTTCTGGCCGGCGCCTCCGGCGTGATTGGACAGCGGCTGATCCCAATCTTGATTCAAGCCGGGCATGTAGTCGGCGGAATGACACGCTCGCCCAGCAAAACGAAGTTACTGAGCGACCTTGGCGCCGAACCGATTGTTTGTGATGTCTTCGACAGGGACGCACTCATCCAGGCGGTTCGTGACTTCAATCCGGATGTCATTCTGAACGAACTAACGGATTTGCCAGATGATGTGGCAAAGATCGATGAGCACGCGGATCTGAATGCTCGTATCCGAACAGAGGGAAATCAGAATCTAATTGAGGCCGCGCGTCAAAGTGGGTCGCCGAAACTCCTCGTTCAGAGCGTCGCCTGGGAATTGCCTGACGGGCCGGATGCTCGGGCTGTCGCAGAACTGGAGCGTTCTGTTCTCGCCGAGCGTGGCGTTGTGCTGCGGTATGGAATGTTCTACGGGCCCGGCACCTATAACGAGCAGCAACTACCCGAGGAACCTCGGGTCCAGATCGACCGAGCCGCCGAACGGACGGTGGAGGCATTGGGAGAGCCAACTGGGATCGTCGTCATCAGCGAGCAGCGTACGATAAGTTCAAGACCAATGTTGGTTCTGGCTTTGCTGATAGCCAGCACGGTGATCCTATCCAGCACTTTGATGGCGCAGAAGACAGCCACGCCGCCCAAGACGCAGGAGACGATTAAGGATCTTATAACGAAAGATCTGGCAGGATGTCCCGGCAAGGAAGTGCTGATGTACACCGTCGACTTTCCGCCGGGCTTTTCGAGCCCTGTCCACCGCCACGATGCTCAGGTGTGCGTGTATGTGCTGGAAGGCTCCGTCGTAATGCAGGTGAGAGGGGGAAAGGAACTCACGCTCCTGCCGGGCCAGAGCTTTTATGAAGACCCCAACGATATTCACGTCGTGAGCCGAAACGCAAGCAGTACAACGCCCGCGAAGTTTCTTGTGTTCCTGATTCACAAGAAAGGCCATCCGCTGGTGATACCAGCAAAGTAACCAACAATCACGAGCAACGCGACGAATGGTGGCTGTTTCGACTATTGCTTCAGCTTCCCCTGAAAACAGCGAGCGTCGGTCACCTCGACCGTGAGCGTGAAGCGTCGGTGTCGTAGCCTACAGCGTTGTCGGACAAACAGGGCTAGCACAGTCTCATAAACTCGTGGAAAAATCGTTTATTTGTGATCGTTCCGATTCAACGACCCTTTTCTAATGACTCGCCGCGCATTCAAGAAGCGGCGTTTGGGAACTACGGGGTGCCATTCTAGAGTCGGTCAACGCAAAGTGCGAGCATTCCAGTCCATCGAGTTGAAGCTTCAGTGTGGGGCAGCGGTCGCGTACGCTGGGTCCGAGTTCATAGCCGTATTTGGCAGGCTGGCCGTTCGATCAAATGGCCACATCACAAAGACCGCCTAAGCCAGGCGTTCCTCTTCCACTACGCCGTAACGCTGAAGAAAGCGAGCGGAAAGCCAACAGATAGGGGCCCAGGCGAATCCCGCCGCCCAGCCAGCGAGGACATCTGTGGGGTAGTGTACGCCGAGATAGATACGACTCGCCCCAACCAGGAACGTGAGAAGGAGGGCGACCAACAGAAAATATGCCTTTAACCGTCGCTCCTTGGCGAACTGACCAAGCACCGTGCCCAACGTCAGAAAGACCGTCGCGGAAAGTGTGGAGTGCCCGCTGGGGAAGGAAGTAGTATAGACGACCACTAAGTGAGACACCGTCGATGGCCGCGGACGATCAAAAACGTCCTTCAACAGCGTGGCAACTATCAGACCGCCTACCGTCGCCGCAATTATGAGAATCATGGCTCCGTACATTCGACGGAGCCACAAATATCCGCTAATGGCAACAGTCAATAACGTCAGCACCGTAACGCTGCCAAGCGCAGTAAGGTCACGGCCCACCTCCAAAAACCACACTGGCCCAATGGGCTTACTGGATCGTCCGATCGCCGAAAAGCACGGAGGATCCCTTCATCGAATCGTTGGGATGCGCCGTCGGACACGTACTCAGCGATCGCGACGAACGCGAGAATCGCTAGGAGGATAACAAGCATCGCTACCAACACCGTGAATTCATATCGGCCAATGAGATTTAGAACGTGCAAAACCAGCTGCCTAAGGTTTCTGAGGCTACGCCTCAGCCATCGCACTGGCCCGGACTTCCGCTGCGGTTCGTCAGTGGCGGTCATTGCTTGACCTAGTCTGTTTTGCGAGGATGGCGCAATCGGGGCTGCGTCTCGTCTTCAGGTTAGTTTAAGCGGCCCCCTATGAAAGCACTAGTTCTGCTGAACAGCACTGCCGGAACATCGGCGGGAGGTCCTCCAGAGGAAATTATCGGTAAGATTTTGATGGCCAGCGGAATTGAACCAGAATTTCGGCACGTACAGCCGCAAGATCTGCAACGCGATACGGCGGACGCGGTAGTACGCAAGTTCAAGTTAGTGGTTGCGTCCGGGGGCGATGGGACCATCAGCTCCGTCGCAAGCGCCCTGGTCGGGACAGATGTCATCCTAGGTATCTTGCCACGGGGCACCTTAAATCATTTCGCTAAGGACCTAAACATCCCGTTGGATTTGGCGGCGGCTGCCAAAGTCATCGCCGAAAAGCACGTCGAAACGCTTGATGTTGGCGAAGTCAACGACCGAATATTCACCAACAACTCCTCGCTGGGCGTTTACTCTCATCTCGCCCTGGAGCGCGAATCGCAACGCAAGAAATGGCGAATTGGCAAATGGTTTGCCTTATGCCTTGCGAGCTCCAAAATGCTGGTTCGGCTTCCCCTAGTCGAAGTCCGGCTGAAAGCGACCGAGAATGCGAGAACGCGACGAACTCCGGTCGTGTTTGTCGGCAATAACGAGTACCAGTTTGATCCGATGCGAGTAGGTACTCGCTTGTCGCTGAAGGAAGGCGAGTTGTCGTTATACATCGCTAATACGCAAAGCCGCTGGGGAGTACTGCGCCTGACCGTGCGGGCAATTTTCGGCCGGCTGCTGCAAGCGCAAGACCTCGAAGCGTCTAAGCACACCGACCTGTGGATTTCGTCGCGACGCCGGAGTCTACTCGTCGCCGCCGATGGCGAAGTGGTTCGCATGCAACCACCATTGCATTATCGAATTCGTCCCCGCTCCCTGCGAGTGTGCGTCCCGGCGTCAACCTCTGCGCCCTGAGCCTCGCTGCGACAACCCCTAGAGTCACTCAAGAGCTAGTCGATGCGAAAGATCGCCCATATCTCTGACCTCCACTTCGGCACGGAAGACCCGTTGGTTGCCCGCGGCCTGTTGAAAGAGTTGACGGCTCGGTCACCGCACCTGGTCGCCATTAGCGGGGATCTTACGCAACGCGCTCGAAAACGCGAATTCGTCGCGGCCCGTGCATTTTTAAACGAACTTGCTCCGCCAATCGTCGTCGTGCCGGGGAATCATGACATCCCCCTGTACAATCTCTTGGCGCGCTTTTTACGGCCATTGGCCGGATATGGGAAATTCATAACACCCGATTTGCATCCAAGTTATCGGGATGACGAAATGGTGGTCATGGGTACCAACACCGCACGGTCGAACACCTGGAAGGACGGTCGGATTTCGCTCAAACAGATTGAGCGACTGCGAGAACAATTCGAGTCGGCCGCGACAGTTCCCTTGAAGGTACTCGTCGCTCACCACCCGTTTATTCCACACGAGCACGATGGCGGCGCCGCACTGGTGGGACGCCTACCGCTGGCGCTACAAATGCTTGAGGAGTGTGGCTGCGATCTAATTCTCGCCGGTCACTTGCATCAGGCGTATAGCGGAAACCAAGCGGCGTATCATCTTCAAAGGAAACGCTCAATCCTCATAGCGCAGGCTGGGACGGGTATCTCGCGCCGCCGACGCAATGAACCGAATACGTATAATTACATTGAGTATCACGACGACCAATTACGCCTGGAAGTTCGAGGATGGCAAGGTGCAAAATTCGAGACGGTGACCGTGAAGCAATTCCACCGGCGCGATGACGGCTGGACCGCGCACACAGCCTAGGATTCAGCCGATTAGGCCAGCTCGTTTTCGAGCGTACGTGGCAATCAATGCAGGCCAAACGAGTCCCCCTCAGGCTCGGCAATCTAGGTGTGGCTCTTTGGTCGGACCTAGAGCGCTTTCGTGTGCCGGGATGGCGCACAAGTCGCTGAAGTTGGAGGAATTCCAACGGCACACCTCGTGTGCCTGTAGTCTGTTAGTTGACGGTGACCGAAATCCCTAGTTACTCTAACGCGCTGGCAGTTTGGCGCAAGTCGATTTTCGGGCCGCCGATGAGCCACCGTCGTTATGCGCAGCAACAAACAAGACCGGGCGTCGCGAACGTCATGTAGAATGCCGAACATGCCTACACTGTCATAATGGAGCTGGCATGAAACCGCACGTGAGTAACATTGCGGAGAGAATCCTTGGCCTTGAGCGCTCAGCAAACGAGCGGTGGAACAAAGGCGATTGCACCGGCTACTTTGAGGTTTATAGCGAGGATCTAACCTACTTCGATCCTGTCGTGGCACGGGTTCTAGCGGGTCGCAAGGCAGTAGAGGCTCATATTCGGAGCATTTATAAAAACCCGCGCATCATCCGTAGCGACTACGCCAACTCAGAAGTTACGGTTAGTGATGACGGCCAGATGGCAGTGCTTAGCTATAACCTGCGCAATTTCATCGACGACGAGGCGGGCGGCGAGAAGATCCAGGCATATTGGAACTGCACAGAAGTGTACCGCCTTGGCAGTGGAAAATGGCGCAATGTGCATTCGCATTGGTCCTTCGTACAACTCCCAGATAATGCAGAATGTGACTGCCTGAACTTTGGTCTCCCTCTCGCAGACTCTCGCTGCTTCTCCTAACCAAAGTAAACAATAATGCGAATAAGACTTCTTGCGGTCGTGATGCTTGCCTTGCTCGGGATCGGCGCCTTTGGTTCTGTTGCTGCGCCGCCAAATGGCAAGTTAGGAAGCATACCGGCGGGAGGGTTTAAGTCACCCGAGGGTGATCCTCGATTCAGCCCCGAACAAGGAGCGAAGCCACTTAACAACTTGGTCTTCGAATTGTTGAGTGTCAAATCACCCGGTCTCTCCCAGCACTCTTTCCGCAATCCGCGGGAGGGCTGGGTGTACGTTCGCGTGCCACCGTTGAAAATGGGCAGCGACCTAACGCCCATGGTGGTGATCGATGACAAACAGGTCGCGTTGAAGGCCGTGAGCGGGCAGCTGGAAGCAATGTGCTACCTCACCGAAGGCCGGCACACGGTGGCCATGTCGCCCACGATGGGTAAGGTTGATCGCTTGGACGTGCGCGCAATCGGCGAGCTAGTCTACGCGGCATATGGATCGAATCCGCATATCGTCGAAACCGGCGACTACCGCTGGGACTACTTGAGGCGTCATTGTCTTGACAATTTCAACAGCATCATCGGTGATAGCACGCTGACGCCCGACGGCAAGAGCACCCAGGAAGCCGAACTCAAGGAATGGGCCGACGAAGGCAAGCGGTGGTTTACGCTGCAGCAAGCGCCAGACGGAATACGAACAAAAACACCAACCAAGACAGCCGACGAGGCATTCGAGTATTGGACAAAGACGCCCGGGATGAGTCATCCCCTAATGAGCGGCATCTACGGCGACGAGTTCGGTCCTGGGCATCAGAAACTGTTCCCGATGTGGATTGAGGCGCTGCGCCGAATCCATGCGGACCCAAAATTCAAGAATCGAATATTCCACCCCTATATCAGCTCCCTAACTCAGCCGCTGGACGAAAAGGAAAGTCGTCCAAATTCAAGAACGATGTTTCCATTCATCCAAACGAATATGGATTGCGACTATCGGCTGGCGGTCGAGTGGTATCAACCGGAGGGGCGGTCACGACCAGGCAGGATCATTACCGAAACTGACGATCTGCAAGCAGAACTGGGGCCGGAATGGGAACGGGCCGCCAGAACATACTTTGAACAGGCAAGTCCCGGTTCGTCCACGAACCGGATTATTATCTTGGCGATTCTATCCGAGCCTGGAAATGAGACTTGTGACCTGTATCCAAATTACAACTTCAACGTGTGGTTGGATTGCCAGATGCAATTCCTGGCCACCGACCCTGCTTTTTTTGGCATCCGCGGCTTGCAGGGATACTTGTCCTCGTATTGTGGCGAGGAGCAACTTCGGCTCTTCGCAAAACTGGTGCGCCACTACGCCATTGAAGGCAACACGGAACGGTTACTGAAAGATCCCTACGTTCTCCCCCACCTGCGGAACCCTGACTTCGAGAACGGCGTCGACGGATGGACGCTGTCGCCAGCAGTAGAGGCCAGCATCGCACCCAAGACCGCGACCGGATTCGGTACGCTTCAAGCGAAATATCACGCGCCCGCGGGAGTTGGCGACGCAGCACTGTGGACCAAGCGCAACGCTCAGAGGCCCAACCTGGTTTCACAGCAACTCCGAGATCTCGTGCCAGGCCGACTGTACTCACTGCGGTTCATCACCGGCGACTACCAGGAGCTTCTCAGCGGCAAATCGGACCGTCGCAAGCACGCGATATCGATCAAGATAGACAACTCCGAACCTGTGCCTGAGAAATGCTTCCAGGCAATTATCAGCAATGGTTATTTTTACGACTTTGGCGTGTTCAATCGAAATAACCCTTACTGGATGAATTACCACCAACAGGTATTTCGCGCAACTGCCAAGACTGCCGAGCTTGAGCTCTCGGATTGGACCGCGGAGAACGCGAGCAAGGGGGCCGAGGGCGAAGAATTAATCTGGAACTTCATCCAGGTGCAGCCGTATTTCGAGTAGATTCCCGCCGACGGCTTTTATTTGCTCGCTCGCGCTGACGGATCCACAATCGCTGCGTGACGCACATGCCCACTCCACCCCGTCACCGCCGGGATCAATGGTTCGTTCTCGCATCTCAAGAGAACTACTGCCTGATTGTGCGATTAGAATAGAGGACGTCTCGATGAATGAGCGCCTCTCTACTACGCGGGTTTCTTGGATGGGCAACTCGCCTGATCCTATGCCAAGCTACAAATTTTCGCCAATGTTCGGCTGATGGCTACAAATTCGGCACAGTTCATCCCTACAATGGGCTAACAACCCCAGGCCGTATCGGCGACTTTTTCACCGTCTAGCATTTAGAGTTTGATGGAATACCCCAACGGCGGACCGTTCAATGTAGGCCAAGGCTTGCCGCCGGCCGAGCTCTATCAACAGCTTTGGACGCATGGCGATCCGCCGTCGCTGGACCAGTTCCTTGCGTCGACAAATAATGCGACTGCGGCCGACATTTGCGCCATCTTGTGCTTAGATTTGCGCGAGAATTGGCGACGCAAGGAGCGCATCGCTGCCGAGGCGTACCTTGCAAAATGCCCTCAAGTTGCGGGCGACACGGAATTAGCCCTCGATGTGATCTTCACTGAGTATCTGGTGCGTGAGGCTTTCGGCGAATCGTCGATGATCGCCGAGTTCCAATTGCGTTTTCCCGCTTACCGTGAGGCGCTTGCGGCCCAAGTTGGAATGCATGACGCTATCGGACGCACCATCTCTCCGATCGGCACAGCGCCTGCCATCCTTAGTCGGCCGGAGTTCGAAGACAAACGGGACGCCACGGATGGGTACATCCAGAACTCTGGTCATGATGCCAGTCGATTGGGCACACTCACCGGCTCGTCCTCGAAGAACAGTACGAGCCAAGAAGAGTCGATCTACATCGACCTTCCGCCACCCGTCGAATTTGTCAGCGGAAGCGGTCCCGATTTCACGGACGAGACGCGCGCTTTGCTGCAACGGCGGTTACTAGGGGCGTCGCTCGTTCTGTGCATCTGTTGGGGAACGCTTCTGGCACAACAGGTCTATGTCGCAATATCATATCCCCTAACTATCAGCCGCGCGCCTTACGTTGCTTCACAAGGGGCCGTATTCGCCGTCGTCATTTTGGTATTTGGGCTATTGCGCCGCCGTCGCCAGGCAACGTTGGGCCAATTACGATTGGCCGAAGCGGCCGTGTTCGGCGTTCCATGCGTGCAACTAGCCTTTTCATTGTCTTTGGTCCTTCGACAATTTCCTCTGCCTGCGCGAATTGGATCCAACGCCGCGCTGCTGTATCAGGTGATGTTTTACGTCATCTGTTTTTGCAGCCTGATGTTCGTCTATGCAATGTTTGTGCCGAATTTCTGGCGGCGCGCCGGCACGGTTACGGCGGCGTTTTCTGCGCTGCCGACCTTTGTGATCGGTTTGGAAATCTGGCGTAATCCTCGGATCGCGGCGGTAATCGAACCCTCGATCCTGGCAACGATCGCATTGATTCTTGGAATTCTAGCGATCGTCTCCGCTTTGGGAGCTCATACCATCCAATCCTTACGACGGCAGGCATTTGCAGCGCGCCAGTTAGGGCAGTACCGACTGAAGCAACTGCTGGGCGTTGGCGGGATGGGCGAGGTGTATCTGGCGGAGCATATGCTTTTGAAACGACCCTGTGCCGTAAAACTAATCTCTAGACGGATGGCAAAGGACTCAACCACGCTGGCCAGGTTTGAGCGCGAAGTCCGAGTGATGGCCGAATTAACGCATGTCAACAATGTGGAAATCTACGACTACGGTCAGACCGACGAAGGGACGTTTTATTACGTGATGGAGTACTTGCGCGGGCTGAACCTGGCACAACTGGTAGAACGACACGGCGCGCTTCCAGCGCCTCGCGCCGTGAGCCTCATGCGGCAGACGTGCCAGGCACTACGCGAGGCCCATACTCGCGGCTTGATTCATCGCGATCTCAAGCCGGGCAACATCTTCGTTGCCGAACGAGGCGACGTTTTCGACATCGTGAAATTGCTTGACTTCGGATTGGTGAAGCCGATTGATGACGCCGTAGCCCCACAGCTGACAGGCGATGGGTTCGTCGCCGGCACTCCGCAATATATGTCACCCGAGCAGGTCATGGGTCGAGACGCCGATATTCGAAGCGATGTTTACTCGCTCGGCGCGGTAGCATTTTTTGTGATCACCGGACGCCCTCCCTTTGCTAGCAAGGTCCTGTACGACGTACTAGCCGCTCAAGTACGCGCTCCGGTCCCTGCGCCGTCCACCTTGCGCCCCGATATCCCGAAAGATATTGAGACAGTCGTACTACGGTGCCTGGCAAAGAATCCAAGTGACCGATTTCAAAGCGTCGACGAACTTGATCAAGCATTGGCAGCTTGTGACGTGGGCGAAAGTTGGACAGCAGCTGACGCTACCCAGTGGTGGGCTTCCCGGCGGCTGACAGGAGCGTTGCATGATCAACAGACAGTGTCCCGCCCAGCCACCGCAGTCGGTCTAACTCGCCAATTCGACGGATGAACCAGCGTCGGTCTACAAATGGTCCTCAAACTGCGATTCCGGCGACATATTTGCCAACTGGTAAAAAAATCACGGTGAGAGCCAACGGAATCGTCGGCTTAGTCTGGATCGCCTGCCGCTAAGCCCAAGTTGAGCAACACGCGGCGAACGGCGCGACCAAATCGCACGCGACAGGCATGGGCGGTTCCGCCCAGTTGCGAGGCGACCTGCTCCCAGGTGAATCCCATCCCACGCATGTCAGCAATTTGCAACTCGTCTGCCGGTAACATGCCGCGAGCACGCTCAAGTAACTCTTTGTCGCTGACAATCTTACTGGGCGTCGCTTGCTGGCCAGGCACGGCCAACAACCCGGCATCGTCACCATCGGTGCGGCGGCGGTCGCGTTTCTGACGATACTCTCGCCGCGCGGAGGAGGCGACTTTGTTCTTGGTCATCGTGACCAAGAGCCGAGTAAGCTGCTGAGTGTCGTTCAGCTCGTACTCACCTAAGTTGGCGCGGATAAAGAAGCTAGCCATGACAGATTGGCACAAGTCGAGCGTGTCCAAAGTACTCCGCAGTCGAGGATCTTGCAGCCGCAGCCGCACCTCGCGACGCACCAGCGGCTCATATTGGCGGATTAGCTCTGCAGCCGCGTCTTGGTCTCCCATGCGGACACGACTCATGAGCGCGGCGAATGCTTCCGAGTCGATCATGAGTGATCGCGTGATTTCTATTTCGCATGGGTTGGATGCCGCAATCGAATGAGACCATTCGACATGATTGAGTTTAGGATAGAAATGAATCGCGAGCAATAAAGTTCGACGCCTGTCTGAGGAATCGTGGGTCAATCCACCCACGTGAAGCCAGAGAAGTTCGCGACGAGCTCGTCGAGCGTCAGCGTCGTGGCAGCCGGCCCTTTCTGATTGTCCTTCTTCCAAGGATTCAAAACCTCAAAGATATTGGCGCGAGAGCCAATGGCCGTGAGCAGATACGCGTGGTTCTTCACTAATCGCGGATCGCTGATCTGAGCAGCAAACTCTTTGGTGGAGAGCACGATATGCTTTCCCTCGTAGAGAGCATTCAGCATCTCAGCCATCCAATCGCCTTTGCCGATCGTCCGAGAATGAGCCTGACGACCTGTGATGTGTTCGAGCGCGTCACGCGCCCGTCCTCCCTCCAGCCCGCTTCCTCTCTCAATGCCAACGTATCCGGCTTGTTCACCTTCCCACTGAGCGTAGGCCTTTTCTGCGAGGGCGACCCATAGGCCAAGTCCTGCATATCTCGTCGCGCCCTCGCCAGCGTTGGCAAACACCAGCGCTTCGTATGGCTGTCCATTTTTCCACCGGCTATTGGTAAGCACGGTCGGCAAAAATCGATCGACCGTAACGTACTCGGCTTGTCCGTCGCGGAAGAACCGCACTGTATAGGTTCCATCTCCGTTATCCACGCAGCTAGGCGCTGATAACGTGGTGACCGCGGCCGAACTGACGCCGCTTTTTCGCCCATAGTCGAGTCCGGAGTGGACAAGGAAGGCGCCAACTCAAACGAACTGTCAACGGACGGTAAAACGGCTCGGGTACGGCAACCAACGGCTAGCCGTCCATTGGCATCCGCAAAACGGCGACAGCAGTCTCAGCTAGTCACGCTACACTCAGGTTGAAACCGCTCTAGTCGTTAGCGACGCCAATGCGATCCAAGAGAAACTCCAGAGTGCCGCGTCCAACGTCAACCCGCACTGGGGGATTTCGACTAATTCATTCGCTTCGGACAATGGCAAATACGCGACTGCTCAAATTGCCCTTGGCGGGCAACTCAACCGTCAGCCTGCGTCGGCTTCGCCCTCCGCTGTTTTCCACACTTCGGGTGAGGTCCATGGGAATAGTCGAAACTGCAGGCGCCGTCGCCATCACCGGCAGATCACTCGCCCGTTCCTTGGAGCGATAGCCGATCAATAAAGCGCCGGCCATCAGCAAGCCCGCTGCCAACGCCAACGCAGCTCTTGCAGTTTGGGGCGACCTGCGCGCGCGCTCACGCAGCGAGCGAGTTGCGCGGCGCCACAGGCCGGGCTGTCGCGCCTGGATTGGTAGTCCACCGGCAAACGCCAGTAGATCAGCGGCCAGTTCGCCGGCCGTCGCGTAGCGATTGCGCGGGAGCTTGGCCATCGATTTGCAAATGATGGTTTCCAAATCACGCGGAATCTGGCGGTCGATCAGCCGCGGCGACGGCGGATCGGCCGCGCTGATCAGATTTACTAGCTCCGGATCCGAAACTTCGCCGAACGGCGGTTGCAGCGTCGCCAGCTCGTAGAGTGTGGCGCCTAGGCTGTACACGTCGGAGAGCGCGTCGCAATGACCACGCAATCGTTCCGGCGCCAGATAACGCAGCGTTCCGACGATCTCGCCCGTCCGCGTGATGTTCGCGGACTCAGACGACTTGGCCATGCCAAAATCTGTGAGGCAGACGATCAACTCGTCCGTCAGCAACAAGTTCGACGGCTTGATGTCGCGATGCACGACATCGTGCGCGTTGGCGTATTGCAACCCCGATGCGGCCTGGCTGCAAATTGTCGCAATCCGGACGAAGTACTCTGCCTTGGCCGAACTGCGGCCCGCTTCGGCCGGTGCGGTCAGCCGGCGCACGATCGCTTCGAGCGACGGACAGGGCGCTTCTTCGGCTTTGCTTTCCGCCGAGGGTTGGTCCGGCAGGTTGCGCCGACGCAATTCGGCAAGCACCTGATCCAGCGAGCAGCCTTCGATCAATGGCATGACCAAGTAGAGCGAGCGCTGATCGCGACCGACACTGAGCAGCGGCACGATGTGCGGATGGCGCAATTTGGCAATCATCCGCGCCTCGGACTGAAATCGTTCGACGGGCCGGCTATTCTGCGACATCCAGGGGGCGATCGCCTTAACGGCCACCCGGCGTGGAACGCTTGGATCGATCGCTTCATAGACAATTCCCATGCCGCCGCGGCCAATTTCTCGCACGATCTGAAAATCGCCGAGTGAGTGACCTGCCACCGGTAGCGGTTCGACGACGCCCTGTGCCGCGCGCTCGGTGAAAGCGGCCTCGGCGGTGCGGGCTTGTTCCAGCGCGATCAGCGTGGGGGTCAGCGCTCGAAGGTCGTCGGCCAGGTCAGGGTACCGCTCGCAGTAGACGGACAAACCGGGGAAAGTGTCCGCGCGCACTGCGTCAACGATCTCGCTGATGACGCTGTCAAGATGGCTATCGCACTTGCTGTCCATGCGTCTTCACTCAGGCCGTGCCCGGGAGCGCGTCTGTCGGAAAGATCGATTGCAATCGCCGCAGCGCTCGCACGTATCGATTGCTCGACGCCGTTGCCGAGATTCCTAATAGCGTGGCGACTTCTTGGTTCGAGAGCATTTCGAAATGTCGCATGCCCAACACCTCGCGATCGAGCGGATCGAGCTGATCGAGCGCCGTGCGAACGCGTTGCCGTAGCTCTGCCCGGAGCACAACTTCGCAACCGTGCTCGCGATGATCGAGAATCTGATCCGCCAGCCAGACGCTCGACGTGTGCGGGCCAGCCGGCGAATCGAGCGAGATCTCAAGCGCCGCATCACGACTTTGCGCGCCTAGGTGACGGCGATGCAAGTCAACGAGCCGCTGCAGCGCTAAGAATCGCAACCACGAGGGGAGCGTCAAAGGCTGCGGCCGCGCGGCGAACTCGTTGATGCGACGAACCGCGTCCAAGTAGGTCTCCTGCACGACGTCAGACGGATCGACTCGGCCGTACATTCGCGTGTCGAGCCGCATGGCAATCGCGCGCTTCAACTGCACCCGACAGCCTTGGAAGACTTCGGTGAGCGCAGCGATGTCGCCACCCGACGCTTGCGCCAGGGTCTGACCTGGGATGACGTAAATCGAAGACACAGCATGCCCTCCAACTTCGCGCGCCGCTGCAAACGGCTTGGGCGGCGTTGCGATCATTATAGTTCGCCGCCAGAAGAGTACGAACCTCTTACGGCCGGCTCATGCCAGAGTTTTTCCATTAGGAAGAATTTCACAAAAAATCGGGCGATCCTGTGGATTCTGCTCAGGCCAGCCCGGTCATGTCTAAAGGCAATAGAAATTGATTCGGACCGGGCCGCGCGTTGAAACGCGCCGCGAAGTCCAATTTGCGACGCCGTAAATGACCCCTTGCGCCCTGACCTCTGCCGCTTAACACACCTGGAGAAAGTTCATGAATCCACGCCCAAGTCGCCGTTGCGTCGTGCCGTATGTAATGCTGGCCCTTGCAATTGCAGGTTTGCCTGCCACGGCGAACGCCACCATGTTTCAGGGCCTGGGTGATCTGGGCGGGGGCGCCGTAAGCAGCCGCGGACTGGCCGTCTCGGCTGATGGTCTGACCGTAGTGGGCGTCAGCTCGTCTGGATCCGGTAACGAGGCGTTCCGCTGGACGAGCGGGTTGGGCATGGTCGGGATGGGAGATCTGGCGGGAGGCATGTTCGATAGCACGTCACTGGCGACTTCCGCCAACGGCTCATTGATTGTCGGCGCCGGCAATTCCACCTCAGGCACAGAGGCGTTTCGCTGGACGAGCCGCACAGGGATGGTCGGAATCGGTGATCTGCCAACTGGCGGCTTTTTCAGTCGCGCGCAAGGGGTATCTGCCGATGGCTTGGTCATTGTCGGTCTCGGCAGCGTAACCGCAGGGCCGCAAGCGTTTCGCTGGACGAGCGGCGGCGGAATGGTCGGACTGGGCGATCTGCCGGGCGGAGCTGTTTCGAGTAACGGCTACGCAACGTCCGCTAATGGAGCCGTTGTTGTTGGCGCTAGCAATTCGACGAACGGCAACGAAGCGTTCCGCTGGACGAGCGGCGGCGGCATGGTCGGGCTTGGTGATTTGCCAGGAGGCACGTTCGAAAGCGTTGCGCTGGCCATCTCGTCCGATGCTTCCACGATTGTCGGCGCCGGCACGTCGGGGTCGGGGCTCGAAGTGTTCCGCTGGACGAGTGGCGGCGGGATGGTGGGTCTTGGTGATCTGGCCGGCGGCAGCTTTCAAAGTCGAGCGTACGCTACTTCGGCCGATGGTGCCGTGATTGTCGGCGGAGGAAATACCGGCGCCGGCGCTACGGCGTTCGTGTGGACCGCAGGGGACGGCATGAAATCGGTCGCCAGCGTGCTGTCCGATTTGGGTTGGGGCGCCTCGCTGACAGGCTGGACACTGAGCGAAGCGCGCGGCGTCTCGGCGGACGGTCGCACAATCGTCGGTTGGGGCGTGCACAACGGCAATAACGAGGCTTGGATCGCTACGGTGCCTGAGCCGTCGAGCATATGTATCCTCGGCTGCGGGGCCGTCGCTGCGCTGTTAGCCCTCGCGCGACGACCATCAATGCGCGCGGTCGCGAGACAATCGTACGCCGCGTCGAAAGGGCCTAACTGATGCCATATTAGCGAAGTTCGACATTATGGGCAGTGAAATTGTCGGCTTCGCTCATCGTTGTCGGTAGGGAAGCCGACGACGACGAGACGGTCAGCATCGACACGACTGTCAACCGTCCTACGCCTGGCAGTTTTGATCTTCTCACCTTTGGCAGCCTGATCAACGCCGGTTACATTTTCGATTTCAGTAGCACGCAGCTTGCGCCGGGCCTGGCCTGGGACACGTCGCGCTTTGGCGTCGACGACACGCCGGGCGATTGCGCTCTTGTGCCTGATCCGCCGTCGGCGCGTTTAATTCGCGCCAAACGCGCCGGGTTGTGGATCCTGACTGCGCGCATCCGGTTTAAGTGGCAGGCCTTCATTAGCCGCTCGGCAGACTCGTGCGGGGAATTGATTCTCCGCACGAGTCGCCTGCGCCTAGCAGGCCTTGGGCGTTTCGTCGTCGATTGAGCGTTTGTTCTGTCGTCTCACCCCTATCCCCTGCCATCGTCGCTGCCACAAATCCCCACCTTCGAATTTGCCTACCATGAATTGCCACCCTCCTTCAGTTCGATATCTAGTGGCGCCGATTCTGAGCGTTATCACCTGGTTTGCAATCCACGGCGTCGCCTTCGCCGATAGAACGATCACCACGAACACGTCGTACACGAACAATCAAAACATCAACGGCACGCTCACGATCAACGCCGCCGGCAATCCCACGCTGACTCTTAACTCTGGAGCCAGCCTCAGTAACCTGAACTATCTGATCGTCGGCCGAACCCAGAAGGGGCAATTGCTGGTCAACACCAACGTGACGTTGAAGTCCACCGGCGACGCGCTACTCGGCCAGGAAGTCAACTCGACCGGCGTCATGACAGTCACCGGCGCCGGCGCCACCTGGACCAACGCCGAAACGGTCTACTCGGGCTACGCAGGCAATGGGACTTTGAACATCCTCAATGGCGCCACGGCTTCCAGCGCGTCGGGCGTGCTCGGTTGGTACCCACAAGGCGTCGGCACGGTGAATGTTAACGGCGTCGGCTCGCAATGGGTGATCGCGAATGACATTCGCGTGGCCGACGAAGGCGCAGGCGTATTAAATGTACAGAACGGCGGAAAAGTGACGAGCCCTCCGGCGTCATCGGCAACTACACCGGCGCCGGCGTCGCTACGGTGACCGGTGACGGATCCGAATGGACGATGAGCGACTCGCTTTACCTGGCCTCGGCGATGGCGGCAGCGCGAGCATGAACGTGCTGGCCCAGGGCAAAGTCACCACCACTTACGGTTACGTCGGGTATTACTCGCCCGGCGCTGTGAAAGTGAGTGGCGCCGGATCCGCTTGGAACAATAGCCAGTCGCTGACCGTCGGGATGGCTAGCGCCGGCAGCACGCTGACTGTGGAAAGCGGCGGCGCGCTTACAAACACGGGCGCCATCGTCGGCAGTTATAGCGGTGCGAGCGGCGCCGTCACCGTTACCGGCGAGGATTCACATTGGACCAATTCGCAAGAGCTGCGCGTCGGTCATCAGGGCACAGGCGAGGTCAATGTGCTTAACCAGGCCAAGGTCACCAGCGAAGACGGCTGGCTCGGCGCCTTCGATGGGGCGTCTGGCACGGTCACCGTCCGTGGCGCCGGCTCCTCGTGGAACGTCGACGACTTCTTGTGTGTCGGCGATCAAGGCGATGGCTCCTTGAATATCGAGCAAGGCGCTAAGGTCTCACTTGCGAATGGTCGCATTGCCTATAGCAGCGGCGGCGCCGGAACGGTCAGCATCGCCGGCGAAAACTCGGAACTGATCAGCACGTCGTCTTTGTACGTCGGTTATTCGGGAGTCGGTTCGATCAGCGTATCGGACCACGGCACACTGACGACGACATCAGCGACCATCGGCCTGGAAACCTCGAGTGACGGAACGGTCACGGTCGCCGGGCTGGGTTCGCAATGGAACAGCAGCGGAAGCATTTTCGTCGGCGACAATATCTACGGCGGCTCCGGACTGTTGAAGCTCGAAAACGGCGGCGCGGTCAGCGCGCTGTCTGGGGTCACGATCACCACAGCGAGCGAACTCGCCGGGAGCGGGACCGTCTATGGAGCCGTGACGAACTACGGGATCCTCTCACCAGGCAACTCGCCCGGCCTCTTGACCATTCATGGAAATGTAAATATCAAACTCGATTTCGAGTTGGCGAGCTCGGCCAGCTATGATCGACTGATGATCGATGGCACGTTGAATCTCGGCGGCGTCATCGCCGTTCGCTTAATCGACGGGTACCAGCCGTCGCCGGGGGCCAGCTTTCCGCTGCTCAGCGCAGGCAGACTGTTCGCAAATGGTTACACATTTGACTTCAGCAACGCACAGTTGGCGCCCGGCCTGAGCTGGGACACATCCCGATTCGCCACGGGCGGTGTTCTGTCGATCGCTGGCGTGCCCGAGCCGAGCACGGCCGTTTTAGCCCTCCTAGGTCTCGGTGCTATGATCAGCTTTACAGGTCGACGTCGACACTGGGCAAGCCTTGCCGGCGAATAGGTCTCAGATGGCTTGTGTTGAATCTCCTCAAATGATCCTCCTGAGCGCAAAGTGGTCATGCGTTTCTTGGCAATTCCTTAGCGTGCATGGCATTGTGTGGGCAGTTACGTGCCGTCGTGGCGAGCATACGGTCATTGCAGAAGCAGCCGCACAGGAAGAAGCCTGGAGCGAAGCGGCGCGGCTGGCACTGGCAATTCGAGATTGAAAGGCCCGTTATAGCTGACCGCCGCGCACGCTGTCGCTAAGCTCGTGCGGGCACGAACAAATGGCAGGCGATTGGTTGCCGGTATGACGCAAAATCCAAGTAGCCACCGTGACGTCACGCCGCAAGGCGTTCGTAATGCTTAAGCAGTTCGCCGAGATGCTCCCGGCGTTTTAGCTGGCCCAACAAGGAAACATCGTATTTAGGACACTTGCCGGCAATAACCAGCTTATTGTCCAGCCCTTGGTGCGGCCGCTCGGTCTCAAAATGCGCGGCAAATTCAGCCCGTCCTGTCTAGAAAATAAGTGTGCCGCATTTCGCGAAGTAATAACGGTGCGCTATTCAGTATCCGGTGGGGGCTCTCGTCGAGCTCGGACGTCGATGCGGCGTACACTAGGCATTGTCTCAAAACTGCTCTTCGAGCTGAATTGAAATTCTGTCACATTGTGAGGAGTAGTTCAATTCGCCACGGAGGGCAATTGCATGGCTCGCTTATTGTTGACTGACGAACAATGGGAAGCGATCAA
>Ga0268266_10000618_pt1 | contig 48382 bp, 42 predicted proteins | sample KBSS13metaG_FD_190356 | JGI IMG/M metagenome (GOLD analysis project Ga0268266, IMG submission 190356) | Switchgrass rhizosphere microbial communities from Kellogg Biological Station, Michigan, USA - KBS S1-3 metaG (SPAdes) (version 2) | ecosystem: Host-associated > Plants > Roots > Rhizosphere...
CGGACGGCTCGTGCGGCCGCTGGGCCAGCCGCCGGTGGTGGCGGAGATGATCACCGGCGTGCTGCTGGGGCCGTCGCTGTTCGGCCTGCTGCTGCCGGATCTCCACGCCCGCCTGTTCCCCAAGCCGACGCTGACGGTGATCTAATGCCTCGGCGCAGGCGGGCGGCGCTGCCCGGCAGGGTCGCCGCTGGCCCAGCGCCAGCACCTCACCGAGCGCTCCCTTCCCTATGGCACCTTCTGCTCTCGCTGAAATGCATTCTAGGGTGCTTCCGGTAAGAGCCCCATATTGTGTACTCGCGGCCGCCTCGAAGCGGCGTTTGCCAGGCACGACAGCACCGCAGACAGCGGATTCGGGATCACTTTTCGAGTTCGGCCCTTCGTCGAGAATTCTCGACCGCATTCATCGCACTTGTGTCTCAGCGCCGGAGTGAAGGCTTCGTCATCCGTCGCGAACTTTGGCTTCCCGCACGAGGGGCAATCAGCGGCGATCACGCGCCCCTTCAAGTGAGGCAATGCAGACTGCGCCATGAACAGCCTCACCATCTGTGCATTAAGCGTGATTCCGTCAATTCTTACCTCCGAGAACGTCTCGTCGATGTCAGGCTCCTTGTCTCGATCATGCAGAAAGGCGTGAACGTGAATTCCTTCTTCCTCGGGAACCGGACTCGTCCAAAGGAAGGCCGGATTGGAGCCCCAGATCTGAATGCCTCCGGGGTAGTCGGCCTGACGAATTGTCAGCCGTCGCCCCGCTGCCTTGGTCGCGAGTTTTTGAAGTCGGCATGCGGCTCGAACTATCTCTATTGGGTTACCAATTCCAATATCAATGTCGCGGAAATATCGACCGCAGGCCGCACAGAGGTGCCGTTGATGCGGATGGACACTGAACCAATCTCGATCAAGGTGCGGAACCTGACAGTACGAACACCTGATCTGCCTCATTGGATAACCAAAGACCGAGCTCACCATGTAGTAGATTGCGTCAAGTTCCGATACGACCACGCCGCCGGCGTCCAAATTGTCTCCGAATAACCGAATCGCCCTGACCGTCCGGTCCATTTGCTTGGTATCGCGCGGCTTGATCCTCGCGTGAACATGAATTCCACGTTCAAGGGGCTTCCTGGTCGTGTCATATACCGGGGCAACTGCACCCCAAAGAGCTACTCCACCCGGGTAATCGTTCAGCCTGAGTTTCAGTACCTGCCGTTCAGTGATAACCGGCTCACTTGCCAACCGGCACTCCTTTGCACGACGGCCGTACTTTGCAGTCGCGTCACCTCGATGCTTTACGCACCAGAATCGAGTGCCACCATCGCGGCGCTTGCCGACCGGGACAATCTCGCACTCTTCGGCGCATATATCGGTCGAAGAAAGCCGTCGCGTTGATTGAGCCTGTTGGTGATTCTTCGGTTGTCCGCCTTGCGGCTTTTCACTATAGATTTTTCTAGAGGCATTCAAGCTCATACCTTGACTCCCCCTTACGTTGCCTGCGCGTTTTCTACTTGGCGTTCCGCTTGATCTGGTCCAGCCAGTCCCTCAACTTCAACACTTGCCGTTCAGTCAACTGCGTACCCCACCGGCCGACCACCTGAATTGGAGACTTACCCTTCTTCTCGAGCACGTCATTGAGAACCTCAAGAGTGTCCCGGCGCCCTTGAGAAATTTCTTCAGCCGTCTCTAACGCAATGGCGTTCGCGCCAACTACGTAGTTCTCGATCCGAGACTCGAAAGTGCGGTGGTCGTCAAGCTCATGCTTATTGCCGAAACCGTTGACGATGATGTTTCCGGTGAGTTGACCATCGGGCAGGCGACGGAGCCTCAGTTTTGGAAACCTTTGATAAGCCTCGATGGCGTTGATCTTTGCCGCGATTTCGAAGCCTCCCATGACGAACTGTGCGCTGTCTGGAACTCGACCTGAAATCACAAATATGTGGTCTCCAATCGACAGGAGACGACGAATGTCCGGCCGGCACGCGCCAAGAGTCGGCGTCGGGCCAAGATATGGGTCTTTTACATGCTTGCCGAGCTGCGGGTCATACCCCGCGCGGGTAATGAAGATCTTGCCAACCATGGTTGCTACCCCTCTGTCGAGAATTTCCAGTCTAGTTTTTGCTTTAGGGCATTTCCCTGGTGTCTCGCCAAAAATCCGTCATGCTGCAGGCGACCGACTACTATTCCTGGTCCTACATCGGTCAATTCTGCAAAGTCGTGAATTGACTCGTTCGTAAAGGTGCGCTGCCGGACGAACTCGGCAAGAGCTTTTGGAGGAATGAGTGTGTCGGCCGAGAATCGGTTAGCCTCCATTTCTACTTGCTGCATTTCGGGGTCAATAACGCGATCCGTAAGATCTTCTGCTGCGTTGTCGAGGACAAATGAACGTTTGTTGCGATGTAGCAGGAGGTGACCTATTTCATGAAAAAAAGTGAACCAGAGCTGATCGTCTGTCTTATAGCGCAACGTTAAGCCGATAAGAGCACGCCTTTCGCTGAGCCAGCGAGCGCAGCCACTGATGCCCGTGTTCGACAGCGCTGGAACCCAGACAACGGCAACCCCGGCGGATGCGCAAAGCTGCTGCACTGGTTCCATGATTTCGTCAGCTGGTTGCCGCGTTAGGTGTCGCAGGTCATCGAGACGAGCGATAAGCTTGCGCTCATCAAAATCAGAGACCTCCAAATCGCTGGCGACCAGTTCGGTTTCTCTGACCCAAGCAGCGATCGACTCCTCACGAGTCTTGAACTTCCGAGTCTGTCTATAAGCGACATCGGCGGCGGTCCAGACGGACTTCCAACTCTCTGGAGAGGACACTCCAAAGAAACTGAGGAGCACGTCAGCGTCAGAACGCCCCTCAGCAGGCAGCGAAAAGTTTAACCGACGCATTTCGCTCAGTGGGAACTGCCCAGCCCACTGGCTCCATTGAGGGGCTTTAGACAATTGACGCTGTCGCGCCACTGACTCGTCGAAGTGGCGCTGTAGATTCAGCCAAAGATGAGCTGGTCTCCGAAATACCTTCTCCAAGGCCAATGCAGTTGTAGGCGAGATGGGTGCCTTGCCGTTGCAGATCTCACTGATAGTCTTAGGCGTTAGCCCGGTTCTGCGCGCGAGTTCGCGTTGAGACCATTCGAAGAACTCGAGGTATTCAAGCACGGTCTCTCCGGGATGGGCTACGATGCCCTGATCCAGCAGCGTTTCCTGACTACTATCCATGAGTGTCCTCGATCGCCAAGATGTCGATTGCCGTGATGCCTTTCCACCGCGCCAGTTCATTAGAATGGTCTTCCGGAGGCCTGACCTCAAGCGGCACAAAAAGGAGGCGGTACGGATGCTTCAGATCAACGGAGAACGTGCCCGCCAAGTCGCCTTTGAGCTCGTGGCAACGCTCCGGGCCGGACTTTGGAGGCCAAAAATCGGCTAGCGTGTCCGCTGCTTGTAGAGCATTGAGGCGCAGAGCGAGCTTTTTTGCCATGTCCGTACCGTAACGCCGTTTCCGAGCGCCCTCCTCTTCGAGGTCCTCACGCAACTTCTTGTTGTTAACGTGAATTTCCATCGCTTCCTTCGAGGTAACTCACGCTGAAGCCGTGAGGTTACCCAAATGGTAACACGGGTGGCCCTGGAGTGCAAGTGCTATACGATCGGGCTAGGTGCCAGACGAGCAGAGGAGGCCTGCGCCTGCCGAACCGGCCGAGCCAGGCAGCGCAAGCCGGCTGCGCCCAGATGAGAGACAGGCGCGAGGGGTGCATTGCGGCCAAGGATTCGAGGTGTGGCGTTGCAGACTTCCTAAAGTCCGGCTCCCGTGGAGTTACCAAGAAAGGATGGCAGGGAGCGCGTAGCGCTCGGAAGGGATTAACTTCCACAGCCAGCGGGCTCAGGGTGTGGCAAGGTCGCGAAGCGACCGAGGGCCGCTGAGGCTGCTTTTTGCGGTGGCCCATCCGGCTTCTCCTTGCGCCTCGGTCGGCGATGCTCTTAGGCCGCCTCTAGCTGCCGGCCATGAAGGCTTGTCAGCTTGTGATGCCATAGCCTCAGCGCTTCCTTCCTTTCGGGCCAATACGAATAGAGGTTGTAAGTTCCGTTGATGGCTTCCTTGGCATGGTTGAGCAGGGCCTCTCCGACTTCGTCCCGAATCCCCAAGCCCGAAACATGGGTCCCCCCGTCCGTCTCAGGTCGTGAGGCCGGATGTCCTGGAGTCCGGTCATCTCCCGAAGCTCGCGGTTGGCGTCTTTTAGTTGGCGGGGATAATCGTCCCCCGGCGTAGTCTTCCAGAATAGAGGGCCGGTGCCGTTCACCTCTGCGATTCGGCTCTCGATGACTTGCTGGATCGGACCTTCCAATGAGGGTTCGAGCCGTAGGTAACCTCTCGGTCGCCGGCGGCGCCTATAGGATAGATTCGAGAGAGGAGCCGCATGCCGAATTTTCAGATATCCGTCCTCGTCTTTCTGCAGATCGCCATCATCCTCGGCGCTTGCCGGCTGGTCGGACGGCTCGTGCGGCCGCTGGGCCAGCCGCCGGTGGTGGCGGAGATGATCACCGGCGTGCTGCTGGGGCCGTCGCTGTTCGGCCTGCTGCTGCCGGACCTCCAGGCCCGGCTGTTCCCCAAGCCGACGCTGACGGTGATCTACTGCCTCGCCCAGATCGGCCTCGCCCTCTACATGTTCCTGGTCGGCCTGGAGTTCGATCTCGGGCTGATCCGCAGCCGGGTGAAGAGCGCGATGTCGGTCTCGTGGGCCGGCATCCTCACCCCCTTCCTCCTGGGATGCGGCGTGGCCTGGCTGCTGCGCGACCGCTTCCCGCTGTTCGCGCCCGATGTGAGGGACTGGGAGGCGATGCTGTTCATGGGCGCCGCCATGTCGATCACCGCCTTCCCGATGCTCGCCCGCATCATCTATGAGCGGGGGCTGGCCGGCACCTCCCTCGGCACCCTGGCGCTGGCCGCCGGCTCGCTGGACGACGCCGCGGCCTGGTGCGTGCTGGCGGTGGTGCTGGCGAGCTTCACCGGCAACCTCTGGATCGCGGTGTTCGCCATCGGCGGCGGTCTGCTCTACGCCGTGCTCATGCTGACCGTGGGCCGCGGCTGGCTGGAGCGGCTGTTCGTCCCCCGCGAGGCGGACGAGAAGCGGCGGGGAGTGGTGATCCCGCTCACCCTGATCCTGGTGACCGCCTGCGCCTGGCTGACCGACTCGATGGGGATCTACGCCGTCTTCGGCGCCTTCATCCTCGGCGTCGCGATGCCCCGCGGCGCCGTGGCGCGCCATCTCGAGGAGGCGATGACGCCGCTGACCACGGGGCTGCTGGTGCCGATGTTCTTCATCAGCTCCGGGCTCAACACCCGCATCGGCCTGCTCGACCGGCCGGCCCTCTGGGCGGTCGCGGCGCTGGTGCTCCTCGTCGCCTGCCTGGGCAAGGGGATCGCGTGCGGCCTCGCCGCCCGCCTCAACGGCGAGCCGGCCCGCGAGTCGTTCGCCATCGGCGCGCTGATGAACTCCCGCGGCCTGATGGAGCTGATCATCCTCAACATCGGCCTCGAGCGCGGCGTCATCACCCCGACCCTGTTCGCCGTCATGGTGCTGATGGCGATCGTCACCACGCTGATGGCGATGCCGGCCTTCAACCTCGCCTACGGGCGCGCCAGCGGCGCCGAGATCGAGGCGCGGCGCGTCGGGGGTGTGGGGGTCTGAGACGGGCGGATCTGAGTTAGAGTTACTCCGCCTTTTCGGCCCCAACCAGGATCTGGAGGACGGATGGACGCTCCCGACACGAAGTCCCTGCCCGAGAACGCCTATACGCCGCTCGCCCCCGGCGAGGTCTACGCTCCGATCGTCCCCGCCGCCGTGCGCGTCGAGGAGACGACCGTCCGCTCCGTCGGCTGGGGCCTCTTCCTGTGCGTCGTCTTCACCATCGCCTCGGCCTACTCGGGGCTCAAGGTGGGGCAGGTCATGGAGGCGTCGATCCCGATCTCCATCCTCGCGATCGGCCTCGCGCGCGTCTTCCGGCGCCGCTCGACGCTGCTCGAGAACGTCATCCTCACCAACATCGGCGGCACCTCGGGGGGCATGGTGGCGGGGGCGATCTTCACCCTGCCGGCGTTCTACATCCTGAATCTCTCGCCGAACCCGCTGCAGACCTCGCTGATCCTGGTCGCCGGCGGCTGCCTGGGGGTGCTCTTCCTGATCCCCCTGCGGCGCTACTTCGTGCGCGAGACCCACGGCCAGTTCCCCTTCCCCGAGGCGACGGCGATCACCGAGGTGCTGGTCACCGGCGAGAAGGGGGGCTCGCAGGCCGCCCTCCTGCTCCAGGCGACCGGCATCGCCGCCGTCTACGACTTCTTCGTCACCACCTTCCAGGTCTGGCGCGAGACGGTCGACTTCCAGTTCGTGCCGGCGATGAAGGACCTCGCCGACCGAGCCCGCATGGTGGTCCGCTTCGACGCCATCTCCTTCATCCTCGGGCTCGGCTACGTCATGGGCCTGCGCTCGTCGATGATCCTGTGCGCCGGCGGCTTCCTCTCGAACTTCGTCCTGGTGCCGCTGATCTGGATGATCGGCCGCCACCTCCCGGACCTCGCCGTCTACCCGGGGACCACCCCCCTCGGCGCCATGGACGCGGCGACGATCTTCCGCAACTACGTCCGCTTCGTCGGCGTGGGCGCGATCGCCACCGCCGGCATCTTCGGCATCATCAAGTCGCTGCGCATCGTCGCCGGCTCCTTCGGCATCGCCGCCCGCGCCTTCAAGCACGGCGAGGACGCGGGGCAGGAGCGCACCGACCGCGACATGCCGATCATGACCATCCTGATCGGCGTCATCCTCACCGCCGTGGTGGCCGGAATCTTCTTCAACACCCTGGAAGGCACGCTGATCGCCGCCCTGATCGGCCTCCTGCTGACCCTGGTCTTCTCCTTCTTCTTCGCCTCGGTGGCGGCGAACGCCATCGCCACTACCGCGCGCAACCCGGTCTCGGGCATGACGATGCTGACCATCATCATCTCCTCGCTGGTGATGCTGCGCTTCGGCCTCTCGGGAACCACCGGGATGTTCTTCGTGATGGCGATCGCCGGCATGGTCTGCACGGCGCTGTCGGTCTCGGGGCAGACGATCACCGACCTCAAGACCGGCTACTGGCTGGGCTCGACCCCGGCGGCGCAGGAGCGGGTGAAGTTCCTCGGCATCATCGCCTCGGCGGTGGCGGCGGCGCTGACCATCGTGCTGCTGGCCAAGACCTTCCAGTTCGGCGAGGCGCTCCCGGGGGATACCCGGGTGGTGCTGGCGGCGCCCCAGGCCTCGATCATGAAGGCCCTGGTCGAGGGGTTCATGAGCCGGCAGCCGGTGGCCTACATCCTCTTCGGCGCCGGCGGGTTCATCGCCCTGATCATGGAGATGCTGGGCGTGCCGGCGCTGATCTTCGCCCTCGGCATGTACCTCCCGCTCGAGCTGAACACGCCGGCGCTGGTGGGCGGCTTCCTCTCCCACTGGATCAACAAGCGCTCCCTGCGGATGGACGACGAGTCGGGCCGCGGCGTCCGCGAGCGGGGCGTGATCATCGCCTCGGGCCTGATGGCCGGCGGCGCCCTCGGCGGCGTCTTCGGCGCCGCCCTGCGCCTCTTCCCCTGGTACAGCGAGACCCTGATCAAGACCCCCTTCTTCGATGTCGATTCGATCTCGCAGATCGTCTCGATCGTGCTCTTCCTGGGGCTCTGCGCGTACGTCTGGTTCGGGTCGCTGGGACGGCGGCGGACGGGGTAGACGGGGTAAGGGCCTGCCGCGAGCGGGCTGGCTTTCGAATTGCACCTGAGAGGGTCTCCCACATCCGGGCTCGAACTCACCCGATCAGGAGGCAGCATTCATGGCCAGAGCTACGAAGACGCCGGGGACACGCGAAGCGATGCCGAAGGCGTCCAGCAAGAACAAATCCGCCGCCAAGGCGACCGTCAGCGGTCCAGCCGGTGGCCAGGACGACCTCACCAAGGATCCCGCGGCCCGCAAGGCGAAGAACACGGATACCCTCGCCGCGGCCTTTCCCACCAACAAGAACAAGCCCAACGAGTACGGGAAGGCTGCCAGGAAGCCCCCACGGGGCGTTACCGCGGAGCCACCGGACCTGGAGACCACCGGCAGCACGTTGACCGAGACGGTTTCCTCGGACAAGACGGGCACCCAGGCCCGCTCCGGATTCAATCCCGGGAACGAGCCTCTCGACCGGGTCCGTGTCGACTCCGGCGGCCGCGTGCTGACGACGAATTTCGGCCAACCGGTCGCCGACAACCAGAGCTCGCTCAAGGCCGGGTTCCGGGGACCCGCCCTGCTGGAGGACTTCATCCTCCGCGAGAAGATCACTCATTTCGATCACGAGCGGATCCCCGAGCGGATCGTGCACGCGCGCGGCTCGGCGGCCCATGGCTTCTTCGAGTGCTACAAGTCGATGGCGGGCTACACGCGCGCCTCGTTCCTCTCCGAGGCGGGCAAGCGCACCCCCGTGTTCGTGCGGTTCTCCACCGTCGCCGGAGAGCGCGGCTCGACCGACACCCCGCGGGACGTGCGTGGCTTCGCAACGAAGTTTTACACCGATGAAGGTAATTTCGACATCGTCGGGAACAACATTCCCGTGTTCTTCATCCAGGACGCCATGAAGTTCCCCGACCTCGTCCACGCGCTCAAGCCCGAGCCGCACCATGGGATGCCGCAGGCCGCCAGCGCCCACGACACGTTCTGGGACTTCGTCTCTCTGATGCCCGAGTCGACCCACATGCTGCTGTGGGTGATGTCGGACCGCGCCCTGCCGCGGAGCTTCCGCACCATGCAGGGATTCGGCGTGCACACCTTCCGGCTGATCGACGCCCGGGGGCGGTCCAGCTTCGTCAAGTTCCACTGGACGCCGGTCGCCGGCACCCATTCGCTCGATTGGGACGAGTCGGTGAAGATCGCCGGCGCCGATCCCGACTACACCCGCCGGGACCTCTGGGAGTCGATCGAGGCGGGCGTGTTCCCCGAATACGAGCTGGGCTTCCAGATCTTCGACGAAGAGCAGGCGGAAGGTTTCAGCTTCGACGTCCTGGACGCCACCAAGATCGTTCCCGAGGAGCTCGTGCCCATCACGCCGGTGGGCCGCATGGTGCTCGACCGCAACCCGGACAACTTCTTCGCCGAGACCGAGCAGGTCGCCTTCGGGGTCCAGAACATGGTGCCCGGGTTCGACTTCTCGAACGATCCGCTATTGGCCGGGCGCATCCATTCCTACTTCGACACCCAGCTCTCGCGCCTGGGCGGCCCCAACTTCCACGAGATCCCGATCAACTCGTCGGTCGCGCAGGTTCACAACAACCAGCGCGACGGCCTGCACCGCCAGGCCATCCACCGCGGCCGTGTCGCCTACGAGCCGAGCTCCCTGAGTGGCGGGTGCCCGTTCCAGGCGGGCGCGGCGGGCTTCACTTCGTTCCCGGAGCCGATCGCCGCCGACAAGCTGCGGGGGAAGCCGGAGAAGTTCGCCGATCACTACACCCAGGCGACCCTTTTCTGGAACAGCCAGACGCCCTACGAGAAGGATCACATCGTGCGTGGCTTCCGCTTCGAGCTCACCAAGGTCCAGGTGCCCGCGATCCGGCAGCGCACGGTTTCGATGCTCCGCAACGTCGCCGACGAGCTCGCGCAGCGGGTGGCCGACGGGATCGGCATCAAGCTCCCCAAGCCGATGCCGCGGCTCGTCGAGCCGCCGACCCCGGAGGTCACCGTCTCGCCCGCGCTCTCGCTGACCGCGCGTCCCGGCGACGGGAGCATCCGGGGCCGGAAGATCGCGATTCTCGTCGCTCCCGGCACCGAGGGACGTGAGGTGTCCGGCATGGTGAAGAGCCTGGGCGACGCCGGCGCGGTCGTCCGGCTGGTCGCGGCGCGTCTCGGCACCGTGGCGGGTGGCGCGCTGGAGGCGGACGCCACTCTGGAGACCATGCCGTCGGTGCTCTTCGACGCCGTGATCGTTCCCGACGGCCAGGGCGCCGCCGCTACTCTGAGCTCGCTCGGCCAGGCGCTCGAATTCCTCAAGGACCAGTACCGGCACTGCAAGCCGATCCTGATGCTGGGAGCTGGGGAGTCCGTGGCCGCGGCGGCGGGGATACCGCTGGACGATCCGGAGGATTGGGCGGTCGTCCGCAAGCTGCCGGCCTTCGTGGAGGCGGTGGGCAGGCACCGCAACTGGGACCGCGCGCTCGATCCGCCGCCGGTCTGAAAAAACCGGTCGGGATTGAAGCGGCGGGCACTGAAGATGGCGTGCCCTTTCTCCTGGAGAAGGGCACGCCGAGTCTTTAGCAGTAGACGGACGTACAGGTGTTGCGAGTGTTGCAGCCGTTGCAGGACCCGTCGCAGGACACGCCATAGGCGGTCGTGGTCGCGCCGCCAGCCACGTTCCCGAGCTGAGGCAGTTCCAGAGCGTGCAGCGTCTCGCGGTTGAGCTTCAGCTTGAGGGTGCTCTTCTTCATGAGGCGTACTCCTTTTCGAGGTCGTTGAATCTCATGTCTCCAGCCTGCCTGGAGATTCGAGGTGAGAAATGTACTCAATTATGGCTTAGCTGAAGAGCTGCGTTTCCGTTCCAGCGCCGCCTGACAGGTTGCGTGTGCCGGCCGAGTCCGGGATACTTCAACCTCCAACCGAAGAGGAGGAAGAACCATGAAGAGAGTCGGCAAGCTCACCCTCAGCAAAGAGACCCTGTGGCAGATGGAGGCCGGCAAGAGCGGCACCGTCATCGACGACGGCAACGACTCGTGCGTCCAGAGCTGCTACCTTCAATCCTGCGGAGGCGGCTGCACGATCTCGACAGGCTTGAAGGACTGAGGGATTATGAAAGGCATCAGGACGCTGAGCCTCAGCAGAGAGACTCTGTGGCGGATGGAAGCCGGCAACAGCGGCACCGTCATCGGTGGCGGCAACGATTCGTGCGTCCTGAGCTGCCTGGACATGTCCTGCGAGGGCGGCTGCACGATCTCGACGGGCTTGAAGGGCTGAGGGATCGCGCGACCCATGGGGCAAGGAGTTGGACCCGTGGGTCAACGACCGCGAACCGTGGTTTGAAGAGTCGGACCCGTGGGTCAGGAGACGCGACCCGCGGGTTAGAGAGTCGGACCCGCGGTTTGGAGTCCGTGACCCGTGGGTCAGAGAGCCGGACCCATGGGGCAAGGACCGCGACCCGTGGGGCGGACCGTTGGATTCGTGGGTCGAGAGCCGCGATCCATGGGTCGGAGAGTTGGATTCGTGGGTCGAGGACCGCGACCCTTGGGTCGAAGAGTTGGATTCCTGGGTCCAGTGGCGCAGATCAGGGGTCCAGCAGTGCGACCCCCGGGTCAGAGAGCGCAATTCGCGGGTCCGGAAGTGCGACCCGCGGGTCCAGTGGCGCAATCCGCTATCCCTCCAGTGCGCTTCGCTCTATCGACTCCCTGCAGCGTAGTATGATGGATGGACACCCACATCAAGAGTCAGGAGGGGTTCATGAGACAGCCTCGCTTCGGCCTCTGGCGTCCGTGCCTTGTTCTGTCCGCGCTGTTCATCCTGATCGGGGGACCGCGGCATCCTCGCGGCACGATGGCGGAGATGCTCGGACATCCCGACTGGGTTCTCTCGCATGCCCTCATGCTCGTGGGCTTTGTCGCGCTCCTGCTGGGGCTGATCCTCTACAACCGGGGCGCCGCGGTTCCTGACAGGACGCGGAAGTGGGTCCGTTTCGCGTTGATTGGCACCGCGCTCCAGGCCATCGAAATGGTGATGCACACCGTGTCAGTGGTCGATCACGCGAACCTCGTCGCGGGCAGGGCGACGCCGGTTCTCACCACGCATCTCTGGCTCGCCGTCGTCTTCTACCCGATTTTCGCCGCGACGATCGTCGGGCTCATCCTCGCCGGCATGCGGGACCGCTCACTGGGGTCGCCCTGGATTGGCTGGCTCGGCATCCTGGGAGTCGTGGCCCACGGAGCGGCCGCGCCCCTGGTGATTCTCTTTAAAATCGAGCAAGCCAGAGCCCTCTTCCCCGGCATCGCCCTGCTGGGGATCTGGATGCTCCTGGCAGCGCTCTGGCCGTTGCGTTCGAAGGCTCAAAGGGAACCGGCGGCCGTGCTCCGCTCCCGCACCTCCTCCGAGGTGAGCCCGTAGAGCGGGTCCCCGGTTAGTTGGTTCGAGATCCAAGGAACGATGGATGGATCAGGGATACTGGTGGTGTAAGTTCGGCAAGTAAGTTGGGTAACCGGGCAACCGAGGTGCTGACTGTCAAAGGCTTTGGCGCTGTACTCTCAACTATTGCTTTAGTCTCTCCAAGATTTTTGCCGAGAGGATGCCCTCGTTAGCGAACATCCGGTCCCCTCGTTGATTCGTTACGAGGTTACCGCCTGCGTGATGAAGGGCCACCACCTTCCAGTCGTCGTTGAAAACCGGAGAGCCGCTGGATCCTGGGAGGGTGTCGGTCGTGTACTGGAGGCGGTGCTCGAAGATGCTCACGACCTGGTTGGCAGTGAGCGCGATCTGTTTGGCCCCACCGCCTGGATGCTGGATAATAGTCACGTGCTCGCCGATCCCTGGGAATGAATCGGCTGAGAGCGTCAGCGTCCCCCATGATTCGAGAGAGGGGAAAGCGTTTTCCTGTTCAATTCGCGCGATACTGAAATCGAGATCGACATTGGTTTGGAATCCTTCCCCGAGTAACCTATAGCGAAATGGCTCTTGCAGAATTCCGAAAGAATCCTCCTGGAAATTGAACTCGACGTAGCTCTGTGCTGCGATATCCGGTCCGCTAAGAACATGGTGGTTCGTCATGACTCTTCCGAGATCGATCAAGAAACCGGTTCCAAGCCCTTTAGGTGTGACGATCCGGCAGACACTTTTCGCTGCCTCTAGTCCCCGCTGTAGCCATGCGATGGATTTGAGATTATTTGTGCCAATGATCTTCTCGAGATCTACATTCGACGGCGCTATCAGCGAAACACTTGGCATCGGGAATGGCCGTTCTGCGGCAGCGGTGCGAGATGACAGTTCATCCACGAGTTGGAGGAGCGCATCAGCAATTTGAGCCCGCTCCCGGGAGATCTGATCTATGCTCACAAACCCCCGGCGTTCCTGCTTTCTCAATCGGCTAAGTCGAGCTCCTTGCACCAGGACTTCTCGGGAAGCTTCTGGGGGCGCCGTGCCTTTCAAGAACGCAGCCATCTGTTCTGTCGCGAGTTCCGCCTCGTCGCGGGCAATCAGGTTCCGAATACGATCAAAAAAATTTTCCATGGCGATCTTCATAAATCAAAGATAGGGTTTGTCGCCTGCTTAGAAGGTTTAGACGAAATAATTATATATCTATTCTGAATCCATGGAGTGAGGGCGTAAAGCAGAGGTATTCCTAACAATAAAAATAAAATATTTAGTGTGCCAGATCCTGAATGTTTTTCCCACACGAAAAAATAGCCGGAGAGATTGGCGAGGAAGCGTAAAATAAAGAGGCTCCAAGGCAGCAGTATAGTAAAGATGTTTATCCCTATTGCGAACAAAATATTTTTTTGTTTTAATCGAGGCGCTTGGATTGCGGCATAGGATCCAAGCAAGAAGAGCAGGAGTAGGGCATAGAATAGAATGCCGAAATCTTCGGCGCGTCTGAAAACTTTAAAGGATGCCAGCGCAAGCCAAACAAGTAGGCCTAAGAGTAGGACGGTTAATATACATCTTATATCCGTCGCTTGGAATGATCGCAAGAGCAGGACCAGCATTAAGATGAATAGTTCAAAAGTTAAAAAACTGCGCCAGTTCGCGTAAGATCGTGTGTCATAGATATGCTCTGAATTAATTCCTTTAAGTAAGTTGAGCCAATAAATTGCATTGCCCAAGTCGCGCACGCTAAGGCGGATAATTGTGTCAGCATCGCCTATCGTTGATGGTAAATAGCTCGTGGGGTTCAATGCTTGATAGTAGCGCCAGCGGTTTTCTAGCGATCGAACTCTTTCTTGCCATTTGGGCGAAAGCGGCAGGCTAAGTGATTCGGCGTTGTCCCTGGTTCTCTCGATATTTCTCGGTGACGTTTTTTGGTCCCTATATTCTTTGAAGTCGCTTTCTATAGTCTCGACCTCGTTAATGTCTTTTTGGAGCTGGCTTTTACTTATCTTGTTTGATATGTGTGCTTCTATGATGGTTACAAAAGAATAGGGCCAAGCCAGGTAGAGGCTGGTCATGGTGCAATATCCCGCCAACAGATAAGCTGCAGTTCGAGCCTGGAAGTTTTGGCGAAGTTGTGGGGCGAAGCGTGCTTGAAGGTAGATCCAAGGGCTTGCAGTTAGTCCAGCTAGCAATAAGACGGTCCAGAAGTAGGCGTTAAGGGAGGTGACAGCCTGAATTGGAACAGGAGCCACAAGGGCGACTAGGCTTGTCAAGCCGAGCCCAAAGAGCCATATATAAACCATCCAGTGAAGTCGCATAATCCAGAGGAGCGGGTGGTTCAGGAGACAGTACCGGTCGAGCCGCCGAAGGGTGTTGGATAGAGGGATCTTCATGTTATTCTCCTCTCCCCTTGAACAACTTTCGACTTGAGCTGCTAATGTCGCGGAAGTACTTGACTTCGACGTTCGCCTTAAAGAGGCAGTCCAAGACTCTTCGGCTGGTTATCTCAGGCGGTACGCTGACTATATAAGTGAGGCCGGTGTGCTCTATATCAATGACGCCTAGAGGCTCGAGATGCTCCAGTAGCATGGCTTTCTCCGCTGGCGACGTGATCTCGTAGGTGCTTTCTTGACGCTCCTGATAAAGCTTGTCGAGAGCACCGGAAAACACGACCTTTCCGTTGTCAAGGAACAAAATCCAATCAGCAATCGCCTCTACCTCATAGATGTGCTGGGAGCTGAGAATGATGGGTAATGGAGCCAAGGAGGAATTGGCGATGTCTCGGAGGTCTTGCAGGAAGACTTGCTGAGTATTGATATCCAGGGGCGCCAAGGGCTCATCCAGGATCAGCAGTTTGGGGCGACCGATGAGGGCCTTGGCCAGTTCGAAACGCATCTGGAATCCTCCCGAGATCTCGGCCCAGCGAGCCTTACGGTAGGTTTCCAGGCCAAGCCTGTGAAGGATGAACTCCACTTCGTCCTCGTTCGCTCTACCGGTGAGTTGGCGGAGAGCTGCATGGAGGTATAGGTTCTCCTCGAGGATTCCATGCCAGCGGGGTGGGCGTTGCGGCACAAAGGCAATCTGAGAGCGGATGCGGACCCAGTCGAGGCTATTGGGACAAAGTAGGGGGTAGGCCAAGTCACCCCTGTCACTCGCTAACTCCCCTGCGAGGACCCGTAACAGTGTTGACTTGCCACTTCCATTAACACCTAATAAGCCAGTGATTTCTCCCGGGCGAAGGGTCAGATTGATAGCAGAAAGGGTAAAGCCTCCATGGTATGTTTTTTGGAGTCCGCTTGCTTCTAGAACTGCGGTTGGCAGAGATCTCGTTTTTTTTCGCGCCTGAATGAAATCTTCTTGATCCTGCTCACGCTTGGTAAGATGTACCTTGCTGATGGCCTCTTTGCCGCTGTTAGGCTTGTCTACTCGGTGTGGCTCCTCCAATATTGTGGTGTCCGGAAGCTCTGACAAAGGCAGAAGGTTGGTCGACTCTGCCACTGGACGATTCCCCGTATGATGAAACGCATCAAGAGTTTCCATTATTCTGTTAGCAAGCTCGTTGAGCTGAATATGGTAGTCAGACGACTTGCCGAGCGTTCGGCTATCCCGGTGAAGACCTCTGAGTTCCCTGAGCAACAAAATCGCTGAATTAATTTCTCGTTGCTTAGCAAATTGCTTAGCATAGTCAAGCAGCCGTATGGCAGCGCGTGACAAATCGTCGCTTTGGATCAAGGAGCGAATTTCTTCTGCCAGTTCGATAGCTTGGCTATATGATGCCAACAAACCACCTCCTGCATCCTTGATGCTTATGGTCTAAGACTAGCACATAGGCTATGCTTTCTGCGAACGTGCATGACTGCGGATTCTTCTGAGCAGAGGCTGCTTGTGGGAAAAGCGCGGAAGGACGCAACTACTAGGCCTCCCGCGTGCTCCGCTCCCGCACCTCCTCCGAGGTGAGCCCATAGAGCGGGGGAGTCGGAATCCCCAGCATGCCGAGCATGAGATAGATCTGCCCGCGGTGGTGGATCTCGTGCTCGATCATCGAGCGTAACCATTTCCAGACCTGGAGCGGCGCGCCGCCGGGGGTCTCGCAGCGGCGGGCGAGGTCCTCGGGAGTGAGAGCGCGGAAAATCGCCAGCGACTCCTCGTGCATGCGGTCGTAGAACGCCAGCGTCGCGTCATAGCCTTCGGCCAGCTCCGTGCCGTGGCCGGGGTAGCGGCTGGGCCGGCACTGCGCGTTCTCGGCGAACATGTAGCGCTCGATCGCTCCGAGATGACGGATGAGATCGCCGAAGGTGAAGGCCCCCGGCTTGTAGGTCCACTCCAATTGCTCGGGTGGAACGCAGAGGATGACGCGGCGCGTCCGCTCGTGGACGCGCTCGAAGTATTGGAGGAAGGGATCGATGCTCTGGATTTCCATGATTGGCCCCAGTGCTCCGTCAAGGCAACTTTGATCGATTCAACGTAGGGGAGGAGCTTGTCCCCTCCCGCGCCCCGGAGGGGCGATCTTTAAACAGCCTGACCGATTAAGGCCCAGGGTATTTAAATTCCGCCCTTTCAGGGCGAGGGAGGGGACAAGCCCCTCCCCTACGTCAAACTGATCCAGGTGAACAGGCTTCTACGCCTTCTCCTCCCAGATCCGGGCGAGGTGGACGATCACCTCGACGGCCTTCTCCATGTCCTGCGCCGAGACCCATTCGAGCCGCGAGTGGAAGTTCTGCTCGCCGGCGAAAATGTTGGGGGTCGGCAGGCCCATGAAGCTGAGCTTGGAGCCGTCGGTGCCGCCGCGGATCGGGCGCTCGCGGGTCTCGATGCCGGCGCGGCGGATGGCCTCGCGGGCGTTCTCCACCACGTCCGGATGATGATCGAGCACCTCGCGCATGTTGCGGTAGCTCTCCTCGACCTTGGTCTCGATCGTCGCGCCCGGCCAGTCGGCGACCGTCTCGCGGGCCAGCCGCTCGAGGAAGTCCTCCTTCTCCTTCAGCGCCGCCGTCTTGAAATCACGGATCAGCAGCTTGACCGAGGTGCGCTCGACGCCGGCGTTGACCACGTAGGGGTGGACGAACCCCTCATAGTCGTCCGTGCTCTCCGGCGACAATTCGCCCTTGGGCAGGCGGGAGATGAAGTCGGCGGCGATCTTGATCGAATTGATCAGTTTTCCCTTGGCGAAGCCGGGATGGGTGTTGAAGCCCACGAAGGTGACCGTCATCGCGTCGGCCGAAAAGGTTTCCATCTCGATCTCGCCGCGGGCGCCGCCGTCCATGGTGTAAGCGTAGCGGGCGCCGAACTTCGCGACGTCGAAGTACTTGGTGCCGGCGCCCACCTCCTCGTCGGGGGTGAAGCCGACGCGGATCGTGCCGTGGGGGATCTCGGGGTGCGCTACCAGGTACTCGGCCGCCGCCATGATCTCGGCGACGCCGGACTTGTTGTCGGCGCCGAGCAGGGTGGTGCCGGAGGCGGTGATGATGTCGTCGCCGATCCGCTCGCGCAGATAGGGGACGTCGGCCGAGCGGATCACGGCCGTCGGGTCGTCCGGCAGCACCAGGTCCTGCCCCTGGTAGCCGCGGTGGACGATCGGCTTGACCCCGGCGCCGCTCATCTCGGGCGAGGTGTCGACGTGGGCGATGAAGCCGATCACCGGCACGTCCGTCTTCTTGGTCGTCGCCGGGATCGTGGCCATCACATAGCCGTGCTCGTCGATGGTGGCGTCGGCGAGGCCGATCGCCTTCAGCTCGTCGACGAGGTGGCGCAGGAGGTCGAGCTGCTTGGCTGTGCTGGGGTAAGTCTGCGAGGTCTCGCTCGACTGGGTGTCGAAGGTCACGTAGCGCAGGAACCGCTCGACGGCGGAGGTCTGAAAGTTGGATTCGGGCATGGCGGGGATCTCCTCGGGATGTCCGGGTCCGGCGGGACCGGGCAAGGCTCGTGGGGGATCGTATCCGATGGGGGGCAAAACGAGGAGATCGAAAAGCCGCGCTCGAGCACCTGGGAAGTAGGGCGGGCCGCGTCCCCGCGATCCGGCCTCCGACCGACAAGGAGAAAACGATGACTCGACCGTTCCGTAAGCTGCTCCTGGCCTGCCTCCTCCTGACCGCCTCCGTGCTCCTGACCCCCCATGCCCAGGCTACGGGGAACTGCTGTGGCAACTGCCACACCGGGTGGCAGTTCTGCTACAACGATTGCTATGCCTACTATCCCGATCCCACCGCATGTCTGGCCGATTGCGATACCCGGTATCAGAGCTGTGGCGACGCTTGCTGGCGTTGGAACGAGGAGTGTCTCATCTCATTGCCCATTAACCCGTACCCGTAGAGTGCGCTCCGCGCACCTCGAGGTCATGGTGTGGAGCCGGGGTCCGCCGCCAAGGGGACCCCGGCCGCGGTCACCGCCTTCCACGCGACGCCGAGGGAGTGCGCGCCGGGCACGGCGTGGTGCAGGAGCCCGCCCGCGAAGGAGAGGAAGACGGCCACGATCAGGGCCGGGACGCAGGTCCGGCTCACCGCGCTCGTGAGCCACCAGGTGGGTTGGGGCTGGCGCAGGCGCCGGTAGAGCGCGGTCATGATCAGTCCGTCCACCAGCACCTCGGCGAGCAGGCCCGGAGCGATCCAGAGGACCCAGAGCGCCGCGCCCAGGGCGGAGACGGCGATGAGCAGGACGGCCAGCAGGACCAGGAGCCCCGCGCCCTCGAAATCGAAGTCGAAGCCGAGGTCGAAGCCCCAGTCCTCGCCGCTCCCTCCGCCATGAAATTTCGCGCCGCCCGCCGGCAGGCCGCCGTGGTCCGGGCCGAAGCTCCCGACGGTTTCGAGGGAATCCACGCCCAGATCGATGACGTCCGTGACCTCCGGCCCCCCCTCGCGCTGCAGGTGCAGCCAGATCCGCAGCAGCAGGAGGAAGGCGCCATAGGCCAGGGCCACCGCGACGGGGTAGCGCAGGGTCATCGAATCGACACCTGACTTGAGCAGCACGAAGGAGGAGAGAAATCCGGTCGCGCCGGTCAGCACCAGCAGCCCGAACATCTGGAGGCGGGGGAGGCCGCGGCGCAGGAGCCGCTTCCTGGTCTTTTTGACCAGATCCTCTCGCGAGGGGATGCTGAACGGCCGGGGCGTCTTCGAGGTGGCGATGGGAGACATGGGCATCTCCTTTGAGGGCTTAACGCCGGTCCTGGGGGTTTGTTACAGGGGATCTTGCCGGTTGAAGCGGCCTGCCCTCCGAGGCCTCACCCTCGGTCCCTCTCCACTTCGTGGAGAGGGAGGGCTCTTCGATTCGGCATCATCCTCCTGCCGAAGGGCCCTCCCTCTCCCCTCGGGAGAGGGATCGAGGGTGAGGATTCGGAGGGCAGACGGCTCCAACCAGCAAGACGCCCCTCTTACCTACATCACCGGGGCCAACCCGGCCGCGCGCACCTGGCGGTCGAGGTCGCGGAGCTCGCCGTTCCTCAACGCCTGCCATTTGGCGAGCGCCGCTTCCAGCCGCTTTCTGTAGATGTCGAAAACCTCGCGCTGCGGTCCGGAAGGGGCGCGGTCGGCTCCCTCCAGATCGGTGGCGAGCGGCGCGAGGACGTCGGCGACGGTGGAGAGGCTGTCCTCCCCGCTCCGGAGCGGCTCGACGGCGGCGGCGACACGTTGCGCGGCCTGGCGTAGCGGGCCGGCGTCGGCGCGGCCGGCGAGCTCGCCGTCGAGGGTCTTGAGGCGGTTGGCAACCTCCGCGGCCTGCTCCTGGGCGTCGGTCACCCGCGCCAGGGCGTCCGAGACCGCGACGTACATCTCGTGCTGCGCCGCGAGATCGGCCGGCGGCGTTTTGACCCTCGGATCCATCGCGACCTTCAGCGGCTGGGTCAGGGTCTTGCCGTCCGCGGTGAGACGGACCTGATAGGTCCCGGGGAGGGCGAAGAGACCCTGCGGCAGCTCGGGGGTGTCCGCACCGGGGACGGCGGCGATCGAGTAGTCGTACTCCAGCGCCCGCGGACGGGGGCCGCGGAGGTTCCAGACGAACCGGTTGTGGCCGGGGCGGGCCGGCAGCGCCGTGGGGGGCTGCAGCCAGGAGTCGGGGAAGTACTGGTTGGCCTCCGGCCGCTCCGGCGTCACGTCGCTGCGGAAGCTGCGCACCACCTGCCCCTTGCCGTCGACGATCTCCAGGGTGACCGGACCCCGCGTCGCCGGCAGGAAGTAGTCGAGGATCGCGCCGGCCGGCGGGTTGAAGGCCCGCGGCTCGTCGATCGGCAGCGGCGTGTCGCGGTTCTGATTGGCGCCCACCCGGTAGGCGGCGGCCGGCGGGAACAGGGTGGCGCCGGCGGGCGCTCCGGCGCTCACGTGGCGCAGCGGCGAGAAGTCGTCGAGCACCCAGATCGAGCGCCCCTCGGTGGCGGCGATCAGGTCGTCGCCGTGGATCGTGAGGTCGTTGACGCCGGTGGTGGGCAGGTTGAGCTGCAGCGGCTGCCAGATCCCGCCGTCGTCGAAGGAGACGAAGGCGCCCCGGCTGGTGCCGGCGAACAGGAGGCCCGGCTTGACGCGGTCCTGGCGCACCACCGCGACCCAGCCGTCCGCCGGCAGGCCGGCGGTCGCCGCGCGCCAGGTCTTGCCGAAATCGTGGGTGACGTAGAGGTAGGGGTGGTCGTCGTCCAGGCGGTGGCGATCGACCGCGGCGTAGGCGGTGCCGGCGGAGGTCGCCGAGGCGTCGATCTGGGCCACCCGGCTCCATTCGGCGAGGCCGCGCGGGGTGACGTTCTGCCACATCTTGCCGCCGTCGCGGGTGACGTGGATCAGCCCGTCGTCGGTGCCCACCCAGACCAGATCTTTTTCGATCGGCGATGGCGCGATGGTCGCGATCACGCCGAAGCCGCACGCCCTGGCGCGCGAGACCGGCACGTCGCCGGTGGCGCAGTCGGGGGTCCCCGCGACGGCACCCGAGAGGTCCGGGCTCACCGTCTGCCAGGTCTGGCCGCGGTCGGTCGAGCGGAAGAGCACCTGGGCGCCGAGGTAGATCGCGTGCGGCGGCAGGGGGGAGATGGCCAGCGGCGTGATCCAGGTGGAGCGGTAGCGCACCGACGTCGGCCGCCGGCCGTAGCTCGAGATCGGCCAGGGGGAGACGTTGTCGACCTGCCCCGTGCGGGCGTCCCAGCGGGAGAGGCGCCCGCCGAGGCCGCTGCCGTAGACGATGTCGGGATCGCCCGGGAAGGGGATGTCGTAGTCGCGCTCGTCGCCGCCCACCGGGTGCCAGTCGCGGAAGGTGAGCTGGCCGTAATCGCTGCGGCTGGCCACCGCCACCGTGCCGCTGTCCTGCTGGCCGCTGTAGATCCAGTAGGGGAAGCGGTCGTCGGTGGCCACGTGGTAGAACTGCCCGGTCGGCTGGTTGTACCAACTGCTCCAGCTACCTCCTCCGTTGACGGTGACCACCGTCCCCTGGTCGGAGGCCACGACCATCCGCTCCGGATGATCGGGATCGATCCACAGGAAGTGATAGTCGTCGCCGCCCGGCGCGCCACGGAAGAACTCGAAGGTCTTGCCGCCGTCGGTCGAGCGGCGGATCGACTGCCCCATGACGTAGACCGTGTCCGGATTTTTGGGATCGACCGCGGCCATCGCGAAGTAGGCGCTGGCGAGGCTCCCCGTGGCGTTCACCCGCTGCCAGGAGCCGCCGCCGTCGTCCGTGCGGTAGACGCCGGAATCCTTGCCGGATTCGATCGTGGCGTAGACGCGCGCCCCGCGGCTGCCGGGGGCCACGGCGAGGCCGACGCGCCCCATGGGACCGGCGGGGAGGCCCTGGGAGAGCCGGTTCCAGGTCTTGCCGCCGTCGGTCGACTTGTAGATTCCGCTCCCCGGTCCGACGTTGGGGGTGAAATAGGAGAGCCAGGGGTAGTAGCGCACCTGCCAGAGGGCGGCGTAGATCGTGTCGGGCGCGGCCGGATCGGCGGCGAGGTCCACGGCGCCCGTGTTGTCGTCCACGAAGAGGACTTTGTCCCAGCTCTTGCCGCCGTCCGTGCTGCGGAAGACGCCGCGCTCGGCGTTGGGGCCGAAGAAGTGCCCCTGGGCGGCGGCGAGCACCACGTCGGCGTTGCGGGGGTCGACCCACAGGCGGCCGATGTGGCGGCTGGCGGCGAGGCCGCGGTGCTCCCAGGTCTTGCCGCCGTCGCCGGAGCGGTAGATGCCGTTGCCGGAGGCGATGTCCCACCGGGTGGTCACCTGGCCGGTGCCGACGTAGAGGACGGCGGGATCGCTCGGCGCCACGACCAGCGCGCCGACCGATGCCGCCTTCTCGTGCTCGAAGAGCGGATTCCAGGTGCGCCCGGCGTCGGTGGTCTTCCAGACGCCGCCGTCGGCCGCGCCGAAGTAGAAAGTCTCCGGCTGCCCCGGAACCCCGGAAGCGGCGGTACCCCACCCGCCGCGCAGGGGGCCGACCAGGCGCCAGCGGAGGTCGGAAAAGGTGTCCGGCGGCACCGGAGCGGCGGCGGCCGCCGCGGTGGAGAGGAGGCAGAGGAGAACGGCGAGGCTGGAAGCGAGGCGGCGAAGATTCATCGGAACCCTCCAAAGGCTCTGTTGTCGGCTCTGGAGTGTATCGCGTGGCCTCGCCGCCCGGGATTGAAATCCCGGGCGGCGAGGCCGCGGACGCTGCTCGAAGCGGCCTGTTCGCTATGATCGCCCGAGGAGGAAACGGATGAACATCGCGATCCTGGGAGCGGGTGGAGTCGGCGGCTACTTCGGGGGCCTTCTCGCCCGCGCTGGACACCGGGTCGTCCTGCTGGCCCGCGGCGCCCATCTGGAGGCGGTGCGGGAACGGGGGCTCGAGGTGCGCACGCCGGAGGGGAGCTTCACCGTGGCGGTCGAGGCGGTGGGCGGTCCCGAAGAGCTGCGGGAGATCGAGCTCGCGGTCCTCGCCGTCAAGGGGTACTCGCTGGCGGAGATCGCTCCGGCGGCCCGGCAATTGGCGGAACGGGGGACGGTGGTGCTGCCGCTGCTCAACGGCGTGGAGGCCGCCGACAAGCTGATCGCCGCCGGGGTTCCGGGCGATCGCGTGCTCGGCGGGCTGACGGAGATCAGCGCCGTGCGGGTCGGGCCGGGCGTCGTCGAGCGCCGCAGCCAGTTTCAGCGGATCGTTCTGGGCGAGCGGACGGGCGGAGCTTCCGAGCGCGCGGAGCGGATCGCCGCGGCGTTCCGGGAGACCGGCGCCGAGGCCCGGGTCTCCGCCGACATCACGGCCGATCTCTGGCGGAAGTTCGCCTTCATCTCCACGATGGCCGCCGCCTGCGGGCTGGCCCGCTCGTCGATCGGTCCGGTCCGCGAGGCGCCCCTGGGAATCCTGATGATCGAGCGCGCCCTGCGCGAGGTGATCGCCGTCGCCCAGGCCCGCGGCGTGGCGCTGCCGGCTGAGGTGGAAGCGGAGATCCTCGGCTTCTTCCACTCCCTGCCCGGCCCCATGAAACCGAGTTTCCTGCTCGACCTGGAATCCGGAGGCCCCACCGAGCTCGACGACCTGAGCGGCGCCGTCTCCCGGCTCGGGCGGCTCGCGGGTGTCGAGACGCCGGTGCACGACGTGGCCACGGCGGCGCTGGGGGTTGTGCGTGCGAGCCAGGACGAAAAGGACGTAAAGGACAGCAAGGACACGAAGGACGAAGGAACCTGATCTCGTCTTTGTCCTTGTTGTCCCTGCCGTCCTTTACGTCCCTTGTTTGTTCTCAGGCCTGCTGCCGGCCGCGGAACGAGGCCACGATCAGCCAGACGCCGATGGCGACCAAGGCGAAGGGCCAGAGATTGAAGATCCAGTCGAGCCGGATCTCGAGGTACTGATCGGCGATGGCGACGAGGCCGACGAGGCTGAGCAGGAGCCCGGCCATCAGGCCGCCCTGGCCGGGCCGCGGCACCTTCGGCATGTCCAGCAGGCCCAGGTCCTGAGCGTAGCCATAGTTGATCAGCGTCGCCTGACGGTAGGCGTCGATCACGTTGAAGAGCCAGAAGAAGGCGATCGCCAGCCCGAACAGCGGATGCCGCCCGTCGGCCACGATGCCGATCAGGCAGGCGATGACGAGGAAGAAGGTAACTCCCCGCATATAGAGGCCGTTGTAGATGTGGCCGACCCCCGGGAAGAGCGAGAGCAGCGCGGCCAGGCCGGGGTTCTTGCGGCCTACCGGCGACGGCACCGCGGAGGCGACGGGTTGAGGGACGAAGGCCGGGGGCGGCTCGGGCTCGGCGGCGGCGGTCTGCCAGTTCTCTGCGGGATTCATTGCGGTCTCCTCACGGACTCGGCCGGTTTGACCCTTGAGTCCAGGTTGATGAAACGTTCGGGAACGACTTCGGACAGTTTTGCGGAGAGGCCGGCGAGCCGCTGGTCGAGGCGTTCCAGCGAGCCCTCGACCGACCGGCGGGCGGCGTCGCAGGTCGTGGCGGCGTTCGAGCGCAGCTCTCCGATCTTTTTCTTTCCGCTCTCTTCGGTCTGGTGCAGGAGCGGGCTCACTTCCGCCTCGACGGCGCTCAGGGCCTGCGCGCCTTGGTGGGCGGCGCTGGAGAGGAACGGCCCGAGCAGCATCGCCAGCAGAGCGCTCGCGGCGACGGCGTAGCGCGGGCTGCGCGCCCACTCGGGGAGCGCCGGGCGGCTGGGCGTAGCCGCCGCCGACGAAATGCCGCGCAGGCGGACGGCCAGGGTGTCCGGCACCGGCAGCCGGGGCACGGCGAACGGCAGCACGGCTCGCGGCGAGGGATCGGCGATCGCCCGCAGGTTTCGCCGCAGGCTCGCCGGCAGCGGGAGGCGGACTCCGGCCGCGCTCTCCAAGGCGGCGGCGTAGGCATCGCAGTCCGGGCAGGCCCGGCGATGCGGGTGAGCCGATCCGGGCCCCGAGGGAGAGAAGCGGGCGCGGAACCGCCGGCAGGTCCAGCTCAGCATGACCCCACCTCCAGAGCCGAGGCCCCGGCGGGCGAGGTGCGCGCGACGAGTCTGGCCGTGACGCGCTCCGCGAGCTCCAGGCGGGCGCGGTGGAGCCGCGACTTGACCGTCCCCACCGGCACCTCCAGCCAGGCCGCGGTCTCCTCCTGGCTCCAGCCCTGAAGGTCGCGCAGCAGCACCACCTCGGCGAGATCCTCGGGCATCGCCTCCAGCTCGCGGTAGACCGTCCGGAGCTGCTGGCGCTTCTGCGCCTCGGCCTGCGGGTCGTCCCCGCCGGCGGGCAACTGCGCCAGCACCTCCTCGGACACGGCGGCGGAGCGGCGTTCCCGGCGGGCGCGGCGGTAATAGTCGATGCACAGATTGCGCGACAGGCGCAGAGCCCAGGCGGCGAGCGGCACGTCGCCGCGGTAGAGGCGGAGGTTCTGATAGAGGCGCAGGAAGACCTCCTGCGTCAGGTCCTCCGCGTCCGCGGCCGAGCCGGCGAAATGGAAGGCCAGGTTGTAGACGCGCTCGCCATAGAGTGTGAGCAGCGTCTCCCAGGCGTCCGCCCGCCCGCTGGCGGCGAGACGTGCGAGCAGCAGGTCGGGGGATGGGTTCGGGACGTTCATCGCGCTCTCTTCCCTACTAGACGAAGAAGAGAGGAAAAAGGTTCTCGCGACGCTTAAGGGGAAGGCTCCACCGGGTCGGGTCTAGCCGAGCCCTAGATCCCGCAAAGACTCCGCAGTGATAATTTTCTGAGCCAGCCCCTTGAGCTCCCGCGTTGAGGAGATCGCCTCGACCCGCTGGCGAACGTTCCTGGGGAGGCGTCCGAAGCGCAGGGCCATCTGCTGAAGGAGCATCTTCTGCATCTCGATCTGACCGGTCCGGAGCCCTTCCTGCCGGCCTTCCTTGAGAAGCTGTCTCTTCCAGTCCTGCACGGTCTCTTCCAGCATCGGAACCTCCAGAAGGTCCATCGTCTCGGAAATTATAGCGCCTGGAAATGTCCTGTGGACATAGAATAGCGGATATGCTGACTCTGCGGTGCACCGAAAAGCTATGCAAGAAGCTGCGGTTGCCAAAGCTTGGAGATGCTCCCGCCTCCACAACCACTCTGGGAGATTGGTTCGGCCACCCGGTCTCGACACGGCATATGCGTGTCATTCTTCTGGTCAACGAGAAGTCACGGCTGGCGGTCCTCGTGGCTGCGCGGCAACTCGATAGATTCGAGCAGCGCTTCCGAGACGCGGTTGCCGATCTCCTCCTGGATCTCGGCGTCCCGGCCGAGGCTGTTGCCCGCGAGATCGAGGCGATGCACGATCTGGTCTATGCCCGGACCAACAGCCGGAGCGTGCTCGGAACGATGAATGACTACGCCCTGGCCTTACATCTTGGGCTCGAGCAGGAACTGGAGAAGACACTCCATGAGCAGGCGCTGCATCTCAGCGAGACGCCGTGCGGACCGCTGGGCTATGCCAGTCCGCATGAGGTCGTGCTGACTCTGCTGGCCGGTGAAGAGGCGGCCAAGCGGTACTTGGAGGCTAAGAGAGGGGCGGCTCGGTTGCGGCTCGTGCCTGGGAATGAAATGAACTGAGGAAACGGGCGGCGTGGATTATCCGAGTTCCAAGTCCTGGAGACTCTTCGCGAGCACGACTTTCCGCCCCAGTCCCTGGAGCTCCCGTGTGGAGGCGATCGCCTCGACCCGCTGGCGAACTTTCTTGGGCAGACGCCCGAAGCGCAGGGTCATCTGCTGAAGGAGTATCTCGATCTGCCCCTCCCGGCGCCCCTCTTTAAGAAGCTGTCTCTTCCAGTCCTGCACGGTCTCTTCCAGCATCGGAACCTCCAGAAGGTCCATCGTCTCGGAAATTATAGCGCCTGGAAATGTCCTGTGGACCAGCGAGATGAACCAGTTGTTGAGGGTGCGGCGGAACTCGGGGTCCTTCTCCCTCGAGAGGAGATCGGCGAGCTTTCTCGTGAGGGGGAGAAAGTCCTCGGAGGGGTTTGAAACCTCAAGCTGGAACAGGGCTGCGATCGGGTTGCCGGCCAGCTCGGGGCGGTCCAGGTCCAGGCGTCCTTCGTCGAGCAGGAGGTAGCGGAGGCGGGGCAGGTAATGCCGCAGGCTCGGGGGGACCTCGACGAACAGGCTCGCCAGGTCGTGGGGGGCGCGCCAGGGGCGCTTGCCGTTGTGGAGCACCAGGGGGAGCACGGCCGGGAGACGGTCGCCCGGCTTCAGCTTCTGCCGGCGGATGATCTCCTCGAGCAGAAGGCTGACGTAGGTCAGCAGCCGCACCGCCATGAAGGGGTCGGAGGTGGACTGGAACTCCAGCAGCAAGTAGAGGTAAAACCAGCCGCCCTTCTCGCCGTTGAAGCGCAGGCGCCAGATGAGATCGCCGTGGCGCTCGCGCAGGTCGTCCGAGACGAAGCTGTTGCCTACCTTCTCGAGGGTGGAGAAGTCGAGCCGTCCGGTCCAATCCTCCGGGAGAAAGCCGCGGAGCAGCCCCTCCACGGCCCGGGGATGGGAGAAGAGGCGCTTGTAGCCCCGGTCATGCGGTGTCGAGTCTTTCCGTCCCTGGGCGCGTGGAGTCACACCCAGATAAGACGTAAAAAGAGGGTCAAATCTTCTTCGCCCTTATTCGGCGCGGGTTTGTGATGGCGGTAATGGGGCGCTGCCAGAGGCGGGCGGCCGCGAGGGAACGGCCTTACCCGGCCGCTCCCGGTGAGGGGGACTTCACTTGCCGTAGGTATAAGCCAGCGAATCGCTCGGCACGGTGCTCTGGAATTCGGCGACCTCTTCCAGCTTCATGTCGTCGCCAATGCGGTAGACGTGCCCAGCCTTGCCGGTCACGTTGCCCGGGGCTTCCGGGATGGTCGACGTCGTGCGGAAGGCCAGGACGCGGCCGGGCTTCCAGATTTTCGGGTTCTTCTTCGGCGCCCTGCCGACGGTGAAGTACTCGGCCTTGCCGTTTTCGACGATGACGATCTGCCGGTAGTCCCTGTCGCAGCCGAAGAAGAGGAGGAACGTGGGGAGGATCAGAGCCGCGGAGGTGCTTGCGAGGGCCGTCTTGCCAGGCATCTACAGTCTCCTTTTTTCCCGAAGACGTTGGCGCCAGCCGTGCCGGTCGATTTCATCGCCCCCCGCCCCATAGCCCCGGATCGAGGGCGAAGACCCCTCGACCTGCCGGCTGGCGAGCCGAAACCGCGAATTCATTGTACTCCTGTGGCACATGGAGTCCAACCCTGTGTGGCCCGGACCTTGCAATCCGTCCATGTCAGTCCGTATACCTGGTCAAGCGCAAAGAAGTAAGACGCATTTCTCAAGGAGAAACAGCCAATGCTATTAACGATCGCTCTGATCCTCTTCGTCCTCTGGGCCCTCGGCTTCTTCGCCTTCCACGTCGCCGGCGGCCTCATCCATCTGATCCTCATCATCGCGGTAATCGTGATCGTGCTCCACTTCGTCCGCGGGGGCAGACGCGTCGTCTGACGCGCTCCTCGGACCGCCACGGAAGACTGGTTTCCCCCATCGGTACGGGCCGGTGGGGTGATCGGGCATTCCTCGCAACCTGAGGTCCCGATCCCACGTACTCGGTGCAGCGCCTTGGCGGGCGCCGACGCCGATGATCCCGCGAAACGATTCGAACCAGGTCCTTGCCTTCGGCCAGTTCTTTGGCGACCGCCAGAGCGCGCTCGAGGTGCGGGGATTCGAGCTGGCCCACCTTTCGCCGACGGTGCCGGAGCGCGAGGTCGTGCTCCATACCCATGAGGAGGCGCACTTCGTGCTCCTGCTCGAAGGCGCCTATCTCTCCTCGGCCCGCGACGCGCCGGATCTTTGCACGGCTCCGACCGTGATTTACAACCCCCCGGGGACCACGCATCGCGACCGCTTCCGATCGAGTGGCGGCAGGTTCTTCACGATCTCGGTGGCGGAATCGGCGCTACGGACGGCTTCGGAGTGGACCACGCTGCCCGATTCGGCCCTTGTCCTCCCGCTCCCTCTGGTGGAGCTGGCGTGGCGGGTCGCCCGTGAGAGCGCGATCCCGGACGGCTCCTCGCCGCTCGCCGCCGAGGCCCTCTGCCTCGAGCTGCTGGCGCGGACGAGCTGGCCGCTCGACCGCGAGCCGCCATCCTCTCCGGGATGGCTGAGCCGGGCGCGCGAGCTCCTCCGCGACAGCCTCGAGGACGACCTGTCGCTGGGCGAGATCGCCGCCGCCGTCGGCGTCCACCCCGTCCACCTGACGCGGACGTTCCGCCGGCACTTCCGCCGCACCCCGGGGGAGTACCTGCGCGGCTGCCGGCTGGAGAAGGCCGCCTCGCTGCTGGCGGAGAGCGCGGCGCCGCTCTCCGAGGTGGCGCTGGCGAGCGGCTTCGCGGATCAGAGCCATCTCGCCAAGTCCTTCAAGCGCGCGTTCGGCGTGACGCCCTCGGCCTACCGGCAAAGTCATCGTCCTTGAGACGGGTGTTTGTTCCGTACAAGACAGCACCCTCTGTCCGCCCGTACGATCCGGCCGACGATCGACGGAAAGGAAAGGCGAACATGAAGCTTGGATTCATTCTCGGATTCCTGAGTCTCTGTCTGCCGCTCAGCGCGGCGACGGACGGCTGGGCCACCGTGACTCCCGAGGCCGCGGGGCTCTCCACGACACGCCTCGAAGCGGCGGCGAAGGCGATCCATGACGGCGCCTTCAAGGAGATCACCAGCATCCTTATCGCGCGCCATGGACGGCTCGCCTATGAGGCGTATTTCGGCGCCGAGAGCGCCGAAACCCTGCACAACACCCGCTCGGCGACCAAGACGGTCGCCGGCATGCTCACCGGGATCGCGATCGACCAGCGCAAGCTCGCCGGCGTCAGAGCTCCGATCCTGCCCTTTTTCGCCGGCGGGAAACCTTTCGAAAATCCCGATCCCCGCAAGGAAAAGATCACGGTCGAGGATCTGCTCACGATGAGCTCGCTGCTGGAATGCGACGACTGGAATCAGTTCTCGCGGGGGCACGAGGAGCGCATGTATCTCATCGAGGACTGGGTCGGGTTCTTCCTCGACCTGCCGGTCCGGGGTTTCCCCGCCTGGACGGCCAAGCCCCAGGATTCCCCGTATGGCCGCAGCTTCAGCTACTGCACCGCCGGCGTCACCACCCTCGGCGCGGTGCTGCAGAAGGCGGTCGGCCGGCCGCTCCCGGACTTCGCGCGCGACACGCTCTTCCAGCCGCTCGGAATCACGCGCCTGGAGTGGCAGCTCTCGCCGCTCGGGCTGGCGCAGGCGGGCGGGGGCTTGAGCCTGCGCGGCCGGGATCTGCTGAAGCTGGGGCAGCTCTACGCCAACGGCGGCGTCTGGGAAGGGAAACGGATCGTCTCCGCCGATTGGGTGAAGGCGTCGACAGAGCCCCACGCCCAGATCGACGACAGCACGCGCTACGGCTACCTCTGGTGGCTGCACGAATTCACCGTCGGCTCCCGGAAGATCCATTCCTTCGCCATGAACGGCACCGGCGGCAACACGGTGCAGGTGGTGCCGGAGCTGGACCTCGTGGTGGTCGTCACCACCGCGAACTACAACGTGCAGGGCGCCCCCCGTCTGGTCCAGAAGCTGCTGACCGAGCATCTGCTGCCCGCGGCGCTGGAGCCGGAAAAGCCCTGACGGCTCCGGCCCCCTCGAAGACGCATACCCAGGATCAGAGACGTTTTTCCCGGTTGCTTCGTAAAAGCCTCGGGACTTTTGGTCAAGCTATCTTTGAGGAGCACTGATGAAAGAAGTTGTACGTTCGCCAGGGTGGAGAATCCTCCCGCTGGCGCTCCTGCTGTCCGTGCGGATGGCGGGCGCCCAGGGGAGCCCCCAGAACCCCAAGCCGGAGCTCACGCTCGGTTTCGAGAACGCCGCGGTGGTGGCCGGCGGCCTGACGCCGGGCGGCAAGATCGCCTGGTTCAGCGTCGCCCGTGAGGCGACCGGCGCCGGCAGCCTGATCGCCCGCCGGGAGCAGGTGACCGCCGACGACGACGGCGACGGTTCCGCCCGGCTGGATCTCGACCGCCCCGTGCCGCCGCGCTCGATGTGGGCCGCCGTGGACCTGAAGACCGGCGAGGTCGCGCTGGCGACCCCGGGGGACTATCCGCTGCGGCGGATGGCGCTGGCGGCCGGCACCTTCCATCCCGGAGCCGCGGGCGACTTCGATCGCGTGCTCGCCGAAGGCCATGATTCCCTGGAGCTGTTCGTCGCCCGGCCGGCGGTGGGCGCCTGGGCCCTGAGCGTCTGGGACGGCGCGCGGGACGACGAGGACGGCCCGGCGAATCGCCGGCTCTCCCTGGCCTTCGACGGCATGGCGGCGGTAGGCCAGAGCCCCGCGCCCCCGGTACGGCTGCTGCCCGGCGACGTGGTGGTCCTGATGGACCCGGACACCATGCAGGTCGCGGCGGTGAAGCTGGCGGGAGGCAGGCCATGAGCGCGGCGCGATTCTCCCGGCTCGGCTCCCGCGCGGCGGCGCTCGCCGTTCTCCTGCTGCTGGGCGTGACCGCGGCGCTGAGCGCCCAGACCTATCCGAGCCTGGAGCGGGGGGTCAAGGCGGAGAAGCTCTTCCAGTTCGGCGACCTCGACAGCGTCAACCTGATGAACGGCAACCTGGTGATGCGGATCCCCATCGGCGCGCCGTATCCGGTGGGCGGCAGCCTCTCCTATGGCCTCGCCCTGATCTACAACTCGAAAGCCTGGGATTTCCAGGAGGCCTACTACCAGGGGCAGCCCTATGGCCAGGCGCTGCCCGACCGGCTCTCGAACGCCGGCATGGGCTGGAGCCTGTCGCTCGGCCGGCTGCTCGATCCCAACGATCCCGCCAACGATCACGATACCGGCCGCTGGGTCTACATCGGCCCCGACGGCTCCGAGCACCTGTTCTATCAGGGCCTCCAGACGGTGGGGCCGGTCGCCGTCGATCCCTGCACCGGCACCTGCTACAGCCGCGACGGCAGCTATATCCGGATGTCGCCAGTCAGTGCCACGCAGAAGGTCGTCGAGACCTCCGACGGCACGCGACACTACTTCCAGCGTTTCACCCTGCCCGACGCCACCACCGAGTGGCGGCTCACCGAGATGCGCGACCGCTTCGAGGACGGCCTGACGGACGTGGCCCTCACCTACACGGCGGACGGCAACACCTGGACGATCACCGACAAGCACGGCCGGCAACAGAAAGTGTTTTTCGGCGCCGATCCCGCCGGCCGCTACCGGCGTGTGCTGACGCGGATCGAGCTGACCGCGTTCGGCGCCGCCACGCCGCCGGCGGTCTACTCGTTCTCCTACCTGCCGCCGCAGACGATCTCGGTGCCCTGCGGCAGCACGCTGCCGTTCTGGACCAGCGTCAGCGTGCCGATGCTGTCGAGCGTGTTCCTGCCCGACGGCACGAGCTACGGCATGGTGTACAACACCCCGAGCTCGCCCGACACCTGCCATGCTCCGGGCCTGCTCAGCTACCTGGTGCTGCCGACCCGCGGCAAGCTGCACTACACCTACCGGCAGCACACGGTGCCGGTCAAGGGGTGCTCGTACCGTTCCTGGCACAGCTCCACGGCGGGCGTCGCCACGCGGCAGTTCGTGGACGCGGCGGGCGGCGACCTCGGGACCTGGACCTACTCGACGGCCCTGTCGAACTCCCCCTGGCCCACCACCGCCTACGTCTGCGACGACGGCCGCACCCCCTTCAGGCCGCCCTCCGAGGAGTTGCAGGTCACCGTCACCACCCCGCTCAAGGACAGGACCCTGTTTTATTTCTCGGTCTTTCCGGGGACGGAGTTCCCCTCCACCTCGAGCTTCGACGAGCGGGACTACGGACTGCCGTTCACCAGATTTCAGACCGACGCGACGGGGACGCGGTTCCTCTCCACCCAGATCCAGGACTGCGACGCCGCGGGGGCGAACTGCTCGGTGGCGCGCTCGACCTACGTGCGCTATGAGCGCGATGCCGACAGCCGCTGCGACTTCACCACCGGCCCCGGCCCCGACTGCCTGAACACCAACGCGCGCCTGGCCTCCCAGCGCACGGTCTACGACGACGACGGCGGCCGCTTCGCCGACGTCAACAACTCGGATTTCGACAACTTCGGCCACTACCGGACCGTCGCCTCGGACGGCAACTTCCAGAGCGGCAACCAGCGCAGCACCTATACCAACTACAACCCGGGCAACGTCCTGCCCGGCAGCGCCTGGGTGCTCGGCACCTATACCGAGCAGACCGTCACCGAGGGGGCCGCCAGCGCCAAGGTCCAGTCCTGCTTCGATCCCGCCACCGGTTTTCTCAGCCGGCAGCGGACCTACAGCACCGGCACCAGCCCCAGCGGCAACGACCTGCTGCTGATCAGGACTCCGGACAACGCCGGCAACGCCGTGCGCCAGGAGTGGTACGGCGGCGACGCCGCGAGCCAGTCCCTGAGCCTGGCGACCGACCTCTGCAACCTGAGCCTGCCGGCGAGCAACGCCTACCGCCTCGATCAGACCTTTCAGTACGGCGTTCTGCAGACGGCCCAGTACAAGGACGCCGCCGGCAACGCCACCGGCACCCTGGCCTACAAGACCGTGGATCAGGACATCGACGCCAGGACCGGGCTGGTGAGCGTGAGCCGCGATACCGCGGGGATCGGCACCAATCTCTCCTATGACGCCATGGGGCGGCTGGTGACGGTCAAGCCGCAGACGTCGGGAGTGGCGTGGGAGCAGTTCAACTACGTCAACGCCACCAGCGGCAACCGGGCCCGGGTCGAGGACCTCCGCTGCTCGCCGGCCAATCTCACCACCTGCACGGCCCTGACCCAGGCGCAGACGGAGCTCGACGACCTGGGCCGCGTCGCCAAGGAACGCCGGCTGATGGCCAACGGCACCTGGAGCAAGCGGGTGACCACCTACGATCTCGCGGGCAACCAGGCAACGGTCTCCGAGCTGCAGCCGGACACCACGGCCGACGCCTCGCTGACCCGGACCACCTTCAGCGGCTACGACCCCTTCAGCCGGCCGGCAACGGTGACTCCGGCCGACGGCGCCGCCCATGCCGTGACCTACCTCTATGCGGGCGTGCGCACCAGGACGCGGACGGCCAAGGTCGGCACCGGCGTCCTGGACGCCGGCGGCAACATCCCCGAGACCGCGGTTTCCAGGACCGAGGTCTACGACCGCCAGGGGCGCCTCTGGCGGGTGAACGAGCCTTCCAATCCCACCGGCGCCGCCGTCACCACCGAGTACACCTACGACGTGGGCGGCCGCGTGGGCGTGGTGAAGACGACGGCGCCCGAAGGGACGCAGTTCCGCTACTTCAGCTACGACAATCGCGGCTTCCTGAAGTCGGACACCCAGCCGGAGAAGGGGGGCCTGCAGGCCAAGGCCTCCGGCTACGATCCGCTGGGCCACGTGGGGCGGACGGAAGACGTGGTGGGCGGCCCCAACGATCTGACCTACCTCTACGACCGCGCGGGGCGGCTGATCCAGGTCCGCGAGACCGGCGCCACCGGGCGGACGCTCAAGGACTTCGTCTACGCCGGCGCCAACGGCACCGGCAACTTCAAGCTCGGCAAGCTGGAGCTGGACCGGCGCTACAACCACGTGCTCTTCGGCACCACTCCCTACACGGTGGAGGTCTCCCAGACCTACGTCTATGGCGGCCTCGAGGGGCGGGTCTCCAAGCGCGATACCCAGCTGGTGACCAACGGCACGCCGGGCGAATCGTTCACCCAGAGCTTCTCCTGGGACTCCCTGGGCAATCCGGCGACCCTCGGCTCCTCGCGCTGCACCCACACGGGCTGCACGGGAGCGCCGGCGGTCGAGCGGACGACCAGCTACGGCTACGCCAACGGCTTCCTCACCGGCGTGACCGGTTACGCCAGCTCGATCAGCTATCACCCCAACGGCATGGTCAACCAGGTGGCGCACGCCAACGGCGTCACCGACACCCAGGCCGCGGACTCCACCAACTGGCTGGCCCGGCCGCTCTCCATCTCGACCAGCGGCGCGAGCGCCAACTGGAGCACCGGGACCTACAAGTACGACGGCTCGGGCAACGTCATCAAGATGGGGACCGACTGGTTCCGCTACGACGGCGTCAACCGCCTGCTGCGGGGGGCGGTCCACGACGGCCTGACCGGCGGCGGCAACGAGAAGCAGCAGGCCTACACCTACGACACCTACGGCAACATCAACCAGATCGCCACCACCGCCGGCGGCACCACCCAGACCCGGCTGACGCCGACCAGCTGGAGCAACAACCGCCTGACCGGCACCGCCACCTACGACGGCGCGGGCAACCTGACGGGCTGGAACGGCGCCACCTATCAATATGACCGGTTCAACCGGATCTGGCGGATGGTCAACGGCGCCGAGGAATGGCTCTACTTCTACAACGCCGACGACGAGCGCTTCTGGTGCTTCAAGGTCAACGGCAACTTCTCGCGGTTCACGCTGCGCGACCTGGGCGGCAAGGTGCTGCGGGAGTACAACACCGGCGCGGCCTGGACCGTGGAGTCGGACTACGTCTACCGCGCCGGCCTGCTGCTGGCCGCCGAGACCTCGGCCGGCCAGCGTCACTTCCATCTCGATCACCTCGGCACGCCGCGGCTGGTCACCAACGCCGCGGCCCAGCAGGCCGCCTACCACGTCTACTACCCCTTCGGCGAGGAGGCGACGGCGTTCAACCAGGACACCCAGCGGATGAAGTTCACCGGCCACGAGCGGGACCTCGCCAGCCTGGCCGGGCCGGGGGACGACCTCGACTACATGCACGCGCGGTACTTCAGCCCGGTGTCGGGCCGTTTCCTCAGCGTCGATCCGTCCCTGGACTGGGATCTGGCCGAGCCCCAGAGCTGGAACCTCTACAGCTACGTGCGGAACAACCCGGTGGGGCGCACCGACTCGACGGGCCGCTACGTGGAGACCCCGATCGACCTGGTCGTCCTCGGGATCGACGTCGGCATCGGGATGTACGAGACCTACAAGACCGGCAAGACCAGCGAGGTCACCAAGGCCGCCATCGCGGCGGATCTGATCACCCTCAGCCTGCCGGGAGCGGCCGGCGGCGGTCTCGTCGTGCGCGGCGGCGCCCTGGCTTTGCACAGCGCGGAGGGGCTCAAATTCGCCGCCCGGGCCGTCCAGGCGGTCACCAAGATCAACCAGGCCGCGCAGATGTCGAGGAACGCCGGCAGCGGCGGCGGTGGCGGCGCGTCGGGGTCCTCGCCGGACCCGCTGAAGACCATCATCGAGGACAAGACCGCCATGAAGAAGGCCGACGGCCTGAAAGGGCAGGCCAAGGCCGGCTACGAGAAAATCAAGAACCTCCTGGCTCGCGGAGAGGCCGGAGGGAACCAGCATGCCCTCACCGGCGATCTCGCCGGCAAGTACGCGATCGACCTGCCGGGGGGCGGAGCGGGACGCGGCGCGCAGCGTGTGATCTACTCGATCGACGAAGGGAGCGTCACCATTCACGACATCATCGACTACCACGTGAGATGAGCCACTGGAACTACAGGGTCGTCGTCGGCGACGACGGCGAGCACGCGATCCACGAGGCCTTCTACGACGACTCCGGCCGTCTCCAGAGCACGACGGTGACGCCCGTCTACCCACGGGCGGATTCGCTGGAAGGCCTCCGCGAGGAGCTGCAGCGCTATCTGCAGGCCCTCGACAGGCCCGTTCTGAGGAACGGCGTCGACGAAGGCTGATCCCAGGCCAGGGGTCCGCTCCGGTGAGCGGGCCCCCCAGGTCCCCGGTCCGGGAATTCCCTCCAGGCGCGCCCCTGTTTCGCCCTCCGGGACCACCGTCGGTCCCTCCCCCTCTGCTAGGATGACCGGTCCCATGGATAGCATCTCCGTCCGCGGTGCGCGCGAGCACAACCTGAAGAACGTCAACCTGGAGATCCCCAGGAACAAGCTGGTGGTGATCACCGGCGTTTCCGGCTCCGGCAAGTCGTCGCTGGCCTTCGACACCCTCTTCGCCGAGGGGCAGCGGCGCTACGTCGAATCGCTCTCCTCCTATGCCCGGCAGTTCCTCCAGCAGATGGAGAAGCCGGACGTCGATTCCATCGAGGGGCTCTCCCCCGCGATCTCCATCGAGCAGAAATCGGTCTCCAGAAACCCCCGCTCGACGGTGGGCACGGTTACCGAGATCCACGACTACCTGCGGCTGCTCTACGCCTCCGTCGGCATCCCCCACTGCCCGAGCTGCGGCGCGACGATCCGCCCGCAGACCGTGCAGCAGATGGTCGACCGCGTCCTCGAGCTCCCCGAGGGGACCCGCCTGGTCATCTACGCCCCCTACGTGCGCGGCAAGAAGGGGGAGTACAAGAAACAGCTCCAGCAGATGGCCCGCGAGGGGTTCCTGCGCGCCCGCATCGACGGCCAGGCGGTCGAGCTCGCCGGCGAGCCGCCCACCCTCGACAAGCAGAAGAAGCACTCGATCGACATCGTGATCGACCGCATCGTGGTCAAGCCGGGGATCGAGAAGCGCCTCTCCGATTCGATCGAGACCGCCCTCAAGGTGGCCGGCGGCCTGGTGGTGTTCGCGCCGGAAGGGGCGGCCGAGGAGACCCTCTCCCAGAACTACTCCTGCTCGGAGTGCGGCACCAGCCTCACCGAGATCACCCCCCGCCTCTTCTCGTTCAACAGCCCCTACGGTGCCTGCCCGACCTGCTCGGGGCTCGGCACGCTGCTGGGCGTCGACGCCGACAAGGTGGTGCCGGACCCGGAGCGCTCGATCCTCGCCGGCGCCGTCGCCCCCTGGCCCGAGGGGTCGAAGTCCTGGCGCCTGAAGATGGTCGACACGCTCTCGAAGGCGATGGGGTTCTCGCTCTCGACCCCCTGGAAGAAGCTGCCGGCCGAGGCCAAGCGGGTGATCCTCCAGGGGAGCGGCGAGGAGGAGCTCTCGTTCAACCTCACCGGCAAGAAGTCGAGCTACTCGTGGACCGGCAAGTTCGAGGGGGTCATCCCCATGCTCGACCGCCGCTACAAGGAGACCGACTCGCCGGCGATCCGCGCCGAGATCGAGAAGTTCATGTCCGTCCATCTCTGCCCGACCTGCGAGGGGCGGCGGCTGCGGCCGGAGGCGCTGGGGGTGACGATGCACGGCAAGGCGATCGACGAGCTGTCGCGCCTGCCGGTCTCGGATCTCCGCGCCTGGATGGGCCTGCTGCCGCTCGACAAGCGCGAGCGGGCGATCGCCGAGAAGGTGGTCACCGAGATCCAGGACCGCTTGAGCTTCCTCGACGACGTCGGAGTGGGCTACCTGACCCTCGACCGCTCCTCCGCGACGCTCTCCGGCGGCGAGAGCCAGCGCATCCGGCTAGCCACCCAGATCGGCAGCAAGCTGATGGGCGTGCTCTACGTGCTCGACGAGCCGTCGATCGGCCTCCACCAGCGCGACAACGCCCGCCTGCTCGCCACCCTCCAGGGGATGCGCGACCTCGGCAACTCGGTGCTGGTGGTGGAGCACGACGAGGAGACGATCCGCGCCGCGGACTGGGTGATCGACCTCGGCCCGGGCGCCGGCGTGCACGGCGGCGAGGTGGTGGCGGAAGGGACGCTGAAGCAGATCGAGTCGGCCCCGAACTCGCTGACCGCCAAGTACCTGACCGGCGTCCTCGAGGTGCCGGTGCCCGAGAAGCGGCGCGAGGGGCGCGAGGCGCTGATCATCAAGGGGGCACGGCAGAACAACCTCAAGAACCTCGACGTCGAGTTCCCCATCGGCGCGTTCACCGTCGTCACCGGGGTCTCGGGGTCCGGCAAGAGCACGCTGGTCAACGACATCCTGCACAAGGCCCTGGCGCGCCACTTCTACCGCGCCTCGGACAAGCCGGGGGAGCACTCCAAGATCCTCGGGCTCGAGCATCTCGACAAGGTGATCGCCATCGACCAGAGCCCGATCGGCCGCACGCCGCGGTCGAACCCGGCCACCTACACGAACGTCTTCAATCCCATCCGCAACCTGATGGCGATGACGCCGGAGGCGCGGATGCGCGGCTACGGGCCGGGGCGGTTCAGCTTCAACGTCCCGGGCGGCCGCTGCGAGGCGTGCAAGGGGGACGGGCAGATCAAGATCGAGATGCACTTTCTGCCCGACATCTACGTCACCTGCGAGGTCTGCGGCGGCAAGCGCTACGACCGCGAGACGCTCGCGGTGCGCTACAAGGGCCTGAACATCGCCGAGATCCTCGAGCTGCCGGTGGATCAGGCGCACGAGCTGTTCCGCAACATCCCGACGATCGAGCGGGTCCTGGAGACGCTCTGCGAGGTGGGGCTCGGCTACATCCGCCTCGGCCAGCCGGCGACCACCCTCTCGGGCGGCGAGGCGCAGCGGGTGAAGCTCTCCCGCGAGCTGTGCAAGCGCTCGACCGGGCGCACGCTCTACCTGCTGGACGAGCCCACCACCGGCCTCCACTTCGACGACGTCGGCAAGCTCCTCAAGCTGCTGCACCGGCTGGTCGAGCTGGGCAACACGGTGCTGGTGATCGAGCACAACCTGGACGTCATCAAGACCGCGGACTGGGTGATCGACCTCGGGCCGGAGGGTGGTGCGGGGGGCGGCGAGCTCCTGGCCGAGGGGACGCCGGAGGAGGTGGCCATGGTCGCCGAGAGCTACACCGGGCGCTATCTGCGGCAGGTGCTGCCGGCGCCGAAGGTGAAGAAGCGGGCGGGGGGGCGGCGGTAACGTCCCCGTTTCCCGTCCTTTCGCACCAGGATAGATGAGGGATTGCTCCCTCGCTTTGCGAAAGGACGGGAGATGAAAAAGAAGCTGTTTCTAGCCCTGGCCCTGCTCGGGGCCTCCCTGGTTTCGTCGGTCGCCTCCTCGTCGGCCCTCCGGCCCTGCGATACGGCCTGCCCGACCACCACCGGCTACTGCAACTGCCCCTCGTGGACCGACCGGCCCGGCTTCCAGACCTTCTGCGGCTCGTGGAACCGCGTGGGCGCGTGCTGGTACGAGTAGGAAATCCCCTGACGGCAGCAGGAGAGTAGGGGAGGGGCTTGTCCCCTCCCTCGCCCTGAAAGGGCGAAATTTGAATCGCCTGGGGTTTCAACCCCAGGCAGGCGTCTTTATTCGCCCGTCCCCGTAGCCCTCACCGCCGCCGGCGGCGGCGCCGGGAGCCGCAGGGCGGGGTCGCCCATCAGGTCGTAGACCCGCGGCAGGTCCACGTTGCCGCCGAGGGTGCGGAACTCGGCGATGGCGCGCAGGATGCGGTCCCCCAGCCGGGCGTCGCCCGAGTGGTAGAAGCGCTCGGCCAGCAGCACCGCCTCGCCGTTGCTGGAGAGCCCCGAGGGACCCCAGACCGCGGCGGCGCCGCCCCCCGCACTCTTCACCAGCAGTTCGCCCAAGGCCGGGATCCCCGGCAGGGCGAAGCGGTTGATGGTGCAGGTCATCGCCGTCATCACCGGCAGGCGCCCGCTGTTGACCAGGCCCGGCACGTCGGCGCTGGTGAGCAGCCCGCCCGACGACAGCCGGTCGAGGCCGCCGTGGCCCATGTAGTTGACGAAGGCGGCGCCCTGGTGGAGCGCGGCGGTGAGCTGCCCGCGGGCGGCGGCGAGCGGCGTCCGCGAGAGATCGATCCGGTTCAGCGTGTAGGCCGCGGCGAGCTGGCCGGCGACCCGGTCGCTGTCCGCCGAGAAGTCGGCGCCGCGGTCGGTGGCATCGGCCATCAGCACGGCGGTGCCGGTCCAGTCGGCGGCGGCGGCGCTCTCATAGGCGGCGAGCTTGGCCGTGTAGGCGTCCAGCTCGGCGGTCGAGAGCACGGGGATGCGGCCGACGGCGATCTCGGGGAGGCCGTCGCCGTCGCTGTCGCCCAGCAGGTTGTCCGAGGGGAAGAGCCCGCCCTCGCTCTGCACCATCAGCGGCGGCACCAGGTTGTCGCCGTACCCCAGGAGGTTGCGGTAGTCGAGGGTCCCCTCGCCCGCCAGCGCCACGTAGCGCGGTCCCTGGCTCCACTCCTTGCGGGCAAAGGTGAGGAAGCTCCGCAGGGCGCGCGGGTCGGACACCCCGGCGTTGAACGTGTCCATGATCTGGTCGAGGTCGGCCACCATCGCCGTCATCCCCTGCGCCCGCCGCAGGTCGGCCAGGCGCTCGGCGGCGTCGCGGAGCGCCGGGGGAGCGATCACCAGATACTCGGCGCGGTTGCCCGCCGAGAGCAGCGACGGCGCGGTCCAGGAGCGGGCCGCCGGAGTCGCGAGGGCCAGCGGCGCGGCGGCGAGATACCTGCCCTGGAGCGAGGGGGCGAAGCTCAGGCTGTAGCCCGAGGCGCCGTCCGGCTCGACCGCGGCGCCGGTGATCCAGCGCGGATGGAGCGGGTCCTGGACGTCGACCAGCCGGATGGCAGGGGAGGAGAAGCCGGTGACCGTCGCCTGCGAATGGCCTCCCGCCGTGAAGGCCAGGGCGTCGGCGGCCGCGCGGAACGCGCGCGGATAGGAGAGGTCGAAGGAGTCCACATAGACGATGCTGTAGGGCGCGCCGTCGCCGGTGAGGGCGGTCACCTCCACCTGGTTGCCGCTCTCGAGCAGCGTGCCCGGCGGGATGGCGAACTTCCCCTGCCGGGCCGTGATCCCGGTCCAGCTCACCTCGCCGAGCGGCGTACCGTTGAGCGAGACCTGAGCCCGGTGCTCGCCGGCGATGCCGCTCGCCGTCGCGCCCTGGAGCGAGACGGCGAGCACGCCGTCCCCCTGCTCCGCGAGGCCGGGCGCGTCGAGCGTGAAGGTCCGGTGGCCGTAGGTGGGATCGCCGCCCTGCAGGAACTCCCAGTACCAGTAGTCGGACTCCGGGTTGGGCGAGATGACGGTGGCCGCGAAGACGTCGCGCTCGACGTGGCGCGTCTCGGCGAAAGTGCCCGCGAAAGAGCCGGCGGACGTGCCGCCCGCCTTGGCCGGCGCCGCGCCGGCGGGCACCTCGGTCATCAGCAGGCCCTGCCCCTTTTCCAGCCGGTAGACGCCGGCATCCGTATAGAGGCTGTCCGGCGCCTCGCCGTAGAAGAAAATGCTCGGGCCGAGATCCCTGGCCTTGCCGCCGGTGGTGACGGTGGCGGGATACCAGGCGACTGGCTGGCCGCCGCGGGTGAGCGAGAATTTCCCCTTGGCGATCGCCTGGCCGGCCTCGGCCTGCGGCATGCCGAGCCAGGCGCCGACGGTGGCGGCGCTCAGGGTGTAGAGGCCGGTCTGGCGCACCGAGAGGTGGACCCCGTCGGCGCTCGCGGCGGTGCGCTTGAGCCCGGCGGGGGCTGCGGCGGCGGCCGGATCCGCGCCGTGGCGGGTCGCCGGGTGGGCGCCGCGCTCGTAGTCCGCCTTGGCGTTGCGGGAAGCCGTGCGCGGGTCCGGCCGGTTCCAGTCGACCGCCGCGGCGAACGGTCCGTGGGTGCGGCGCTTGCCGCCGGCCTCGACCTCCACCAGCCGGTAGACCTGCGGCTCATAGGGGGAGGCCCCCGGATCGACGAAGCGGTAGACGCCCCCCTGCGGCGCGTGGAGCAGACCGAGGAGCAGCTCGCTGTTGACCCGCTGCCAGCGTTGCGTGGCGCCATCCAGGCGCTGGACGTAGAAGCCCACCGTCCCGGCCTCCGAGGCCGTCTTCCACTCGAGCAGCACGCCGCCGCCGTCCGCCCGCGAGGCGCGGAACCCGGAGACCACCGCCTCGGTGAGCAGGCCCTGTGTCATCGCCAGCTCGCAGAGCGGCCCGAAGGTGAAGGTGGCCCGCGTCTGCGTGGTGTTCCCCGTTTCGTCCAGGTACTTCGCCGTCGTGCCGTTCGAGGCGGGAGTGCCGGTGACCGGGATGCGCTGCCCCGCCGAGGCGGGGGTCACGCTGACCTGATAGGTGAGGCTCGCCGTCGCTCCCGCCGTCAGCGTGCCGGGGTTCCAGGTGATGTTCCCCGTGCCGCCGACCGCCGGCTGGGTGACGATCGTCCCCTGGCCCACCGCCGCGTTGCCGGCGTAGACCGCGCCGCCGCCGGGGACGTTGGCGGTCACCAGGTTGGCGGCGGAGAAGACGATCGGCCGCGTGGTGGGATTCACCACCCGCACGGTGACCTGATAGCGCGCCGTCTGGCCTGCCGGCGGCGGGTTGGTGCCGCTCTTGAAGGTGAGGAGCTGCTCCACGTAGGGCTTGACCGGAGCCGCGCCGGCGTCGGTCGGCAGGTAGACGCGGAAGGCGTTGGTGACCGGATTGGCGGTCGGCGGGTTCGCCGCCGCCTGGAAGTTGCCCAGATAGACGTCGGTGTAGTTGCCGTTGGGCGTGCCGCCGACCAGATAGGAGCTGATCGTGAGGTTCGACTGCCAGATCCCGTATTCGGTCGACAGTTGATCCGAGGTCCAGCGGTTGATCGTGTCCCGGTTCCAGACGTCGTTGGCCGAGAGGGAAGCGCTGGCGACGGTCTGGGTGTAGGCACCCGTCCGGCTGCTGTAGGCGATCGATCCGACGGTGCCGTTGTTGCTGTCATAGTCGAAGTCGTTGGTCGACGCGGTGCAGCCGGAGGTGACGTAGGGATACAGCGCGTAGGTGCGCGAGCTCGTGCCGCTCGCCGGCGGATTGACGCCGAACCCGCCGATCGAGTCGAGATAGACGGGAAGCTCCGTGCCGCCGACGCCGGAGGTGCCGTCGTGCGCGCGGATGCCGACGGCATTGATGTCGTCCCCCGCCGTCGCCGCCGTCGACATGTCTACCCGCAGCTCCCAGTGGCCGGGACGGATGCCGTTTTCCTTGATCTCGAGGTTGTCGATGAAAAAGAAGTCGTTGGTACCGTAACCGGTGATCTCGAGGAACCGGACGCGGGTGTTGGCGGCGATCGAGGAGCTGATGTTGTAGCTGCGGGACGTGGCGGCGAAGGGGCCGGTGAAGGTCTCGAGAGTCGTCCAGGAGCCGCCGCCGTTGGCGGAGATCTGGACCGCCAACTGGTCGCCGGCATCGACGCCCGTCGTACGCAGGTTGAAGCTCAGGGTGGCGCTGGTGACGCCACCCGTCAAGAGATTGACTTCCCGCTGAATGGACGAGGGGTTGGCGTCGTTGTTGTCGCCGAACCTGAGCTCACCCCCGGTCACTCGCATCACGCCGCCGGTGGCACTGTTGTCGTCGTTGGTCTCGAGCCAGTTGGTCGCCCAGGGGATCGTGCCGTCGCTGTTGGTGTAGGCATTGGTCGAGAACTCGTCGCGGGCGGACTCCCCCGTGGAATCGAACAGGGTCGTCCAGGCATTGTCCGAGCCGGCGGGCGTGGTGACGTCGCCGCTCGCGAAGCTGGTGGTCCGCGCGGTCCCCTCGGGGCCCAGCAGGTTGTAATTCGAGGCGGAGTTGTAGCCGCCGCGGTCGCGGTCGCGTCCGGCCGTGTCCTCGGTCGCGCCGCCCAGGCCGAGGTCCGGATCGAAGACGTCCACCACCAGCCGCGTGAGGCCGGGAGGAACCTCGATGAAGTACCGGTACGGCGCATTGAGCGTCGTCGACACGTACTCGCCGTTGGCGGTGCCCGCTCCGCTCCCCTGCGGCGTATGGAGCGCCGACGAGCCGGTCGAGGCGGCGCGCAGGGGGAACGGACCAGCGATCAGGGCCACGGCGAGCAGTGCGGCGATCGGACGGGCAATCGGACGGAGGACGGGACGGACGGCGGAAGAATGAGTCATCAGGGACCTCACAACAGGACCTCGCGAAACGAAACTGCGCGCAAAGGGACAGGTTCACAATAGCCCAGAAGAGCTATTCTGTCAATCACTTACGCGTTTCGTTGTCCTTCGGGACCATTCCTCTCAACATCCTTCAAACCCCGCGCGAGGTGAGCACGATTTTCACCGTGCGCAGCAGGATCGACAGGTCGAGCCACAGCGTCCAGTTCGCCATGTAGGCGAGGTCGTAGCGCAACTTGTTCTGCGGACTGGAGTAATAGTCGCCGTTGACCTGCGCGAGGCCGGTCAGGCCGGGGGCGAGCGAGAAGCGCTCGGCGTAGCCGGGCACCTCCTTCAGGTAGCGCTGCACGAAGCCGGGGCGCTCGGGGCGCGGGCCGACCAGGCTCATCGTCCCCTGGAGGACGTTGAAGAGCTGCGGCAGCTCGTCCAGCCGGAAGCGGCGGAGGAAGGCGCCGATGGAGGTCAGCCGCGGGTCCCCCGGCTGCGACAGCACCTCGCCGGACTCCGCCTCGGCATCCAGGCGCATGGTGCGGAACTTGTAGAGCGTGAACGGCTTCTGCCCGCGGCCGACGCGCGTCTGGCGATAGAGGATGCTGCCGGCGGAGGTGGCGCGCACCGCCAGCGCGCAGGCCGCCGCCACCGGCGAGGCGAGCAGCAGCAGCCCCAGGCCCGCGGCGAGGTCGAGCAGCCGCTTGAGCGGCCAGTTGATCCGCCACTCCGTCTCGCGCACCACCTCGATCAGCGGCAGGTCGTGCACCCAGCGGTAGCGCATGCGGCCGATCAGGCTCTCGAACGGCCCCGGCAGCAGGAGGACGCTGGTGTGGTCCGGCCGGGTGCCGGCGAGGCCGTCGATCAGCCGCGTCTGCCAGGAGTCGCTGCTGCCCACCAGGAGGATGTCGTCGATCCGCCCGTCGGCGAGCAGGGCGGGGAGATCCGCCGTCGTGCCGAGGAGAGGGCCGAGGGCGGGCTCCTCCGCGTCCGCCGCCGATTCGCCCGGAATCGATACCCACCCCGCCACCTTGAGGCCGTGCCAGGGCTCGCGCGCGAGGGTGACGGCGAGCTCGCGCGCCGCGGCGTCGCCGCCGGCGATCGCCACCCGCCGTTCCTTGTGGCGCTCGGTGCGGTCGAGCAGCAGCCGCCAGCCGAACAGCAGGGTGAAATCGAAGACCACGAACAGCAGCACCACCGAGCGGGGGAACTGGCGGCTGGCGAGGAACCACCAGGCCATCAGGGCCATCGCCTGGAAGGCGGCGGCGCCGGCGAGGCGGCGGGCGATCTCGCTGCGGCTGCGCGGCCGCGGAGCGTCGTAGAAGCCCAGGAAGTAGAGCGTCGCGAACTGCAGCAGCACCACCACCAGCCACTCCCGGGAGAGGAAGCGCAGCCGGTCCCCCGGCAGCAGCCCCCGGGTGCCGGGGATCGGCACATGGAGGCGCACCAGGAACGCGGACCAGAGCGCGGCGACAGCGGCGAAGCCATCCCCCGCCAGGCGCAGCCAGCGCCGTCGGGACTTCATGGGGCGGACTTTATAATGATTGGGGCGCATGACCCGATCCCCGGCTGAAAACGCGCATCTCCGCAGAGAGGCCCAATGCCGGGCTCCGCAAGGAGGATCTGATGAAAAAGCAGGGATTCAAGAAGCTGGCGCTCAGCCGTGAGACGTTGCGCACCCTCGACGAGAAGGCGATCCGGGAGGTGGCCGGCGCCAATACGAAGCAGAACAGTTGCGACACGATCACCTGGAGGACGTGCGCGACCGAATGTGCCTGCTCGCTCAACACCTGCACGACCTCGGTTGAGTGCTGACCCTGCTCCTCTTGCCCCTCTCCCCCGGGCGGGGGGCCTTCCCGGTCTTCCCCGCCCACACCTTGACCCCCCCGCGTCCCTGCGGATACGCTGCATTCCTCCGATGAAAGTCACCGAACACCTCGCCACCGCGGACCATCCGCTGATCAGCTTCGAGATCATTCCCCCCCTGCGGGGTGGCGATGTCAAGGGGCTGCTCGCGCTGATCGACGATCTCGTCAAGTACCACCCGCCGTTCATCGACATCACCAGCAACGCGGCCGAGGTGATCTACGACGAGACGCCGTCGGGGATCCAGCGCCGGGTCAAGCGCAAGCGGCCGGGGACCCTCGGGGTCTGCGCGCTGATCCAGAACAAGTACCACATCGACGCCGTCCCCCATATCCTCTGCCACGGCTTCACCCGCGAGGAGACCGAGGACTTCCTGATCGAGCTGCGCTACCTGGGGATCGACAACGTCCTCGCCGTGCGCGGCGACGAGAGCGGCTTCAAGAAGCCCCTCCAGTACGGCCGCAGCGCCAACCGCAACGCCTGCGACCTGGTGGCCCAGATCGCGGCGATGAACCGCGGGCGGTACATCGAGGAGGACCTGCTCAACGCCGAGCCCACCAGCTTCTGCGTCGGCGTCGGCGGCTACCCCGAGAAGCACTTCGAGGCGGCCAACCTGCGGCTCGACGTCCGCCGGGTCAAGGAGAAGGTCGAGGCCGGGGCCCACTACGTGGTCACCCAGATGTTCTTCGACAACCGGCACTACTTCAACTTCGTCGACCTCTGCCGCGAGCAGGGGATCGACGTGCCGATCATCCCTGGCCTGAAGATCCTGACCTCGGAAAAGCAGCTCAGCTCGATCCCGCGCAAATTCTACGTGGAGATCCCCGCCACGCTGGCCGACGAGGTGCTCGCCAACCCCGAGCACGTCACGGACATCGGCGTCGATTGGGCCCTGAAGCAGTCGCAGGAGCTGCTCGAACGCGGCGTCCCCTCGCTCCACTTCTACGTCATGCAGAGCGCGACCGCGATCAAGAAGCTGATGACGCGGCTGAAGATGTAGGACGCCTACCGCCGCGTAAAGATCACCTTCGCCGGGTTCCCGGCGACGATCGACCGCTCCGGGATCGGCCCGGAGACCACTGAGTTCGGGGAGAGGATCGACCCGCTCCCCACGTCGGCGCCGTCGAGCAGCACACAGCCGGCGCCGATCCAGACGTCGCTCCCGACGCGGATCCCCTTCGCCGAGACCTTCTCCTGCAGGCGGATCGGCACGTCCAGCCGGTCATAGCGGTAGTTGTTGCCGATGATCGAGACATTCGGCCCGATCAGGCAGTCGTCGCCGATCTCGACCCCCGCGGTGTGCGAGGTGATGACGCAGCCGTTGGCGATCTCGACGTGCGAGCCGATGGTGAGGGGGCCGTCCGTGGCCTTGATCTTGGTGAACGAGCCGACGACCGCCTTGGGGCCGATCCGGAGCCGCGGGGTGATTTCCACCTCGGCCCTGGGGCTCACCTGGCAGCGGAACCTGAGCCAGGCCTGGATCGTCACCACGAACCCGGGGAGGAGGAAGCGGCGCGCGACAGTGCCGAGGCGCATCAGGCCGGAAGGCGCTCCATGACCAGCCGGCGGATCGTCTCGAAGCGTTCCATCTCGCCGACCTCCCGCATCGTGAAGCGGATGCCGAACGTCTCCTCGAGCGCGGAGACCAGCCGCAGATGGGCCATCGAGTCCCACGAAGACGCCTCCTCGCGCTGGAATCCCTCCCGGATGGACGCCGGATCGACCTCCAGAACCTCGGCCATGACCTGCTTGATTCGGCGTTCTGCTTCCACCTAGACCTCCGTCGGGACGAAAAAAGCTGCACGGGCTCCTGGTTGCAAAACCCAGGCCGGGGAGCTCCAGATCGGCCGCCAAGGCATCAGCTCCAGGGCGGAACCTCGTGCTTCTGGCGCGGAAGCCTGTAGCTCCCGCCCAAAAGCAGGTAGATCCAGCTCGGAAGCTCGTAGCTCCAACTCAGAAGCATGTAGATCCAGATCAGAAGCCAGTAGATCCGGATCTACATGCTT
>Ga0268266_10000619_pt1 | contig 48374 bp, 43 predicted proteins | sample KBSS13metaG_FD_190356 | JGI IMG/M metagenome (GOLD analysis project Ga0268266, IMG submission 190356) | Switchgrass rhizosphere microbial communities from Kellogg Biological Station, Michigan, USA - KBS S1-3 metaG (SPAdes) (version 2) | ecosystem: Host-associated > Plants > Roots > Rhizosphere...
ACCGCCCGCCTGATCCGGGATTACTAGAATCTCCGACCCACCCGGGGGAGTGTCCGAGTGGTTAAAGGAGATGGGCTGTAAACCCATTGGCTCTGCCTACAGAGGTTCGAATCCTCTCTCCCCCACTGAGGCGGCCGCTCCGCCTTCGACTTCGAAGGCGGCGTATTTTGGCCCGCCGAGCAACAGCATCGTCCTCGCCTCGATCTTGGCGGCGGGGATGAACCACTGCCGACCGTCGGCGACGAGGACGAAGAGGTGGTCATATCGGCGCGGATCGTTCTCCTTGACCCGTCCCGACCAACTGCGGTTGCCACCCTTGGTGGCCAGCGAAACCTCGTAGCGCCCGTTGCGCATCGCGGTCGAGGTCTTGACCTGGATGCGCAGGAGTCGCCGGTCGCGTTCGGCGATCAGGTCGGCGTCCGGGCTATGGCCGAGCGGCACCCAGACGCCGAACCCGGCGCGGGTCAGCCAGGCGATCGCGGCCGCCTCGCCGATGTCCCCCTGCCGGCGCGGATGCGCTTGTCGTAGCTCGAGCATGGCCCCCCAAGGTGCTCCTCGCGGCAGACGGAAAGGGCGTCTCCGTTCGTTCCGATTTCGTCACAAGTTCGGCTGCCGGGGACTAGAACCGCCAGGATCCACCGGAGCGGGTCTTGAATCGCGGGAGGGAGTCGCTCTCGAACCGCAGATAACCAAGAAGCGGGGGTAGCGACCGATCACCGAAGATCTGTACCTAGGAGCGCAGGATCGGGAATGTGCGGTTGTGGAGCCGCGCCAAATGGGTGGTTTTGCGCTGCTCCCGCGGCTGAGTGTCACGGAATGGTGGAGGATGCGTGCGTGGGCGACGAGCACAACCTCGAGGGACGGGTCATCGCGATCGCCGGGGTCGGCGGTGGGCTCGGGCCCGCGGTGGCGACGCGGTTGGCGGAGGCCGGGGCGATCGTCGCCGGCGCGAACCGGACGCAGGCGGACGTCGACGCGGTGGGGGAGGAGCTCGGGCTCTCCGCCGATCAGTGGGACGGGCGCGCGGTCGATTTGACCGACGAGGACGCGGTCGGGGCTTGGCGCGACGCGCTGGTCGAGCGTTTCGGGCGCGTCGACGGGCTCGCCCATCTGGTCGGTGGCTGGCGCGGCGGGCAGCCGCTGCATGAGGAGTCACTCGAGGACTGGGATCTGCTCGAGAAGGTGCTGATCCGCACGGTGCAGCTGACCACGCGCGCCTTCCACGATCAACTCGCGGCCTCCGAGCAGGGGCGCTTCGTCCTCGTCTCCGCCAAGCAGGCGCAGAAGCCGAGCAACGGCAATGCGGCCTACGCGAGCGCGAAGGCCGCGGCCGAGGCCTGGACGCTGGCGTTCGCCGACGGCTTCGGGCCGGGCGGGGCGACCGCGAACATCATCGTCGTCGACGCGATCCTCACGCCGAGGATGCGGGAGGAAAATCCCGGCAAGGAGTTCCCGACCTTCACCCCGGCCGAGCACATCGCCGACGCGATCGCCTGGCTCTGCTCCGACTCCGCGGCGCAGATGAACGGCGCCCGGCTGGCGCTTACGATGCCCTGATGGCGACCGAGGCGAAAAGCGCGAAGGCCCCGGACGGCAAGATGACGATCGGTGAGCTGGCCCAGCGCACCGGGATGACGATCCGCAACATCCGCGCCCACCAGACGCGCGGGCTCCTGCCGCCGCCGGAGGTCCAGGGCCGCACCGGCTACTACAACGAGGAGCACGTCGCGCGGATCGAACTGACCCGCGAAATGCAGGCGGAGGGGCTGAACCTGGAGGCGATCCGGCGGGTGCTGGAGAGCACCGGCGGCTCCTCCAAGGAGATGGTCGACTTCGCCCGCGCCGTGCGCGCCCCGTTCGAGGACGAGACCCCGGAAATCTTCGATCCCGGTGACTTCGCCGCCCAGTGGAGCGTCGAGTCGGTCGACGAGCGCCTGCTCCGGCGGGCGGAAAAGCTCGGCGTCCTGCGGGTGCTCGCTGACGGCAACATCGAGGTGATCAGCCCCCGCCTGCACGGCGCCGCGACGCGGATGATCGAGTTCGGCGTCAGCCCGAGCGCGGCGATCGCCCTGGCGGGAAAGCTCCACGAGCACGCCGACGCCGTCGCCCGCGCCTACATCGACCTCTTCACCGAGCAGATCTGGGGACCCTTCGACAAAGCGGGCCGCCCCGAAGATGACTGGCACACAGTGCTGGAGGCCCTCGAAGCCATGCGCCCCCTCGCCTCCGACGCCCTGCTGGCGATGTTCCAGATCACGATGGGCGAGGAGACCGAGAAGGCCGCCGAGCGCACCCTCCGCAACGCCGGCAAACCGCCGAGCCGCAGCCGCGGCCGCAAGCGCCGCTAGGAGACTCCGTCCTTACGGCTTCTGGCCGGCGCCGCGGGTTTTTGCCGGGTCCTTGCCGAGGATCGTGAAGCGCTTTTCCAGCGGCTTGGCGGTGTTGTTGGCTTCGTCGGCCACCCGGAGGACGGCGACGTAATGGCCGGGGCGGGCTTTGAAGTGCTTCCAGCGGGACGCCAGCTGAAAGCGGTTGATGCCGATGTAGGTCGGCCATTCGCGGTAGCCGTTGTAGACGCGGTGGCCCTTGGAGTCGAGGCGGTAGTACTCGGCGTCGAGTGAGCCGCCCTCGCTGATCGAAGCGCGCATCGTCGTCCCTTTCGTGCCGCGGAGCTCCGTCTTCGCCAACTTCACGTCGCCGATCGTCGGCGGGGTCAGGTCGATGTTCAGCGGCGGCCGCGGACCCGGATCGGAGAGCGGGTTGCCGGGGACGTCGGAGACGATCACCTCACCGCGGACCCAGGCGTGGAGCTTGCACTGGAAGAAGTATTCGCCGGGCTGGGTGAACTGGAGGGTGTATTCGTCGCCCGCGCGGTGGTGGGGGACGTCGGTCCCCGGGTCGGAATCCCACTGGAGATCGTTGGCCGACATCCCGGTCACCGAGTGCTCGAGGTCGGGGCCGAGCCAGTCCCAGGTGACTTTCTCGCCAAGGTTGATGTGGACTTCTTTGTTCGACCACTGGTAGTCGAAGATCGAGACCCGGGTGTTGTCGGCGCTCGCCGCGGCAGGGAGGATCAGCGCCGCGACGCAGAGCAACGCCGGCGTCAGGCGGAGGGTCGTCCTCAATCGACGATGTACCACCCGTTCATCCCCATGTGGAAGTGGGTGAACACGTGGCAGTGGTAGAACCAGCGGCCCGGATTGTCCTCGACGAATTCCAGCCGGAACGAGTCCGCGGGGCCGAACGTTTTGGTGTCGATGATCGTCCCGTCCGGGGCCGTCCAGCGGTGCCCGTGCAGGTGGAAGGTGTGGAAGAAGTTGTCCAGGCCGTAGACGTGGAAGCCGACCCGCTGGCCGACTTTCGCGTGCAGGTCCGGCGTGTTTCCGGCGTAGGCGCGGCCGTTGATGCAGGAGAAGTTTTCCTTGAGGCCGGTGATCGGCGGTTCCCAGGAGTGGAAGCCGAGGAAGAACTCCGCTTCCGGCGCCTGCTCGCCGGGCGCGCGGACGACCAGCGGCCCGAACAGCCCTTTGAAGACCGGCAACGGATCCATCGGCCCGTGGTCGTGGTAGAGCCAGGTCCCTTCGGTCCCCGGTTTCGCTTCCCAGACGTAGGTGAACGTGCGGTTGTGCTGAACGAACCCGCCCGGGTCGGTGAACTTGCCTTTGTAGCCGCCGTCCATTTCATCCGAGTACCAGATGCCGTGCGGGTGCATCGTCACCGGGGACTTCAGCTTGTTGCGGAAGTGGACGATCAGCGTTTCGCCGACGCTGACTTCCAGCAGCGGCCCCGGCACCTTCGCCGGCCCCAGCGGTTTTTTGAAGTTCGGCGACCAGGCGCGGTAGGCCCAGGCGGTGAACTTGGTCTTGCCCTTGATCGGCATGTTCATCATCTCGTCGCGGCCGGTGGGGACGATGTCCCACTCGACCGGCTCGGCGGTGATCCAGTATTCGCGCGCCGCCCCGTTCACGGTGAAGGCGGCGAGCTCGGTGCGCCCGCCGTCGTCCACCGCGCTCGCGTCCGCCTGGGCCGCGTCCGCCGCCGCCACCTTCGGCGGCACCGGGACGTCCTTGGCGTGGGCGTCGACGTCGATCAGCCCTTCGTTCGCGCTGATCTTCTGCCCGGCCAGCGTGCAGAAGAACATGCCCCCGCCGAGCGCGAGGAATCCCCGCCGGTCGAGCCCGCCGTCACCGAAGTTCATCGCCGCCCGTCCTTCCTCGGGTTACTTCTTGACGACGATGGTCATGTGCATCTGCGTCGGGTGGATCGTGCAGATGAACTTGTAGGTGCCGGGGGTCGTGAACGTCTTTTCGAATTCGGCGTTCGTGACCGCGGTCGTCTTGGTCGAGTAGGTGGCTTTGCCCTTCAGCCCCTTCGGCCCGCTCTTCAGGTGGACGTCGTGGGGATAGGTGTTCGCTTCCGCCCAGACCCAGTCGACCGACTGACCCTTCTTCAGGGTCAGTTTTTCCGGTCCGAAGTAGAAGTCGGCGACCGACACTTCCTTCGGCTTCGATTTCGACTGCTGCGGCGCGTTCGCCGCGGCGGCGGCCGCCCCCGAGAGGGCGAGCGCCACCATCGCGATCGTGACCAGCTTCAGCGCCCGCATCAGCAGGTCACTTCCCCGGGCTTCGGCGCGATTTCCACCGGCTTGTACTGCTGGAACGCCGGGTGCGGGGAGACCCGTTTGACCCAGGTGCACTGCTGGTTCTGCGCCGGGCTGGTCCCGGCGTAGCCGAGGATCGTCGACGGGTTGCCGGTTTCCGCCAGGCTGGCGATCTGCAGCCCCGCCGCGATGTTGATGCTCGGCACCGACTTGCTCGCGTATTCGGTGACTTTCGCCTGCGGGCATTCCGGGTAGATCTGGCTCAGCGGCACTTTGCCGTTGCCGGGCGCGAACGTCGAGTTGGAGCTGTTCGCCCCCCAGCAGTTGCCGCCGCCGGTGTCGTCGTTCCACATGTCGTATTCGCCGTTCGGATCGGCGCCTTCGCGGCCCATCACGTTTTCGACGATTTCGTTGTTCACGTTCTTCGCTTCGTTGCCTTCGTTGGCGACGAACGTTTCGCCGGGGCCGGAGAAGGAGGCGATGCCCCACTTGTAGTTGCCGAAGACCCGGTTGCCGCGGACGACGTTGCCATCGCCGCCGTAGAGGACGATCCCGACGCCGGTCGGGTAGTTGATCGTCTCGCCACCGAGTTCGCCGAGCCCCTCGGAGACGGTGTGGAACGCCGACCCGGAGAGGAAGTAGTTGTAGTTGTTCCAGAACACGTCGTTGCGTTCGATCACGTTCCAGGCGTTCGGCTCGTAGCCCTCCGAGTCCAGCGTGTTCGGGACGATCCCGGCGCCGTTGTTGTAGAAGGCGTTTTCGATGATCCGCACGTACTTGGAGTTCGTGCCGGAGTAGCCGAGGACGTTTTCGTAGCTTTTGTTGCCCTTCAGCAGCGTCCACTCCGGCTTCTTCTGGCAGGGCGTGTTGCTGTTCACGTTCCAGCTCTTCTTGTCGCACGGCGTTTCGCCGACGTAGAAGGCCGAATCGCCCTGGTGGTAGCCGGCGGAGTTCGTCATCCGGCCGCCGAAGCAGTGCTTGGCGAAGAGCCCGTAGGAGCGGTTGTCGGACGCCAGCAGGTTGTCCATCGTGTAGCCGTCGCAGTGCTGGCCGCCTTCGTCGGCGGCGTGGATGAAGAAGCCGTTCGACTCGTAGTTGCGCGCCCACATGTTCTTCAGCACCAGGCCGTCGACGCTGATCGCCTCGATCCCGTTCTGCGCCGCCCCGAGTTCGCCCTTCGCGTTCTTGCCTTCGAGGATCACCCGCTTCGGGTCTTTCTTCGTCCCCTCGATCGTCATCCCGTCATAACGTTTCTTCGGCGCGGTGCCGTCGACGACCACGCCTTCGACGTACTTGCCGGGACGGATCGCGACCGTCACCTTCGCCTTCTTGTTCTTGAAGGCGTAGGAGCCGGCGGCTTCGACCGCCTTCTGGATGGTGCGGTAGTGGCAGCCGTGGCGGCAGGCTTCGAAGGTCATCGACTTCGAGGACTTGGCCGGCTTGGCGGCAAGCCCGGCGGCCGGGAGGGCGGCGAGGCCGACAAGGGCCATCAACACGGGGACGAGGGCGAAAACGGGCAGACGATGCTTCATATCTCTCCTTGCAGCGTGGGTGACTGCGTCCCGACCGTTCCAAAGGCGGGGACCGGCGCCGTCCTCCCTGGAGCGGCGGCGCCGTGCTGGCGAGACTGTATCGAAGGCCGAAGCGAGTTCGGCTGTTCAGCCAGGCAGGATCGTCTGCATCGCTTCTTCCAGTTCGTCCACCCCGTAGGCGCCTGAGAGCCGGTCCTTGATCACGCCTTCTTTGCCGATCAGGTAGGTCCAGGGCTCGGTCGGCAGGTGGAAGGCCTTCAGCTGGGGACGGAGGCCCTTGCTGATTTCGTTTTCGTTGTAGACCTCCTGGTGGATGAAGTCGGCCTGCGGTTCGAATTTGTCGGCGACCTGCTGGGCGACGTCGACGACCGGGCCGCAGACGCGGCTCTGGCAGAGGGCCGGGGTGGCGAAGATGAGGACGATCGGCTTCTTGCCGAGGACTTCGGCGAAGTTGACCTTGTGCATCTGGTCGGGCGGCACCCGCGTGTCGATTTTTTCCAGGTCGTTGCCGACGTCGGCGGCGGTCAGGGTGTCGATCTTCGGCGGGCGTTCGCCCACTTTCGGCACCTTCGGGTACTGGTCGACTACCGGGGAGGGGAGGCGGGACGCTTCGAGCTTGCCGTCCTTGCCCTTGATCATCGCGATCGCGAGGTAGGACCCGTCCTTGGCGAAGTCGACCTTCGGCACCACGTAGACGGACTTCGCCTCGCCCGGGCCGGAGCCGTTCTGGGACCGGTAGGCGGGCTTCGTCTCCAGCGTTTCCAGCTTGGCTGGGAGCGGGCCGATCACCTTCGATTTGCCGTCCTTGGCGAAGTAGAGGGCGACTTCGACGTCGTCGACCTGTTCCTGCCCCGCCGTGAAGACACCGAAGGGATAGCGTTCCTCGCCCTTGTCGAAGACCTGCGAGGCGGGCGCGATGACCAGTTCCGAGGGGACCGCGCCGGAGCCGTGCAGCAGCTGGGAGATCGTCTTGCCCTGGGCCTGCGGGAAGTCCTTCTGCGGCGGGGCGGGGCGCGTTTCGCCTGAGCCGCCACCGCAGCCGGCGACGGCCACCGCCGCGAGGGCGGCGAGGGCAAGGAGGATGACGAGACGGCGCTGCATTGCCGGAACGCTACAAGTCGCGCTTAAGCATCCGTAATCTGGGCGCGTGCCGAACATCGAGAATCCCGACTTCCAGCCGCGCGAGGGCGCGCCGCCCGGCTTCCGCGCCTTCCGTGCCCGGGTGGGCTACGAACTCGGCAGCGAGCGCATCGGCGCCAGCGTCTGGAAGCTGCCGCCCGGTGAGGCGGCCTACCCGTACCACTTCCACTATTCCGACGAGGAGCTCGTCTTCGTCCTCAGCGGGCGCCCGACCCTGCGCACCCCGGAGGGAACCCGGCAGCTCGAGCCCGGCGAGGCGGTCCACTTCCCGCTCGGCGAGCAAGGTGCCCACCAGCTCTCCAACCCGACCGACGAAGAGGTCCGCTTCCTCGCCGTCTCCACCAACGGCGCCCCGGACATCGTCGTTTATCCGGACTCGAACAAGATCAGCGCCAGCGAGCGGCTGCCGGAGGGCGGGGGCCTACATACGTTCTTCGACATGGACGACCAGGTCGGGTACTGGAAGGGCGAGTCGGCGCCGGAGGGGTAGGGGGCAAGCGGGGCGGCGGGAGGCCCGTTCTCCCGGCCGCTACGGCAGTCCTAGAGCGGTCCTGGGCGTCTCATCGCGGTCCTGGCTGGCTGTGACCGCGATGAGACGCCCAGGACGCGAGGGGTTCGTGTGGGTTCTGGCGCAGGGACGGCACGAAGTCGGACTTACGTGACACGTGGGAGATCCGGTCGCCCGGGACGCCGGGAACTCCACGCTTCCCGCGGCCTTCCGTCACTTCCGGGCGCTTTCCGGGCCCGAGGAGAGGCCCCGAAAACGCGCTGCGTGAGTTTGGGCCCCTATGGGGGACCAAATCCATGCAGCGCGGTCGTGGCTGTTGGCCGACACGCACGGAAGCGTGGACTTCCCACGCTCTCCGTCACGACTTGCGAGTTCGTGACGCATCCGTGGGACGGCCGTGGGCGTTCCGGGCACATCCCGTGACGCGCCCGTGGCGCTCGCGTAGGCGATCGCCGCCACTCCTCACATCCCCGGCCGTCTCGGCCACGGCCACAGCCAGCCAGGGCCGTGGCCGAGACGGCCCTCTCGCCGACCCGCCTCGCGTCTCCTGTGCTCCGGGCGCCAGCTTGAAAGCGCCCCGGACTCCCGGCCCCAAAACCGCATCGACAACCCCCATCCGGGTATCTCAAGGTATGGGCCGCTTCCCCGCGACCGTCACCGCCGTGTTCGTGCTCGTGCTCGCGCTCCTCGCCGTGCCCGCGGCCGGCGCCGCGCCCGATCCCGCGACTCTCGCGGCCGAACTTCCCACGCCCAGCTGCGCCGAAGGGCCGGAGCGGGAAGGGGCGGTGATCGTCGGGACGCCTTGCGCTGATCACATCGTCGTGCCGCCGACCGTCACTTATGTGGATGGCGGGCCGGGGGACGATGTGATCGAAGGCAGCCTCACCACTTCGGCCTCGACCGCGGCGGTCGCTGCTGCCTCCGGCTCCTGCGAAGTCGAATGCCACCTCGAAGTCGGCAGTCAGACGTTCGAAGGCGGGGCGGGCGACGACATCGTCTACGGCGACCGGGGCAACGACATCCTGCGTGGGAACGCGGGAGATGACCGGCTCTACGGCGGGATCGGGGACGACCGGCTGGAAGGGGGGCCGGGGAACGACTGGCTCTCCGGCGGTTTCGGCTCCGACACGATCGACGGGCAGGAAGGCGATGACTTCGTCCGGGGAGACGGGACGATCGATCACATCTTCGATACGGGCGGTGGTTACGACACGCTCAGCTTCGCGACTGCGGTGACGCCGGGCTTCGGCGCCGGGAGGGCCCCGGCGGTCACCGGCTTCCCGAAAGAAGCCGAAGGCGAACGCGGGGTGCGGGTGGAACTCGCCGCGGGCGGGCAGGACGCCGAAAACGGGGTCGCCGCCTCGGGCGGCGGGGTCGATGAAGTCCAGCCCGGCGTCTTCGAGCGGATCATCGGCTCGCCCTTCTCCGACTACATCGTCGGCAGCGGGGCGAACGAAGAAATCCTCGGCGGCGGGGGCGCGGACGTGATCCTCGGCGGCGGCGGGGTGGACGCGATCGGCGGCGGTGCCGACGGCGACTACCTGGAAGCCGCGGCCGGCTCGACCGTCAACGGCGACGCCGGGATCGACGGCTGCGTCGGCGGCACCCAGTCCGGGTGCGAGGGCACGGCGAAAGCGGTCGACCTGCGCGATCCGACGGCGATCAGCGTGGGGGAGACGGCCGCCGGGTCGGGCTCGACCGACGTCTATCTGGTCGGCTCGAGCGGCGCCGACAACGTCACCGCGACCTACACCGGTGCCGCGGTCGTCTTCACCCGCTCAGGCGGTGGCGGCTTCGACACGGCGGCGAGCGACGCCGGTGGCTGCGTGCTCGAAGCGGGGCCGAACCCGATCACCGCCACCTGCCCGCTCGGCGCGCCGACGACGCCGAGCGTGCCGGCGCTCGACGCGCTCCTCCTCGCCGGGATGGGCGGCAACGACACGATCTCCACGGCCGGCTTCCCGCCCGGCGCCACGGTCGTCGACCTCGGCGGCGCGGGAGCCGACACGATCAACGGCGGGCCGAGCGAAGACGTCCTCGTCGACGGCGGGCCGAGCGACACCTCGCTGGACATCCTCCACGCGGGCGCCGGCGACGACGCGCTCATCCACAACGGCGGCCCTGACTATCTCGACGGTGGCGAAGGCTCCGACCTCTTCCTCTCGGTCTCGGTCTGCGACGGCGAGACGATCGACGGTGGCGCGCCGCTCGCAAACGACCGCGACAACGCCTCCTGGGCGAAGAACGGCGCGGCGGGCGTGGACGCCCGGATCGACCTCGGCGTGGTCGGCGAAGTCGGCCCGACCGAGGCGCCGGTCTGCCCGGGCGAAACCTTCGACCACCTGACCGGGATCGAGGATCTCGAGGGCTCCGAAGGCAGCGACGTCCTCTACGGCGGCGAAGGCGACAACCAACTGCTCGGCCACCGCGGCGAAGACACCTACCGGGCGCTCGGCGGCAACGACACGATCTTCGCCAACTCCGGGACCCGCGACCGCGCCATCGACTGCGGCGAAGGGGAAGACCGGGCGGTGGTCGATCTCGCGGCGGTGGGCGACCCGGCACCGGTCGGCTGCGAGCAGGTGCGCCAAGGCACCGCGAACGAATTCGAAACCGAAATCGAACAGCCGATCCCGGCGCCGGTGACTGTCCCGCCGCCGCCGACGACCCCGCCGCCTCCGCCCCCGGTCGTCAAACCGAAGCCGCCGGTGGACCGCACGGCGCCGCAGACGAAGCTCCTGCGCCGCCCGGCGAAGCTGGTGCGGATCCGGCCGAATCGTGCCGCCGCGGTCGTCTTCCGATTCGCCGCCAACGAGCGGTCACGCTTCGAGTGCAAGCTCGACGCGAAGCCGTATCGCCGCTGTCACTCACCCGTGCGCGCCAAGCTGCGGCCGGGGCGCCACACCTTCCGCGTCTACGCGATCGACGCCGCCGGCAACCGCGACAAGACGCCGGCGTTGGTCCGCGTCCGCGTAGCCGTCATCCAACGTCACGGCTAGTGCGTTCGTCGCTTGTTCCCTTATGCGACACGACCGACGAACGCACCTCCGTAGGGTCCGTCTCACAACCACTTCGAACACAGGAGGGCCCATGAGCAAAGTCATCTACACCGCCGAGGCGCACGTCACCGGGGGCCGGGCCGAGGGGCACGGCAAGACCAGCGACGGAGCGCTCGAGGTTGATCTGCGCCTGCCGGCCGAGATGGGCGGCGAAGGCGGCGGGACGAACCCCGAGCAGCTCTTCGCGGTCGGCTACGCGGCCTGCTTCGAGGGCGCGATCGGCGCCGTCGCGCGGCGCACCAAAGCGGAGGTCGGCGATGTCGAGATCGACTCCAAGGTCTCGCTCAACCCCGGGCCGGAGCGGACCTTCCTCCTCTCGGTCGCGCTCGACGTGACGCTGCCGTCGGTCGAGGGCGACGCCGCCGCCGAGCTGGTCCGCGAGGCGCACAAGGTGTGCCCGTACTCCAACGCGACCCGCGGCAACGTCGAGGTGACGCTGACCGCCAACGGCGCCACGGTCTGAGGGCCTGCGCCGATCTGGCGCGCGCCGCTCGCTGACAGCGCGCGACCGCCGGGAGGAGTAGACCCGCGGGAGGCGAACCGGGCAGTCGTGCATCGACTACCGCTTCGCTTCCCGCTCAGCGCCCTCGCGATCGTCGCCGTCGTCGCGATGGCGATCATCCTGCCGACCGCCTTCGGTGCCTCGGCGCCCGCGCCGGCCCCGACCCGCGTCGCGATGGCGCAGACGGAACAGGTCCAGGGCGCGCCCGGCCGCACGATGGTGCTGAGCAAGGTGACGGTCCCGGCGGGCGCGAAGCTCGCCGTCCACCACCACCTCGGCACCCAGATCTCGCGGGTCGTCTCCGGGACGCTCAGCTACACCGTGCGGGAAGGCAAGGCGGAACTCTTCGAAGGGGAATCCGACGAAGAACCGCGGCTGGTCAAAACGATTACCGCCGGGGTGACGGCACAGATCAAGCCGGGCCAGTGGCTGGTCGAGCAGCCCAGCGACATCCACCAGGCCGCCAACCGCGGCTCCTCACCGGTCGTGATCTACCTGGCGACCCTCCTCAAGGATGGCGCCGCTCCTTCGACTCCTGTCGATCTGCATCAGCGCGCCGCTCGTTAGTCGCCTGCCGGTTCGGGCGGCGCTCCTGGCCCGCGGGCTCGGTCGGGTGCGGTTTCTGGCCCCCGGGCTCGTTCGACCCCGGCTCTTTCACCGCCGCCGCGGCTTTTTTCGCTTTGTCGGAGAGGCTGCCTTTGCCTTTCGCGATCCCGGCAAGTTCCTGCGCGTCCTCTTTCAGCGAGTCGACCCCGCCGCGGTCGTCGACCATTTTTTTGCCTTTGTCGATCAGTTTCTTGAAGTCCATCTCGGTCCTCTCTTAGGGGCAACCTCCAACAGAAGTTAACCGCGACCGCACAGCGCGCGCTACACTCCGGCGGAATGGCTTTCCCGGGTGGACAGAACGATCTTCTTTGCGCGTCCCCCGCGAACGTCGTCGTTGCCGTTGCTGTTGTCGTTACCGAGGCCGAGCTTGCGGTTAAAAGCTCGGTCATCGTCTGACACCGCAAGAACGCCCGCCGACCAAGCAGACACACCAAAGGGACGCGGCGGAGGCGTTGTCACCCGCACCGATCCCTTCGAAGCACTGGCAGGAAGCACTCGGAATCCTGGCGTCCCAGCGCTATCCGCAGCCACCTTTCCCGGCGTCTTTCGACGACCGCCGGCCCGCCCCCTGAACCGGTTAGGTGACGAGGGGGCGGGGTAGCGGACCGGCCATGAAGCCGAAACGGTCTCTTCCCCTCGTCCTGTCCGTCCTCTGCGCCGCCGCCTTGATCGCCGCGCCCGCCGCCGCCTCCGCGGCGACCGTCGAAACCGGCCGGGCGTGCTACGTCGCCAAGGGCAGCAACGGGGTGAACATCGACGTCACCGGCTCCGGCTTCACCCCCGGGGAAGATGTCTTCGCCCAGGTCCCGGCGCCCGGCGGCCTCGGCGCCGTCGACGACACCACGGTCGCCCCTGACGGCACGATCAGCGTGACCGTCCAGCAGCTCTATCCCGAATCGATCGAACCGGTCGTCGAGAAGAAGATGATGCAGATCAAAGGGATCCTCTCCGGCCAGATCCTCGCCGAAGTCCCCTTCTCGATCACCAACCTCGCCGTCAAAACCGTCCCCGCGACTGCCTCGTACAGCAAGGTCGTCACCTACATCTTCGCCGGCTTCCGCCCCCACAAGCCGATCTTCGGCCACTTCTTCCGCGGCGGCAAGCTCGCCGTCACCCACAAGTTCGGCGAGGCCACCGGTCCCTGCGGCACCCTGCACGCGAAGTCGAAGCTCTTCCCCGGCAACGGCCCGCGCGGCGCCAAGTACAAAGTCCAGTTCGACGACTCCAAGAAGGTCGACCCGAAGGCCCAGCCGAAGATCGTGACCTCCCTCGGCTCCGTCTTCTAGCCGCCGCCCCAGACTCCCCGAAGACCCTCTAAGATCGTCCCCTGCGGTCCTCCGCAGGGGACGCGCTGTCCGCCCGGATAGCTCAGTTGGTAGAGCACTTCCATGGTAAGGAAGGGGTCACGAGTTCGAGTCTCGTTCCGGGCTTGGAAGTACCTGCAAATCGGCCCGACGCGACGATCGTCGTCTGCGAGGCCGATTGGCTCAAGACGCAGATCGACCCATACCTGCCGGTGATCGCCCTGGGTCCCCAGCTGGCGGACCCTTCGCAGGGCGGGGAGCCCGACCTCGCCGACTACCACCTACAAAAGCCTTTCCCCTACGAGGATCTGTGCGCGCGCATCGGCGCGATCCTCCGGGGGCGACACGGTCGCCTCGAGGAGCCGGTGCGGGTGGGGGAGCGGCTCGTGGATCCGGCCCGCCGTAAGGTCATGGTCGGGAATCGCGAGGTCGCTCTCGCGAGGAAGGATTCACCCTCCTGCGGGTGCTGGCGTCCCGAGACCTTCCGATCACTCGCTTCGCTCTGGACTTTCGCGCCGAGAGGCCGCGCGCGGGTCTCCCTCTTCGAGAAGCGCGAGGCGCAGGGCCACGAGAGTCTCCGCCAAGCGCTCGTCGATCGGGCGTCCCAGCAGCTCTTCCGCCCTCCGGATCCGGTTGTAGATCGTGTTGACATGTACGTCGAGGGCCTGAGCGGTGCGGAGTGGACTGGCGAGATTCTGCAGATAGGCGAGCGCGGTCTCACGCAGCTGCCGGGTCGCAGCGTCCGGTCCGGCCAAGGCGCCGAGCTCGTCGACGACGAAAGTCCGGGCGCGATCGGCGTCGACGCTTGCGAGGGCGGCGAGGGAGATTTCCGGGTAGACCACGACCGGTCCCGTTGAACCGGAATGACGCGCGACCCGCCTTGCGTCCATCGCCTCACGGTGAGTTCTCACGAACCCGTCCACACCGGTCGCGCCGGTGCCGAACGCGACCCGCGTGCCCTCGGCGGTCCCGGGGGGAAGCAGGTCCTCTGAGAGGATCGTCTCCGCGTCCAAGCCGATCCATCCGTAGACGAGCGAAGGCCCACCGGGCACAAGGAGCCGGTTGGCGGCTCCGAGGCGGTCGGTCAATTCGGCCGCCGCGCTCTCGACGATCGCCCCGCCGGAATCTGCGGCACCGTCGTCCTCGGTCCAGAGCACGAACGCGCGATGGTGTCCGTCGAGCCGGTACGAGAGTCGTGCCGAGGCCCCTTGGTGATCGGTCACCTCTCCCGCCAGAAGGGCACGGATCGTCTCCCGCCTGACGGCGGCGGCGCTCCGCACCCACCTGTCCCTCTCCTCGCCGTAACGGCGGAGCAGTCCCGGCAACAGTCCGTCGACGAATTCGAAGGTCCAGCGCGCGCCCTGCTCCATCGCCGTGGCAAGTGCATCGGGATCGTCCAGCGAGTCCTTGGCGGCCTCCGCGAAGCAGCGGTAGAAGCAGGCCTGACCGACCTGGTAGGTCCGGATCAAGGTCTCGACCGGCAGGCCGCGGCGGACGAACTCGCGGGCATAGGCGACGGCCTGAGGCGGCGGCTGGGGTCCCTGGGCCGGGAGATCGGACTCAACCGTCGCCAGGAAGAGGCCGAGGATGCTGCGGGAGCTCAGCAGCGTGGCCGCTTCGAGCTCTTCGTCGCCGCGGAGCTCGGGCAACTCCTCGCTGATCGCCGCGGAGATCTTCTCGGCGACGGCGTCGATCCATGCCTCATCGATCCCGACGGCGACCACTACGTCGCGGATCGAGTCGTGGGGAGCTCCTTGTCCATCCTCGCCCCGGGTCATGCGGCGAGACTAAGCGACGGGTGCCTCGGCGGCGATCCTTGTGGCCCGCCTCCAGGTGGCGCGCGCGCCGGTGTACGCACACTCCATTGCCTCCAGGCGCCGGAGCGACGACGCTCTCGGTGGTCGCGGGATGGGTCCGGGCCGGAGGAGGAGAGCGATGGGACTTTTCACGGCAGACGATCCGCCGGTCGATCCGGCCACGTTCATGGAGATCCCCTACCGGGACCGGATCCGGATATTGGCCCGGCACTGGGTCGACTACGGGGCGGGGAACCCGAAGTTCGTGATGTTCATCTACATCGCGAAGATGATCGCCTTCGCGGCCGTCGGGTGGACCGTCGCGACGCTGAGCGCCGGGCTCGACCCATTCGACTTCGGCACCTCGTTCGGTGAACCGATCGTCTGGCAGAAGTCGATCGCCTGGATCCTCCTGGTCGAGGTGCTCGGTATCGGCGGGGCCTGGGGGCCGCTCTGCGGGCATTTCAAGCCGATGACCGGCGGTGTTCGCTACTGGGCGCGGCCGGGGACGATCCGGCTGCCACCATGGCCGCGACAGGTCCCCTTCACGGCGGGCGATCGTCGCAGACCGGTCGATGCCCTCCTCTACCTCGCCCTGCTTGCCTCGCTTGTTCTTCTCCTGGCGCTTCCCGGCGACGGGGACGCCGCCGAGACCGCTGCGCTCGGCACCAACGCCGGGCTCCTTCCGACCGCGGCGCTGATCGCGCCGATCGTCCTGCTGGTGGTCTGCGGCCTCCGCGACAAGACGATCTTCCTCGCCGCCCGCGCCGAACAGTGGTTGCCGGCGCTGGTGTTCTTCGCGTTCTTCCCCTTTGTCGACATGATCGTCGCGGGCAAGCTCCTGATCGTGATGGTGTGGTTCGGCGCCGGCGTCTCCAAGTTGAACCGACACTTCGAGCTGGTCATCCCACCGATGGTCAGCAACACGCCCTGGAACCCGGTGAAGTCGATCAAGCGCCGCCATTACGCTGACTTCCCCGAGGATCTGCGGCCCTCGCGCGAGGCGAAGCTACTGACCCATACCGCGGGAGTCTTCGGCGAGCTGATCCCGCCCTTCGTCCTGCTCTTCTCCCACAACCAGACCGTGACCCTCTGCGCGGCGGTCTTCATGATGGGCTACCACGTATTCATCACCTCGACCTTCCCGCTTGCCGTCCCCTTGGAGTGGAACCTGATGTTCATCTACCTCACCGCCTTCCTCTTCCTCGGCTTCCCGGCGCAGGACGGCTACGGCCTCGGCGACATGAGCCCGGCGTTGCTCGTCGTCACCGTCGTCGCCCTTCTGGTCCCCCCGGTGCTCGGCGAGCTCCGTCCGGATCTGGTCTCTTTCCTGCCCTCACTCCGCCAGTACTCCGGCAACTGGGCGACTTCGATGTGGGCGCTGGCGCCGGGGGTCGAAGAGAAGCTCGACCGGCAGGTCGAGAAGCCCGTGCCGCTGCAGACCGCCCAGCTGACCGAGATGTTCGACCATGACACCGCGATCGTCACCCTTCATCTCTACCTCGCCTGGCGCGCCCTCCACAGCCAGGGCCGGGGGCTCAACTCGGTGATGATGAACCAGCTCGGCGAGGACCTCGACCGCTATGACATCCGCGAGGGGGAGGTGCTCGCCAACGCCTTGGTCGGCTGGAACTTCGGCGACGGGCACCTGCACGGCCCCGCGCTGGTCGAGGCGGTACAGGCCCAGTGCGGTTTCGAGCCCGGTGAGCTGATCGTCGTCGTCGCCGAGTCCGAGCCGATCGGCAATGGTCGCCAGCGCTACCTCGTCATCGATGCCGCGGTCGGGGAGGTGGAGCGGGGCTCATGGGCGGTGGGCGACGCGGTCGAGGAGCAGCCTTGGCTGCCGAACGGGCCGATCCCCCTCCGGGTCGATCGGCGACGCCTCGGCTACGAGCGGCGTCGCCACCTCGGCGAGAGCGGCGAAGCCGCCGCGGTGGCCACGGCCTGATGGCGCGCGCGATCGTCGTCGGCAGCGGCCCCAACGGCCTCGCCGCCGCCGTCACCCTGGCCGACGCCGGCCTCGATGTCCTCGTCCTTGAGGCCGCCGACCGCCCGGGGGGAGGGGCTCGCAGCGCCGAGCTGACGCTGCCCGGACTGATTCACGACGAGTGCTCTGCCGCTCATCCGCTGGCTCTCGACTCCTCGTTCGTGCACCGCTTCGACCTTGGCGCCCACGGGCTCGAGTGGTGCTGGGCCGAGGTCGAGTATGCCCATCCGCTCGACGGCGGCCGGGGTGTCGCCGCCTACCGCTCGCTGGCCGACACGGTCAGTGGCCTCGGCAAGGGCGGGAAGGCCTGGGAGCGGCTTTTCGGCCCGGCGAGCAAGAGGTTCGGTCAACTCGCCGAGGACATCCTGCGGCCGGTCATCCATCGCCCCCGCCACCCCTTCGACCTCGTGAGGTTCGGGGCCCGCGCGGCGATGCCGGTGGCGCTCCTGGCTCGCACCCTGCCGACGCCGGAGGCCCGCGCCCTCTTCGCGGGCGTCGCCGCGCACGCCTTCCGACCCTTCGGCGCACCGATGTCGGCGGCGGTCGGGGTGGTGCTCGGCAGCGCCGCGCACGGTCCGGGCTGGCCGGTCGCCCGCGGCGGTTCCGGCGCGATCACGGCGGCGCTCGTCTCCTTGCTCGAGAGCCGCGGCGGGCGGGTCGAGACCGGGGTGGAGGTGACCTCCCTCGAGGAGACCGACGAGGCAGACCTCGTGCTGCTGGACGTCTCCCCGGCGGCGGCGGCGCGCCTGGCCGGTCCGCGGATACCGTCGCGCGTCTCCCGCGCGCTCGACCGGTTCCGTCCCGGGCCGGGGTCCTTCAAGGTCGACTTCGCGATCGAGGGCCCGGTGCCCTGGACTGACGAAGCCTCATCGCGGGCGGGGACGGTCCATCTCGGCGGTGGCCTTGAGGAGATCGCCGCGACCGAGGCCCAGATCCAGCGAGGGGAAATGCCGGAGAGGCCCTTCGTGCTCGTCTGCCAGCAGTACCTCGCCGATCCCTCGCGTTCCGTCGGCAACCTCAATCCTCTGTACGCCTACGCCCACGTACCGAACGGTTATCCGGGCGACGCGACGGAGGCGATCGAAAGGCAGATCGAGCGCTTTGCACCCGGCTTCCGAGATCGCGTCCGGAACCGGGTGGCGCGCACGGTGGCAGCGGCCGAGAGCTACGACGCCAACTACATCGGCGGCGACGTCGTCGGCGGAGCCAACGACCTCCGTCAGCTGCTCTTCCGCCCGCGCCCGGCTCGCGACCCGTACGCCCTCGGGATCCCCGGCGTCTACCTCTGCTCCGCCTCGACCCCGCCCGGCGCCGGCGCCCACGGGATGTGTGGGTTCAACGCGGCCAACTCCGCGCTCCGCGAGCTCGGCCGGCGATGACCGCCCGCCACACCCGCGAGGACACCACCTTCCGGTCCGGAGGAACGGCCTGCGCCGCCTGGCTCTACCGACCGGAGGGCGCCGGGCGGCCCCCGATCGTCGTCATGGGCCACGGCTTCGCCGCCATCCGCGCCCTGCGCCTCGCCGCCTATGCGGAGCGCTTCGCCGAGGCCGGCTTCGCCGTCCTGGTGTTCGACTACCGGGGCTGGGGTGACAGTGCCGGCGAGCCACGCCGGGTGCTCGACATCGGCAGCCAACAGGCCGACTGGCGGGCGGCACTCGTCTACGCCCGAGGACTCGATGGTGTCGACACGAGCCGTGTGACGGCGTGGGGTTCGTCGTTCGGGGCCGGGCACGTGCTCAGCATCGCCGCCGAGGACCACGGACTCGCCGCCGTCGTCGCGCAGGTTCCCCACATCAGCGGACCCGCGTCGGCCTTCGCCGGCTCCAAGCTGACGGCGGCGCGCCTGGGCGTTGCCGGGCTCCGCGATCAACTGCGAGCGGTACTCGGGCGAGAGCCGCTCCGCGTCCCGGCGGTGGGAGAGCCCGGCACCCTGGCGATGATGAGCTCGCCCGACGCCTTGCCCGGCCTGAAGCTTCTGGCGGGGGACCGGTACGAGGAGATCCTGGCGCAGAACAACGTCGCCGCCCGGATCGCACTGCGCCTGCCTTTCTATTCACCCGGACGGGTCGCGGGCGGGATCACGTGCCCGACGCTGGTCCAGCTCGCCAAGGACGACGTCGTCACGCCCTATCCGATCGCGTTGAAGGCCGCTCGCCGGATCCCCAAAGGAGAGGTGCTCAGTTATGAGTGCGGCCACTTCGACCCCTACGTCGACCCACTGTTCGACTCGGTCGTCGGTGACCAGATCGGCTTCCTGCGGCGCAGGGTCTGACGCCTGTGGGAAAGCGGCCCGTCGACGGTGCCCACCAGGCATAGACGCGCATCCGCGACGATGCACGTAGTACTCCCGAGGTGAATGTGGGGACCTTTCTCTTCACGGTCCCGCCATGTTGGAGCGCGAGCTGTCGCGCAAGCGGATGGCGGAGCTCATGCTGCTCGGCGAGCGCTCCACCGCGGGTCTAGCAGGCCCGTCATACTAGATGGCCCTTGATGCGTCGGCTTCTGGTGTTGACGATCGTCGCGTCGCTCGCGATTATCGCCTGGCTGCGAATTTCTCCCGTCGCCGGAGCACCGTCTGGCGACGTCGACTGGTCGCATTGGGGGAACAGCGCGGAGGACACGCATTTTGCCGCGCTCGATCAGGTCGATCGAGGCAACGTCATGCGGCTCCGGGTCGCCTGGACCCGGGCCGAGGGTCCCGGGCAGTTCGTCTGGGAGACCTTCCCGATCGTGGTCGGACGCACCATGTACTACGACACCGGCACCGACGAGGTCTTCGCCGTCGATGCAGGCACCGGCGCGGTCCGCTGGACGTACACGCCTCCCGTCGACTTCCTCGCCGGTCCCCAGATCGCGGGCTCCGAGCCGGTCAGCCGCGGCGTCACGTATGGGGCAGGGCGGATCTACCTCACCACCGTGGATGACCAGCTGATCGCCCTTGATGCCCGCACCGGTCGACGGCTGTGGAGGAAGTGGGTCGCCGAACCGGCGAAGGGGGACACGATGAACTCTCCCGGCGCCTTCTGGCACGGAGAGGTGATCGTCGGCGGCCCGGCGGGCGACGCCGGTCGGCGGGGCTTCGTCGCCGCCTACGACGCCGCGACGGGCAGACGGCTCTGGCGCACCTACACCGTCCCGGCTCCGGGGAAGGGATGGAATCGCGCGCGCGGTAGCCACGGCGGCGGCGACGTCTGGATGCCGCCGGTGGTCGATTCACGAAGCGGGGTCGTCTACGTCTCGACCGGCAACCCGACCCCCGCCTTCGACAATGCCGAACGGCCGGGGTGCAACCCCGCCGCCGACGCGACCGTCGCCATGGACGCGAAGACCGGGAAGGTGAAGTGGAGGCACACCGAGGTCTGTGGCGACTCCTGGGACTACGACACCACCCAGGCGCCGACGATCATCGACCTGAAGAGAGGAGACCGGAGGGTGACGGCGATCGGCGCCGCCTCGAAGTCCGGCTTCTACTCGATCCTCGACGCCGCGACCGGTGGGCTGATCGCCCGTTCTCCCTACATCACCCGCTACTCGCGACCTCACCGTCTGCCGACCCCGGCCGGCGCCGTCGTCTGTCCGGGGATCTTCGGCGGGATCGAGTACGGCCCGTCGGCCTGGAGCCCCGAACGCGAATTGCTCTACGTCGCGAGCAATGAGATGTGCCAGCGCTACGAGCTCGCCTCACGGAGGCAGCAGGAAGCGCACCCGCTGGGCGCGGACGACCTGGCCGGGACGGTCGAACAGGTGGGGCCGGCGACCGGTGTGATCGTCGCCTTGGACCCCGGGACCGGCAGGATCGAGTGGCGGACGAAGCTACCGCTGCCCTCTAACGGCGGCGTGCTCGCGACCGCCGGCGGCCTGGTCATGGTCGGTGACGACGACGGCTACCTCTACGCGCTCGACGACCGCAACGGGAGGACGCTCTGGCGCTACGACCTGGGACGGCGTGTGGGCTCGGCCCCGATCGCCTACGAGATCGACGGGGTCGAGTACATCGCGATCGCCGCGGGCGGCTCGCTGGTCGAAGCGAGGGGCGCCGTCGCGGACCGTCCCGGTCGCCTCTTCGTCTTCCGGCTGGGCGTCAGGCGATCCCGCGAAGGATGATGTCGACCGCCTCCTCGGCGGCGAGCTCACGTGCGGCGCGGTCACCGTGCTGTGCGGTCGACTCTACCTAACTGAATCCGCTTGACTCATCCCCCGCGATGGAGACGCTTGGGCCGTTTCGCCCATGTGGCCCGGCTCACCAGCGACCACCACCCGCGCCCTTCGCTGACGGCGGCGCGGGTGCTGACGGAAAGCTTCGGCCGACGGCTCAGTCAGGGGGCAGGGGACTCGGCGACCACGGCGCTTGAACCTGAGCCAACGCCAATCCTTGGCATCACCTCTTTGGCAAGCAGTTCCAAGTTCAGTCTGAACTCGTCTTCGTAGGCGAACGGATCGGTAGCCGTACCCCAGTCGAAATGAGTACCCAGAAGATAACCAAAGCCACCAACTTCATCGCTCAGGTTGTTTATCTTCTCAACCACAGTATCGGGAGACCCAACGATCCAGAGGTGCTCCATCAGATAGTCGATATCGACGTCGTCGTCTGGAACAGCGGGGTCGTGCTTGAGATTGCCAATCCAGTCGAAGTCCTTGAGGAGGGGGAAATTGTTCTCCATCCAGACCCTGATCTGATTGTTGCTCTTCCGCACGTAGTCGCGCGCCTCTTGATCAGTTTCACCAACGAAGATCTCACGATTCACCCGCCACTGGGCGCGGTCGGGCTCCAAGCCGGCGGCGTACGCCGCGTCGCTATACACCTGCCAATGAGATCTCAGGACGTCGGCGTTGAAGAAGACGCTGAGCGGAATGAATCCATTGGCGCCCGCGTAAGCCAGTGATCCGCTGCCAGGTGACAGACCAGCGATAGCCAGCGGCGGATGAGGCTTTTGGAACGGCTCGATGTGGGAGCGAAAGGAGCCCACAGGACCGATGTTCTTGACCGTCCAGTGCTCACCTTCGAACTCCCAGAGCTGGTCGACGTGCTCGGTCCACAGTTTGATCATGATCTCGACCGCCTCGTAGGCGGCATCACGATTCTCTCCCTTGAAGCCGTCGAGGTTGGTCAATGCCCAGTCGGGTGGCTGGGAGCCGGCGGCAATTCCACAGATGTAGCGGCCTTGGGCCATATGGTCCAATTGACAGATTCGGAGCGCCAAGGCTGCCGGGTGATAGAAGGAAGGAATGTAGCCCCCCGAGCAGACCTTGATCTGTTTGGTCCGCGCCAAGGCCTGAGAAATCAGCAGATCGCCAGCCGGCAAGGGCTCCCACGGTGCAGTCAGGTGCTCCCCGATCCAGACCTCGGAGTAGCCAAGCGCGTCAAGCCATTCAATCTCTTTCAGGTCTTGGGCGATCGCGTCATACATCTTCCGCTCGGGCGGATGGCTCGGCATCATGAACTGGCCGTATTTCATTTTTGCTCTCCTATCGACGTAAGAACCCGGTGCCAGATTACGACATTAGCCGCGCGGGTGCTGATCCGCCTACCCGAGGCTCGTGGGCGCGCTCCGAGCGGACTTGGGTGGGCCACTGGTAATGGGCGAACGCGGATTACGTCACGGGGCGATCTGCACAGGTGGCTCATAGACCCCGGGCCCGCTCAGATCCCAGCGTCCTGAGGTCTGGTCCGTTAGATATCCCGACGTCGTGTTAGGATAAAAATGCCGGGGTTTGGGAGAGCGGAATGCACACCCCCTTACGGAGACGATCGAAGAGGGATAAATGAGCGACCTAGTCGAGTTCGGGCATTTCAACCATATGAACCAGGTTGTTCCGGACTACCGCGAGGCGGTTGAATTTTATGAAGAGAAGTTCGGCGCACAGTTTCTCTATCCGGTAGCCAGCAATCCATACGCGCAGGCCTGCCTGATGAACTTCGGTGGAGCGGTGATCGAGTATGTGGCTCCGCGTCTGGCTCCCTTTCGCGCCCCGGATGACAAGACAGGATTCGAAGGAACCTTCTGGTACTCAACCGGACCTGCCGCGTTCGTCGTCGACTATCCGAACCTGGGCGGACATTTCGCCGGCCTTGAGTACTACGTCACCGACCGCGACGTGACCTTTGACCGTATGGAGGCCAAGGGGCTGCGACTACTGGACCAACGAGAGTGGAGTTACTTCCTCACCTACCCCGACCAATGCCATGGGGTCTCATTGGAGATCTTTGATCTCGACTGGTATTCAGGGCAAGCCATGGACTTCTATGTCGAGCCGATGAAGCCCGCCGGCTATTGGAGCGAGGAACACCCGCTCGGAATAACCGGTTTTCGTTACTCGGTTGCGGTCAGAGACATTGACGCTGCCGTGGGATTCTTTACGGACCTCTGCGGCGCCGAGACGAAGTACGTCGAAGACCGGCCCGGTGCCCACGCGGTCGGATTGACGATGGATTCGGCGGGAATGGTCGTCGACTTCCTTACCCCGAGCGGAGAGGGATCGTTGAAAGCATTCCTCGACCGTAACGATGACCGCATCCGCGCGATGATCTTCGAGGTCCACGAGATCAGTGCGGTCGAACGCTACTTCAAGGCCAAGGGCATAGTTCTGCTGCCGGGCGACCTGCCAGGCGCGGTAGTGGTCGACCCGAGGCAGAATTTCGGATCCATCTACGAATTCGTCGAGAGTCGCGACTGAGATAGAGGCGTCGCCCGACCCGACCGAAAGAACACGCGGTCGGACTGAAGACGCGATTCAGGCTCTCGGGCCCGCGGGAGTGGCGCTCTTTCCGAGATAGTCCAGCACCCGGCGCCAGGCGTCGGCCGAGGCCTCGGCGAATTCCTCCTGGGACCGGTCGAAGAAGGAATGTGGCGCGCCCGCATAGACATGTACCTCGTGTGGGATCCCGTTGGCGCCAAGGGCGGTGTCGAAAGCCTCAATATCTGCGGCGGGGATCAGATCGTCCGCGCCGCCGAAGAGAGCCAGGACCGGCTTCCTGATCTTGTCGACGTTCTTCAACGGGGCGGGGAAGTTGTCGGAGTCGATGCCCGCCCGAGCCGGGTCCAGCATGCCGTAGAAGCTGATCACCGCGCTCAGGTCGAGGTCCGAGTTGGTTGCGCAGAGGTCCGACTGGGCCCCGCCGAAACAGAACCCCAGCGTTACGGTGTTGTCGGAGTCGGTTCGCTCGAGGAGCGCGGCGCGAGCCGCGGCGACGTCCGCCTGGATCTGGGCGGGCGTGGTCTGCATGGTGTGCGTCATGAAGTCGAAGTCCTCTCCACGCTCACCGGTTCCGGCCGTCCGCCCGAAGAAGTCGATCGCGATCGCGTGGTATCCCGCGGTGGAGAATCGCTCCGCCAGCTCGACGTAGAAGCGATAGAGACCGCGCACGTCGGGAAGGATTATCACCGACGTGCCCCCGATCGGCTCCGGACACTCCGCCAACGCGGCGGAGAAGCTCGTTCCGTCGGCGCTCTCGAGTACGAGCATCTCGGCGGCGGCACCACCTGCCATGGGGGCCAGGACGCGGTCCTCCGGAACCATCGGCGGCAGGGCGTCGAACTCGAAACACATGATTCTTCTCCTCTTCAGATGGGGCAGGCGTCAAGCATCGGGTCACCGGCGTGTCACGGCATCGCGGCCTTCCAGTGCCGCGTCGAACGCCGCCACCAGCTCATCGTAGAGCTCCTCCTCGTGCCCGTCGAAGCGCTGGCGGAACGATCCGTGGAGCACGAGCACATCGGTGGCACCGGTGGTGTCGAGGATCGTAGGAAGGTTGCGAAAGGTGGATGCGACCGTGGGCACCCCGACCTCGTCGACCTTTGGTCCGACCAAGACCCGCAACCTGAGGGAACTGGGGATGCGTCCGTCGTCGGCGAGAGCGGAACGAAGACGGCGGGCGCCCTCGACGATCTCATCGGTGGAGAAGCCGGGAGGGGGCAGCCAGCCAATCCCTTTCGTCACGATCCGCCGCACATTTCGACCGTGGAGCTTTCCGCCGGTCCACAGCGGGATTCCGTCGCGCTGTATCGGGCACGGCTCGCAATGGATACCCGAGAGAGAGGTGTGCCCGGACTGAAAACGCGACGGCCCGGGGCCCCAAAGCTCCTGGCAGGCCGCCAGCGTGTCGTCGAGGAGCCGCCCTCGGTCGGCGAAGTCCAAGCCGACGGCGTCGTATTCCTCCTTCAGCCATCCGCTTCCCACCCCGAGTTCCAGGCGGCCTGCGGAGATTTGGTCGAGCGTCGCCGCGGTCTTTGCCAAGAGCGCCGCCGGCCTTAGGGGTGCGATCAGGACGCCCGTCATCAGACGGATCGTCGAGGTCGCACCGACAAACGCAGCCAGGGTCGTCAGCGGCTCGAGCCAATGCCCGTCGGGCCCGCCGGGAAACGATCCATAGGGGTAATCGCCGAGATTACCGCCGAGAACGACGTGGTCGGCGACGCTGATGGCGTCAACTCCGGCGCGCTCGGCCGCCGCGGCCACCTCGACCAACTTGCCCCATTCGCCATCGCGCAGGAACGCGCCGTGGTTCGGGAGGCCGATGACCAGCCGGGGTCGCAATGGTCTACCCGGGCATCTCGCCGAAGTCCACCTTCTTCGACCACTGCATGTTCACCGTGACGGACGTCGCGCGCCAAGCCCCGTCGCGCCTCTCGTATGAGTTGTCGTAGTAGGCGGTGACGAACCCCTCCTCGCCTCCGGCGGTTCGAAGGAAGCAGATAGTGTGCGCGTCCCCGGTTGCCGCGTCGGGTCCGGTGAAGTCGACCGTGGCGTTGGTGATCCAGTGGTGCGTCTCCGGTGAGCCGTCCCATACTTCGCGCAGAAGGGATTCGATCGCCTCCGTGCCCTGGGCCGAGTCGAAGAGCCCCGGGATCGAGAACACCCCATCCTCGTGGAAGATCTTCATGAACCGATCCATTTCCTTGCGGTCGATGCCGTGGGCGTAGTCAGCCAGCAGGCGGTTGATCTCCGACTCGGCCTCGAGTCGGTCGATCCTCTCCTCGATACTGTCCATCCGTTGTTCCTCCTTGCGTCGCGTTGAGGTCGGTCCACCCTTGCTCGTCCGGGTGGATGCCGACGGTTACAAGACCTCGAAGAGCCCCGCGGCTCCCATGCCCCCGCCCACACACATCGTCACGACCACGTAGCGCGCGCCTCGCCGTGCGCCCTCGATCAGCGCGTGCCCGATCAGGCGCGCCCCACTCATCCCGTACGGGTGGCCGATGGAGATCGCGCCACCGTCGACGTTCATCCGCTCGTTCGGGATGCCGAGGCGGTCGCGGCAGTAGACCGTCTGCACGGCGAAGGCCTCGTTCAGCTCCCAGAGATCGATGTCATCGACGGTGAGCCGGTTTCGCTCCAGCAGCCGAGGGACCGCGAACACGGGGCCGATACCCATCTCGTCCGGCTCGCAGCCGACGACGACAAAGTCCTTGAACGCGCCCAGCGGACGAATGCCGCGCGCTTCCGCCGCGGCGGAGTCCATCACCACGCAGGCGGCCGCGCCATCGGACAGCTGGCTCGCGTTGCCGGCGGTGATGGAGCCGCCCTCGATCACCGGCGCCAGGCCGGCGAGCCCCTCGATCGTGGTGGACGGCCGGTTGCACTCGTCCGCCTCGAGGGTGACCTCGACGAGGCTCTCCTCGCCACTCTCGCGGTCGACCTTGCGCATCGTCGTCTGGATCGGGACGATCTCCGCCGCGTAACGACCGGCTGCCTGCGCTTCGGCGGTGCGCTGCTGGCTCTGCAGCGAGTACGCATCTTGGCTCTCGCGATCGACCCCGTAGCGCTCGGCGACGACCTCGGCGGTTTCGATCATCGACATGAAGATCTCCGGCTTGTGCTCCTCGAGCCACGGATCGCGGGACTTGAAGGTGTTGAAGTGCTCGTTCTCGACCAGGGTGATCGACTCGAGGCCTCCCGCGGCGACGATCTTGGATTGACCGGTAAGTACCTGTTGGGAAGCGATCGCGACCGTCTGTAGCCCGGTGCTGCAGTAGCGGTTGACGGTCATGCCCGGGACGCCTGCCGAGAGGCCGCTTCGGAGCGCGATCTGGCGGGCGATGTTCGACCCCGTCGTCCCCTCGGTCCACGAACTGCCGAAGATGACATCGTCGACCTCGTCGGTTCCCACACCGGCGCGATCGAGAGCCGCCGTGACCGCGTGGGCGCCGAGCGTCGCACCGTAGGTGTCGTTCAGCGAGCCTCGGTAGGCCTTGCCGATCGGGCTGCGGGCGGTCGAGGCGATCACGGCTTGGGTCGTCATCCAGACTCCGTTCTTATGGGGAAACTTGCTTCCTTCTCCTAATTCGACGCCATCTTATCGCCCGGGCTATAGTCATGCGGGTGATTCCGATCGACCGTAAGTGAAGGAGCGAAATGGCAAGCGCCCAACTCCCCGAGGCCCCTATCCGGCATAGAGATCGCTTTTTCATCGGCGGCGAATGGGTGTCTTCATCCTCCGACGCGAGGATCGATGTGATCGATTCGACGACCGAGGAGCACTACTTCAGCCTCCCCGAGGCGATGCCGGCGGACATGGACCGAGCGATCGCTGCGGCTCGGAAGGCGTTCGACGACGGTCCTTGGCCGCGGATCTCACACGCTGAAAGGGCCGAGCACATGAGGAGCCTCGCTCGCGAGTTGCGGGCCCGCAGGGAGGCCGTCGCGCAGATCTGGCCGCGCGAGACCGGCGTTCTCCACGGTCGGGCCACGGGTGCGGCGGATGCGGCGGCCAACACGTTCGACTATTACGCAGGGCTCGCCGACACGTTTCCGTTCGAGGAAGAGAAGGCGCCCACCACGGGCGGCGGATTCGGGCTCCTGCTGCGCGAACCGGTCGGCGTCGTCGGGGCGATCATTCCCTGGAACGGGCCGCTGAGCCTGATCGGCTACAAGGTCGGGCCGGCGCTGATCGCCGGCTGCACGATCGTCCTCAAGTCGTCACCGGAGGCTCCCGGCGAGGCCTACCTGGTCGCCGAGGCGGCAGAGGCCGCGGGACTGCCCCCGGGTGTGCTCAACGTGGTCACGGCGGACCGGGAGGTCTCCGAGCTGTTGGTCGTCGATCCGCGGGTCGACAAGATCACCTTCACCGGTTCGACGGCGGCAGGCAGGCGTATCGCTTCCCTCTGCGGCGAGCGGATCGCGCGCTGCACGCTCGAGCTTGGGGGAAAGTCGGCTGCCGTGATACTCGACGATGCGGATCTCGCCGCGGCGGCGTCGAACATCGCGGCGAATGAGTGCATGCTGACGGGTCAGGTCTGTGCCTCGTTGACCCGTCTCGTCGTCACCCGGCGACGGCATGACGAGTTCGTTGATGCGCTGGTCGAGAGCTTTGGGACCAAAATCGTCGGTGACCCCTTCGACGCCGCGACCGAGATGGGTCCCTTGGCCGCCGAGCGCCAGCTCGACCGAGTGCGGGGATATATCGATAAAGGGCGCGAGGAGGGGGCGAAGCTCGTGGCCGGCGGAGGTCGGCCCGCCGGGCTCGACCGCGGGTGGTTCGTCGAGCCGACCGTGTTTGCGGAGGTCGACAACTCGGCGACGATCGCCCGCGAGGAGATTTTCGGTCCGGTCCTCTCGGTCATCCCGGCTGTCGATGAGGCGGACGCGGTCCGGAAGGCCAACGACTCGATCTACGGGCTCAACGCCTCGGTCTTCACCGAAGATCCGGAGCGCGCTCGCGAGGTGGCGACTGCGCTTCGCTCTGGCACCGTCGGCCACAACGCCTTCCGGGTGGATTTCGGGATCGCGTTCGGCGGCTTCAAGCAATCCGGTATCGGCCGCGAGGGAGGCGAAGAGGGCCTGCGCCCGTACCTCGAGACGAAGACGGTGATCCTCGAGGACTCAGCCGACGTTTAGCGGTCCGGTCGGCAGAAAAGCTAACCTGACATCAACTTATAAACCGCTGCGACGACGAAGGACGGAAGTTTGACTGTGACTGACGGACCGCGCCGGTGGATGCGCCGGACGATCTTCGAGGCTGAGCACGATGTATTCCGCGAGTCGGTGCGAAGGTTTCTGGAAGCGGAGGCCCTGCCTTACCAGGAGGAATGGGAGGCGCAGGGTCAGACTGCCCGTTCGTTCTGGGAAAAGGCCGCCGACCACGGCTTCGTCGGCTTCGAGGCGCCGGAGTGCCATGGCGGCTTGGGGCTCGAGGACTTTCGCTTCAACGCGATCCTCAGCGAGGAGGCGATGTACGTGGGGGTCTCGAGCGACTCCTTTCAGCTGCAGAACGACTGCGTCCTGTCGTACCTGCTGCATCTCGGGACGGACGAGCAGAAGAATCGCCTGCTGCCCGGGTTCACCGCGGGCAAGGTGCTCGGTGCGCTCGGGATGACCGAGCCAGGCACCGGATCGGACCTTCGAGGCATCCAGTCCCGTGCGGAAGAGCGGCCGGACGGCTGGCTGCTCAACGGGGCGAAGACGTTCATCACCAGTGGAATCCAGGCCGATTTCGTGATCGTGGTCGCGAAGACGGGAGGCGAGAGGGACCCTGACGCGCTCAGTCTGCTGATCGTCGAGGACGGGGCGGAGGGGTTTTCGAAGGGACGCAAGCTCGACAAGATCGGCCACCGTGGGCAGGACACGGCCGAGCTCTTCTTCGACGACGTCTTCGTTCCGGAGTCCAACCTCCTCGGTCGCGTCGGCGGTGGTCTCGACCACCTTCGCGCGGAGCTGCCGCGTGAGCGACTCGGAGTTGCCGTCGGCGCGGTGGCGGCCTCCGAGGCCGCGCTCAAATTGACGATCGAGTACGTCAAAGACCGCCGTGCCTTCGGCCGACCGGTCGGTAGCTTCCAGGCGAGCCGTTTCGAGCTGGCGAAACTATGGACCGAGGTCGCCGCGGCCCGGTCGTACCTCGATTCGGCGATCGTGGCACAGGCCGGGAAAGAACTCGGCGCCGAGGAGGCGGCCGGCCTGAAGGCGCACACGACCGAGCTCCACTGGCGGGTCGTCGATCGGTGCCTGCAGCTCCATGGGGGATACGGCTACATGGAGGAGTACGACATCGCCCGTCGCTGGCGGGATGCCCGCGTGCTACGAATCTACGGCGGTACCACCGAGATCATGTGGGACATCGTCGGCCGGGCGATCCAGTCCTGACCGCGTGACGGGCGCCGTCAACGCCGCCGATCTCCTCCGGACCCAGAGCGATCGGGTCGGCGAGCTTCCCTGTCTTCGTTGCGGGGAGGGCGAGTGGTTGTCCTACGCCGAGCTTGATGACCTGAGCTCCAGGACCGCCGCCGGTCTCGTCTCGCTCGGGGTGGAGCCGGGAAACCGCGTGGTGATCCTCGCGGCCAACTCCACCGAGATGGCCGAGTGCGTCTTCGCGATCTCCAAGGTCGGAGCGGTGCAGGTACCGCTCAACACGTACCTCCGCGGTTCGTTCCTGAACCACCAATTGGCCGACTCCGGTGCGAAGGTCGCGATCGTCGACGTGCATGGCCTCGCGAGTCTGCGCAGACTGGGCCCCGAGTGTCCGATCGAGCGGATCGTCCTGATCGGGCCGTCGGACCCTGACCCGATGGTCACCGCTCTCTCGGAATTGAGGCAGGCCTCGGATCCGCTCCCACCAAGATCGGCCAGGCGCGGCGACCTGGCCGCGATCATGTACACCTCCGGTACCACCGGGCCGGCAAAGGGGTGCATGGTCCCTAACGGCATGTTCACCGAAACCGCCTCCGTGTTCGGCTCGGCTGGATGGTTCGTGCCCGGCGATCGCGTCCTGACGACGTCACCTTTGTTTCATATGGGCTGTCAGAGCGGAATGCTGATGGCCGCACTTGCCAACGACGCGGCCCTGTGCGTACTCGACCATTTCAGCGCGTCCGGCTTCATGCCTTTCGCCCGGGCGATAGATGCCACCGTCATCTATGGGGTCGGCGCGGCTGCGGTGGCGATCCTCGGACAGCCGGCTTCCCCCTCGGATCCGGACAACCAGCTTCGCTGTGCGCTCTGGGTGCCTTTGCCGGGCGATCGGGCAGATGAGTTCGAAAGGCGGTTCGACGTCCCGACGCGATCCGCCGCCTATGGGCAGACCGAGTGCATATCGATCTCACTGTCCTCGATCTCCGAAGCGCTTCCTCATGGTTGCGCGGGCCGCCCGAACGACCTTGTCGAGGTCAGTGTGTTCGACGATCAGGACCGCGAATTGGGACCCGGTCAGAGCGGGGAGATCGTCGTCCGTCCGAGCCGGCCGAACTTCATGTACCAGGGATACTGGAATCGGCCGGAGGCGTCGGTGAAGGCCGTTCGGGGCCTATGGCATCACACCGGCGACCTCGGGCGCCTCGACGAGGATGGTCGGCTGTGGATCACCGATCGCAAGGTCGACGCCCTCCGGCGCCGCGGCGAGAACGTCTCGTCCACCGAGTTGGAGGCGGTGATCAGGCGATACCCGGGGGTGCGCGAGGTCGCCGTCCACGGCGTGCCGAGCGAGATGTCGGAGCAGGACATCAAGGCCTGTATCTGTCTGAATGGGGACCAGACGCCCCCGTCGACGCAGGACCTTTTCGACTTCTTCCGTCGTGAACTTCCGTATTTCGCGATTCCGCGGTACGTCGAGTTCCTTGAGGAGCTTCCGGTCAATGCGATCGGCCGAGTGCGGAAGGACGTGTTGCGCGAGAGGCCCCACTCGGTCGCCACCTGGGACTTCGAGCAGCTGGGCTATTCGGTCGTGCGAGACGAACGACGTTGACCGTAAGCGGACGTCAGTATATATTAAGCGCATGCGAAAAGCGGTGAACAAGGTGGTCAGCCTCGACGAGCTCGCGGAACTCGTACCGGAAGGCAGCCTCATCGGCCTTGGGGGAGCTTGGCTCTCGAACCATCCGATGGCGGCGATGCGTCAACTTCTTCGCGACGAAGTAGGGAACCTTCATCTCGCCGAGACCATGGGGTCGATGGACATCGACATGATGGTCGGCGCCGGACTGGTATCAAAGGTCACCTTCTCGATGGTGTCCCTCGAGGCCTTCGGTCTGCCGCCGCACTTCAGGCGGGCCGTCCAGAGTGGGGAGATCGAGATCACCGAGCTCAGCGGTCTTGCCCTCAACACCGCGTTCGAGGCCGCGTCGCGCAACATCCCGTTCCTGCCCATGGCATCGCTCGGCCTTTCCGAGTTTCCCGCGCGGCAACCTGATTGGTACGCCAAGATCGATGACCCGTTCACGGGGATAGACCTCTTGGCCGTCAAAGCGCTGGCTCCGGACGTGGCGATCCTCCATGCCCGCCGGGCCAGTGCCGAGGGCGACTGTCAGTTCGATGGACCGATGGCGATCGATCCGGAGATGTCACGGTCGGCGAAGAGGTTGATCGTGACGTGTGAGGAGATCGTCTCCCGCGAGACGGTCGAAGCCACCCCGCATATGACCAAAGTCCCTGGATTCTTGGTCGACGCGGTGATCGAGGCTCCGTTCGGCGCCCATCCACTTACCCACGTCCCGCTCTACGGGCTGGACGCATGGGAGCTCCGCGACTATGCCGCCGCCGCGGCGGACCCCGCGGCGTGGCCGGCCTACCTGGAGCGGCTGCGGCGGGAGAGCGAGGACGAATACCGCGACCGCACGCTGCCGCCCGATCGGCGCCGGGTGATCCGCAATCTGGCCCGTGCCGGAGAGCCACTCGGAGAGGGGGCACGATGACCTACCGGGTAGATGAGTTGATGATCTGTCGGATCGCCCGTGAGGTCGACGCGAGCGGGGTGACCGTGCTCGGGTCCTTCACCCCGCTCGCCTACGCGTCCTACATGCTCGCCAAGCTCACGCACGCGCCCGACGCGCCGCTGATCGGCTACAACGCCGTCGGCATGCCGCCGGTCGAGTTGAGCCTGACGAGTGCCGAGGCAGCGGCCTACCGCGGCGCGACCGCGCACTGGACCTTCATCGAGAACACCCAGTCCGTCCACCTTGGAGGGAGGGGCCTGGTGGAGTGCGTCTCTCCCGCGCAGATGGACGGCACCGGTGCCTTCAACACCTCGGTGATCGGTCCGTACGACCATCCGAAGGTTCGCCTGCCCGGCGGCACCGGATCGCCGGAGGTGGTGCAGAACTACGAGAAGATCATCGCCTACTTCGGCAGCCACAACACGCGAGGGCTGGTCGAGAAGGTCGACTTCGCGACCGGCGGCCGCTCTCCGGTCTCGCCCGAGGCCCGCCGCGAACGCGGCCTGCTCGTCGGTCCTGTATGGATCATCACGCCGCTGGCAGTGCTGATCAAGGACACCGACGAGGAGGGTTTTCGGATCGAGAGCCTGCACCCCGGCGTCGACGTCGAAGAGGTCGTCGAAAACACCGGCTTCTCCCTGATCGTGCCGGAGGGCATCCCGGAGACCACCACACCGACGGACACCCAGCTGCAGCTCCTGCGGGAGCGCATCGACCCGTTCGGGACGAGTCAATTCGACTTCCTGGACGCCCGCGCCCGCGCCGCCTACATCGAGGACATCATGAGCCGGGAATGGGCCCGCGCCGCGGCGATGCCAGATGTCTGAGCCCGAGGGTCGTACGGCAGGCGCCGGGTCTCCGATCCTGGTCGAGGACGACGGCAGCGTCCGTCGCATAACGTTCAATCGACCCGAGGCCCGGAATGCCCTGAATTCCCGTTGCTACCGGCTCCTTGCCGAGGCGTTGGACTCGGCCGCGGAAGACCGGTCCATCAAATGCGTCCTCGTCACCGGTGCCGGGGATCATTTTTGCGCTGGTCTGGATCTGCGCGACGACGAACTTGAGGCGGATGACGCCTGGCGGGTCTACGACGATTTCATCTCTCGCCTGGAACAGTTCCCCAAGCCGCTGACGGCCGCGGTAGCCGGCGTCGCGGTAGGGATCGGGGCGACCATGCTCGGTCACTTCGATCTGGTCTTCGCCGGTCGATCGGCGAGGTTCCGGCTGCCGTTCCTGTCCCTCGGCCTGTCGCCTGAGGCCGGCTCGACCTTCACCATGCCCGCGGCGATGGGCGCGCAAGCGACGGCCCATGCGCTCTTCACCGCTAGCTGGATCTCAGCCGAGGAGGCGGCGGCCGCGGGACTCGTCTGGCGCCTTGCCGACGACGCCGTTCTGCTCGACGAGGCTGCCGAGGAGTGTGCACAGGTCGCCAAGATGCCGGTCGCGTCCCTGGTCGCCACGAAAGAACTCCTCCTGGCGAACAAGCTCGGCCCGACGCGCTCGGCCAGGCAACGTGAGGAGGCAGAATTCCGTCGCCTCCAGGCGGGTCCGGACCATGCCGAGGCCCTCGCGGCGTTCGCCGAGCGCCGCGAGCCCGTCTTCTAGATTCAGCGGCCCGCCGCTCGGCCCGGGCGACCACCAGACCGAGGGTTTCGAAGTCCCAGGTACCGGCGGCGATTCCCCGATCCCGCAGGGCCTGCTTGCGTACCCGGCTGCAGACAGCGGGTACGGCCACCTCCCGCACCGATGGATGTTTGGCGATCGCCGCCTCGACCTCGAGCGACGACACGTTCCCCCATAATCTGACGGCTTGTTATATAGTCTCTGCTTGACCGGTCTCAGGTCGGTCAGATCACCCGCGGCGTCAGCAGTGGTCGCCGCATCTCGTCCGTTGTCAACAGGTTCAAGGGGGAGCACGAATGAGAAAAACCCGGTTTCGCGGGTTCTGGGGCTACGCAATAGCGGCGGGCCTGATCGTCATGGCAAGCCTCGCGCTGGCCGCCTGCGGTGGCTCGGACGGGGGGAGTTCGTCGGGCTCGGCGACGAACGATGATGAGTCGACTGCAGCAGCTGCGACGGAAGGGGTTGACGTCGGCACTGGCACTCCCATTCCGGTAGGGCGGGAAGAACTGAAACTTGCCTTCGTGGCGTCCGGTCTCTCATCGCCTGCTGGTGCATCGCAGAAAAGAGGCGTCGAAAAGATCGCCTCGAAATACAACATCCCGGTTGAGGTGTTCGACGGCCAATTCGACCCGGCTCGCCAGTTCTCGCTTTTCCGCAACGTCGTCGAAGGCGGTAAGTACAACGCCGTCGTTACCGTGCCGCTGAGCGGTGACCAGTCCTGCGAAATCCTGTCCAAGACCGCGCCCTCGAAAGACACCATCGTCAGCGTCATGATCATTCCGATCTGTGGCCGCGATTTCGAATCGGCCAAGGGCAACGGGTTGTGGGAGCCGGGAACGCTTGACACCGTTGGTATCACCACCAACAAGGAGGGTTTGGAAAACGTTGCCGAGACCTGTAAAGCGGAAACCGGAGGTGGCGAAACCATCCTGATCAACGGCCAATCTGGATCGCCGAACTACGAAGCGATGACCGCCGCCTTTGAATCCGCTGGATTTGACATCGTCGCCAATTACGCAACCAACTATGACCCGTCGGAAGCGCTCGAAAAAACCTCGGCCGCCTTGCTCTCAAATCCGGACCTGAAAGTCATCGCGACCACCTCGCCACTCTTGGTCCAGGGCGCAACTCAGGCGTTGAAATCGGCCGGCAAGGCGCCCGGCGCCGTCAAGATCTGCAACATCTATGGAGGTAGCGAACAGATGATGGATCTGGTCAGGTCGGGCGAGCTGACGGTCGACACCTATGCGAATACTGAATGGGTCGCCATTGCAGCCGTTCAAAGCATCGTCGACGCCGCGGAAGGTAAGCCGATCCCGCGTGTTTCGGTTCCCGGTCCGAACGGCACGATCGTCAAGTCCGGGACCATGGACTGGCCGCCGCCTTACACCAAGAAGACGGTCGCTCAGTTCGAGCCGAACGGGGACTAGGTTCCCGGATCTTGAGTGCAGAAGCTCGCGGCTCCTAGGGCTGCGGGCTTCTGCTTCGAAGGGGACCGATGACTGAACCCCGGATCGACAAGCGTGATCTTGGGCGTTGCCGGCGGCGTTGGTACCGCCTGTGTCCGGTGAATCAGGCCAGATGATCCATCCAATCGGAGACAAGACGCCCTCGGTCCACGAGACCGCCATCGTCCATCCGGACTCATCGATACTCGGCGACGTCGAGGTGGGGCCCCACGCAAGCGTCTGGCCGGGCGCGGTGCTACGGGGAGACTACGGAGCGATTCGAATCGGATCGGGGACGAGTATCCAGGACAACGTGGTCATCCACGGGGTCGGGGCGGGAACCCATGTCGGCGCGAACTGCATTGTTGGGCACCTGGCGTTCATCGAGGAGGCTGTCGTCGAAGATGCCTGTCAGATCGGTGTAGGGGCGCGAGTGCTGAACGGTGTCCGGATGTGCACCGGTTCCGTCGCTGCGGCAGGCAGCGTGATACTGCCCGGGACCGTCGTCCCGGCCAACATGAGAGCGCAGGGTGTACCTGCCCGGATCGTCGACGTTCAGAACCCGAGCAGGGCCGAGATCGAAGCTGCAGCGAAGGATTACGTCGTCGCCGCGGAAGGGATGGCGGCATCGCTCGTTTAGGTGTGTCGGGTCCGGACCATGCCGAGGCCCTCGCGGCGTTCGCCGAGCGCCGCGAGCCGGTCTTCTGGACTCAGCGGCCCCGCCGCTCGGTCCGGGCGACCACCAGGCCGAGGGTTTCGAAGTCCCAGGTATCGGCGGTGATTCCCCGATCCCGCAGGGCCTGCTTGCGTACCCGGCCGACGGCGGTGACCGGCAGCTCGTCCATCAGCTCGACGTAGCGGGGCACCGCGAAATAGGGCAGCTCGCGCTTGAAGAACGCGAAGGCCTCTTCCGGCTCGAAAGAGCCTGACGCCACGATGCAGGCCTTGATGTCGTCGTCGCCGAGCTCGCTGGAGACGGCGTGTACGGCCACCTCCCGCACCGATGGATGCTTGGCGATCGCCGCCTCGACCTCGAGCGACGACACGTTCTCCCCCCGCCGGCGGATCGAGTCCTTCTTTCGGTCGATGATCCAGAGCGTTTCGTCCGCGTCCAGGCGGCCGAGATCGCCGGTGTGGTGCCAAAGGTTCCGCCACGCCTCCAGCGTCGCCTGCGGATCGTTCCAGTAGCCGTCGAACATCACGTGACTACTTCGCGGGCGGACCACGATCTCCCCGACCTCGCCGAGGGGAACGGGATGGTCTTCGTCGTCCACGACGGCGACGGAGAAGAGCGTGACCGGGCGGCCGGCGGAACCGCGTTGGCGCGGACCGTCGACGGCGTTGGCCGTCACCGGGATGCACTCCGACTGTCCGTAGCTCTCCGCGACCACCGGGACACCGAAGCGGCGCTCGAACTCGATCTGGCTCTCGGGGGTCATCGGGGGCAGCAGCGCGACTCGTAGGCTGGCCGTATCTCGATCCGCCGGCGAGGGCGGCTGGGAGAGCAACAGCATGCCGATCGACCCGACCGCGTAGATGACCGTCGCGTCGATCCTCCTTGCGGTCTCCATGAAGGTCGAGGCACTGAATCTCCGCGTGCAGTGAAGGGACGCTCCCAGGGACAGCGTGCTCGAAAGCATCCCCGCGAGAAATCCCATATGGAACATCGGGGCCGGCGTGAGCATCCGATCGCCGGCCGTCACGTAACCGACGGACTCGAACGCCTCATGCACCTGCGCGAAGACCCCGTGGGGGATGATGCAACCCTTTGGCATGCCGGTGGTCCCGGACGTGTAGACGATCATCGCCGTATCGGCTCTCTTGACGACGGGGAGTTCGCTACCGGGGTCGCCCGCGGAGATATCATCGAAGTCCAGGGTGTCGGGGCTTGATCCCGCGTCTCCCCCCGTGACGATGATGTGTGCGAGCGAGACCGGAGGATCCAGTGCCCGGATGGCCTGGAGCCCAAGCTCGTCGACGACCGCGACGCTCGCATTCGAGTTTTCGAGCTGGTAGCGCAGGAACTCCCCGCGGAGGTAGATGTTGAGCGGGACCTGGATCAGCCCCAGCCGCGCGCAGGCAAAGAAGGAGGCGATCAGATCCAGGGAGTTTTCGGAGAGGATCGCGATCCGATCGCCTTGCCCCAGCCCCAGTCGGCTGAGGCCTCCGGCGAACCGCAGGGACTTCTCACGCAGCTCGCGATAGGAGAGAGCATCATCGTCGCAGGTGATGTAGGTCCGATTGCCGAGAGACTCCGCCTGTAGGTCGAGGATCTCGACGATGCTCTCGGCGTCAGAAACCGTCATGTCGGGAAGAATCCCACTCATGCGAAAGACCCGGATGGATCGAGCTTGATCGGAATGTCCCACAGATCCCGCGGCAGGTCGTCGCTCGTCAGCTTCATCTGATGCCTCTCATCGCGATTCGTCAAAAGATGGCGTCAGATTATACTCTTGCGCATGGACTTTCATTCATCTGATCGGGGTCGCGAGTATGAGCGCCGCCTGCTGGCCTTCATGGACGAACACGTCTATCCCGCCGAGGTGTCCTATGAGGAGGAAATGCGTCGGTCGGGAGACCCTCACCTCTATCCCGCGATTCTCGATCGACTCAAGGAGCGGGCCCGCGAGGCGGGCCTGTGGAACCTGTTCGATCCAGAGCAAGGCCCAAGGCTGAGCAATCTCGAGTACGCCCCCTTGGCGGAGATCATGGGCCGGAGCATCGACCTGGCCCCCGAGGCGACGAACTGCAGCGCGCCAGACACCGGAAACATGGGCATCCTGGCCACCTTCGGGACCCCGGCGCAAAAGGAGCGTTGGCTACGGCCGTTGCTCGACGGGACGATCCGATCGGCGTTCGCGATGACCGAGCCCGATGTGGCGAGCTCCGATGCGACCAACATCGCTACGAAAATCGAGCGGGACGGGGACGATTACGTCGTCAACGGGCGCAAGTGGTGGTGCTCCAATGCCCTGCACCCCAACTGTCGAGTCTTGATCGTCATGGGGGAGACCTCCCTCGACGGGCCGAGGCACCGTCGGCAGAGCATGCTCCTCATCCCGATTGACGCCCCTGGCGTGACGGTGGTGCGCAATCTGTCCGTGTTCGGTTACTCCGACCGGGAGGGACATGCCGAAGTCGTCTTCGACGATGTGCGTGTGCCTGTGTCCGCACTGCTCGCAAACGAAGGAGACGGATTTCTGATCGGGCAAGCCCGGCTCGGTCCGGGCCGGATCCATCACTGCATGCGCGCGATCGGCATCGCGGAGAGGGCCTTGGAGTTGACCTGCAGGCGAGCAGAGAGCCGGGTGGCCTTCGGCAGGCCGATCTCGGAGAACGCCAACATCCAGGACTGGATAGCCGAGTCCCGGATCGAGCTGGAGATGGCACGCCTGCTCGTCCTGAAAACGGCCTGGATGATGGATACGGTGGGCAACCGGGAGGCGCGATTGGAGATCGCGGCGATCAAGGTGGCGGCTCCCCAGGTGGCTCTGAAGGTTGTCGATCGCGCGATCCAGGTCCATGGGGGAGCCGGGGTCTCGGGCGACGTCCCGTTGGCGGCCATGTATGCCCACCTACGAACCCTTCGTCTCGCCGACGGCCCCGACGAGGTGCACAAGCGCACCGTCGCTCGCCAGGAGCTCGCACGGCGGCGGGCGCCCCAGCCAGATGAGGGCGCGTCGGCGGAGGAGCGTCCCGGCTGATGCCTGTCTCCACTCCGCTTCGGCGTCGTACAGCGATCGTCACCGGTGGTTCGCGAGGGATCGGCCTGGCGACCGCTAGGGCACTACTGAGGGCCGGGTCCAACGTCGTCCTCACCAGCCGCCGGGGCGAGGATGCGGCGAAGGCCGCATCCTCGCTCGGCGAGGGTGCCCTCGGCTTCGAGGCGCATGTCACCGACGAGGACGCCGCGCAGGCTTGTCTGGAGTTCACCCTGACGAACTTCGGCAGCGCCGACATCCTGGTCAACAACGCGGGGACGAACCCCGCCTGGGGGCCGACCATGGACCAGGATCACGGTCGGTTCGCGAAGACGGTCGACGTAAATCTGTGGGGCCCGTTGCTGTGGACCCAGGTGGTGTGGGACGGCTGGATGAAGGACCACGGTGGCGTGGTCGTGAACATGTCGTCGGTGGGGGGATTGCGCCCTGGTCCTGACCTGGGCGTCTACCACGCCGCCAAGGCGGGGCTTATCCATCTGACCCGTCACCTGGCCCTCGAGTTGGCGCCGGCGGTGCGCGTCAACGCCGTCGCTCCTGGAGTGGTTCGCACCCGGCTCGCCGAGGCGCTCTGGAAGGGCCGTGAAGAGGATCTGGCGAGCGCCGTCCCGCTCGGCAGGCTGGCCGAGCCCGCCGATGTCGCGGACGTCGTGACCTTTCTCACCTCCGACGCGTCGCGCTGGATCACCGGCGAGACGCTGGTCGTCGATGGCGGCGAGAGCCTCCGTTCCCCCGAGGTAGGAGCCGCGTCATGACGACGTCCGCCCGACGTGACCGACCTCCAGAGGTGCCGGGGCTGGATATCGGTCGGGTCTCGGAGTGGATGGCCTCCCCCGGGATCGGGGCGCGGTCGCCGCTCCGGTTCGATCGATTCGGTCACGGCAAGTCGAACCTCACCTTCGAGGTCGCGGATGCGGATGGCCGCCGATGGGTCCTGCGCCGCCCCCCTCTCGGTCGACTTCTCCCCGGCGCCCATGATGTCGTCCGCGAGCACCGGATACTTGCGGCCCTGGAGCAGACCGACGTTCCGGTTCCGCGAGTCACCGCGCTCGCCGAGCCGGGCGAGGTGGCCGATGTCCCCTTGTTGGCGATGGACTACGTGGAGGGATTCGTCGTTCAGGATTCCGCCGCCGCGCAGCTTCTTCCGCCGGCGCGTCGACTCGAGGTCGGCCTGGCGTTGTGCTCGGCCCTGGGCCGAGTCCACGCCGTCGACTTGGAGGGCGCCGGGCTGGACGATCTGGCGAGCCACTCTCCCTACGCGCATCGCCAGCTCAAACGCTGGCACGGCCAGTGGGAACGTTCGCGTACCCGGGACATCCCCGAGATCGACGACCTCGCCTCACGCTTGCGCGCCGCCGCGCCGGAGCCGGGGGAGTTGACCCTCGTCCATGGGGACTTCCATCTCCGCAACGTGATCACCTCAACCGCCGACGGAAGCGTTTTGGCCATCCTCGATTGGGAGCTCTGTACCTTGGGCGATCCTCTCGCTGACCTCGGGGGGCTCTTCGCATATTGGCCGGAGCCGGGAGAGCCCGCGACGGCGGTCAATCCAGCCTCCACTTTGCCCGGCTTCCCTTCCCGGGACGAATTGGCCCACGAGTACGCGCGTACCACCGGTCGCGGTCTCGACGCCCTCGGCTTCTGGCATGTCCTGGCGTTATGGAAGGTCGCGATCATCGCTGAGGGGGTCCTCCGACGCAATCGCGATGAACCGCTCAACGCGGCGTCCACTACCTCGCTCCGGCCCGAGGGCGTCGACGAGCTCGTGTCGCGGGCGATCGCGACCGCCGAAAAGGAGGGAATATGACCCCCACCACGCACGCAACCTCGATCCTTTCGCGGCGCGACCTGCGATTTCTCCTCCATGAGTGGATGGGTGTCGGCGAGCTCGGCGCACGGCCAAGGTATCGGGGTCAGTCCGCGGATCTATACGACGATGTGCTCGAACTCGCCGAGCGGCTCGCCACTGATCTTTTCGCCCCGCATAACCGCAGCGCCGACGTCGAAGAGCCGCGCCTCGAGGACGGTAAGGTTCGGCTCGAGCCGGCGGTGGCCGAGGCACTCGCCGCGTTCTCGGAAGCCTCACTGATGGGCGTCTCGGTAGACGAAGAGCTCGGCGGGATGCAGCTCCCGCTCGTCCTTGCGACCGCGGCGTCTGCCTGGTTCCACGCCGCCAACACCAGTACCACCGCCTACGCGATGCTCACCACGGCGGCGGCAAACACCCTGATCGGCGCCGGCTCCCCGTCGCTTGTGGAACGATGGGTACCGCCTTTGGTCAGTGGCCGGTTTTTCGGCACCATGTGCCTGACCGAGCCGCAGGCGGGGAGCTCCTTGGCGGACATAACGACCCGAGCGCAGCCGGCCGACGATGGGACCTACCGCCTCTTCGGCAGCAAGATGTGGATCAGCGGAGCCGAACACGATATGGCCGAGAACATCGTCCATATGGTCCTTGCGCGGATCGACGGGGCCCCTGCCGGTGTCCGAGGGATCAGCCTGTTCGTCGTTCCCCGCTCCCTCCTCGAGGAGGACGGCACGGTCGGCGTTGCGAACGATGTGGCCCTCGCCGGGTTGAACCACAAGATGGGCTTTCGCGGGACCGTCAACGGCGTCCTGTCCTTCGGGGACGGGGTGCACCGGCCACACGGTGCTCCGGGGGCGGTCGGGTATCTCGTCGGTGAGCCCGATCATGGGCTCGCCTACATGTTCCGGATGATGAACGAGGCACGGATCGGCGTCGGGATCGGGGCGGTTGCGGTCGGCTATACGGGCTTTCTCAAGTCCCTGCAGTACGCGCGCGAACGACCGCAAGGTCGAGCCCGAAGCAATCGCGACCCATCATCTCCCCAGGTGCCGATCGTCGATCACCCAGACGTTCGGCGCATGTTGCTGGCGCAAAAAGCATACGTCGAGGGCGGACTGGCGCTGGTGCTCTACTGCGGACGGCTCCACGACGATGTCGTCAGCCTGGAGGATCCATCCGAGAGTCGACGTGCCGAGCTCCTCTTGGAACTCTTGACGCCGATCGCCAAGAGCTGGCCCGCGCAGTGGTGCCTGGCGGCAAACGACCTGGCGATCCAGGTCCACGGGGGTTACGGGTACTCGCGCGAGTACGACGTGGAGCAGCACTACCGAGACAATCGTCTCAACCAGATCCACGAGGGCACCCATGGCATCCAGGCGATCGATCTCCTCGGACGCAAGGTCGGAGCGGCGGACGGGGAAGGGTTTCGCCGACTGGTCGACATCATTCGAGAGACCGTCGTTCGCGCCAGAGATGTCGGCGGGGAGGCGGGTGAACTGGGGGAGAAGCTATGCCTCTCGATCGCTCGCCTCGAAGCGGTCACCGCCGGCGCCTTGGAGTCCGCCGACCCCGGTGAGGCTCTGGCCAACGCCACCGCCTACCTCGAAGCGACGGGCCACGTGGTGGTGGCCTGGCTGTGGTTGGAACAGTTCCTCGTCGCCGCGGCGGGGGACGAGACCGATCCCTTCTATGAAGGCAAGCGGCAGGCGGCCCGGTTCTTCGTTCGATGCGAGCTGCCGAAGACGGATGTCATGTTCGATCTGGTCGAGAGCCGGGATCGCACCGCGATGGACATGCTGGACGACTGGTTCTGAAAGGCCACGATGAGCTCGAGGTCCACCCCCGCTCGCCCATCCCTCTTCGCCATGGCACTGCTCACCCGCAACCGAAGACCCGGTTTCCTGCGCTGTAAGCTGACGTTGCGATATGACCTATTGAGGAGGAAGTCGATGGGCACGCCAAGCGACCAAGAAGTCATCGTTGGCGGCGAAGAGGATCGTCGGCCGGAGTTTTCGGAATTCGACCCCCTGACGGAGGACCAAAGGGGTGATCCCTATCCGGTCCTGGCCCGCGCCCGACACGAGCGGGCGGTGTTCTGGATGCCGGCGCACGGCATGTGGTGTGTCACTCGCCATCAGGACGCACTCGACGTTCTTCGCGATCCGGGTACGTACTCCAGCCGGAACATGGGGGGCAACCAGGCTGATCCGCCCGACGGGTTCCAAGAGACTCTGGCTCACGGGTTTCCGACCCGCATCAACTTCGCGGGTATGGACCCGCCGGAGCACACCCGCCTGAGGAAGCTGGTCCAGCCGGCGTTCACCCCTAAGGTCCTGCGACAGTACGAATCCGATTTCGGCGCGATCGCCGACAGCCTTCTGGACGCGGCGGAGCCGGAGGGAGAGATCGACCTGATCGGAGGGTTCGGCGGGCCTTTCGCGGGGACTTCCATCACCCAGATGTTCGGGCTCGCGATCCACGATCCCCACCAGTACGAGCGATGGATCGCCGCCAGCCTGGCCGTCATGTTCGCGCCTCCAGGTGGCTACGACGAGACCCTGGACGAAACCGTGAAACGGGCGGAGACCCTGGTGGAAGTCGACGAATACCTTGGCGGGTTGATCGAGGAAAAGAGGTCCTCAGCCAGCGATGATTTCCTCTCCACGCTGATGAGGTCGGGCGATGACGATCAGGTGCTCACCGAAAGCGAGTTGAAAGGCACTTTGTGCCTGTTGCTCCTGGCGGGCACGCACACGACCTCCAACCTGATCGCGAATATGACGATGAATCTGCTCGGCGAAAGGGAGCGGTGGGAGGCGGTCGTCGAGGACCCGGAGACCATTCCCGCCGTCGTTGAAGAGTCTCTGCGCCTGTGCGGGCCGAGTCGGGGCGTGTATCGAGAAACGACCAAGGAGGTAGAGGTCGGTGGGCAGCGCATTCCCGCCGGCGAGGCAATCTACGTCTGCCTGGCATCCGCGAATCACGATGAGGCCGTCTTCCCCCATCCTGACGAGTTCGATCCGACACGTCCCAACCTCAGCAGCCACGTGGCGATGAGCCGTTGGACGCACTTTTGCCTGGGCGCACCGCTGGCGAAGATGTCGGCCAGGATCGCGCTCAACGCCTTCGTGAGGCGATTCCCAGGGATGGAGATGATCTCCGGCCAGAAGCTCGAGTGGACCGAAAACGCAATCCAGCCAAAGCTGTTGAGCGTCCGCGTAAGCCTTCGGTGAGGGGGTCAGCGGGGGACGATCCCGAGGCGATCATCCCATTCCGCATCGAGGTACCGGAGGCCGACCTGGTCGACCTTCGGCGGCGGTTGGGGGCGACGCGGTGGCCGCCGGAGGGGCCGGGCGGGGGTTGGGAGGAAGGCGTTCCGGGCAGCTACCTCCGAGGACTCGTCGAACACTGGGAGGATGCGTACGACTGGCGCCAGGCTGAGGCTCGCCTCAACGCGTTCCCACAATTCAAGACGAGGCTTGACGGCACCGATGTTCATTTCATCCACGTCCGGTCTCGCGAGCCCGACGCACTTCCCCTGATCGTCACCCACGGATGGCCCGGATCGATCGTGGAGTTCATCGAGGTGATCCGCCCGCTGGTGGATCCACGGGCGTACGGAGGAGCCCCGGCTGACGCATTCGACCTCGTCGTCCCATCCATCCCGGGCTACGGATTCTCGGGTCCGACGACCGAGGTGGGTTGGGACGTGCCGAGGGTCGCCCGGGCGTGGAAGAGCCTGATGGCCCGCCTCGGCTACAAGCGATATGGCGCTCAGGGTGGGGATTGGGGCTCGGCCATCTCGCAGGAGCTCGCCCGGATCGACACCGCCCGTCTGGTCGGAGTCCATCTCAATCTTCTGATGACGGCGGCGCCACCCGGGGCCGATGTCGCGGGCCTTTCGGCGCAGGACAAGCTCGCGGCGACGACGGCCGATGACTTCAGGACGAGACGCTCGGGCTATCTCCAGGTCAACGCGACCCAGTCGCAGACCCTTGCCTACGGGCTGACCGACTCGCCGGTCGGCCAGCTGGCCTGGATCGTCGACAAGATGATGGAGTGGTCGTGTGCGACCGAGGTGCCCGAGGAAGCAATCGACCGGGACCTGATCCTCACCAACGTCATGACCTACTGGTTGAACCGAACGGCGGCCTCCGCTGCCCGCCTCTACCGGACGCCAACCGCGGCGCGGTCGCGCCGGCGACGGGTCGAGGCGCCCACGGCCGTCGCGATCTTCCCGTCCGACATCGCCCGGCCGGTGAGAGCCTGGGCCGAGCAGATGGCGAACATCGTGCGCTGGACGGAGATGGACCGCGGCGGTCACTTCGCGGCCCTCGAAGCCCCTGATCTGCTGGTCGAGGATGTGCGGGCCTTCTTCAGGGAAATCCGCCCGCGACGATCCTAGGAGCTCCAGGCTGCCCGGACCTCCCGACGGAGGAGCTTCCCGGTGGTGGTACGGGGGAGGGGGTCGCCGGAGATCCGGATCACCTTTGGGACCTTGTACGGAGCAAGCATCTCTCGGCAATGCGCCTTCAGTCCCTGCTCGTCGACGATTGCCTCTCCACGGAGGACCACCGACGCCACCACCGCCTCACCCCACTTGAGATCGGGAACGCCGATCACGGCCGCCTCGGCGACGTCCGGGTGCACGGCGATCGCATCCTCGACCTCGCTCGGAAACACGTTCTCGCCGCCGCTGATGATCTTGTCGTTCCGCCGGTCGACCAGATGCAGGAACCCGTCGCCGTCGCGGTAGCCGAGGTCTCCAGTCCGTAGCCATCCGTCGGCGATCGCCTCGTCGGTCTCCTGAGGGCGGCGCCAGTATCCGCTCATCAGCGTCGCGCCGCGCGCGCGTACTTCCCCCACCTCGTTGGCGGGTATCTCTCGGCCCGTGTCGTCGGTAACGCGCGAGGAAACGACGGTACTGCTCCTGCCGACCGAGAGCCGCTCGACCTGGCGATGCTCGTGAGGCGTCAAGAATGAGATGCCCATCGCCTCGGTGCTGCCGTACCCATTGACGAAATCGCAGTTCCAGGCCTCGGTCAATCGGGCGAGGAGGGCGGGCGGCATAGGCGCCGCCCCGTACAAGATGCATTGGAGCGATGGCGGCGGTCGGTCGCCCCAAGCGTCCATTAGCAGTTGAAGCATCGTCGGGACGATCTGGGTGTGAGTAGGCTTGGTGCGCTCCAACGCGGCCAAGAATCCCGACACGTCGAAACGGTCCATCTGCACCTGGGTGGCACCCAGGAAGGTGCACGAGGACCCCACCTGGGACCCGACGTGGAACATCGGGGTACAGGCCAGGAAGACGGCGTCCGGGTTCGCGCCGATCTCATGGCCCATCGCGACCGTGCTGGAGTGGACCGCGCCGTTCGACAGCATCACCCCCTTCGGGCGCCCCGTCGTTCCGCTGGTGTAACAGAGCTGGTTGATGACCTCCGGGGCGTAGCCGGCGGGCACCGGGACCGGCTCGGCGCCGGCAAGTGCCTGCGCGTATGAGCCGTCGCCGAGGTGGAGCCGTCGAGGCGCCTCCAGCGATCCTGCCGGCCCCTCCATCTCGCGGCCGACCAGCAGGACATCGACCTCGGCATCCTCGATGGTCATCTGCAGCTCGGCCGGCGACAGCCGGTAGTTGAGCGGAACGAGGATCGTTCCAGCCCGCTGTGAGCCGACCCTGATCTCAAGGTACTCGCGGTCGTTTTTGGCCAGCAAGGCGACCCGACGGCCCGGTCCGACGCCGCTGGCACGCAGCCACCCGGCGAGAAGCGACGCTCGATCACTCAGTTCGGCGAAGGTGAGGGTGTCGCCGTCGACGTCCACGGCAACCTTGTCGGGAAAGCGCCGACTCGCGCAACTGACCAGGTCAGGTACCCAGCTCACTTCTTCGTCAGTCTGACCCCGCCGTCGAGGCGGACGACCTGCGCGTTCATGTAGTCGTTGCGCATCATCTCGCCGACGAGCGCCGCGAACTCGTCGGGGAGCCCGAAGCGCTTGGGGAAGAGCACGTCGCGCAATAGGTTCTGCTTGATGTCCTCGGCGTCCGCGGCGATATCGTAAAACGGGGTCTCGAACAGGCCGGGAGCGATGGCGTTCACCCGGATGCCGGCCGCGGCGAGGTCCCGGGCCAGTGGGAGAACCATGCCCTCGACGCCGGCCTTCGATGCCGCGTAGGCTGACTGCGCAACCTGCCCTTCGGTTGCGGCCACCGACGAGGTCGCCACGATCGCGCCCCGCTGCCCGTCGGCATCGGGAGCGTTACGGGACATGGCGGTGGCCGCAAGGCGGACACAATTGAAGGTACCGGTCAGGTTGACGGAGACGATCCGGGCGAAATCGTCGAGCGCGTAGGCGGACTCGAAGCGCCCGTCGCGACCGATGGTCCGGGTCGGCCCGGCGATTCCCGCGCAGGCGACCAGACCCCTCAGGGGCCCCTGCTCCATTGCGCCTTCCACCGCGGCGATGACCTGCTCCTCATCGGTGACGTCGGCGTGCGCGTAAGCACCGCCGATCTCATTCGCCAGTTCCGTCCCTGGCCCCTTCTGGAGGTCGACGACCATGACCCGCGCCCCCTTCGCGGCGAGGTGCCGCGCGCATGCCGCGCCAAGTCCGGACGCTCCGCCGGTGACCATCAGCGACGACTCACGGATCTCCATAGGTTCGCTCCGACCGTGTGGGTGTTACGGTAAAGCCCATACTATGACGTCAGCTTACTACTCATCTTCTGCCGCTGTCGATACCAGCAACCTGACCAACCTCAACGTCGAGCCGGGGACGCTCCCGGAGACGATGGCTGCCTGGGTGATCCGGCAGGAGCGGGAGGGCGAGCCGAAAGACGCCTTCCAGCTCGAGCAGATCGAGGTCCCGGAGCCGGGCGCCTTCGAGGTCATCGTCCGCGTGATGGCGGCCGGGGTGAACTTCAACAACGTCTGGGCATCGCTGGGCAGACCGGTCTCGGTCTTCGGCTACGGCGACCATCCCGAGTACGGCCACCACATCGGCGGCTCCGACGCCTCCGGCATCGTCTGGAAGGTCGGCGAGGGCGTCACCCGGTGGAAGGTCGGCGACGAGGTCGTCATCCACTGCAACCAGGCCTCCTACGAGG